>Ga0209161_10003293_pt1 | contig 13071 bp, 14 predicted proteins | sample GraSoiAngelo_155_FD_186169 | JGI IMG/M metagenome (GOLD analysis project Ga0209161, IMG submission 186169) | Grasslands soil microbial communities from the Angelo Coastal Reserve, California, USA - 14_1009_13_30cm (SPAdes) (version 2) | ecosystem: Environmental > Terrestrial > Soil > Grasslands...
CGTGTGATCGTGCCAAGCGAGGGTCCCGGTACCCGTCACCCGCGTCGTGCGGTCGTCGCGGAAGACGAGACGGAACGCGTCGATCTCGTCGATGCCGGCGAGTAGCCAGCGCACGTGAAGGTGCCCGGGATCGCGCCGCCGGACCGTCACGACGTAGTCGACGCTGAACGTCGGCGCAGTCGCGTGCGCCGCGACCGGCAGCGCGACGAGCGCCATCACCGCGGCGGCCCTCGGGGTGGTCAAATCAGCATCGGTCGCCGGTGACGGAACGCATACAGCGCCGCCGGGCGGTGCGCGCCCCGGCGCAGCCGTCCCACGGGGCGCAAGAGGCCGAGCGCGAGGATCCTCTTCCGGAAGTTTCGCCGGTCGAGCGCGCGGCCGAGCACACCCTCGTACATCTCCTGCAGGTCGGCGAGCGTGAACTCGCGCGGCAGCAGGGTGTACGCGAGGTTGGTGTACTCGAGCTTCGCGCGAAGCCGGCTCGTCGCCGTCGCGACCACGGTGGCGTGATCGTACGCCAGCGGCGGCAGTGCCGCGACTGGTCTCCACGCGACGGCCGCATACTTGTCGCCGGCAGGCCGCGGCGGAAACCGTCCGCCGTGCGCGATGAGTGCCACGTAGCCGACCGACACGACACGACTCGCCGGGTCTCGTCCCGGCGTGCCGAACGTATAGAGCTGCTCGAGATAGATGTCGTCGAGCCCCGTCTGGGCCGCGAGCTCGCGCGCCGCGGCGGCGTCGAGCGACTCGTCGAGCCGCACGCGCCCGCCCGGCAACGCCCAATGGCCGGCGAACGGGCCGCCGCGCAGCTCGACCAGCAGCACGTGCAGCGCGCGTGACAGTACGGTGAAGACGGCGACGTCGACGGCGACGACCGGCGTCGCGGTGACGGCCGAGAGCGCGGTCACCCGCCGAGCTCGAACATGCGCTCGAGCGCGCGCGCCGCCCGCACGCGCACGTCCTCCGGCAGCGTGATCTCCGGCTGGAGGTCGCGGAGCGCGTCGCGGGTCCCCTCGAGCGTGATCATCTTCATGTAGTGGCAGAGCTTGCAGCTCTTGTAGAACTTCTTTCCCGGGACTTCGAGCAGCAGCCGGTCGGAAAGGCCGCACTCGGTGACCACGAGGAACTCGGTCGCGTCGCTTTCGTGGGCGTAGCGCACCATGCCGCTCGTGCTGAGGACCGCGTCGGCCAGCGCGAGCACGTCGCGGCGACACTCGGGGTGCGCGAGCACGCGGACGTGCGGCAGCGCCGCCTTCACCGCGCCGATCTGCTCCGGCGTGATCTGGTGGTGCACGTAGCAGTTCCCGTCCCAGGCGATGATCGACTTCCGGGTCTGCGACTGCACGTACGCCGCGAGGTTCTGGTCCGGCACGAAGAGGATGTGCTCGCTCGGCAGACCTTCGACCACCCGCACGGCGTTGGACGACGTGCAGCAGGCGTCGCATTCGGCCTTCACGTCGGCCGTCGTGTTCACGTAGCCGACGACGGCCAGGTCCGGATACACGGCGCGCAGCTGCGCCTTCCGCTCCGCGAGGTCCTCGGCGGTGACGCTGTCGGCGAGGGAGCAGCCCGCCCGCAGGTCGGGCAGCAGGACGCGCCGGGTCGGGTTCAGGATCTTGGCCGTCTCCGCCATGAAATGGACGCCGCAGAAGACGATCGTCTCGGCATCCACGCGTGTCGCCTCGCGGGCGAGCTCGAGCGAGTCGCCGACGAAGTCGGCCACCTGGAAGAGCTCCGGACGCTGGTAGTTGTGGGCCAGGATCACCGCGTGACGGGTGCGCTTGAGCGCGTTGATCTCGCGCACCAGGTCGGCGAGAGCCGCGCACCGGTCGGCGGTGTAGGCGACGTCGCCGAGGGGGGCGAGAAGCGATTCGAGCTCGGGACCGGACGGGGCAGCAAGCGCGTGCATGCGTTCTCCTGGTCGAGTTAGCGTATCCTTTACGCATACTCGCCTCGCCGGTGGTCCCGAGTCAAGCGCACGCGGTGCGGTTGCGAACGCGCCGGCGCCGGGGTAGGGGCGACCTCCCATGGTGTGGGAGCTGCAAGCCGACGAGGCCCTGGCGCGAGCGGGGCGCTACCGGCGGGCGGCCGAGCGCGCGCTCGCCGATGAGCCGCTGCCGCGCGACGAGGCGCTCGCCGTCCTCGAGAGTCCCGATGGCGACCTGCCCCCCGTGCTGTCCGCGGCGTACGCCGTGCGGGCGCGGTATTTCGGGCGGCGGGTCAAGCTCTGCGTCCTGAACAACGCGCGGAGCGGTCTCTGTCCCGAAGACTGCGGCTACTGCTCGCAGTCGGCGGTCTCGACCGCCGACATCCCGCGCTACCGTCTGCGCCCGGTGCCCGAGCTCGTGGCGGCGGCACGCGACGCCGTGGTGCGCGGCGCACGCCGCTACTGCATGGTGGTGAGCGCCCGCGGCCCGAGCGCCGCCGACATTGCGCATTTCGCGCGCGCGGCGCGGGCGATCCGCACCGAGCTCCCCGATCTGGAGCTCTGCGTCTCGTGCGGCATCCTCGGCGACGGCCAGGCCGAGACGCTACGCACGGCCGGGATCGACTTCGTGAACCACAACCTGAACACGAGTCGCCGCTTCTACCCGGCCATCTGCACCACGCACACGTACGACGACCGCATTGCCACCGTCGAGCGTGCCAAGCGCGCCGGCCTCGCCGCCTGCTCCGGCGTCATCGTCGGCATGGGCGAGACGCACGACGACCTGGTGGACGTCGCAGCGGCGCTCGGGGCGCTCCGCGTCGAGTCGCTGCCCGTCAACTTTCTCCACCCGATCGACGGGACCCCGCTCGGCGAGCGCCCGCTCTTGCCCGTGGCCGACTGCCTCCGCGCGCTCGCGCTCTTCCGCCTCACCAACCCGCGCGCGGAGATCCGCGCCGCTGGTGGCCGCGAACTCGCGCTCGGAGAGGCGCAGCCGCTCGCGCTCCTGGCTGCGAATTCGATCTTCGTGGACGGCTATCTGACGACGCCAGGTCAGGGTCACCGCGACGCCGTGACCATGGTCGAATCGCTCGGCTTCGAAGTCGAGCGCGGCTGAGCGAGACCCCGTCAGCGCGCCGATCCGGCCATGGATGCCGATGATAGACAGACGTGGGCAAATGTGATCAACCACGCGCACCCATCGCGAGGAGGGGTCCGGCATGGCACAACGGATGAGTGCACCGTCGTTTCTGCGCGAGCTGCTTCGCGCGAAAGAAGAGGACGAAGAAAAGGAAAAGGAAGACGACGAGGACGTCGACGACGAGGGTGAAATCGAGGACGATGACGACGACGATGATCTCGACGAGGACGAGGACGAGGACGACGAGGAAGAATAGAAAGCCGTCCCGTCAGGCTCCCGCCACCGTCATACGCTCGACTTTGAGCGTCGGAGCCGCGATGGCGTGGCGGAACACGAGGTCGTCGCCCACCATCACGATGCCCCGGAACATGGCAAGAAGATTGCCGGCGATCGTGATCTCCTCGACGGGATAGCCGAGCTCCCCGCGCTCGATCCACAGGCCGGCCGCGCCCCGCGAGTAGTCCCCGGTCACGCCGTTCACCCCGAAGCCGATCAGCTCGGTCACGTAGAGGCCTGCGTCGACCGACGCGATGATCGCGTCCGGCGTGTGCGGTCCCGGCGCCAGGAAGAAGTTCGTCGGCGCGGCGCCCGGCGCATCGCCGAAGCCGCGCGCCGCATGTCCCGTCGGCTGGAGCCCCAGGCGGCGCGCCGAGTACGCATCGAGCAGGTAGCTTCGCAGCACGCCCGCGTCCACCACGGCCAGCCGCCGCGACGCCACCCCCTCCCCGTCGAACGGCCGCGATCCCGAGCCGGCGGGGCGCAGCGGATCGTCCTCGATAGTCACGTGCGGCGACGCGATCGCCTCGCCGAGCTTCCCGAGCAGGAACGAGACGCGCCGGTAGAGCGCCGGCCCGGCGATCGCCCCCGCGAGATGCCGGAGCAGCGACGCCGCCGTCTCGGGGTCGAACACGACGGGATACTCGCCGGTCGGCACGCGCCGGGCCCCGAGCCGCCGCACCGCGCGCCGCGCCGCCTCGCGGCCGACCGACGCGGGCGCGTCGAGCGCGTCGAGCTTCCGATGTGCGGTGTACCAGGAGTCGCGCTGCATCGTCCCGTTGCGTGACGCCACCGGCGACACGCTGAGGCCCCAGTGCGTGCCGCTGTACGCCCCGGCGAAGCCGAGGCTCGATGCGTAGGCCACCTGGCCGCCGTCGCCGCCGAACTCGGCTCCCTCGGAGTTGGTGACCTCGGGCGCGAACGCGAGCGCCGCGGCCTCCGCCTCGCGCGCCCGGGCGATCGCAGCGGGCGGCTCGAGCTCCTCGACGGCCGCATCGTACAGATCGAGGTCCGGCTGCTCGCGCGCGAGGTCGGCCGGATCGGGGAGCCCGGCATGCGGATCCGGCGCGGTGGCGCGTGCCAGCGCACAGGCCTCGCGCGCGAGCGCGTCGAGCGCGGGCGGTGACAGGTCTGCGGTGGAGACGATCGCGGTCGAGTCGCCGACGATAACGCGGAGGCCGGCCCGCCGCTGGCGCGCACGCTTCAGCCGGTCGACTTCGCCGAGGCGCACCGCGACCGACAGTCCCTCGCTCTCGCCGACCAGCGCGTCCGCGGCGCGCGCGCCGGCGGCACACGCGCGCGCGACCAGGTCGGCCGCCAGGTCGCGAAGGTCCATACTTGCTAGGCCTGCGTGCCGCCGACGGTGAGGCCGTCGATGCGCACCGTCGGCAAGCCGACGCCGACGGGCACCGACTGCCCGTCCTTGCCGCACGTGCCGATGCCCTCGTCGAGCTGGAGATCGCCGCCGACGCGCGAGATGCGCTGGAGCACGTCCGGCCCGTTGCCGATCAGCGTCGCGCCCTTCACCGGCCGCCCGAGCTTGCCGCCCTCGATCAGGTACGCCTCGCTCGCCGAGAAGACGAACTTGCCGCTCGTGATGTCCACCTGCCCGCCGCCGAACGAGACCGCGTAGAGGCCGCGGTCGACGGAGCGGAGGATGTCCTCGGGCGCGTCCTCACCCGCCAGCATGAACGTGTTGGTCATGCGCGGCATCGGCATGTGCGCGAAGCTCTCGCGCCGGCCGTTGCCGGTGAGCGGCATGCCCATGAGCGACGCGTTCAGCCGGTCCTGGAGGTAGCCGCGCAGGATCCCCTTCTCGATCAGTATGGTTCGGCTGGTGGGCGTACCTTCGTCGTCGACGTTGAGCGAGCCGCGCCGGAGCGGGATGGTGCCGTCGTCGACCACGGTGCAGAGCTCGGACGCGACCCGCGTCCCGATGCGGTCGGTGAACGCCGACACCCGTTTGCGATTGAAGTCGCCCTCGAGCCCGTGGCCGATTGCCTCGTGGAGCAGGATGCCCGGCCAGCCCGGGCCGAGCACGACCGTCATCGTGCCGGCGGGGGCGTCGATCGCGTCGAGGTTGGTGAGCGCCTGGCGGGCGGCCTCGCGCGCGAAGCGTTCGGCGCGGCCGTCGGTGAGCGCCGAGAACGGCAGCCGTCCGCCGCCGCCGTAGGTGCCTTGCTGGCGGTTCGTGCCGCGCTCCGCAATGCAGGTGACGGACAGATGGATCAGCGGACGGACGTCGCCGACGAAGACGCCCGCCGAGTTCACGACGAGCACGACGCGGTGCTCGATGCCGAGACCGGCGAGCACGTTGGTGATGGCCGGGTCCGCGGCGCGGGCCGCGGCGTCGAGCCGCTGGAGGAGGGCGATCTCGTCGGTGAGCGGCGTGTCGATGGGCGGTTCCGCGAGCGCGTAGAGGTCGTGCGGGGCGCGCGGCCCGCTCGGTACCGGCAACGACGGATTATCCGAACGCTCGTCGGCGATGAAGCGCGCCGTGCGGGCGGCGATCTCGAGCCGCTCGAGCGACACCTCATCGGAGTACGCGTAGCCCGTCCGCGTCCCGGCGAGGACGCGAACGCCCACGCCCTGGCTCACGTTCCGGGTTGCCTTCTTGACGACGCCCTCCTCGAGCGACGCGGTCTGGTTCACCCGGAACTCGAAGAAGCACTCGGCGTGGTCGGCGCGACGCTCGAGGGCCGTGCCGAGGACACTGTCGAGAGCCGCGGCAGACAGCCCGAAGCGCTCGAGGAAGAACCGGCGCGGATCGGTGACATCCATGATCGCGGGGTACGGTACCAGACGGTCGCTGGAGAGGCCACGACCCGGTTTCGGCGATACGGCCCGTGGTCTACGATGCGCGTGTGACCCGGGACGACGTGGAGCGCATCCTCGGGGAGATGATCACCGCACAGGAAGCCAAGCTGCTGACGCTCGCGCGACGCCTCGTTTCGCACCTCACCCCGGAGGACCTGCTGAACCCGCACGACTTCGTGCCACTCGTCGAGAGCGCGGAATTCAACTACGAGGACGGCATCCTGGCCGGGCTCCGGGCCGCCCGCGCCGCATTACGCGCCTCGTGCCGCACCGCGTAATACGGCGTGGACAGTTCAGAGGAAACGTTATCTAATTTTTGCCGTCCACGCCCCCCCGCGGACATGACGAGCGGTAGCGCCAACAACAATAATAGTCGCGGAACGCTGGCAGGCCTGCTCCAGGTGCTCGAAGGCCCGGGGCCGCTCGTCATCCTGCCGCACGACAATCCCGACCCCGATTCGCTCGCCAGCGCGGCGGCGCTCAAGTACATGGTCGGCGAGCTGCTGCGGAAGGAGGCGCACATCGCGCTCGGCGGAATCGTCGGCCGGGCGGAGAACCGCGCCATGCTCACCTACCTCAACATCACGCTGGTGCCGGTGAGCGAGGTGCAGTTCGGCGGCGCCACGCAGGTCGCGCTCGTGGACACGCAGCCCGGACGCCCCAACAACTCGCTTCCCGAAGGCCTCGTGCCGACTGCCGTCATCGACCATCATCCCGCGTACGGTGAATACTCCGGCATTCCGTTCCTCGACCTTCGCGACCAGTACGGGGCGACGTCGACGATCCTCACCGAGTACCTCGGCGAGTCGAAGCTCGCGATCGAGCCGAAGATCGCCACCGCGCTGTTCTACGGCATCGCGGCCGAGACGCAGGATCTGGGGCGCGAGTCGACGGCGGCGGACATCGAGGCGAGCCACTTCCTCTACCCGCACACCAACAAGCGGCGGCTCGCAAAGATCGAGAACGCGCGCGTCCCGCGCGAGTACTTCCGCGTGTTCCGCGAGGCGATCGACCGCGCGCAGCTCTACGACACCGTCGTCGTGTCGATGCTGGGCGACGTCCGGTACCCCGACATGGTGGCGGAGATGGCCGACTTCCTCCTTCGCCTCGACCAGGTGACGTGGGCGGCGGCGATCGGCACCTTCGGGAGCTGCCTCCACTGCTCGATCCGCACCACCGAGCGCGACGTCAACGCCGGCGACCTGCTGCAGCAGGTGCTCGGCAGCAAGCTCGCGGGCGGCCACGACATGATCGCGGGCGGGCGGATCCACGTCGGTCCCGATCCGGCGGCGCACGAGCGCGCGGCGGTCATGGTCCGCGGCCGGCTGCTGGCCGCGCTCGGCCTCGACCCGTCGCACGGGCAGCCGCTCGTCGCGTAGCGGTCAGCCGAGCGCCGCTTCGATCTCCGCGGCCGCGTCGGTGTCTGGCTCGCCGGCGCGCGCTCTTTCGAGCGCGCGGCGGGCGGGCGCGCCGCCGAGGCGGCCGAGCGCCCACGCCGCGTGGCCGCGCACGAGGGGCTCGACGTCGCCGAGCGCACCGACGAGCGCCGGGACCGCGTCGCGGTTCCCGCTGTTGCCGAGGACGACGGCGACGTTCCGCAGGAGCCCGCGGCGCTTGGCGCGTGCGACCGCGGTTCGCCCGAAGCGGGCCTGGAATCCGGCGGCGTCGAGGGCGAGGAGCGGCGGCAGGCGTGGGGACAGCTCCTCGAACCCGGCCGCGTCGCGCTCGTCGCGATTCCAGGGACAGGCCTCCTGGCAGAGGTCGCAGCCGAAAACCCAGTTGTCGAGCTGCGGCCGCAGCGGCACGGGAATCGCGCTCCGGTGCTCGATGGTGAGGTACGAGATGCAGCGCCGCGGATCCATCGCATACGCATCGAGCGCACCGGTCGGGCAGGCCGTGATGCAGCGGGTACACGTGCCGCAGTGGTCGGCGGGCAACGGGACGGCGTCGAGCGCGAGGTCGGTGAGCAACTCGGCGAGGAAGAAGTAGGAGCCAGCGGTGCGATGGAGGACGAGCGTGTTCTTCCCGATCCAGCCGAGGCCGGCGCGCGCCCCCCACTCCCGCTCGAGCACCGGCCCGGTGTCGACGTAGCGACGGAAGCGCGCGCCCGGAAAGACGTCGTCGAGACGCGCGATCAAGCGCTCGAGAAGCTCTCCCACGAGCTCGTGATAGTCGGTGCCGAGCGCGTAGGCGGCGATGCGCCCGCGGAGCTCGGCCCGCCAGTCGCCCGCAGGTCGCGGCGGGGGGCGATACGGATACGCGAGTGAGACGATGCTGCGCGCCCATGGAAACGCCGTGCGGGGGTCCATGCGCTCTGCCATGCGGCGCGCGAGGTACCCCATCTCGCCGGCCCGTCCCTCCGCCAGCCACCGCTCGACGAAGGGCGCCCGCTCGAGCACGCCGAGCGGGGCAGCGCCGGCCAGCGGAAAGCCGCATTCGCGCGCCTCGGCCGCGATCCGCTCAGTCGCCATGGACACTGCCATGCTGTCTAGCACTTCACCTGCGACGAGAGGAGTGCCCCTTCAAGCGGGCCCGGGCTTCGACCGATACTCCTTCCGGAGAGAAAAACTTGCCGGGGGATGGACCTTCCGGCGCGACCTTCAAGGAGGAATCCAACCGATGTCACTTACAGTCAACACGAACCTGGCCGCGCTCACTGCGCAGCGCCACCTCGATGAGTCGGGCGACCGCCTGACCGCGTCTCTCGAGCGGTTGTCGTCGGGGCTCCGCATCAACAACGCCTCGGACGATGCCGCCGGTCTCGCGATCGCCGACAAGCTCGAGCGTGACGTGCGCGTCGCCGCGCAGGCCGTCCGCAACGCCAACGACGGCATCTCGTCGCTGGCGATCGGCGAAAAGGCGCTCGGCAAGGTGACCGACGTCCTCACGCGTCTCTCGGAGCTCGCCTCCGAGTCCGCGACGGGCACGGTCTCCGACACCCAGCGCAGCGCGATCCAGCAGGAGTTCTCGCAGCTCCTGTCGGAAATCTCGCGTATCTCGAACACCACCACCTTCAACGGCGTGCAGCTCCTCAGCGCCGGCACGACCGTCGCCGTGCAGGTGGGCCTCGACGGCACGACGAACTCGCAGATCAGCTTCAACTCGGTCGACGGCTCGCTGTCGGGCATCCTCGCCGGGCAGACGGCCATCGCCGCCTCGACGCAGGGCGCGGCCCAGTCCGCTCTCGGCGTCCTCACCTCCGCCATCGCCAACGTCGCCAACACCCGAGGGACGCTCGGCGCCTTCGAGAGCCGGCTGGTGACGGCCATCGCCGGCCTCCGCGTCGCGAAGGAGAACTTCGCGGCCGCCGAAAGCCGCATCCGCGACGCCGATGTCGCGGCCGAGACGGGCGAGCTGACCCGTGCGAGCATCCTGCAGCAGGCCGGCACCGCCGTCCTCGCGCAGGCCAACCAGCGCCCGGCGCTGGCCCTCACGCTCCTGCGCTAAGGGGCTGGGTGAATCGATCCGTACGTACCGGGCCGGGGATCTCGCGATCCCCGGCCCGTTCTTCATCTGACGGCCGGGCGAGGGGCGCATGGCGGGCCTGATCACCGTCGGCGGCCTCGCGACCGGCATCGACACCAACTCGATCATCGATAAGCTGGTCGCCCTCGAAAAGCGGCCGGTGGCCCTGCTCGGCGTCGAGGTGCAGGACGTCCAGGCGACGCAGACGTCCATCAATACCCTCGGCGGCAAGCTCTCCACGCTCCGCTCCGCGGCGCACGCGCTCGGGACCACCGACGGCGTGCTCGTCCGCGCCGCGACGTCGAGCGACACCGACGTGCTCGCCGCGGCGGCCGGCGCCGGCGCCCAGCCCGGCAGCGTGGCGCTGACCATCACCCAGCTCGCGCGCGGCTCGGTGGCAGGCGCGACCGTGGGTGTGGCGTCGGCGACGAGCACGGTCGCGAGCGGACCGGGGACGTTCCAGTTCCAGGTGGGGTCGGGCACCGTCAAGAGCGTCAACGTGGACGCCACCACCACGCTCCAGGGTCTTGCGACCGCCATCAACGCGCTCGACGCCGGCGTGACGGCCTCGGCCGTCAACCTCGGCACGGCGTCGGCCCCGGACTTCCGCCTCGAGATCGCCAGCAAGGCGACGGGCGCAACCAGCACGGTCACGGTCACGCACGACGACACCGCGCTCGCCGTCCAGACCGCGCAGGCAGGGCAGAACGCCCAGTTCACCGTGGACGGCTTCAGCGGGACCTTCGAGCGCGAGTCGAACACCTTCGGCGACGTCCTGCCCGGCGTGACCGTCACCCTGCGGAACCGCGGCACCGCCACGGTCACCGTCGCCGACGACGCCGACGCCATCACCGCCAAGGTGAAGACGCTGGTCGCCGCCTTCAACGACATCGTCACGTTCGTCACCGGCGAGTCGCAGGTCACCGAGACCCAGGACAAGTCCGACGTGGCGCTCGGCAGCCTCGCGACCGATTCGACCGTGAAGCACCTCGTCGCGCGGCTGCACGAGGTGTTCTCGGAATCGGTCGGCGGCGCGTACACGAACCTGTCGAGCCTCGGCCTCGCGACGCAGCAGGACGGCACCATTGCCTTCGACGAGGGCAAGTTCCGCACGGCCCTCGGCAGCGATTCGACGGCAGTGGCCGCGACATTCGCGGGCGCCGGGACGGCGTCGGGCGTGGCCAAGGATCTGAGCGCGCTCATCGACGGCATGACGGGGTCGGGCGGAACCCTCGCGTTGCACACCACCGCGCTCAACGATCAGATCCGATCGCTCCAGGACCAGATCGACGCCGGGCAGCGCGAGGTCGACGCGTTCGAGGTGAATCTCCGCCAGCAGTTCACCGCGCTCGAGACCTTTGTGAGCGGTCTGAAGAACCAGGGCAGCTTCCTGCAGCAGGCATTCGGCCGATAGGGAGAAGAGGAATGCACGTCGACTATGCACGCGAGTACGCCAAAGCGCAGGTGACGTCCGTCGACCGGACGCGCCTCCTGCTGCTGATCTTCGATGGCGGCCTCGCCTTTCTCCAGCGCGCGCGCGAGGCGCTCGTCGCGGGCGACCTGGCCGGCTTCGGCCAGAACCTGAACCGCGCCCAGGCGATCATCGCCGAGCTGCTCGGCACGCTCGACTACGAGGCGGGCGGCACGATCGCGCGCGATCTCGCCCGACTCTACGACTTCATGCTCGCGCACCTGACCGAGGCGAACGCCCGGCAGAGCGTGCGGCACGTCGACGAGGTGATCGGGGTCTTCAGCACCATCGCGGGTGCCTACAAGGAGATCATCGAGCGGCCGGCCCGCGCTGCGGGCTGAGATGGGGAACGACGAGATCACGCGGCTGAGCCGCCGTGAGCACGCGCTCTACGGCGAGCTCGCCGCGCTGTACCGGGGAATGCTCGAAGCGCTCACGGACGAGCGCGCCCCGGTCGATCTGTCGCGCCTCGCCGCCGACGGTGCGCGCGCGGACGCGGCGGTCGGCGCGCTGGCCGTCCTCGAGGCCACGCTCGCGCCGGTGAGGCGAGCCGGCGATGCAGTCTCCGAGGTGGTCGCGCTCTGGCAGGCGTCCGCCACCGTCGCTGCGGACGCCGCCGTGATGAATCGCGAGCTCGTGGTCGCCGCACGCGTGCGCCAGACGCGGATCGCGAGCCGGAGCGCGGTGTTGCGCGCCGGCCGCCGGTTGCTCACGGGCTACCGGCCGGCGGGCGCGAGTGCCGCGGCCGTCGACCGCCGCGCGTAGCGCCCTAGCGACGCCGCGCCCCGGCGGGTCGCTCGGCGTCGACGGCTTCAGCGCGACCCGCCCGCCGTCCCATGCCGCAGACGCGATAAAAGCCGCCTCGATGAAGGGCTCCGCGCCGCGCTTGGTGCTCGACCCATCCATGACGAAGGTAATCGATGTGCGGCGATCTGTTACCGCGATCGCCGCGTTGTCATACGCGACAGTATACCGTATGACACGTGGATGGCGCGACGCATCGCACAAGCGCGACTCGATGCCGAAACTCTCGACCTGCTGACGCGACTTCGACGCCGCACCGGTCTGAGCGGTTCGGAGCTCCTGCGGCGTGGGCTCCGCCAGCTCGCGCATGAGCAACCACGCTCTCGGCATTCCCGTATCGTCGGGGTCGGGAAGTTCGCGTCGAAGAAGCCGGATCTCGCCTCGAACAAGAAGCACCTCCGTGGATTCGGGCGCTCGTGAAGTCCGTCCTGCTGGACACGGGATGCGTCGTCGCCCTACTCGACCGGAGCGAGCGCAATCATCGGCGTTGCGTCGAGACCGTCGCCGAGGTCGACGCGCCATTGGTGACGTGCGAGGCGGTGATCGCCGAGGCGTGTTACCTGTTGCGGGGCGTCCGCGGGGCCGCCGATGCAGTGCTCGAGAACGTCGAGCAGGGCACGTTCGAGATCCCGTTTCGTCTCGACCGGTCGACCGCGGCCATTCGGACGCTGCTCCGCCGGTATGCGAGCGTCCCCATGGATTTCGCCGACGCCTGCCTCGTCCACATGGCCGATGAGCTGAACACCGGCCGCATCCTCACGCTCGACGACGACTTCGCGATCTACCGTTGGCGGCGGTCGCGCGTCTTCGAACGCCTGCTGGCGGGATAGCGGTCGCTATGCTTCGGGCGATCGCTCGCCCGAGGTCGCGACGTCGCGCGGCCGGTAGCCCATCACGCCGAGCTGCTCGAGCAGCCGCCAGCCGAACGCCGCGTCGCCGCCGGCCTTTCCGAAGCCGCCGCACTCGAAGAAGACCGGCCGTGGGATGACGACCGCGTCACGCCCGGCGACGAGACGATCGATGACGAGCCCCGCCTCCGGCTCGCGCGCGATCGCCTCCGCGAGCGTGGTGAGCCGGCGGTCGTCCAGATCGGCACGATGGACGAAGCAGAGGTGCTTCCCCGAGGCGCGGACCGCGGCCGCCTGGCACGCGTGCAGCACCTCGGCACCG
>Ga0209161_10003294_pt1 | contig 13070 bp, 10 predicted proteins | sample GraSoiAngelo_155_FD_186169 | JGI IMG/M metagenome (GOLD analysis project Ga0209161, IMG submission 186169) | Grasslands soil microbial communities from the Angelo Coastal Reserve, California, USA - 14_1009_13_30cm (SPAdes) (version 2) | ecosystem: Environmental > Terrestrial > Soil > Grasslands...
CTCGCGTCGGTGAACGAGCTGCTGCAGCGCGTCGACCTGACGCCGCCGGAGAACTTCATCGCGAAATATCCTCATCAGCTTTCGGGCGGCCAGCGTCAGCGCGTCGCCATCGCGCGCGCGCTGACGGTGGACCCGAAGGTGATCGTCGCGGACGAGGCCGTCTCCATGGTGGACGTGTCGATCCGCATCAGCCTTCTCAATCTGCTGCTCGCGCTGGGCCGCGAGTTCGGCGTCACCATCGTCCTGATCACGCACGACCTCGCGGTGGCGCGCTATTTCGCCCGCGAGGGGCGCATCGGTGTCATGTATCTCGGTCGCGTGGTGGAGCTCGCCGACACCGAGTCGCTCGTCGGCGATCCGGCGCATCCCTATTCGGCGGCGCTCATCGCGGCGATCCCCGAGGCCGACCCAGACATCACGCGCACCAAGAAACGCGTCGAGCTGCGCAGCGCGGAGATCCCGAGCCTGCTCTCTCTTCCCCCAGGCTGCGCGTTCCATCCGCGCTGTCCGCTCTCCGAGGCGGGACTGTGTGACGTGAAGATCCCGGAGCTGCTGGTCATACCCGGGTCACGCGAGGTCGCGTGCCACGTCGCCGTTCGCGAACGCACGAGCGAGCGAGCGGCCGCGACAGCCTGAGTGGATCCGCTCCTCCTTCGGGGCGCCTTCCGCGTCGGCTTTGTGATCCTGTTCCTCGCCCTGCTGGTACTTCCTTTTGAGGACCGCTCGTCGCCCGAGTTCGTCGCCGCGGTGCTCGCCGTCATCGTCGGCTTGCTCTTCGTCGGGGTCGTCACGGTCCTCGCGCGATCGACACTGCCGCCTCCGCCACGCTCGTCAGCGCGCAAATCAGTCGACAAAGCGACCACGAAGGGCTACTACGTAGCGAAAAGCGAAAAAGCAGGAGGGTCGGGCACCGCGGAGCGGGGCACGACCACCTCCAACGAATTGGATTCGCATTCAGGAGGGGTTCGATGACCGACGCTGCGCTCAGGTATTCCGTTTCACGACGTCGCTTTCTCCGAGACGCGACGCTCACGAGCCTCGGCCTCATCGCCGCGGCCTGCGCGCCCACCCCCGGCACACCCGGCGGTGGCGGCGGCACGGGAGCGAAGGGCGGCGAATTCCATGGCGGTTGGCCGTACAAGCTGCCGCCCGAATTCCACTACAACTATTTCGCCACGAACTCGATGCTCGGCGACGCCATCTACCGGGATCTCTTCATCCCGGCGCTCGGCGTGTTCCGCTGGGCCGATAACAAGTGGGACTACTGGCTCGCGCAATCGGCCTCGCTGAGCGGCGACACCTATGAGCTGAAGCTCCGGTCGGGCCTCAAGTGGGATGACGGGAAAGCGTTCACGTCCAAGGACGTCGCGACGACCTTCTGGGTCGGCCGTCTCGCCAGCTACGCGATCTGGAACTTCATCGACAAGATCGAGACGCCGGACGATCTCACCGTGCGCTTCCACTACAGCAAGCCGACCAGCCTTGGCGAGCGGCTGATCCTTAGAAACCAGATCAAGCCGGACTCCGTCTACGGGCCCCTCGCCAAGAAGGCGCAGGACTTCTACGGCGGCGGCGGGACGAATTCCACCGATGCCGGCAAGGCCCTGATCAAGGAGATGAACGACTTCCGTCCAAGCGGTCCGCCATCCGTCGGCCCCTACAAGATCGACGTCGCGTCGCTGACCGCGGCTCAGATGAGCCTCGTTCGCAACCCCGGTGGGCTCTTCGCCGACAAGGTGAACTTCGACAAGGTGGTCATCTACCAGGGCGAGACCGCCGAGATCACCCCGATCGTGCTCAACGGGGACGTCGACTATGCGACCCACGGCTTCCCGCTCGCGGCGGACAAGGCGTTCCAGGACAAGGGCTACCGGATCATCCGCGGGCCGATCTTCACCGGCCCCGCGCTGTACTTCCACTGGGAGAACGCACCGCAGTTCCAGGACAAGCGCCTGCGGCAGGCTGTGGCAATGGCCTTCAACCGTGAGGAGGCCGGCAAGATCTTCTACGGATCCTCGGCCAGGGCGCCGAAATACATGGCCGGCTTCTCCGACGGTCTCGTGGCGAACTGGGTGAACTCCGGCGACCAGTCCAAGCTCAACTCTTACGCCTTCGACACCGCGAAGGCCGACGCCCTCATGAAGGACGCCGGCTACGCGAAGGTCGACGGTGTCTGGGCGAAGGACGGGAAGAAGCTCGAGTTCGAGTTCTACTTCCCAAGCGACTTCCAGGACTGGGCGGCGGCCGCCACCTACGCCAACGACGCGCTCAACAAGTGGGGACTTAAGCTGACCCCGCGCGGTGCGATCCGCTCGACGCAGCTTCCGGACACGAACAACGGCAAGTTCCAGATCGCGATGAACCCCTGGGGCATCGGGAACTCGCACCCGCAGCCGTCGCTGGTGCGGCCGTTCCGCGAGTTCAACAAGGACTTGTCGGCGGGGGGTATGAAGTACCCGCTCACGCAGCAGTACTCCGGCGGGACGATCAACTTCGACACGGTCCTTGACGACGCCATCGCCGGCTTCGACATCGCCAAGCAGAAGGATCCGGTCACCAAGCTCGCTGTCGCCTTCAACGAGCTGCTGCCGTGCATCCCGATCTACGAGCGTCTCAACAACAACCCGGTCAACGACAAGGCCCGCGTTTCGGGGTGGCCCGCCGATGGCGACAAGATCTACACGCAGGGTGCGGCGGACAACTTCGCGGTCATGCTGATCCTGGACGGCACGCTTCACAAGATCTGATCCTGGCTTGACGAACGACGACGGCGACCTCGCGGAATTTCCCGAGGTCGCCGTCGTGCTTGGCGGCGGCATGTCTCCGTCCGGCGCACCTTCTCCATCCACCACGGCTCGTGCCCACGCTGCTGCCCAGCTCGCGCACCATCGGCCCAGCCTCGCGGTGATCGCATCGGGCAGCCACGGCGAAGGGCCCGCGCCGGCAAAGAGCGAAGCCTCGGTGATCGCGGACCTGATGGCCGGCGCGGGCGTGCCCCGCGAACGCATCTTCCTCGAGGAGCGCTCGCGAGACACCATCGGGAACGGGGTCGAGGTCGCGACGCGCTACCTCGCCAAGATGGAGCCTCGTCCGCTGTACCTAGTCACCTCGCCGTTCCACCTCGAGCGCGCGCTCGTCGTGTTCCGCAACGTGCTGGGGTTCGCCTGGCAAGTGCAGGCCGTGGCGGCCGAGCAGACCGACGACGACCTGGCGCGCGCGAATTCCGAAACGACCTTCTTGCAGGAGACGTTCGCGTTCTTTCAGGGCATCAAGCCAGGCGACTTTCCGGCCGTCGAGAAGAGATACCGCGCAAGGGAGGTCCGATAGAGAGGAGCGACATCCTTTTTTCGGAGGAAGGCTGTGGCCTCTGCGCTCGTCCTCGCGGTCACCGCGGAGAATGCCGAATCGCTCCTTTCAGGCGAACGTGACCGGGACCATCGGCGGATGCCGCCGAAGAAACTACCCGCGCGCGCCTACCTCGCGGTCGTCGGCACGGGCTCGGTGGTCGGCGAGTGCCTGCTCGGTGCTGCCGAGCGCCACACCGCCAAAGGTTGGGCGCTCCCGGTCAGCCGGCCGCGCCGCTACCGCAGGCCCCGCCCGATCGCGGAGTTTGGCCTGGCGCGGATCCCCCGCTCCTTCAGATACGTGGAGCCCTAAGGAACCCGGTCTAGTTCGCGGGCCGCCAGGTAAAAGTGACGTGGGTGATGAGGTCGCCGTCGGTCTCGAACGTCCACGTCGTGTAGTTCGCGAAATGTCCCGGAGAGCGGGTGAGGCCGCGCAGGATCACGACGTTTCCTTCGACCTTCTCCTCGCGGACGAGACGGACGAAGGGCGGCGCCATGCGGATGAGACGGCGGGCGCTCTCTTTCCCCTCAAGTTCGTTCTCACCGCCGGGGAGCTCGATGGCGACGTCCTCCGCGCAGACGGCCACCGCTTTGTCGGCGTCGTTCGCCTCGAGCGCGGCCATGAACGTCTTCGCGGCGGAGAGGGGGTCTGCCACTCGGGAGATTATTGAGGACGTGCGGCACGCCAGAGCGCTTCTGCCGTACCTCGCGGCCGCGGCGGTGATCGCCGCGGGCTCGACGGCGCTCGTCCTCAAGACCGTAGACACCGTGGATCTTGTGGGCAGCACGTCAAGCGACACGACACGAGCGGCACCGCAGCTTTCGTCGACTGGGCGCCTCGCGTACTGGCGTCAAAACCCCGCCGGTGCGTTCGTGCTCTGGGCCGCGAACCTCGATGGGTCTTCGGCGCGTCCTCTGACCACGCTCAGCGCGAACACCTCGCGACCCTTCGGCACGCGCTGGACCGGAGATGGAGGCGCCGTCGCGTATGTCACGGACCTCGGGATCGGCGTGATCCGCCTCGATGGATCGCGGGTCGATATCACGTTACCGGCGGCGACCCGGAACGCCGGCTTCCGCGTGATCGATCAGCGCTGGTCGCCGTCGGGGACGAGGGTCGCGGCGACGCTCTATCGCTCGACGGATGGGAGGAGCGAGGTGCATCTGGGATCGCTCGAGCGTCGCGACCTGACGCGCAGCGGAGAGCTCGGGAATGCGTTCGTGGCCGATTGGCTGAGCGACGACGAGGTGCTCGTCGAGTCGGACAGCGGAGTGCTCGGCGCGCTTCGGGCGCCGGGCTCGCTTCGAAAGCTCGTCGATCAGACGGCGGCGTCACCGATCATCGACGGCAGCCGGATCGTCTTTCTGCAGGGCGCGATCGCCAGTGGCGATCAGACCGGGATCTTCGTCGTCAACCCGAGCGTCTGGAGCGTCGGTTTCGACGGGAAGGATGCACGTCGCGAGACCAGGATCGAGGTCGCGGGTAATCTCCGGTTGGACGGGCGGTGGCCCGACGGGCGCTACCTCATGCACATCAAGGGCGACGCGTCGCAGTGGTTCGGCACTACTCGTCTGACGGTCCTCGCTCCGAGCAGCCTCTTCCGGCGCGTTGTCGTGACCGCTGACGGTCGCGGTGCCGTCGGACTCGGAGGCCCTCGCATCGTGCGTATCGACCTCACGCGCGGGCTCACGCCCACGGAAGGAAGCTTCGTCGTGCTCCTCGACGGCATCATCGGCGCCGATGCGTGGGTGCGCCGCGGGCTTGCCTAGTCGAACACGGGCGCGATCTCCCGGAAGCGGCGCATGGCGTCGATGTGGGCGTCGAGATCGGGGAGCTTTGAGCCGCCCGTCCGGAACTCGAGGTGTGTCATTCCCATGTCGCGGAAGATCTGGGCCTTCCGCGCCCACTCCTCCGGCGCGCCGGTCGCGCCGACGCGGCCCTCGACACCGACCCGCGCCGGATCGCGGCCGGCGTCGCGTACGTACTCGCGAAAACGCTCCAGCGCCGCGCGCCCCTCCTCGGTCGGCTCCAGATGCGAGAACCAGCCGTCGGCGAGACGCGCCACGCGCTTCACCGCGACCTCTTCGTCGGCACCCATCCATAGCGGGATCGGCCGCTGCACGGGGAGGGGTTTGATGCCTGCCCGATCGATGCGGTGCCAACGGCCGGTGTAATCCACGAGCTCCTGCGTCCAGAGCAGCCGCAGCACCTCCATCTGCTCCTCGATGCGCTTGGCTCGATCGCGCCAATTCATGCCGAGCGCCTCGTACTCGACGTGGTTCCATCCGATCGCGACCCCAAGACGAACGCGACCGCGCGAGAGAACGTCGAGGGTCGCCGCCTGTTTCGCCACGAGAACGGTCTGGCGCTGTGGGAGGATGACGATGCCGAACGCGAGCTCCAGCTTTTTCGTGACCGCTGCGAGATAGCCGAAGAGCACGAAGGGCTCGTGGAACGCGTCGCGATGCGTGTAGGCACCCTTCCACCCGGCCGGCCGCCCCCTCGGCTCGGCGCCGACGACGTGGTCATACGCGACAAGATGGACGTACCCCAGATCCTCGGCAGCTTGGCCGAACGCCACGATGCGCGCGGGATCGTCGCCGATCTCCTGATGGGGATAGACCACGCCAACGCGCATGGTCGCATCATGGCATCGATGCAGGTCGAGCACCGTCCACACACCGGACCTTCACCGAACCCGGCGACCATCGAGCAGTCGGTACGACGCGAAGCACGCGAGGTCTATGGGTGGTCAAACGCGCCGGATGACCGCTACGGCGAACATGAGCATTCCTACACGAAGCTGCTCTACTGCACGCGAGGCTCGATCGACTTCGTCCTGAGCGACGGGCGCCGCATCACATTGCGGCCGGGCGACCGCCTCGTCCTACCGCCGCGCACGCGTCACTCGGCGGTCGTCGGCTCCGAGGGCTGCGCCTGCGTAGAAGGAAAGATGGGGGGCGCTGCCCCCCGGCCCCCGACGAGCCAATAGACTCACTCGGCTTCCATGCGACCGCTGGCCCCACGGATGTCGCGCCTCGGGACGGAGACCGCGTTCGAGGTCCTCGCCAAAGCGCGCGCGCTCGAGGCGAAGGGTCGCGACATCGTTCACCTCGAGATCGGCGAGCCCGATTTCGACACGCCTCCCTCGATCGTTGCCGCCGGCGTGGCCGCACTCGAGCGCGGGGAGACGCACTACACGCCGTCCGCTGGGGTGATCGAGCTTCGCGAGGCGATCGCCGCGTACCTGCGCGCGCGCCGCGGTGTGAGCGTCGATCCCGCTCAGGTGATCGTCACGCCCGGCGCCAAGCCGGTCATGTTCTACGCGCTGCTCGCGCTTCTCGACAATGGCGACGAGGCGATCTATCCGGACCCCGGCTTTCCGATCTATTCGTCGATGATCCATTTCTCCGGCGCCCGCGGGGTGCCGTTGCCGCTCCGAGAGCGAAACGACTTCCAACCCGATCTCGACGAGCTCCGGCGGCTCGTGACGGACCGGACGAAGGTGCTCGTCCTGAACAGTCCGAACAACCCGACCGGGGCTGTGCTCTCACTCGACGCGATCCGCGAGATCGCACGGATCGCGCGCGAGCGCGACCTCTGGGTGCTCACCGACGAGATCTATGGCGAGCTGGTCTACGACGGCGAGCATCGTTCGATCGCACGCGAGGAGGGCATGTCCGAGCGGACGATCCTTCTCGATGGCTTCAGCAAGACCTTCGCGATGACCGGATGGCGTCTCGGCTACGGAGTCTTTCCAAAGCCGCTCGTTGAGCCGGTGACGAAGCTCGTGACGAACTCGGTCTCCTGCACCGCGACCTTCGTGCAGCGCGCGGGCGCGGCCGCGCTGTCGACACGTCCGCCCGAGGTGGATCGAATGGTCGCGGAGTTCCGGACGCGCCGGGACGCGATCGTGAAGGGACTGGGCGCCGTTCCGGGTGTTTCGTGCCGATCGCCGCACGGAGCCTTCTACGTCTTCCCGAATATCACCGCGCTCGGCTTGCGCAACAGCGCCGACGCCGCGGATCGGATCCTTGACGAGGCCGGCGTCGCGACGCTCGCGGGAACGTGTTTCGGGAGCGAGGGCGAAGGCTACCTGCGGCTCTCGTACGCGAACTCGCTTCCCAATCTCGAGAAAGCCGTCTCACGCATCGCGGACTGGGCCTCGCGCCTTGCGCCTTTACCTACCGGTCGGTAACCGTCTAAACACCGATTCCGTCGACCACCACGCCGACGACCTCGGCTGCGACCTGCTGAGCGTCGCGTCCGCCCGGCGCGGCCTCCCGGCCGGTCCAGGGATCGACGAGGTTGAACAGCACCTGGGTCGCGAACGCCGTGTCCATCTGACGGAGCTCGCCGGTCCGCACGCCTTCGTCGAGGACCTGCTGGACGGGCGAGAAGAAGTGGCGGAAGAAGGCGCTTCGCGCCTGGCTGGTCTGATCCACGGTCAGCCCCGCGGCCCCGTCGCGCAACAGCCGCGGTCCTGAACAGCGGGTGGTCACCAGGTACGCGAGCACCGAGGCGAGCCGATCGCGCGCGCGAGCGCCGCGCCGAGACGCCGTCCGGAGCCCGGTGCCGTGCTCTTCGAGGACGCCGCAGATGACAGCAGTCAAAAGGGCGCTCCTGTCGGGGAAGTAGTAGTAGACGGTCGGCTTGGTGACCGCAGCCTCTCGGGCGATGTCGTCAAGCGACGCCCCGCGGACCCCACGTTCGCTCCAGAGCCGATTGGCGGCCTGAAGGACCCGTCCCCGAGTCGTGGACACGCGCGCCTGCTTGGTCAGGACAACATTTTACCTACCGGTCGGTAAGGGTCCGAGAGCCGAGTCGCCGCCGACGCGTTACCGAAGATCGCCCGCGCGGACATTGAGGCGTTACACCGCGATACGTCGATGGAGTACGCCGTGCTTCGCCCTCTCTGCAGGTACCCGGACGACCGGGTGATCGATTACAGAGAAAGGCGGACGAAGAATGCCTGGAGCTCTCTCCAACGGATTCAAGCTCATAGCTGTCTCGGCGCTGACGATCGCGATCAGTCTCGGGCGTGTCGAGATGGCGAACGCGTACTTCCAGCCGTCCGACACGAGTCAGATCGCGAATGACGGCGGCAAGGAGAAAGGCGACAAGGGCAAAGAGAAGAACAAGGAGCAAGTTAATTCGAGGTCCGACGTAAAGACGGACTCGAAGAACAGCGAGAAGACGAAGGTCGATACCGAGGTGAAGGCCGACGTGAAGGCCCGCACCGAGGTGAAGGCGAAAGACGAAGTCAAGGTCGAAGCCAAGAGCGTGACAAAGTCGGACACGAAGGTCTCCGACAAGAAAGGAACAAACACCTCTGGCGGTTCGGAACAGAACGGGAGCAACGGGAACACCGGGAGCAACGGGAACACCGGAAACAGCAGCCACAGCAACAAGGGGAACAACGGCACCGTCAAGATCGTCAACGATCAGGGCGACGCGACGGATGACCAGGACGAGGACTCCCACGTTTGTCTCTTCCACATTTTCGGGTTCAACTTCGACGCGAACCAGTCGGGCACTTGGGACATCGCCGTTCACTCTCCCGGAGGCGGTCCGCTAACGGCCACGCAGAGCCACGGGGCCTGGGCGGCCGGCAGCGACGGCAAGTTCGACGCACGACCAGTGACGCAACCATTCCCGAGCGGCCACTACAAGCTGACCGTGAACACCGGGATGGGCGACGGCAAGCACAAGGTCTTCTGGGTGCAGTGCGGCACCGCGGGCTCCAACAAGGAAGCCGCGAAAGTACGAGAGCACCTGATGTCCGCGATCAAGAGCGCCCAGAACGTGAGCGATCAGCTCGCGACGAAGATCAGCATCGCCCAGCAGCTCATCCTCTCTGGCACGCTCAACGGCACCGAGCTCGCGAACATCACGAGTGCGCGAGAGGCCGCGATCACCGCGGCGAATACGCTCACGATCAACCTCACCGCTGCGCAGAGCGCTCTCGAGGCGCTCAACAACGCCATCGCTTCGGGCACCGCCGAGCAGATCGCAGCGGCAGTCACCACCGCGGAACAAGCGATGGAGAACCTGAAGGCGGCCGCCAACGCGGCTGCGAACGCAAACGTGCAGCTCGGTGCGACGATCGCGGCGAACTCCTCCGCCGCAGAGCAGACACGCGCAGAGCTCAGCGCCGCGATCGGCAGCGCTCAGAACCTGAGCAGCCTCCTTGCGACGAACACCGCCATGGCGGCGGCGCTTCTCCTCGCGGGCGGGCTCACGCAAAGCCAAGTGGCGGCCCTCACGAACGCGATCAATTCCGCGACCCCAGCCGCCACCGCGCTCACGAATAACCTCATCCCTGCGCAGAACGCACTGAGTCAACTGAACACCGCGATCAGCTTGGGCAACCTCGTTGAGATCGCGGCGAAGGTGGCAGCGGCGCAGCTGCCACTTGCAAACCTCAACGCCGCTATCACCGGGGCCGTGAACGCAAACGCCGAGCTCGCCGCGGCGATCTCCCTAAGCGGAGGGACCCCGGCGGCGACACCTACGACCACGACCACGACCACGACCGGCTCGACCGAGCGGGCCGAGCGAGAGACGGTCGAGACGACGACCGGAAACACCTCCGGAACGACGACCGGAAGCACGACGACCGGAACGACTACCGCCGGGACCACGACCGGCTCGACGGCGGTCGCGGGCGTACAGACACCGCCGCAGACAGGCGCGGCTACCCAGACCGCAACTCAGGGTGGGTCCCGGACCGCATCGTCTGCCGCGGGCGCCGGCGTCCAGAATCTCCCGTCCACGAACACCTCGAACGACGCAACACCGCTCGCACTACTGGGCGTCACCCTCATGGCGATCGGTGGCGCGCTCCTCCGCCGCTCGAAGGGACTCTCCTTCCGATAACGACGGACAAAGCGCACACGCGCTGACACAAAAGAGGGAGCCCAATGGGCTCCCTCTTCTTTTGTGGCTTTTGTGACCTTCGCGCGCGCCCAACTACACCTCCCTCGATACTTCGAGGTATGCAGGAGCAGGAGCGCCGTCTCGTTACCGTCCTGTTCGCCGACTTCGTCGGATTCACCGCGCTCGCCGACGATCTCGATCCCGAAGAGCTGCAGATGCTCGTCTCGGGGATCTTCGAGGACCTCGCCGAGGAGGCCCTCCGGTACGACGGGACGATCGAGAAATTCATCGGCGACGCCATCTTCGTGATCTTCGGGGCGCCGATCGCGCACGAGGACGACCCGCAGCGCGCGCTGCGCTGCGCCCTGGGGATGCAGCGGATCTTCAACGAGCACGCGGCGCGCGTGAAGGCCCAGCTCGGGATCGAGCTCGGCCTGCGCATCGGCATCCATTCCGGAATGGTCGTCGCCGGGGCCGTACGCAGCATCGCGGAGTACGGCGTGATGGGCGACACCGTGAACACGGCGTCTCGCCTCCAGCAAGCCGCCGCGCCTGGCGAGATCTACGTGACGCAGGCGACTTTCCGCATGACCAACCGCGAGTTCAGCTTCCGCGAGGTCGGACCCATCGAGATGAAGGGGAAGGACCGACCCGTGCTCGCCTACGCGTTGACCGGCGAGCGCGCAACGCCGCGAACGACGATCGACATCCAGGCACCACTCGTGGGGCGATGGATGGAGCTCTCGCGGCTCGACCTCTCTTATCAATCGTCCCGGGTCGGCCGAACCGAGGTCGTGCTGATCGCCGGCGAGCCGGGGATCGGCAAGAGCCGCCTCCTCACCGAGTTCATCGGGCTCGCGACCTCGGCCGAGGACGGGGTACGCACCGGTGACGCGCCGCGTGTCCTCCGCTGGACTTTCTCACGGGTGAACCAGCGGAGCTACGCCGGATTCATCGAGACGCTCCTCGTGGAGATGCGGATCGAACCGAACGACGCCGAGTCCGCAGCGAAGCTTCCGGCAAAGCTCCGCGAGCTCGGTTTCGCGAATCCGGAGATGATCGCGCCGACCCTCGCGCAGTTCTTCCATCTCGCCGGCGCGACGGAGCCGCCGAGCGAGAGCGAGGAATGGAAGCGCTCGATGTTCCTTGCTGTCTACGACGTCATCGCGTCGCTGGCGCGCGAGCGACCGCTGCTCTACGTGCTCGAGGATCTGCATTTCGCCGACTCCGCGTCGCTCGAGCTCCTGTGGTTCGTGGCCTCCCGGGCCTCGCGGGTTCCGATCCTTCTCCTTCTGGCGCAGCGCGCCGGGCCGGGATCACCCGAACCGCGGCCGGTCCGGACGAATTTCACTCAGCTCGTGCTCGAGCCGCTCTCCGACGAGGAGGCCGCGCGCATCATCGACGCGACCTTCGACTGGATCCCCGACGAGCTGCGCGACAAGATCGTGGCGCGCGCCGGCGGCAATCCCTTCTTCATCGAGGAGTCGATCCGCGCGCTGGTCGATTCGGGCGCCGTCGCGAAGGACGACAAGGGGGAGTGGGAGCTGCGCGAGCGGCCGGCCGCGCTGGAGGTCCCCGCGACGCTTCATGCGGTCGTCGCGGCGCGAGTCGATCGGCTCCCGCCGACTGCGAAGGAGTGCATCCAGTTCGCGTCGGTCATCGGCCAGCGCTTCGGTGACCGCGTCCTGCGGGAGGCCGGCGGCCCGCGGCTCGCGGACGCGGTGGACGAGCTGATCGCGGCCGACCTCGTTCTCGAGGCGGCGCCCGGGGAGCGGCGTGAAGGCCGCTACCGCTTCAAGCACGCGGTGGTGCAGGAGGTCGCCTACAACACGCTGCTCCTACGGCGTCGGATCGAGATGCACCGCCGCGTCGCGGTCGCGTACGAGAAGGTCCTGGGTGAAGGGATCAAAGACTTTCTCCCCGCGCTCGCGCACCACTACCTCCTCGGCGAGGTGCCGGACAAGGCCGCGGACTACTCGTGGAAGGCGGCCGAGCGCGCGACGGCGATTCACGCGCACGTCGAGGCGCTTCGGCTCGCGGAGCAGGCCCTCGAGCTCTACGAGAAGCTCGATCGCTTCCCCGAAGCGATCAAGGCGCTCTACCTGATTGCGCGCGTACGTCGGTTCCGCGGCGAGAACGACGCCGCGCTATCCGCGTACGAGCGCGCGCTCGCGACGCTCGAGGCGCGCGACCCAAAGAGTCCCGAGGTGGGGACGGTGATCGCGCACATGGCCGAGCTCTGCACCCGCTGGGACGCGAAGCATCCCGATCTCGATGGACTCATTGCGCGCGGCCTCGCCATCGTGGACGGCAAACGCAATCGTGAGAAGGTCCTGCTCCTCGCTGCGAAGTCGTTCATGTCGCGCAAGCGCCCCAAGCCATCCGACGCCGACTGGCAAGAGTCCCTCGCGACCGCGAAGGAAGCGCTCGCGATCGCGGAAGAGCTTGGGCTACTCCGTGAGGTGTCACTCTGCTTGGACGCCGTGGGGTACGCATATGGCGAGCTCGGGAACTTCCGCGAGTCGTACGCGCATAACCAGCGCCGGCTGCCGATCGCCAAGTCGCTGCAGGACAGCGACGAGCTCATCGACGCGCACAACATGATCGCGATGTCCGCGCTCGTGCTGGGCGACTTCGGGGAGGTGATCGAGCACGCGGCGATCGCGCGCGACATCGCGCTCGAAACTGAGAAGCCACGCCTTGGAGCGGTCTCGCTCCAGACCGAGACGCTCGCACGCCTCCTGTCAGGTGACTTCGCGGGCGTGATCGCGGCCGCGGCGCGTCGCGAGCTCTTCCTGCCGACCGGCAAAGTCCACGCGACGCTGTCCCTGGCCGCCGCGGCCGCC
>Ga0209161_10003295_pt1 | contig 13067 bp, 7 predicted proteins | sample GraSoiAngelo_155_FD_186169 | JGI IMG/M metagenome (GOLD analysis project Ga0209161, IMG submission 186169) | Grasslands soil microbial communities from the Angelo Coastal Reserve, California, USA - 14_1009_13_30cm (SPAdes) (version 2) | ecosystem: Environmental > Terrestrial > Soil > Grasslands ...
CGATCCATCGGTCACTCCCTCAAAGCCTGTACGTCTCTTTCGCCAGATCGTACGCCAGCGCCCGCGCCATGCGGCGCGCATCGTCTATCTCGATGACGTGCCGCGCGACCAGCCGGGCGAGATAGTTCGCGTCCACCCGCCGCGCCAGATCGTGCCGTGCCGGAATGGAGCAGAAAGCCCGTGTGTCGTCGTTGAAGCCGGCGGTCTTGTAGATACTCGCCGTCTCGGTGGTGCGCTCGCGGAACCGCGTCATCCCCTCGAGCGAGTCGTGGAACCACCACGGTGGCCCGAGCCGCACCGCCGGGTAGTGGCCCGCCAGCGGCGCCAGCTCCCGGCTGTACGTGGACTCGTCCACGGTGAATAGCACGAGCGTGAATCGTGGATCGTTGCCGTAGGCGTTGAGCAGCGGCCGCAGGTTACGCGTGAACTCGGTGGCGACGGGAATGTCGCCGCCCCGGTCGGGCCCGAACCGCTCGAACAGCAGCTGGTTGTGGTTCCGGTATGCCCCCGGGTGGAGCTGCATCACCAGCCCGTCGTCGAGCGACATACGCCCCATCTCGAGGAGCAGATGCGCCTCGAAGCGGCGCTCGTCGGCCCGAGTCGCCTCCCCCTGGCGCGCCTGCTGAAACAGCACCTCGGCCTCGTCCGGGGGGAGCCACGTCGTGTAGGGCTCGAGCACCGCGTGATCGGTGGCCGTGGCCCCCATGCGCTTGAAAAACGCGCGGCGATCCTCGAGCGCGTGCACGAACTCGGCGTAGTCCACGAGCGGCGCGCCGTGCTCGCGGCCGAGCGCCTCGAGCTCGGCGGGCCAGCCGGGCGCCGCGATCTTGAACACGGCATCGGGGCGGAAGCAGGGGATGACCTTGCCCTGCCACCCTGACTCGCGGATCGCCCGATGGTGGTCGAGCGGGTCGCTCGCCATGTCGGTGGTGGCGAGGACCTCGATGTTGAACCGCTCGAACAGCGCCCGCGGCCGGAACTCAAGGGAGCAGAGCCGCTCTGCGATCGCGTCGTAGATCGATCGGGCAGTCTCCCCCGTGAGCTGCTGCTCGATGCCGAACACGTCGTGGAGCTCGTGGTCGAGCCAGGCGCCGGTAGGCGTGCCACGAAACAGGAAATAGTGCTCGGCGAACAGCTGCCACACTTTGCGCGCGTCGCCGTCCAGCAGCGTCTCGAGCGGCACGCCGCGCGCGTACAGGAGGCGCAGGATGTAATGGTCGGGCTGGACGATCAGTGCCGCGGGCTCCGCGAACGGCTCATTGGTGGCCAGAATCCGCGGGTCCACGTGTCCGTGCGGGGCGATGATGGGCAGCCGCCGCGTCTCGTCGTACAGCGTGCGCGCGACGCGCCGGACTGCGGGGTCAGGATCGAAGCAGCGGTCCTCGTGGAGGACGAGCGCGTCCGCCACTACACGACGGGCGCCCAGCCCCGGGCGTACTCCCGCTGCCAGAATCTCATCGCTTCGTCGTCCCCGACGATGTGGCCCGACTTGGGGTCGGTGCGGAGCGCGCGCCCGGTCGATTGCGCGATGTTGCCGAGGTGGCCCAGCAGCACGCTCTTCGCCCCTTCCTCGATCGGTTGATGTAGCGCAGCGCCGGTGCGGATCGCGTCGACGAAATTCGCGATGTGCAGGACGGTCATGTCGTCGTCGGCATGCGTATTGAGGCCGTCTCCGGCTTGCGCGGCGAGGGATTGCTTCACGACTTTGCCCTTGACGTCGTACACGGTGTAGCCGTCGCGGTCCATGACCACGCTGCCCGTGGTGCCGAGGATGGCGGTGCCGCGCTCGCGACCGTACGTAGTCAGGCCGTTGCAGCTCTGGCCCTGCCAGATGATGGTTTTGCCCCCCGCGAACTCGAAGCAGGCTTCCTGGGTGTCGGGGAACTCCCAGTCATCGTCGAAGTGATAGCGGCCGCCGACCGAAGTGACGCGGATGGGGTAGTCCACGCCCAGGGCCCAGCGCGCGACGTCGATCTCGTGCGTGCCGTTGTTGCAGATCTCGCCCGTGCCCCACCGCCGGAACCAATGCCAGTTGTAGTGGATGACGTTGTCGCGGTACGGGGTGTGGGGCGCCGGGCCCTGCCACAGCTCGTAATCGAGGTTGGCCGGCACGGGCGCGGGCTTGCCGCGTCCAATCGTGGCGCGGGTGTTGGCGTACCAGGCGCGCGCCAGGTAGGGCTGTCCGATCGCTCCTTCTTTAATTGCCTGCACGACCTCGATGGAGCGCGGCGCGGAGCGCTGCTGCGTCCCCATCTGCACCACGCGCTGGTGCTTGCGCTGCGCCTCGACCAGCAGCTCGCCTTCGCGCGCGTTGTGCCCGCACGGCTTCTCGACGTAGACGTGCTTCCCCGCCTGCATGGCGAGGAGCGCGGCCGGCGTGTGCCAGTGGTCGGGCGCCGCGATGACGAGCGCGTCCACGCTCTTGTCCTCGAGGGCCCGGCGGAAGTCGCCCAACCCTTTCGGAGGCCGCGACTGCGCCTCGCCCACCTGCGTCACGCCCTTGGCCAGCACTTGTGCATCCACGTCGCACACGTAGGCCACGAGGGCGTTGGGCGTGCGGGCGAACGTCCGGCCCAGCACCGCGCCGCGGCCGTTCAAGCCCATGACTGCGACGACGACCTGCTCGCTGGGCCGCGACACCAGGGACGATAACCCCCGCGGAGCGACCAGTCCGAGCCCCGCGGCGGAAGCGGTCTTCAGGAAGTTGCGCCGTTTCATAGCACCCTCACCTTGATGCTGCGGAAATAGACCTCGTCCCCGTGATCCTGCAAGACGATGTGCCCCTTGCGCCGCTCCGCGAAGCCCGGGATGGAGTGGTACTTGCTCGCGGCGAGGGCCGAGTCCATGCGCGCCGTGCCGAGCTCGAACTCCACGATCTTCTCACCGTTGAGCCAGTGCTCGCCGTGGTTGCCGCGGAAGATCACCCGCGACTGGTTCCACTCGCCCACGGGGCGGAGGTGCTTCGCGCCGGTCGGCGCCACGAGATCGTACAGTGCCCCGGCGCGGTGGGTCGGCATCTGGCCGTCGGGGTGGCGATCGTCGTCCAGCATCTGGTACTCGAACCCCAGCGCGGAATGATTCGGCGCGATGCTGCCCTGCGCGACCGCCGCGGGCGTCATCGCCCCGCCCTGGGCCACAGACAGCTCCTCGGAGACGTTGTACTTGACGCCGCTGTTCGCGCCCGGTGTGACCTTCCATTCCCAGCTCAGCTCGAAATCCCCGAACGTCTCCACGGTCATCAGGTCGCCGCCGTTCAGGGGCCGCCCGTCCGGCACGCGGGGCACCTTGCCGCTCGCGATCTTCTTGATCGTGCCATCCACGATCTTCCAATGCGCCGTGGGCACGGTGTCGTAACCCAGGCCGCGCCATCCCGTGAGGGCCCGGCCGTCGAACAGCAGGCGCCAGCCGGCGACGCGCTCGGCGTCGGTCAGCTGATTGGGCCGTACGTTGGTCGCGCTGAAAGAGACTGCGGGGTGCGTTTGCGCCGCGGCGGACGTCCCCGCCACGGTGAGAACCATCAGCAATCGGGCCATCAGCAATCGGGCCATGGTGATCCCTCCTCCAACATCGGAATGAACGGTCTATCGGATCCTGACCCATGGCGGGCTCGCCACCGGCAACTTGGGAGCCTCACCGCTCGGCCGCGTGAGCGACACGTCCTCGAGCAGGATCGACGGCACCACGTAGGTCGCGGTGTACGCGGGTCCGGGCTCGAAGCCCTCAAACAGGCCGCCGATGAATCCACCGAACGCGCCGAAGAAACGCTCGCGGCCGCCTTCGAAAGGTGCCGTGTATACTGTCTGCGACTGCGACGCGGCCACGATCTGCTTGAACGTCGCGATGGTGAAGTCCGATACGTCGGCGTTCCGGATCAGCTCCTCGTGGCCGTCCGGAAAGAGCTTGAAGGCTAGCGTCACCGCAAGCCTGGTGGCACCCGACGCCTCCGCGCTCATCTCGGCCATGAAGGCCAGCGGGTCGTCGACCGCCCCGAGGTCGGGATTCGCAATGCGTCGCACGATGATCCCGTAGGCCTTGCCGCGCTCCGCGGCGAGTCTGAGCAGGCGCTGCTTGAGCTCAGCATCGGTGAGCCCGCTGTCGGTGGTGACCAGCAGGTTGCTCACTGCGGGTCCGTCGCCACGGCGACTCCCGGTGCTGCGCGATATGCCCCGGACCGGTACCCTGGTCGTGAGGAGCGTCGTCAAGATGCCATGGTCCACGAGCTTCGTCTCGCGCTCGGGCACCCCGTCGTCATCCACGCGGCGGCCGCCGAGGAAACGATTCGGATGCGGACCGTTGCTCGGGTTGTCCGTCACGCTGAGGAACTTCGGCAGCACCCGTCCGCCTATCTGATCGAGCAGCGGATTCTCGAACCGGGTCGCAAACCCCTCGAACATGGGGTTGTCCGAGACCGGCCGACGGGAGGCGACGAGCCGCGGCGCCAACACCTGGTTGACGAGCTCCGATGCCGCCTGTCCTTCGAAGAGCACCGGTCCGTTGTAGGTCTCCGCCCGCGGGGCCTGACGCAGCTTCTGGAGCCGAGCCACGAGCTGTGTCACGTCGCCCGAGAGCGCGTCGCGCGGCGGGAGATCAGCCGGGACCGCGCCGTACGTCGACATCACATCTGTGAGCGACATCCCGTCGGTCGCTTGGGTGCTCGCCCGCACGCTTAGCGCGGTCCACGGCGAGGTCCGGACGAACGACGTGCCCTCGCTATTCACGTACCACGTACGGACGGTCCCGGCTGTCCACTCGACGCTGGTGCGGTACAGGTCGGGCGCGGTCCGGAACACGGCAGACAGACTCCTGACCAGCGATTCGCCCGCGTTCCGCTCGACCGGCGGGGCCGGGACTTCATCCCGCACGGTGGCCACATCCTCTTTGCTCAGGTCGGGAACGTAGTCCGAGCGGGTCCGGCTCTCGAGCGCCGCCCGTTTCTGCGACAGTTGCTCCACGGCTTCCTTGTAGGCCCCGTCTGTAGCGAGCCACAGCTGACGGCGGATCACCCCATAGTCGTCGTCGAGCGGTAGCTGGACCAGCCCACCGAATCCGGACACGAGTCTCGAGCGTCCGGTGGGTAGCCCCATGAAGTTGGTGTTGTCGAACGCGTAGTCTCCCACGCGCAATTCCACGGTCAGTCGCCGGGCCCGGCCCCCGTCGCTGTGCAGCAGGCTACCGAGCGTGGCCGCGGCTCCGGCGCGCTCGATTTCGTCCACACGGTAGGCGATGAAGTAGGGCTTGGGGAGCGTGTCGAGTCGTAACTCGGCCATGGAGCGCGCGAGTTCGTCGTGCATCGCCCGCGACACGGCTTCGCCTGACGCCGGGGCGGGTCCGGGACCGCGGCCCGCCGGCGCGGCGAGAATCGGCGACCGCTCCTGGGACTTTACCTTCTTCTGTACCTCGACCTGAGAGACGAGCATTCCGGGCGACACCGCGGAGACCGGCACCAGCCCCGATTCGGCTCCGCACAGTCCGTTGAACACCTCCACATGATCGTCCGCCGCTGCGAGCCGGCTGAAGACGGTGAGCGGCGTACCGATGAAATCCACGCCCCGGACCAGTTCTTCTCGGCCGTCCGGAAATACTCGGTAGACCATGACGGGTAACACGTCGAAGGCATTCGGGAAGCCGCGTCCCGTGATCGTGAAGCCGCCCTCGATGTCGTCGAACAAGAGGCCGAACGGCTTATGGTCACGCGTCACCTGCTCGATGAGCATCTGCTTGAGCTGCGCCCGAGTGCGCGGCTCGACCGCCTCGACGATCAGGTTCGACTGACGCGCGACCGGCGTGAAGCCCACCTGTCGGCGGCCGTGTCCATTGGAGCGGGCGAAACCCTCGATCGGTGATCGGGACATCAGGAAGGTCTTCAACATCCCGCGTTCGACGACCGGCACACGACGCGCCCGAACCCCTTCGTCGTCGTATTGGTAGAAGCCGGCGAGGTCGGTCGCGCCGACGCGACGCAGCGTCGGGTCGGAGTAGACCGAGAACCCCGCCGGCAGTACGGACTCATTCACCTTCCGCTTGAAGGTCTGGCCTTCCTCTTCGCGTTTTTGGCGGTGCCCTTCGATGCGGTGTCCGAATACCTCGTGGAAGAAGACTGCGCTCGCGCGTCCGGAGAGGATCGCCGGGCCGGTATACGGCTCGATCGTCGGCGCCCGACGGAGCGCGAGCAGGTCGGCGATCATCCGGTCCACCGCTTGCAACACGGCGCGATCATCCGGCAACGCCTCGGGCGTGAGCGCAAAGAACGACTCGTAGCGCGGCAGCTCCATGCCATCGGCGGCTTTGGCGAATGCGGCGATGTGCAGACGATACACGGGCTGCGACGTTTGGATCTCGCTGCCCTCGCTGTTTACGTACCACCGCGTCTCGAGCGTGGCCTCGAACGTCGCCCGAGCATCGTAGATGTCGGCGGAGCGAGCGAACGGCGCCGTGTACCTGCGGATCTTCTGTTCCCACAGGTGTCGATCGACGGCGAGGCGAACGGGAACCCCGGTATAGGTTTCGGGCGGCTCGCGGGAGAGGTCGGGCGAGGAGTCCTCCGCGGCGACCTTAATCGCCGCATTGGCCCGCACCCTGGTCAACCGCTCGACGGCGCGCTTGTACTTTCGGTCGGTCTGGTACCAGAGGGCGGCGCGGATGGCGACCGGGTCGTCCTCGATCGGGATCGGAGCAACACCCTCAGTGAAATCGAAAAAGCCGGCGAAGTCGGGGAAGCCGCCCCGAACGGCATGCGTGTTGTCGAACCCGTAGTCGCCCACGCGGACGTCCACGTCGAGGTGCCGGCGACGCCGCTCGCGGCTCGCCGTAATGGCGCCGAACGATCCTGCGACGCTGGCGGACTGGACGTCGGTGATCTGGTAGCTGATGAAATAGGGCGGCGTGGGTTGCGCCTTGAGCACCTGCAGAGAGCGGGCCAGCTCCTCGTGCATCGCCCGCAGTACGGGCGACGTATCCCGCACCTGGGCAGCGAGCGCGGAGCCGAAAGCCGCGAGGACGAGGAGCCACCACCGGTTATGAATCATCCTCGCTCCGCAAGTGTCACAGGTTGCCGCGCTTCGACTCCGCCACGGCGTAGTCGCAAGCGCGCGCGGTGAGCGCCATATAGGTGATGGACGGATTGACGCACGACGAGCTGGCCATGCACGCGCCGTCGGTCACGAACAAGTTGGGGACGTCGTGCGCCTGGTTGTGCGCGTTCAAGACCGAGGTCTTGGGGTCGCGTCCCATGCGGGCCGTGCCCATCTCATGGATGCCCAGCCCGGGCTCGGCGCCGAGGCCGCCCTCTCGATTGGCGTCATAGGTACGCACGTCCTTGACCCCCGCGGCCTCGAGCATTTCGGCGGCCGATGCGGCCATGTCCTTCCGCATGGCGAGCTCGTTGTCGCCCCATGTGCAGTGAATGCGGAGCACCGGGATCCCGAACTCGTCGGTCTGGTCGGCGAGCTCCACGTAGTTGTCGGCGCGCGGCAGGCACTCGCCGAACGCGGTCATGCCCATCGACCAGCGCCCCGGGTCGTGCAGCGTGCGTTTCAGCTCCACGCCGAACCCGGGCTCGCCGGCGCCGCGCGCCCAGCCCTGGCGGCTCGCGCCGCCCTGATAGCCGAACCCGCGCACGTAGTCGCCGCGGCGCGACGCGTCGTCCCCCAGGTTGCGGAACCGCGGGACGTAGATGCCGTTCGGGCGGTTGCCCTGGTAGTAGCGATCCAGCAGCCCCTCGATCCCCCCGCTCGCGCCCACGCGGAAGTGATGGTCCATGAGATAGTGCCCGAGCGCGCCGCTCGAGTTGGCGAGGCCGTTCGGGAAGCTGGGCGACTTGGAGTTGAGCAGCACGCGGGTGGTGGCGAGCGTCGAGGCGCACAGGAAGACCAGGCGGCCGGAGTACTCGCGCGTCTGTTTCGTCGTCGTGTCCACGACGCGCACGCCGGTGACCCGGTGCTTGGCGGCGTCGTAGATGAGCGAGTGCACCACGCTGTCGGGGACGATGGTGAGCCGCCCCGTGGCCCGCGCTGCCGGGAGCGTGGAGGCCTGGCTCGAGAAATACGACCCCGTGGAGCAGCCCCGCTCGCACGGGCCGCAGTAATGGCACGGCAGGCGGCCGTTCAAGGCCTGGGTGAGGATCGCCACGCGGCCAATGGTGAGCCGCCGGTCGGGGAAGGCGCGCTCCAGCCCCGCCTTCACGAACTTCTCGCCCGCGTTCATCTCCATCGGCGGTTGGAACTCGCCGTCCGGGAGTTGCGGCAGCCCCAGCTTCTCCCCGCTCACGCCGATGAAGCGCTCCACGTAGCTGTACCAGGGTGCCACGTCGGCGTAGCGGATCGGCCAGTCGACGCCGTGCCCGTCGCGCAGATTCGCCTCGAAATCGAGGTCGCTCCAACGGTACACCTGCCGTCCCCAGATCAGCGACTTGCCGCCGACCTGGTCTCCCTGAATCCAGGTGAACGGCTTGTCCTCGACATAGGGATTGCGGTGATCTTTGATGAAGAAGTGTTTGACCGATTCGTGGAATTGGCCCGTGCGCGCCTGGATGGGATACTCCTCGGCGCCTTGCGTCCCCACCGCCAGCCGCGCGTTGCGCAACGGGAACTCCCAGCCCGGCTTGTGCTCGGTGATGTAATCCTTGCGGTGCTCCACGTTGCGGCCGCGCTCGATCACCAACGTCTCGAGCCCCTTCTCGGTGAGCTCCTTCGCGGCCCAGCCGCCCGTGATGCCCGACCCGATTACAATGGCGTCGTAGGTGATCATGCCCAGGCCCGTCCGACGGCGGTGTAGGGGATGTCGCCGCGGTACGTCCCGAAGGGGCTCACGTGCAGCTCCTGCATGGCGCCGATCTCCGACGTGTAATAGCCGACGAGCGTCAGCTCCTTCATGCGGCGGAAGAACCAGGTGTCCTCTCCTCTGCCCGCTGCGTATGCCGCCGCGTCCAGGTCGCGGAGCAGTGCCAGCTGTTGCTCGGTCGCGGACTCCGCGAACGGCTTCCCGTGGCGGGACCGCGCTTGCGTGTCCACGCCCGCGAGGCCGGCCAGGAACCGGTCGCGCTCCGCGGTGGCGTAGTGATCGGTGAGCAGCGTATCGACGAAGCGGTGCACGCCGGCCGCGCGAGCGCCGGGTGTCTCCGTCTGCGGAATGATGTGTTCGGCGAGGGTGGCGACGAGCTCCAGCTGCGCCGCGCTCAGCGTCCGGGGCGCCCACGCGGGCGACGCCGCCCAGGCCCGCCGCGTCGCGGTGCTGAAGACGCCCGCGACGGTGGGAGCGGAAATCGCGCCGCCCAAGAGCAGCGCCACCCGCTGCAGGGCGCGACGGCGACTGATCGTCTCACGTTTCACAGGGTGACCCCTTCCTTCCAGATGGCGATCTCACGGTAGCCGTACTTCTCGTTGTTCGCGAGGGTCCGTCCGGAGGCGACGTCGAGGATCAGCGCGAACAGATCCGCTTCGAGCCGGTCCAGCGTGGCCGTGCCGTCCAACAGCACACCGGCGTTGAAGTCGATCCAGTGCGGCTTTTTCACGGCGATATCCGTATTGGACGAGATCTTGAGCGTCGGCACCGGGAAGCCGAGCGGCGTGCCGCGCCCCGTCGTGAAGAGTAGCAGCGTGGCACCGCTCGCGACGAGCGCCGTCGACGATACCCCGTCGTTCCCCGGCGACTCGAGCAGGGACAGCCCCGCCCCGTTCCGCGTCCCGCCTCCCCCCGACGCCGCCACCTCACCATAGCGCAGCACCTGCGTCACCGGGGCGCGCCCGCCCTTCTGGATCGCCCCCAGCGCCTTCTCCTCGAGCGTGGTCAGCCCGCCCGCCGTGTTGCCGGGGGACGGATTTTCGTAGATCGGCCGCTTGTGGCGGAGCAGGTATGTCTTGAAATCGTTCACCAACGCGACGATGTCTTGGAAGACCGCCTCTCCCGCCGCGCGGTTCATGAGCAGCCGCTCGGCCCCGAACATCTCCGGGACTTCGGTGAGGATCACCCGGCCCCCGAGGGCGGCGAGCCGGTCGGCGATACGGCCGACGAGCGGATTGGCGGTAATCCCGCTCAACCCGTCCGACCCACCGCACTTGTGACCGAGGATGAGATCGGACGCCGGACACACCTCCCGCTTGTCGCGCTCCACGATCTCGACCAGCTCCGCCAGGCTCGCGAGCCCGGCCTCGATCTCGTCGGACACCTCCTGCGAGTTGAAGAACCGCAGGCGCTCGCGGTCGACGTCTCCGGCGATGCGCAGCAGCTCGTCGAGCTGGTTGTTCTCGCACCCCAGACCCAGCACCAACACGCCGCCCGCGTTGGGATGGCGCAGCAGGCCGGCCAGGATGCGCTGGGTGTTCCGCAGGTCGTCGCCAAGCTGGCTGCAGCCGTATGGGTGGGCGAAGCTGAAGACCCCATCGATCCGACCGGCGAAGCGCGCCGCTCCCGTCCGCCCGATCTGCTCGGCGGCGTGGTTCACGCAGCCCACCGTGTTGAGGATCCACACCTCGTTGCGGGTGCCGACCCGCCCGTTGCGGCGCCGGTAACCCGCGAACGTGGGTGTCGCCGGCTGATCGGCGGAGGCACCCGGAGGTAGGGGCGCGGCATGCCGCGCCCCTACGCCCGCAGGCTGGTACCGGTACTCCTCGACCCCTTCGAGGCACGTCTTCAGGTTGTGGCTATGGACCCAGGCACCGGGCGCGATGGCCGCCGTCGCTGCGCCGATCGGGAAGCCGTACTTCACCACGGGCTCGCCCGGCTCGATCGGGCGCATGGCGATCTTGTGGCCCGCGGGCACGTGGTCGAGCAGCACGACGCGCGCGTCTTCGACGACGACCTCGTTCCCGGCCGGCAATAGCCGAACCGCCACCACGACGTTGTCGGCCGGGTGGATTCTGACCGCCTGGGGCGCCGCCGTCACCGCGTGAAGTCCCGGTAGTACGTCTCGATCTGCTGTGGCGTGGCGGTCCCGGACAGGATCAGGACCCGGTAGCGGAACGTGGTCGCCTCCCCCGGCGCGAGCCGGAAGTTCAGCTGCTCCTTCCCGTTCGTGAACGCCTTGCGGCCCAGTGGGTTGGCCGCGAACAGGCCGTAGCCGCGCGCGTGCCAAAAGGTCGGGAAGCCGACGTTCTTGGGATGGTCCAGCATCGCGAGCGTGACCGGCTCCCCGTCCACCACCCCGGACAGCATCGTCCAGCGGCCGCGCGTGCCCCACACCGAGTCGCCCTCGAGGCCCTCGGAGCTCTTGTAGCGGCCGGTGACGCCGTCGTTGTTCAGCAGCGGTACGGTGGTCGCGTGGCCGTTGGCGTCGGTGAACACCTCCGCCGTCGTGGAGGGTTGCTCGAGCGAGCGGGCCACCCGAAGCCCGAGAAGCCCGTCCTTCTCGTCCGTGAAGGTCACGGGTTGGCCGAGCGCCGTGAGTGTCGTGATGCGGTCCACGCCGCGCATGCCGTCCGCGGCGCGGAACACAAACCGCGTGTCTTCACGCAGCAGAGCCTTCCCCTCGTGATCCACCCATTCCGCCGTCACCTCGAGCACCCCCTGACCCGTTCCGCCTGCGGCGCGGTGCACCGCGCGATGCACGATCGTGCCCATCTTGGGCGCGCGCGCTGCCGGAATCGCGTCCGAGTTGTTCCAGAAGTCGAGGCCGTTCACGTCACTGTAGGTGAACCACAGGCCAATGTGATGCGGGTGGTCCACGCGCTCGCCCGGCCGGGGCTCGAGCGGCCAACCGCGCGTGACCAGTTTCCCCGACGCGGTCCGCAGGGGGTAGAGCGTCGGCTTCTTGAGCGTCGTCGCGGTCGGGTAGATGTACGCGGTGAACGGCTTCCCGTCGACCAGTACGTCGACCCGGCGGTCGTCATCGTGGGGGACGACGTCGACACGGGGCACCCCCTGAGCATGCCTCCACGTCCTCACCCCCTGTCCCCCTCTCCCTTCGGGAGAGGGGGAACTCATGACGTCCCCCCTCTCCGGAACGGAGAGGGGGTCAGGGGGTGAGGACCCTGGGGCGACTAGCCCCAGTCCCACGAGCAGCCACGACGTGCGCATGCGTCACCCCATCACGATGTCGCGTTTGGTGTCGTCGAACATCACCTTGCGGCCGCTGTGAATCGCGGCGACGGTCATGCACAGCGCCACGGCGTGGTTGTAGCCGGCCTCGATGTCGGCATTGGGCTGCTTGCGCGAGCGCACGCACTCCATCCAGTTGCGTACGTTCGCCGTGGTGGACGAATCGGCGCCGGTATCCGCCGCGGTCTCCGCCGGGGCCAGGTCGGAGAGCTTGCTCGTCGCCAGCAGATTCGGCTTCATCCCCATCTCCGCCGCCGCCCGCTCGTTCAGGCCGCCCGTCGGCGTGATCTCGTTGGTGTCGAGGTTCAGCATCCCGGCGTTCGAGTAGTACAGCTCCTTCGTACCGCCGGCCGCGTTGGTCATGCGGGACGAGTACACCACTTGGAACCCCTTGCTGGGATCGTTGAGCGGCCCGTAGTCGAACACGATCGTGGCGGTGTCCCAGTTCTTGCGCCCGTCCTTCCACAGGTAGACGCCGCCGTTGGCGACCACGCTACGGGGGCGCGGCAGGTCGGTGAACCAGTGCACGGTGTCGATCTGGTGCACCATCCACTGATCCGGGATGCCGGACGAGTAGGGCCAGAACAAGCGATACTCGAGGTACTTGCGCGGATCCCACGGCTCGTAGGGGAGATAGGCGAGAAACCGCTTCCAGTCGGTGTCCTGCTCCTTGATCGCGGCGACGAGCTGCGGGCGGCGCCAGCGTCCCGGCTGGTTCACGTTCCAGGTCATCTCGGCCATGACGATGTCGCCGAACTTGCCCGACCGGATGAACTCGTTGGCGATCTGGTAGTTCTTCGCGCTGCGGCGCTGGGTGCCGATCTGCACGACGCGGTTCGACTGCTTGACGGCGTCACGGATGGCCACGGCCATCTCCATGGTGTGCGCCAGCGGCTTCTCGATATAGGCGTCCTGCCCGGCGTGCATCGCCTCGACGCCGTGGTAAGCGTGCAGGAAGTCCGGGGTCGAGATCATCACCGCGTCGGTGGCCTTCGCGTCGTACATCTCCTCGTTGTTGCGGAACGGCCGCGGCTTGG
>Ga0209161_10003302_pt1 | contig 13051 bp, 15 predicted proteins | sample GraSoiAngelo_155_FD_186169 | JGI IMG/M metagenome (GOLD analysis project Ga0209161, IMG submission 186169) | Grasslands soil microbial communities from the Angelo Coastal Reserve, California, USA - 14_1009_13_30cm (SPAdes) (version 2) | ecosystem: Environmental > Terrestrial > Soil > Grasslands...
GAGGCGAAGATTTTGATGAGGTCTGCGCCGGCTTCTTTCTGCTTGCGCACGAAAGTGCGAATCTCATCCGGCGTCCCCGTTTTCTCTCCGCGCCCTTCAAGCGGCTCGACCGCTGTGAGGATGCGCGGACCCGGAAGCGCTCCTTTCGCGATCTCGTCGCGCAGCGGAACGTCCATGGGCGAGCCGACGCTCTGCACGGTTGTAAAGCCCGCCATCAACGTCAGCCAGGCATTGGACGCTGCCTGGTACGCGGCGAACTGCGTCGTCTCGTCCGCACCCGCGTTCTTGCCGTTCTCGCCGAAACTCCAGGTGATGTGGACGTGCGAGTCGATCCAGCCGGGCAGGACTGTGAAGCCCCGCAGGTCGTAGTCAACGGGCGAGGCATTCGGATCGAGCGCCACGATCTTCGAGCCTTCGACAACGATGCGCGTGTCGCGTAAGACGTGGCCGCGCCCGTCGAGCAGCATACTCGCGCCGATAACGATGCGCCTCTTTTGTGCCTGGACCGTTGTGGGATTCTTTTGCGCGCTCGCGCAGATGACGAGGATCGCCAAGAGGCAGAGAATAATACTGGCGCGTCGGATCGCGGGCAAACGCTCAGACAGCGTAGCTGTAGCCCACTTCTCTTCTCGTCGAAGTGCAGCTAGCCACGCAGCGATCATTCACGGTGGTTACGGTTAACCTACTGTCGTAATCTCAAATCGATCGCGCCATGTCGAGTGCGAATTGTGTCCACTTAGGAAGATTCAAGATAAAATTTTCGATGGCAGCATGTATTAAAATCGTTGACATCTGATCTGTGCGACGAGCGAATCGCACTGACTAACTGAGAAGACGAGGTAGTTCTCGCCACACAGGCGGTATGCCCGTGCTCTGCAGTTTATTGGACGTTATCGAGGCGCCGTGACAGGCACCGCTTTGTGGGAATCTATGTCGTTTCCTATAACAATCGTGTCGCCTTGGAATGGCGGCATTGGCCTGACCGGAAACTGCGGACGCAAAACGCCGAAGCCTTCCGACGTAAGCACGAAGGAAACGAATATAAACACTGCTGCACATTTCATGTTTTTGGCTGATAGCAGAACCAATCGGGCCTTGGCAAGTCAATTTTTTACTACAATTTGTGGCTCGCGCACCCGGCATCACTATATAATGGATAAAGGCGGCGAACGAGACGGCCGGTGATTTTCCCGATCAGAAGTCAGAACTCGAATTTGGAATTTCCAATTTCGAGTTAATATCCAACTGCGATGCCACAGTTTGCTTATCGGGCACGTAACGCGCAGGGAGGGCTCGTAGAGGGTGTACTCGACTGTGCAGATCGTGCGGTCGCTATTCGCCAAATCGAATTGCAACAATGCATTCCGATTCGGATTGATGTAGTTGGCGCGGAACCGAAGATCAGCAGTCGAGACGTCGCAGCCCCCGCACCTGCCAGACAGTCCCTGAAAATTCCGCACGGTCAGTTACTTGTTTTTACCGAGCAGCTCGCCCATTTGCTGCAAGCGGGAATGACGCTCGACGAGGGATTGTCGATTCTGGAAAAACGGTTGAAGCAGCCGCGCGTCCAACAAATGACCCACGCGCTGCATCAAGCATTGATCGACGGCCGCAGTTTCTCGCAAGCGCTAAGCGAGTTTCCGCGAATTTTTCCGCCGCTCTACACAAACATGGTTGCAGCTGGCGAGGCGAGCGGCGCGCTGCCGCAAATTCTGGTGCGTTTGGTGAAACATTTGATGCAGGCAAAAGATCTGCGAGATCGCGTGCAGCAAGCACTGATTTACCCGGCATTTCTCGCGCTCGCTGGCGCCATTCTAATTACAGTCTTCATCACGTTCATGGTGCCGCAATTGACTGGCTTTATGTCCGAAACCGGCGGTACGCTGCCATTACCCACTCGCATCCTCGTGCATCTTCATCATGCAATCACAGGCTATTGGTGGATCGGCGCGCTCCTCACTGTTGGCGTGATTATCGGCTTCCGCGCCTTTGTCCGCAGCGATGAAGGACGAATCGCTTGGGACCGCTTTCGTCTCGTCATCCCTGGCTATGGACGCATCATCCGGCATCGTTATTATGCGCAATTCTCGCGCACACTGGGAACACTGATGGAAAATGGAATCCCCCTGCTTCGGTCCCTCGATCTGGTAACGGAAATTGCGGGCAATCGATTTCTCGAACGGAAGCTAGTTGAGGTCCGTCGAGCCGTAATCGATGGCGCGACGTTATCCGCCGCATTACAGGAGCAAAGATTATTTCCAGATTTGCTTACCGACATGATGGCGGTAGGAGAACAAACGGGACATTTTGCCGAGACGATGCAAGCGATCGCGGATGTTTATGAACGCGAACTTGACCGTACGGTTGCAGTGATCTCGCAACTGATTCCCCCGGTCATTATCGTGGTAATCGCGGTTCTGGTTGGGTTTGTCGTTTACAGTATTCTTTCAGCGGTATTTGAGATGACACATAGCTTGCAATTCCGGCCGCATTAAAATAATCTCGCCGGCCAGATGTTTCTTCGCGTCGCGGTTTTTGCGGTCTTATTCAGCGCGACTTCTCATGTTTATACACAGGAAGCGTTCAGTGACGCCTTGCCACCTTCGACTGATGCCAAGTCCGGAGAGGCAACACCGGAAAGCGCATGGCTGGATTTGCGTCAAAGCACGCCTCGCAATTCGAGAACCCAAAACGCACCGGTATGGGTGGAGGCAGTTACACTATTGCCGGCACAATCGTCGGGCGACATGACTTCAAAAAGCGTCTTTCGTATCCGCGTAGCGCAGCCGAGCACAAATTATCAGGTTCTCCTTTTCCGCCTATTCTTCGATGACAAACCAGGTCAGCAACCGGAGTTGATCGCGTGGGACGAATCTGGCACTCACGTCTTGCGCTCAGGCGCACTCGGCTCCGGAATTAATCTGCCAAGCTCGGATTCGGTGATGATCCCGATGAATGGTGCTTTGTCCATCGATATCGAAGTTGCGGGAGATGGAAAAACCGTGCGGGCGGCGTATCTCGATTGGATGACGAGCAGCAATGTTGTTCATCCGTTAGGCGCCGAACGCCGTGACGTGATTCCGGAGCCCTTTTCATCGATGCCGCCGTTGCATTCGCCCACTCAGGACGAAGAACACTTCGGAACTATCACGGCAACGCTTGCTTCAGAGACAGTCCCGATCAGCGCAAACATTCAAGAAAGTGCGGCGTTCCAATTTGGAGTTGAGACCCAGCCCCTGGCGGTATTACTCACTTTCGAGCTCGCGAATCCGCGCATTGACGCTCCGCCTCAGATTTATCTTAATGGCCAAGATATTGGGCCAGTTTCTCTGGCATTGCCGGAATTGGCCGACCCAGGTTACCGCGGCGAGATGGAATCGCTGGTTAAGCAAATGCATTTTCAATATACCGGGTGGCTGCGGGCGCAGAAAATTGTGCCGGTCACGGACCTGAGAGTTGGAACAAATGATCTGATTATCGTAAACGGGACTGGCAGCGGACCTTCCGCAATCCGCGCTACGCAGATCCAATTAAAGTATCTTTGGGATAAATCGGATTATCTTCTCCAAACCAGTCACTAGAAAATTCTCAACCTGCCACTGGCGTAATCAGAGACGAGATGAGAGGTTCCTCCCCCGGCTCGAAAAACAATGAAAGAGAATCAACAGGGTTTTACGCTTCTCGAGATCATGCTTGTGGTTACGATCATCGCTCTCTTGCTTGGCACTGCGATCTACAAACTAGCGGGCAACGTGGAATATTCGCGGCATGTTCGAGTTGCCGCTGACCTCCAAGGAATCAACACTCAGCTTAAGCTTTATGAAAGTATGAACGGTTTTTATCCGACGACCGAACAAGGTTTGCAGGCGCTCGTGGCCCAACCAGATACCGATCCGAGGCCGACGCGCTGGTATCAACTGTATAAGGGACTGCCAAAAGATCCCTGGCAGAATGATTACATTTACCGCAATCCGGGTCTCAAGAATCCTAACGGCTACGACCTGTTTTCCGCGGGACCCGATCGGAAACCAGAGACAACGGACGATGATTGGGGCGGCGACTAAGCCCGATCTACGGGCGATCGCGTTCTATTGTTCTACTTGAGGCGGTTGGAGATTTGGCGTGGGCATGGGCAGTGCCTTTGGATTTCGCTGAATCGTCCCACGCACGTGAGGTCGGGGCGCCTGCCGCGGAACTGAAGGCGCTAAGGGAGAAGGGACGGCGGGCACTGCTGGTACGGCTGCCGTAGGCGAGTTCGGAACAAGAGGCGCATTCGGCGCAGGCTGCGATAAAAGCGCCTGGTTAAAGGTGATCGTCGCAAATTTTCCGTCCTTACTAATTGTCACTTTCGTCGCGCCCACACGATCTGACCATTCAATGCTGGCGATGCTATAGCCATCCACGGGTTCCTTGGTACTAACGTACTTTTTGAAATTCTGATCCGAACTCGAAGCAATGGTAACCATGTCGCCGTCCGGCGAACGCGCGGCATTAGCAACGTAAAGGTCTTTCGCAAAATCGGGTGTCGACGAAGGCAACGCGATCGCGGTGGCAATTGCGAACGGCGAGTGATTCACCATCGCTGAGTAGCGATCGAAGTTGAAACGTGGCGGAAGAACGTCGTCCGCCTGGCCAGTGATCGCGCCGAAAAGGGTGAAGATCGAAATCAGTGTGAACGAGTACTTCTTATGCATCATTTTGCCGGCTGAGCGGGTGCAAACCATCGCGCGATCTTAAACTTGCCCACCATCATCGTAGGATCGCTGCCATCGATTGCTAGATTGACATTTTCAAATACCACAAAGGCGTCCGGTTGTTGCACGTCGTAAAGAAAATGAACCAGCGGCGGCCACGGGCTTTTAGTTTCAATTGAAGCGAAAACCGTTTGATGATTGGGCGTCGTTTCGCCTGAACCAATCGCGGGGTTCTGGATCAAAACATTGTTTTTAGCGGCGCCTTGTTTCAACTGATCGAGTAGAACGGAGGCTTCGGCAGGATTTTTTAGCGTTGGTTGATGCTGCCGGATCCATTGATCGCGTTTTATCCAGAGATCCTGCTCTTTTACGTAAATGGCCTGCTCTGCCCGAGCCGTTTTGCGTGCGGCCAGCTCAGTGCGTGCGCGACCCAGCGCGCTAAAGAGCCAGCTCAAGATCACGAGGTTGAGCAACACGATTGCGGTGCCGCCGACGATCCACGCAAGCACACGCTCGCGTGGATTCATTCGCTTATACCAAGCCGGAATCATCGCGGTCTTCCCTCTAATCGAAACTGTGCGTGATCGTTCGCCAAAATACGGGGAGCAGCCATCTCGAATTGAAAGATTCGCAGCTCCGGACTTTTCTTTACCTTATCGATGAATTGATAAGCGAGCCCGGCTGTATTGGCTTCTCCATCTACTGACATTTGGCGTGCAGATTGGTTATAGGCAGTAATGCGCACATCGGACGACGGCAAACTTTCGAATAGATGCAGTAAGATTTCGACTGGGTAATAACGGGAATCAACCGCTGGTGCGAGCGCCTTCCAGTTCGCTTCCGCCGTTCGGACAAACTCCGTTTGAGGCGCATCGTGGGCGATACGCCCGTCAAGCCGTCCAATTTCCAGACGCACATAAGCGAGATATGCCAGCAAGACCAAGAGAAATCCCGCGTAAGCGCCCCCTGCCCACATGAGTCGCTTCCGCCATTCGACTTGTTTGGCTATTTGTGAGCGGCGATAACGCCAGCTGTCCGGCAACAGGTTTAGTTTCACCGAGGCCGGCGGCAGCTCAATACCAACTATTTCCGTCGGGCTCGCAAGAATTCCCTCTACCGTGTCACGCAGTTGGTAGCAGGTCTCGTCCAGCAACACATTCGGAAACGACGCGTTAATGCCTTGCAGCTCAGCGCTCAGTCTCAACTGCGGCAATTCCAGTTGTAATTCTTCCCCATTCGCGCTTTCAAAAGTTCGGGTAAAGCTAAGCTTGCCGTTCTCAGTTACGGCCGAAACAAGCGTCTCGCCTTCTGGATAAATAAGAAGAGCATTTCCTTGCGGCGCATAAGTGCTCGCACGTTGCGCAGCGTATACCGTCACTTGCCGCGGGATATAACCGCGCTCCAGCAGCGGCGCTGCGATCTCGGCAAGCTGTTCGTTTCTAATCGCGACGGCAGATACCACGCTTCCGCTCTCGGTTTGCTCGATAACCTCAAAATCAGTTGTCACTTCGTCAGCCGAGAACGGCAGCGCCTTCTCAATCTGGATTCGAATCATTTCTGGAAACTCCGCCGGATCGACGGTGGGCAAACGAAATCGTTGGGCAAGCACAGCGGCAACCGGCAGGCCAAGCACGAAATCGTCGGTCGCCCTTAGCAGCGGTACGGCCTCATCCAAACTCTGAAGCTCGCGTACGTCCCAAGAACCGTTTCGCTCCCCTGAGCGCAAAAATTTCCAGCCGTGCGCGGTCGGAATTATAAAGACAGATGTCGACGCAGTCTCGATGTCAAAGCTCCTTCCAGGCGATCACTTGAGGAACATTGGCCGTTTTGCGCACCACCATCTGCACAGCCCGCGTGCTGTCACCTGATTTTCCCACGCTCATGATACGGTATACTTGGTCGTTGAACCCAATCAATCCGCCAAGCTGCTGGAACTGTTCCGGTGAAAAGCCCAGTGCATATTGAATGTCAGTCAAGTCCTTGAATGGCGTATCATCGGCAGTTCCATCGACTCCGTCCGGCCCGCGACGCAATTGTAAAAACCGATCTACCAAATCATCTTTCATCCCGGGCAGAGCGCGCAACACATCACGCGAGGCCCAGGCGAGATCGATCGGGCCGGAACTGTTGATCGTAAAATCATCGTCCCAACCCAGCCTGGAAGTGAATTCACGCCAGCCAACAATTTTCCCAAGTTCATCCACCGAGGTCAGCGGTGCATGCGCCGGATGATAATCGGCTGTTTCCGGCGGCGCATTTAAACGATGAAGTCCGGTGTTTGGTTCCACCCAATCGAGCAGAGCATCCATCATCCGGTCACGCTCATTGAGATCGATTCCGTTATGCTCAAGATATCTTCGTAGAATTTCGACGCGAATCGGATCTTCGCCAGCGGTCAGCCAGTTTAAGTTCAAGCGGCCACCTTCGCCGGTAACGCGGACTTCATAACCTTCCCGCTGACCGACTTTTCGATGCAGGTTTGGCGAGCTGGGCCTCACGCTTGGATGCAAGGCAACTTCCGCGCCAGACGCCGCCATTGCCTCCGCTGCCAGAACGCGGTTTGCATTACCGGAAAGCGTGAGCCGGGAATCAATGTCGAGAGCCCAGGAAATTACCATCGCACTGAGTAAAAACAGTGCCCAAAGCGATAACATGAGTGCTGCCCCACGCGATCGGACGTCTATCGATGTCTTCACAATTTCGTCCTCAGCGGAATTGGATGGTTCAGCATAGTCAAAATGGGGTCCGCTTTAACGGAATGATCGCTTCCCAAGGGACCGCGGCATCAGTGCGTCCCACGGTTACTTTCACAAGCGGTGGGAGCCGGAGGGCGTTAGTCCATTGGTCTACCCAACTGTTTAACTGAGGATCGAAGTAATGGATCTGAAGGCTGCTAACGTTCTTAATCAAAGGCACCCAAGTCTCAGGACCAATAGCAGAATCATCCTGTGGCTTTCGCAAAAAACCCAGATCGAGCCGATCGCTCTTGCTGCTTTCAGTCTGCAGCCGCATTTGAACTGTAAATTTACCCGGCGCATAGCGCGTTAGTAAGCCGGGTCCGGCGCTGCAGCTCCACTTGATTTCATCGCGCTGGCGATCGCTTAATTTAAACGGCTCGCCTGTCATCGCACCCTGCCGTACTGGCAAGCTTTGCCATTGCGCCTGCAAGAGATCGCGCAAACCGTTATACCGTGCGTCGGCCACGCTCGCGTCGGAGGAAGCGCGCAGCGCGGTGAGATTCGATTGCACGAAGCGATAGATCGCTAGCGACATCATGGCAAGAATCGCTACCGCCAGCGTGATCTCCAGCAACGTGAAGCCGTCGCTGCGAGCGGCCCATTTGCTCGGACATAATATCGCTTTCTGCTTAGCGCGGCCGATAAACATAAAAACTAATTTGTTTTGACTGCCTAGTTCCACCCCGCATCCATTGTGCAGTTAAAGTCACGAGATTGATCCCGCTTAGCTGAACATTGCCGGGTTCGGTCAAACCAGCCGGCACATTTTTCTGAATCAATTTCACGATCCCATAACCAGTATCGATTTTAAGTTCCTTTGCAGCGTCAGGAAAACCCGGCCCGGCCTGAACTTCCGCCATACGATTGGACAATATTTGGCGCACACGCTCTTCTTCCGCGTTCAAGGTGCTGGCGTTCAAACAATTTTCCACTGCGCGGCCCAGCGCCAGCACACCTACCGCGAAAATCGTGACCCCGATAAGGACCTCATAAAGCGCAAAGGCGCTGCCCGAATTTCGAATTTGCAGAGATCTATCTTGCGGCATAATTCGTAAGTTCAGGCCGCGCCGTCAACGGCGAATAATCTGCCTTCCACGAACCAGCCGGTCCATCGAATTGAACAGTCGCTGGTTCGCATGTCCCCGACGGCCAAAAAATCCATTCTGCTGCCGGATTCTTCGTCAATGCTGCCGACAGCGCTAGCTTCAAGGTATCTCCGCGATCCAGGTGAAATTCCGCCGCCGGTTTGATCTCTTCGCCTTTTGCAAATGTTTCCGGGCGCAAAAAAACACGATCCTTATCCCAAGCAATCAGGTAGGAACGACGCTCCGCGACGCTTCGCTCTTGTGCCTGGCGCACAAGATTGTTGAAGCTATCTAGTGAGTGCCGGAGTCGCCTATCCGCCAGCACGCCATTCAAACTCGGCACCGCCAGCAGAAGGAGCAACATCAATATGAAAACAGCGAGGACAATCTCGACCAGGGTGAACGCCCGCCAATGTGGCATTGGCGAAGTTACCTGATGCGCAATAAATCACAAGATAGATAGGGTGGTACAGGCATCTCGCCTGTAACTCTGTTCTCGTATCGACGCGAACGTGAAGGCCCCGAGAAGGCAAATGCGTCTGTCAGTTGCAAGCCGCACGAGCATGAACGGCGGTGAATGCGATAGTCTGTGTCCACCAACCTGGATCGGCGCAATACCCAAGGAACGTGTCAATTAGCGCCTCATTGAGCCTGCCGGAACTTACTAAATCGTTGCGAAGCTCGACTATGGTCTGCGTCCAGTAGTCGGCCCACGGAGAGCTACCATTGTAGATCGCGGTCTCAGCAGCGCCACCGATTTGCTCGAGACCCAAAGCCGCAAGCCGCGGTGCCAGCGTTCTACCGATGTGATAATCGATCCCGCGTTCCCGCGACCATGCGAGCCAGCCGTCCCAGAACGCTCGCACTTCTGGCGGCTCCGCGATAGTGATCGGTAAGAAATCCGGCTCGATCAGCACGATCGCGCCACCCGGTCGCAAGCTGGCGACGAGATTTACAATTGCCGCTTCAGCATCGGCGACGTGATGGAGTAATGCGCGCGCCGTTACAAGGTCAAAGCTGGCAGGCTCGATCGGACCAGCTACGATATTGCCCTGTCGCAGCTGCAACCCTTGAGCGCGCACGTTGATCAGCGACAGATCGAGGTCACACGCAACCGCCTCACCGGGGGCCACGCGCGCGGCGAGCCATGCCGAGATTGAACCATTGCCACAGCCGACTTCAAGAGTCCGGGAACCCGGCCTGATATTAAGAGACTCAATGTACCGACGGTGCATCGGATCGAGTAATTGCGACATCAACGCCAACCGCTTCCCCTCACCTTTCAAATGATGACCTAGGACGTATTCGCCCATGCGAAGATGACCCTAAACCATAGCGGCAGAACCGACAAACCATCGGCCGCGCGGCATCGCGCAACTAGCCGCTAAAAAAAAGCAATCGAACGGCAGCAGTCGCAAACCGATGTGATAAGATTCAAGTTCAATGAAACTGGCGTTGCGCACCGGCATTATCGGAGCCGCCGCTTGCCTCGTCGTTCTGATCATATGGCAAGGTGTGACTGCGCATGGCGCGCCTGATCCGACGCAACCGAACACAAGCCCGACAGTCGCCTTTCTCGACATTGGCGTTTTAGTATTCCGCGAAGGTCTGGAATGTATCCTGGTGCTCGCAGCAATCACAGCGAGCATGACTGGGAAAACACGGATCTACCGCCGACCCATCGCGGCAGGCGCAGGCATGGCTTTTGGCGCGACGTTGATCACGTGGTTGATCGCGGTCCGAATCGTTAGCTCGCTTAGCGACAATATCCCAGCGCTCGATTTGCAAGCCGCAACCGGACTCCTCGCAGTGATCGTGCTCCTTGTGATTATGAACTGGTTCTTCCACAAAATTTATTGGGGCGGATGGATCCGAGCGCACAATCGCCGCAGAAAAAACTTGCTCGCGGAGGCGAGTGTCGACGAAATCTCTCGCCCGCAATTATGGTGGGGATTGGTCCTACTGGGGTTCACATCACTTTATCGTGAAGGGTTCGAGGTGGTGCTTTTCTTGCAAAGTTATCATTTGCGACTGGGCGGCGGCGTTGTGTTGAAAGGCGCATTGCTCGGATTGGTCCTTACCGGGATCGTGGCCGTCCTAACCTTTATTCTTCAGCGGCGTCTTCCTTATCGGAAGATGCTGATCACGACCGGTATCCTACTCGGCGTAGTGTTGCTGGTGATGGTTGGTGAACAAGCGCAGGAGATGCAGCTCGCGCATTGGATTTCCACCACCGAGATCAGTTCAGTGAAGAAATACATGCCGCCGTGGATGGGTCTGTGGCTTGCAGTGTTCCCCACCGTCGAAACCATCATCGCTCAACTCATTGCCGGAGTGTTGGTCGTTGGCTCTTATTATGCCGCACGATATTTCGGCGGCGGGGCGCCACCCGAAAGCGCGGAACCCGTGCAAGAGGCACGAGTCGAAGCCAACGCCGCGGTCGTTGAGCAACTGGAAACAATTCCAGCAATTTCGCACCGGTAATCTCGCCGGGTGCGCGTTTTGTTGTGAAAAAGCTATGGCAACTTTGCATTCTAATCCTGGCGTTTTCGCCGTCGGTCTCATTCGGCGGGGTTCGCCATTTCACATTTTTGTACGAAGCGCCCACGTCTGCACCGAGAAGCCTGGAGTTGGAGAACTGGGTCACATGGCAGCGTATTACCGAGCCGGATCGCTCCGACGAAGTCGATTTTCGTCACGAACTCGAGTACGGCGTGACCGATAAATTCCAAGTCAGTGTTTATTTGGCGGACTGGTTTTACGAGAATAATCGTGGGGGGACGGGCTTTACATATTCCGATTCGGCACTCGAATTAATCTACAACCTGACAAATCCAGTCGACGACCCAATTGGAACATCGATTTACGGAGAGATTAGAGCGGGCGATCGGCTGATTGAATTGGAATCGAAGTTAATCGCCCAGAAAAATCTCGGCCCACTGATCCTTGCCTATAACGCGACGCTCGAAGCAGTGTGGGAAGGAAACCATTTGGCTGAGCGCGAAGGCGAATTCAGCCAGGCGGTTGGGGCAAGCTATGAAATCTCGCCGTGCATCTCGGCGGGAATAGAACTACTCCACGAATTTGTGTTTCCAGAGTGGCGCGACGAGGAAAAGATAAGAAATCTTTTCGTCGGCCCAAACGTTTCATATCGCCGCGGCAATTGGTTTGTCACAGTTACCGCTCTCGCGCAAGCGACTGATACTGACGATGAGCCGGATCTCCAGGTGCGAACAATTTTCGGCGTCGGCTTATGAAAACGAAGCGTCTAGCGATCTTTGCCGCAGCAATCATTGGTCTTGTCGATCTTAGCAGTTGCGAAACGACAAGCTTTGCGCCGCCGCCGGTCACAGAGGAATTGGCGCGCGCAGGTGCGCGTCAACATGTCGATCTCGCGACCCTGCATGAGGGTCGCGCACTTTTTACATCGCGCTGCATTGAATGCCACACACTGCCCGCGATTTCGCAGCACAGCGCAACGGAGTGGCCAGGGCTCATCGAGGAAATGGCCGGACGTGCGAGTCTGAAATCGGCTCAGCGCGACGCGGTTTTAGCCTATATCCTTGCTGCCCACTCGCAATCGCGCTGAAGATCATCAGCCGCGAGGTTGCAAATCGCGCGCGATTCTAGTTGAACCGTGACACAACTCTCCCACCTTAGCCCGATGATTACGTCCACGCTGCGTCTTCGCTTGTTAGCCCAGACTGTTCTGGCCGGCTTTGTTTTCGTTGGTTCAATCTGTTTTGCAGCGGCGCCGTCGCCTTCGCCGACGCCCACCGGCGCAACTGACGAAAAATTGTTCAAAGGAATGCAATGGCGACAAATCGGTCCCTTTCGCGGCGGGCGGGCGCTGACGATCGAAGGCGTACCCGGCGAGCCTGACGCTTATTACTTTGGCGCGGTTGCCGGCGGCGTCTGGAAGACGAACGATGGGGGCGCGAACTGGACACCGCTTTTCGACAAGGAACCGATTTCGTCAATCGGTGCGATCGCGGTCGCGCCGTCGGATCACAATGTAATCTACGCTGGCACAGGTGAAGCGGCCATTCGCGGCAATACGACGTACGGCACCGGTGTTTTTAAATCGATCGACGGTGGCAAGACATGGACGAACGTCGGGCTGAAAGACAGCCGGCAGGTCGGTGCCCTTATTGTCGATCCAAGAAATGGAGATGTGGTTTTGGTGGCGGCGCTCGGTCACGCGTTCGGTCCAAATCAGGAGCGCGGAATTTTTCGGACAACCGATGGCGGCAAAACGTGGACGAAAGTTTTATCAAAAGACGAAAACACCGGTGGCATAGATGTTGTTTTCGATCCGCATAATCCGAATATTGTCTTCGCGTCGCTCTGGCAGGCGCGCCGACAGCCGTGGTTTTTCTCAAGCGGCGGACCTGGCAGCGGACTCTATCGCTCCGAAGACAATGGCGTTACCTGGAAGCATCTCGAAGGCAATGGCCTTCCCGACGGAATTCTGGGTAAGATCGGCATAGCTGTTTCTGGAGCCGATTCTAATCGTGTTTAGGCGATCATAGAA
>Ga0209161_10003307_pt1 | contig 13039 bp, 19 predicted proteins | sample GraSoiAngelo_155_FD_186169 | JGI IMG/M metagenome (GOLD analysis project Ga0209161, IMG submission 186169) | Grasslands soil microbial communities from the Angelo Coastal Reserve, California, USA - 14_1009_13_30cm (SPAdes) (version 2) | ecosystem: Environmental > Terrestrial > Soil > Grasslands...
ACGCGTCCCACCTGGCCCAGTGATGCCGGCTGGGATTCGGCGTCGGCTGCACCTCAGGCGTGATGGCCTTGAGCATGAGCCGAACGCCGTCTCGCTTCAGCATGGCGAAGTATGGATCATCCTCGGGGCCGAAAAACGTTACTTCGAAGCCTAGACGATCTTTGTAGAACGCGATGGCTGGCATGACATCGCGTACAATGAAGAATGGGGCGATGTAGCCGAGTTGTGCCTGAGTCGTTGTCGCAGTCATTGGACCTCAACCCTCGAGTTGCGACGGTCCTGAACGAGCCGGCGTACGTTCATCAGCACTCACTAAGAGCGGCAAGCGGGGGGCTGCCCTAACGGATCGCGCTTAGCTGCGGGCGACTCGCTCGCCGGCGCAAGATGACGTGGACGACAGTCCGTGCCCGCCAGGACACAAACACTCCGGTTCCCTTCAAGCGATCACCGCCCGCCAGCTGCTAGCGCTTGTTAGGCCGCGCCTCCGCGATCTTGGTCAGGCAGGAACTTCCTTCATCGCTGCTCGTACCTTGGCGAGTAGTTCGGGGCTGATCTCTTTGACGGCATGCGCTTGTGCGGCGTGCGAGGCTACTTTTTTCAAGAGTTCCTGTTCATTGGATGCCTTGGCGATGAACTTGCAGCCCTTCATTAGGTCATCGCACGCAAGCTGCTTGGCCATGGTGAGGTCCTCCTTTAAACGGTGGTCGCTGCGCGGCCTAACGGATCCCGCTTAAGCTGCGGGCGACCCGCCCGCTAGCGCAAGAGCAGTGGACGACAGTCCGTGCCCGCCAGGGCACAACACTCCGCTTCCTTTAGAGCGATCACCGCCTGCCAGCTTCAAGCGCTTGTTAGGCCGCACCCCGACCAGCATAAACAATGAGCATCGCCGCGCTCCAACCTGCAGCCCCCGCAATCACACCGATAAATAGGGCCATCATGGCTGCTCCGAGGACGACAGTGACAACAACAAATCCTCGAGATCGAACCAGCTGTTGAGCGGCTGAATCGCTGCGTGCGGCCTGAGGGAACACCCGCGTATACCATGAGGGCGCCTTGACGGTGGACTGAGTCCCTGACTCGGCGGCCTTCTGCTCGACTTCGCGAATTGTACTGCGCGGCAACACGACGAAGACCACGATGCCAAGGACGAGGGCCGCAACTGATGAGGCGATGACTGCTCCTACGAACGACGCCACCCGACTTGGCTGCCGATTCAGCCGCACTGCCCGGCGGCGCATGAAGAACATCCCCAAAGGAGCTGCCAACGCAGTCCCCGCTGTAAAGATCGCGGCGAGCACGAAGAGGACTGTGCCGCCAATGCCACTCAGCACCCGAAGAAGGATGCTCCCCACACTCGATGCCCGTAGCGTTGTCTCGGCGGAACGTGCGTCGTCGGTATTCGAATGCATCATGCTAGGCTCGTCGCTACTGGGTGCGGCCTAACGGACCGCGCCTAAGCTGCGGGCGACTCGCCCGCGGGCGCAAGGCCGTTGGACGACAGTCCGTGCCCAGCCAGGGGCACAACACTCCGTTTCCCTTGGAGCGATCACGGCCCGCCAGCTTCAAGCGCTTGTTAGGCAGCCGCTAAAACGACGGGCGCGCATGTTCTTCGCTCACTCGTCCAGCTTGAACTCAATCGGTACATAGAGACGCGTCCGCACTCTGGTACCATGTCTCGTGGGGGGCGTGAAGCGACACGACCGCAGGAACGCTAGGGCAGCTTTGTTGAATCCGCTGTTCGTGCTCTCCTCCACCCAAACGTTCTGGCGCTCCGGACTCCCGTCAGGGCCGATCACGACGTCGAGAAGAACCCTCCCGGTGATATGGGCCTTGCGGAGGCCCGCGGGGTAAGCAAGCGGCCCACCACAGGCCACGATTCTCGGTATTCGATCGAGGACGGTAGAGCCAACTACCGATGCTGTGTCGGGACCTGCGGGCACGTGTCGATCCTCTAGTGGTGGCGAGCTATCGACTCGACTGTTCACCGGCTGCTGGCCGTGAACGAGTCGGCTCGTCGTCAAGCACGTGACCAGACTGCAGAGGAGTCGGCCGGAAGCAAGATGCATAGACTCCAAGTGGGTTACGCGGTGTCGCCGCCACGTAGTGAGCTTCAGGGCCGCCTAACGGATCGCGCTTGAGCTGCGGCGCCGACCCTCGTCGGCACACCGTTGATTGAGACTACGACAAGAGCTCAATTGGCGCACAAACGCAATTCTTCCCAAGACCGGGCGCCGTCAGCTTCAAGCGCTTGTTAGGCGGCACACCACACCGCAAAGCCCGTCACGCCATCGCTTCGGGGCGATAGGTCGCAATCACAACGCCATTGGAGGTCGCCGTGCTACCGATCAGCGATAGCTTGACGCGCGCCGACGTTTCGTCAAACAATCGAGTTCCCGAACCCAGAACGAGCGGGTGAATCAGTAAGATGTACTCGTCGATCACTTGTGCACTCATCAGTGAGCGCACAAGTTCCCCGCTGCCCATGACGAGTATATCCTTGCCGGCCTCCGCCTTGAGCGGTTTGACCGTCGCTATAGCCTCGCCCTTGAGGAGAACCGAGTTCACCCACGGCAAGGGGTCGGCGAGCGTCCGCGACGCCACATACTTACGAATGCCATTGAGCCATGGCGTGAAAGGACTCTCGGTACGCTTTGGCCACACGCTGTAGAAATCCTCATACGTGCGTCGGCCAAGCAGGAGCGCGTCTGCGTTGGCAAATACGTGGCCGGCCTGCGCCATCGCCGCGTACGGGGCTGCCCAGCCCCCGCACTCGAAGCCGTTCCGAAGGTCCTCGTCAACGCGCGCAGGAGCCTGCATGACGCCGTCGAGGCTCACGTTGGCGCAGACAACAATTCTGCGCACGGGCGTCTCCTTCTTGATCCCGTCGGTTTGCCGCCTAACGGACCGCGCTTAAGCTGCGGGCGACTCGCCCGCCGGCGCAAAGCCGTGGGACGAAGTCCGTGCCCCGCCAGAGGCACAACTCTTCGTTTCCCCTAAAACGATCACCGCCCGCCACCTTCAAGCGCTTGTTAGGCGGCTCGCTGATGCAGTGCTAGGAGATTTCGTGCGCTGAGCAGGTTTCGGGGTCTTGGCGGGGGCTGAGATCCAAGCAAAAACAAAACCGATGATCCCCAGCAGTGCGACGCCACCGAAGGCTAGGTACACGCTACTCGACATGACTGCGCCTCCTCTCTAGTACCAATGCTCCTACGAACAACAATGCGCCAAGACCGAGGAAAAGCAAGAGGAAGCCAGCAATATGCTCCTTCCGTTCGCTGAGCGCAGCATCGAGGGGCGCGAAAGCAATGAGGAGGGTGCCGACCTCCCGCATCGCGTCCTCGATTCGCTCCCCCGCACTCTTCACTTGTGTCTGATCAGCCATGGGCTCCGTGGCGCGTTGTGGTGTGGAGGGAGGTCGGTACGTGCTGCTCGCGGCGAGCCGCCTAACGGATCGCGCTTGAGCTGCGGCGCGCTGAAGAAAGATTCATTCCTCAATCTACGCGCGCCGCCAGCTTCAAGTGCTTGTTAGGCGGCCGCCCTGCCGCGTTCAAGGCCCCTTCGCCCCACGCGCCGCGAGCGCCCGTTCGTACTCCTCCAGTTGACGTTGCCATTCTTGCCGATACGACGGCGCGGCCCCAGGCACCGCCAGTGCTTGCTTCATCCGCTTGATCGCCTCTGCAAGATCTCCGCTGCTGGCATAGGCCCCGGCGAGAATCACGAACCCACGCGCGCCGCCGCGCGACGAGTCCAGCGCGATCGCGCGCTGAACGGCGTCGATCGCCTTGCGCGGGTCGCGACGCGTGGAGTCCGGACACCCAGAATAGACACTAGACTCGAGGCTGTACAGCTCGACCACGAGATTGTAGCCCTGGGGCGCCGAAGTCGGCGCGAGCGTGATGGCCTTATCGAAGTCGCTCAGCGCCCGGTCGCAGGCACGCAGGGTGTTGTAGTGCCGTCCACGCCGCAGATAGAGAAACGCCTCGGCCGGATGAAGCTCGATCGCTTTGCTGTAGTCCGCCGTGGCTGCGTCTCGCTGATTCAGGGCATGCTCAGCCTCTGCCCGGCGCAAGTAAGCGTCCCAATTGTCTGGCTGTCGTTCGATCAGCCGTGTGAAGTAGGGAATGGCGTCAGCCAGGCGCAGCACGTCCACGCTGTCGACCCAGCCTGAATCACCGCCGCTCGTCGACATGATCCACAGTCGCCGCCCCTCCCGACGCGAGATGGGCGCGACCAGGTTGATGCCGACCGCAGTGGCAAGACGGGTACTGTCCGACGGACGATGAACCTCACCCATGCCCTTCAACATGACGATCCGCTGGCTGACCCAACCCGAGTCAGCCAGGACCCGAACCGTCTGGCTCAACGCCGGTGATCCTGCCAGCAGACACACGCAGGCAATGAGGGTGCTTCGCCCGCGCAGGAGGTTCATTGTGGAGTCTACGTTGGGAGGTGACATGAGCGGCCGCCTAACGGATCGCGCTTAAGCTGCGGGCGACTCGCCCGCCAGCGCAAGAGTAGTGGACGACGTCGGTGCCCCGCCAGGGGCACAACACTCCGCTTCCTCTAAAGCGATCACCGCCCGCCAGCCTCAAGCGCTTGTTAGGCGGCGGCCGATTCGTCTAGCAGCATTCCAACAGGCCATAGAACCGCTGATCGGTCGCGCTCCACCCGATGACCGTTACGTTATCGCCCCCCAGGGAGAACTGAAAGACAGTGATGCCGGCGGTTTGCATTTGGTCCCAGATCATGCGGGCGCGCGACGAATCAGGTGGTGTCAGCTGGTGCGATATCACGTCGGGAATGAGGGGGATGTGGAAGCGCGCAGACTCGCGGAGCCAAGACACAAAGCCTGCTGGTGACATGAACCGGGAGTCCTCGAAGAACTCGCTGGCGTACTCCTTGAGTCGAGCCCGGAACTCGATATCGGAGAGCCTCCGGGGTCCACCGAAATCGGCCCGCTTTTGTATCCAGGTTGTCGAGTAGAGTGTTCGCCCCGACGACTTGATCGTGAACGTGACATTGAGGCTGTCGATTGTTGGCCCCGTCCCCGTGAGGCTCAAGACCTCGGGGACCCCATCCCCGGTCAGATCCCGTTTGACGGTGCTGATGGTCACTGTGGTGTCGGTGGGGGTGGGCGACATCACGAGGAGGGTTGCAAGGAACGATAGGAGCACGTTGGGACCTCGTCGCGCCGCCGCCTAACGGATCGCGCTTAAGCTGCGGGCGACCCGCCCGCCGGCGCAAGGGTGTGGGACGAAGTCCGTGCCCCGCCAGGGGCACAACACTCCGGTTCCATTAGAGCGATCAGCGCCCGGCTGCTTCACGCGCTTGTTAGGCAGCAGCGTGGTGCCACTTCCGTTAGTGACGGAGGAAGACGAGTACCACAAAGACGACAAGGACCACGGCAACTGCAATCATCGCGACAGCTGCGAAGAGGTTCCCAAGCCCTCGCCAGGCAGAGACTCCTTGCACTTCAGCAACGGTGAAGACCTGAAGAACAAGCCACCAGCCGGAGCAAAGCAGCGTTGCCAGGCTCAGCAGTCCTTGGGCCAACACGGCGAGGGGCATTCGGGCCAGCGCGAGTTCCGGTTCGACGTACAAGAAGCGACCGAACACAAGAGTCCCGAGCAACCAGAATGGAAGGATCGCGACCTGAGGGATCGCCGCCCACGCGAGGGCCGTGCGTAAATCGCGAAAGCGGGCGGGCGCGCCAGTCCACTTCCCCACGTAATACAGCGGTGTTGCGATAACGTGCAGTTGGAGGAGGCCCCAGAGGGTGCCAATGACCAGCGTCCCAAGAAGGATGATGAAACCCGGAAGTCGAGCGCCAACATGGTTGCTCATCCCTTGCACGATGGACTGGATTACTCCCGAACCGGCTACGAGGAGCAGCTCAACGTAGAGAGGGCTGTGGCCGAGGAGCTCGCGGACGGTAGCGCGAGGGTGGGTCCAGATCCGCAACCAGGGTCTGGGGCTTGCGGGTGGGAGTGTCGTCAATGGCGCCCCATAGTGGTCGTGCTGCTGCCTAACGGATCGCGCTTAAGCTGCGGGCGACCCGCTCGCCGGCGCAAGACTGTTGGACGCAGTCCGTGCCCCGCCAGGGGCACAACACGCCGGTTCCATTAAAGCGATAACCGCCCGCCAGCTTCAAGCGCTTGTTAGGCAGCAAATGCTGCAGAGCTCGTGTCTTCATCGACCCGTTGAGTCACGCACATCGCCATCATAGCTGATGGTACGAACGTACGGGCGTGAGCCTATCCATTTGAATACTTGGACACCGCGGGCGCCGTCTGGCCCCACCTCCGAAATCAGCCGAGCGACCGCGCCCGTCTGATTGTCAATCAGCATGACGTATGCGGCGCCGTTTGGAAAGACCTTGAGTCCAATACGATCCCGCATGGCCGCCCCAACCCCGACCGGCGCGTCGAGTCCGATCACCACGCTACCGTCCCCAAAGGTCGAGAACCCGCCCCGCTCATTCCCTTTGTCGTCGTAGAGAAGGAGGCCGGCCGCACGGGCTATGCGCTGGACGTGGGCCGGGTCCTGACCGATCACAGCCCGCGTGTGTCCAGAGTCATCAAGCACAACGAGACGGTGTGTGCGCACCTCGTCCGCAACCTGACCTTCACGACTGCCGAATCCTGCGGCGAGAACGACCAGGCCAACGAGTACGAGAAGGGACACCATGATGCGGGCGCGCCGAAGGGCGATTTCGAGATACGCAACGCGTTGCTCAAGGGAGCTGGATGAGCTCATTGGAGGAATTCCCACAGTTCGGAGGGCAGTAGAAGTCCCGACGTGCGCTTGCTGCCTAACGGATCGCGCTTAAGCTGCGAGCGACCCGACCACCGGCGCAAGGGTGTGGGACGACAGCCCGTGCCCCGTCAGGGGCACAACACTCCGCTTCCGTTAAAGCGATCACCGCCCGCCAGCTTCAAGCGCTTGTTAGGTGGCGCGGCCTGTATTACATTGTCTGACATGAAGACTTCAGCGCTCACGATTCGGTTGGACCCAGACTTGAGCCGCCAGCTCGCCCGCCAGGCCAAGCGCACCGGGCGGAGCCGGAGCGACGTCGCGCGAGAAGCGCTCCGGCGGCAGCTGGCCGTGGCACAGTTCGAGGACCTGCGGCGCCGGCTCATGCCCCTGGCCGAGGCGCGCGGCTATTTGACTGACGAGGACGTCTTCCGCGACGTGTCGTGAGGGTCTTCCTCGATACCAATGTAGTCGTCAGCGCGGTGGCCACTCGTGGCCTCTGCGCTGATCTCTTCCAGGCAATCCTCGCCGAGCATGAGCTGGTGCTCGGCGAGACTGTTTTGGGCGAGCTACGAACGGTGCTCAGTCGCAAGATGCGGGTGCCACGAGACACGATCCAGGAGCTCGAAGCGCACCTGCGCGGCCATGCTACGGTGGTGAAGGCCGCCACGAAGCGGCGCATCGCGGGGCTCGATGCGGCAGATGCTGCCATAATAGCGGAAGCTGTGGGCGCACGCGCGGACGTACTGGTCGGTGGCGACCAGGACCTCCTGAAGCTGGCAGACCCACCGGTCAAGATCGTGTCGCCACGGGGTCTGTGGGGGGCGTTACGCCGCGCCACCTAACGGATCGCGCTTAAGCTGCGGGCGACTCGCCCGCCGGCGCAAGGGTGGTGGACGAAGGCCCGTGCCCGTCAGGGCACGACACAACGGCTTCCTTTAGAACGAGCGCGGCCGGCAGCTTCGAGCGCTTGTTAGGCGCTTCGCTGCCGTCCTTAAGCCCGCTTGCACCGCCGGAGAACCGGCGCGAGGGCTCGCAACGCCTCGTTGACCGCCTCGGAATCGGGAAAGACGTCCATGAGAGGGGTCCAAAACGATGATGTTCGTACCTTCGTGATACCGTTGTGCCGGGGTCCGGGAGTAACACCGAGAGTGGGTCGCCGTAGACCGTGACTGCCTCGTCGAACGCCATCACCGCCCGTCAGCTTCAAGCGCTTGTTAGGTAGCTCCGGACGGAAGTCTACCCCCACGAAATAGGGAGGTCCATGAAGCGCGATCGCTATCACTCAGTACCCCAAGCTCAGCCATGATTTCTTGGGCGAACTCGACATCAGCGAGACCACTTGCTGTGATCAGGCCGCGGTCGCGCACCGCAGGAGCCTCTACATACATCGCGGACCCCACGTAGTCGGGCACGTGGTGTTTCAGATACTCACGACCGTTACTCGTGTGCCGACGCCCCGAGAGGAGGCCCGCACGTGCGACGGCAGTCGTGGCCGCACAGATGGCAGCGATTGGCACCGCCCGTGTTTCAAAGGTCTTGAGAGCTGCGACCAACTCGGGTTCAACTAGTTGCTGCTCCCAACGATCACCGCCCGGCAGGATGAACACCGCAACGTCGTCTGGGTCGACCTCAACGAGCGCAGTGGTCGGCTGAACAGTGAGACCACCCATCGACTTAACGGCGTCGCGGGTGAGGCCCACAACCTGGACGCGGTAATGGCCGTGCCGGCAGAGCTCCGCAAGCGCATGGGCCGCCTCCCAGTCGGCGAAACCAGGTACCGCTAGGAAGTAGACGGCCTTAGTTGGCATGTCCCCTGCGCCCGGTGGAGCCGCCTAACGGATCGCGCTTAAGCTGCGGGGCGAGCGCCGGCCAGCGCAAGCGCTCCGCCGTGTGTGACCGGCTGGCTGGCGGACAAACGCACGGTTCCTTTGAAAGCCGGCCCCGCCAGCTTCAAGCGCTTGTTAGGCGGCGCGGTGGTCGCAGACTGACGACCGGACTTCATCGACATGGGTACGCCAGTCCTGGTGCCCAACTGATCGTCCCCAGGTTGACGGGGGTCACCGTCAGCGTCCAATCCGGCTGCGTTGGTTTGAAGTCGTTGAGGGAGTTGGGAACGTAAAACCATACGCGATTAGTCTTGGGCGGAGCGACCGGAGGCGTGATGCACTGCGAGTCACTCTGGATCATTATTGATCCCTGGTCAAGGATGACGTCGCCGTTAAGGTATTGCCAGCTGAAGCGCGTGTTCGCCCAGTAATTCGGATAGGTAGTCTTGTTCACCACCTCAACATGCAGTGTGAGCCCTGCTGGCGCAGTAGAGGACGTGCAACCTAGGGCGGCGAGTACGGCGAGACCTGTCAGCACTTGTTTCATCAGAGCCTCCCACGTAGATGCTCGCGGGTCCTTCATACGCGCCTCAACAAGGCAGCGTCCAGAGTGCTTTCCATCGACGCGCCGCCTAACGGTAACTTGACTGGTCTTCCTAGACTATTTTGGGCGCAGCAAAACCGCTACCTAACCCGCACCAACAGTCATAACCCCGCTTGATAGGCAGTCTGCCGAATCAAACTATCACAGCGCGTTCGGCGGGCCGCCGAACGGTTACCGCGGCACGACGTCCTGCGTAAGCTCGAGGCTCACGGCACTCGCACGACGAGATACCGGTAACTCGTCGCCGATTCGTACATCAGCGGCGCGCGCACATCAGCGAACGCGGCGCGGCCCGCCAGGCCGATATCCTGCGGCGTGACGCCGGGAGCGTAGATCATGATGTGAGACGGGAACGCGCGCTTGAGGATCTTACCGGTCGCGGCGTCGAAGTCAGCCACATCCCCTGCCAGCACGTGGTAGCCTTCCAGTTCCGAGTCACGATTCACCAAGCAGGTGAAGCCGTTCTCGCCGTCGCGGGCTTTCTGGTAGCCCTTTGACGTGAAGACGTACACGGTTGCCTTGCTGCCGACGTCCGGTGGCGCGGCGGAGATCGCCAGCTCGGTCTCGCGATCGCGCGGCAAACCGTCGCTACGTTCACTTGCGCATGCGCGCTCGCGGACGCCGCGAGCGTGGTGACCAACGCCCAATGCTGATGGCAACGAATGCATCAGGAACCTCCTCGATCGGTTGCTCATCGCCGCCGTCGTCCTCATTCAGCGGTCAAAGCCGTACGGGGATCCACCTGCGACGCGCGACGCGCCGGGATCCACGTTGCGAGGACCGCTACCAAGCCCACGAACGCGGCAGCGCCGGCGAACACAGATCCATCCGTCGTGCTGACTCCGTACAGCATCGATGACAGCACTCGTGTCACCGCGAGGGCGCCCGCTAGTCCTATCGTGACTCCCACGGCGACGACCCGCAGGCCCTCGCCCAGCAGCGCTCGCACGACGGTTGCGGGAGTTGCTCCGAGCGCGAGGCGTACGCCGATTTCGCGACGCCGCTGTGCCACCATGAGCGCCAGCACGCCGTACAGGCCCACGAAAGCCAGCACCAGCGCGAGGACGGCAAACGTGGCGATGAGCGTCATGTTGAAGCGCTGCGGCGCCAGTGAATCGGCGACCACGCTCTCGAACGTGCGTATCTCCTTCAGTGTCGCCGACGAGTGCACCTCGTGCACCGTCTGGCGAACCAGCGGCAGCGCCGCGAGTGGGTCAGCGCCGGACACGCGCACCACCAGTGTCAGTGCATACGCGGGCAACTGCGAAAGCGGGACGTACACCTGGGGCGGAGCGTCGCCGTCCAGCGACACGGTCTTCACGTCATCCACGACGCCGACGATGACGCGGGGCGGCCGATCGCGCGCCCACTCGAACAGGGCGGTGACCTCCCGCCCGAGGGCGTCCGCCTCGCTGCCAAAGTGCTCGCGCGCGAACTTCCGATTCACGATCATGGACGCACGCCCAGACTGGTCATCCGAGGCATCGAACACACGGCCGGCGACGAGACGAATGCGCGCCGCACCGAAGTAGTCGCCAGCCACAATCTGGACTTGCGCGCTGGGATTCCGTCCGTTCTCGTACACCTTGCCGACTGGACGGACGCCGCCGTTTTCGAAAGCCCCGCTCAGCGGGAGGGTCACTACGCCGCCGGCTGCGACAATTCCGGGCGCTGATGCGAGACGGGCGATGATGTGATCGAACGTCGCGGACCAGCGCGCGCCGTCGACGAGTGGCTGAGGGCGCCCCACGAGGGGGATGGTCACGCGGGCCGTCAGGGCGTTCGAAGGGTCGAAGCCAGGCCGCACCTGCTGCAGACTGATGAAACTGCGGGTCAAGAGCGCAGCGCCGATGAGCAGTATGAGCGACAGCGCCACCTCGGTCATGACCAGAACGCGCCGCGTTCTCGACACGGACACCGCAGCGCGAGTGAAGCGCAAACGCGCTGCATACGCCGCGGCCACCCCGAAGCCGAGCGCCGCGATCAGCGCGAGCAGGCCTGCGACAGACAGCACCCGCCAGTCGAACCCGACGTCATCGGCTCTCGGGAGCGAGCCCGGCACCAGCAACAGCACGACTTTCGTTCCCCAGAATGCGAGCGTCAGCCCGACCGCCATGCCCAGGAGACAGAGCACGAGATTCTCGGTCACGAGCTGTCGAGCGAGGCGCCCGCGCGCCGCCCCCAACGCCGATCGCACCGCCAGCTCGCGCTCGCGCGCGTGAACTCTGCCGATCACGAGACTGGTGACGTTCGCTGCCGCGATGGCGAGCACGAAGGCGACCGCGCCCAGGAGGATGAGGAGGGGCCGTCGCACTCGCGCAGCCGCCTGCTCTGCCATCGACACCAGCTTGTACGCCGACTTCGGCTGGTCGTTCAGAGGAATGTTGCGTCTGAGTACCGTCGTGAGCTCGGCTTGCGCCGCGGACGCCGAGCACCTACCAGTCCCGCAGCGTTCCGACAGTTTGCCGACGGCCACAAGGTTCTGGACGCCGTAGTTGCTCACGTCCGACGACTCGAACACGAGCGGAGTCCACACGTCCGTGCGAGTGCCGAACTGGAATGGCGCGGGGAGCTCGGCGCCCCGGGGGAACGCGAAACCGGGCGGCATCACCCCGGTGAGCGTAAAGGGAGCGTCGCCGAGGTAGATGCGCTTTCCGATGATATCGCGACTACCGCCGAACTTGCGCTGCCACAGGTCGTGGCTGATCAGCGCGACGTTTGGCCCACCCGGCACCGCCTCTGCACGCGTGAATGCGCGGCCAACCACTGGCGAAACGCCCAGCACGTCGAACAGCGCCGGGGTCACGCGTGCGCCGGCAACCGCCTCTCGCTCGGCGTCCGGGGACTCGGCGATCGCATAGGGCCACGCCCGGAAGGCTGCCATCGCATCGAAGCTGCGCGAGTCACGCTCGATGTCCGAGTAGGAGCCGCTGCTCAGCGGCAACTGGCTCACATTGCCATCGTCCCAGCGCCAGGCAAGCCAAATGATGTTGATGCGCTCCGGATCCCGGTATGGGAGAGGTCGTAACAGGACGCCGTTGACGACGTTGAAGACGGCGAGCGCGGCACCGAGGGCAAGTCCGAGCGCGGTAACTGCCGCCGCGGCGAAGAGTGGGTTGCGGCGCAGTATACGAACGCCATATCGCAGATCCTGGATGAGATTCTCCAGTGGTCTTGTGCCGCGCGCGTCGCGATACGCTTCCTTCACATGATCCACGCCGCCAAACGCATGTATCGCGGCGCGATGCGCCTCGGCGGAGCTCGCGCCCGCGCGCATGCGCTCTTGTTTCTCGAGCTCGAAGTGGAACGCGAGCTCGTTAGTCATCTCGCGTTCGACAGCCGAACGGCGGAACAGCGCGCGCAGGCGGCGTCGGAGCAGGGCGGCAAGGTTCATCGGATTCACGTCGTGCGGAGCACGGCCTCGATGGCCGCGGCCATGCGCCGCCAGGATTCCGTCTCCGTGCCGAGCCGGCGACGACCCGCGGCGGTGAGGCTGTAGTACTTGGCGTTGCGGCCGTTCTCCGTGGTGTCCCAGTCTGCCGTGATCCAGCCGCGATCCTGGAGACGCTCGAGCGCTGGATAGAGCGACCCCGGATTGACCGTCAGGACACCCTTGGTGATCTGTCCGATGCGGTTGGTGATCCCCCAGCCGTGCATGGGCGTGAGCGACAGTGCCTTGAGCACGAGCATGTCGAGCGTGCCCTGGACGACGTCGCGGCTGCGATCCTGTGGCGTCATGGCTTCCTCTCGATTATCGAGATATATGATAGCTACCTCTCGACTGTCAAGAGGTGGGCCAGCGTCGGGGTCGCAGATCCTGGGTTGAGGGAGCGATAATTGGTTGGACGGAACG
>Ga0209161_10003309_pt1 | contig 13030 bp, 11 predicted proteins | sample GraSoiAngelo_155_FD_186169 | JGI IMG/M metagenome (GOLD analysis project Ga0209161, IMG submission 186169) | Grasslands soil microbial communities from the Angelo Coastal Reserve, California, USA - 14_1009_13_30cm (SPAdes) (version 2) | ecosystem: Environmental > Terrestrial > Soil > Grasslands...
CGCGTGTGGCCCCGCTCGAACGAGCTGATCTGGTGGTCGGAGCGCGACGGCTGGATTCACCTCTACCTGTACGATCTCACCACCGGGCGACTCAAGAACCGCATCACGAGCACCGATGGCAACGTCGAATCCATCGTGTACGTCGACGAGGGGGCCCGCGCGATTTACTTCAGCGGGCAGGGAATGGAACGGGGCCGCGATCCCTATTACCGCTTCCTCTATCGCATCGGCTTCGACGGGCGAGGGCAGACACTGCTCACTCCTGAGGACGCCGACCACCAGGTCGCCATGGCGCCGGACGGCGGGACGTTCATCGACTCATACTCGACGCCGGTCACGCCGCCGGTGACCGTGTTGCGCGATCGGAACGGCCAGGTGGTGATTCCACTCGAGCGCGCCGACATCGCGCGCCTCGTCGCCGCCGGCTGGCATCCCCCGACTCAGATCACGGTGAAGGCGCGGGACGGCACGACGGACCTCTACGGCCTGATGTTCACGCCGTCGCGGCTCGACTCGACCGCCAAGTACCCGCTCGTGGATTACATCTATCCCATGCCGAGCGGGAGCGTGGGGCCGCGCAGCTTCGTCCCCGCGCGCGGCGATCATCAGGCGCTCGCGGAGCTGGGATTCGTGGTCGTCGCGATCGACGGCATGGGAACGAGGGGGGGACGGTCGAAGACGTTCCGCGACGCGGCGTACGGCAAGATGGAAGAGAACACACTCCCCGATCAGGTCGCGGCGATCACGCAGCTCACCGCGCGATACCCGTGGATCGATGGCGAGCGCGTCGGGATCTGGGGGCACTCGGGTGGCGGGTTTGCCACAGCGGCCGCGATGTTCAACTATCCGGACGTGTTCAAGGTCGGCATCTCGGAGTCCGGCAACCACGACAACCGAAACTACGAGGACGACTGGGGCGAACGATACCAGGGGCTCCTGGTCCGCAACGGGGAGAGCGACAACTATGCCGCGGACGCCAATCAGATGCACGCCGCGAATCTGCGCGGCAAGCTGCTGCTGGCGCACGGCGGGATGGACGACAATGTCCCGCCCTCCAACACTTATCTCGTGGTCGATGCGCTGATCAAGGCGAACAAGGATTTCGACTTACTGATTCTGCCCAACGCCCGTCACGGCTACGGCCGGGATGGGCTCTACATGATGCGGCGGCGGTGGGACTACTTCGTACGGAACCTGCTCGGGGCGGAGCCGCCGCGGGAGTACGAGATCGGCAAGAAGACCTCGGCCGCACCCTGAGTCAGTGGTGGTGCTACGTCGCCCACGCAAAGATTACAGGTGGTCGCACCCGGGGAAGCGGTACGGGGGGAGGCACCGAGATGACCCATCCTCGCGACCTGTCGCGCCGCGACTTCCTGGCCGCGTCGGCGATCGGTCTCATCGGGCTCTCGCGTGGCGCAAAGAGTCCCACGTTGCGCGACGCGGCGCAGGCGAATGGTGATCTCCTCTACGTTGGGACGTACACCGCAGGCACCCGGTCCGAGGGCATCTATCTCATCCGCATGGACCGGCGCTCTGGGAAACTGCAGCGAGTCGGATCGGTGGATGCCGGGCCGAACCCGTCGTTCCTCGCCATCCATGGGAACGGGCGCGTCCTCTACGCCGTCAACGAGCTCGAGCAGTACAACGGGAGACGGACTGGTGCGGTGAGCGCCTTCGCGATCGCCCAGGATACCGGCGCGCTTACCCGACTGAACGAGCAGCCGTCAGGAGGTGGCGCGCCCTGCTTCGTGAGCGTGGATCGAAGCGGCCGCGTCGCGCTGGTCGCCAACTATGCCGGGGGCAGCGTCGCGCTCCTGCCGATCGAGTCAAATGGCGCACTCGCGCCGGCCGCGAGCGTGGTGCAGCACACGGGAAAAGGGCCCAATGCCGAGCGTCAGGAAGCGCCGCATGCCCACTGCATCCTTCCCGATCCCTCCAACCGCTTCGCGCTCGCCGCAGACCTCGGCGCCGACCGCGTGTTCGTCTACCATCTCGATCTCGAGGGTAGATCGCTGCGCCATATAGAGGAAAGCGATGCGGTCATGCGCCCCGGCGCGGGGCCGCGTCACCTAGCCTTCCACCCGACGCTGCCGCTGGTGTTCGTCGCCAATGAGCTCGATTCCACAGTGGCCACGCTGCGCTTCGACTCGGCGCGGGGCACACTGTCCCCGCAGAGCGCACTGTCGACCGTGCCGGCTGGGTGGACAGGCACGAATTACCCCGCCGACATCCACGTCGCGGCGTCCGGGAGGGGGCCGGCGGGAAGCGTCACGTTGTACGTGTCGAACCGCGGCCACAACAGCATCGCGGTGTTCTCCGTGGCGGAGACAACGGGCGCCCTCGCGCTCGACCAGGTGGTCTCCACGGACGGCGATTGGCCGCGCAATTTCAGCCTGGACCCCTCCGGGCGGTGGCTGCTCGTCGCCAATCAGCGCTCCGACTCCGTTGTCGTGTTCGGGCGCGATCCGGAGAACGGGACGCTGACACCCACGCGTCAACGGATCGCGCTACCGAGTCCGGTCTGCCTGCGGTTCGCTTGACTACAAAGGTCCACCCCGGCTCCTGATCTCAGTTCCTGACGGCGGCCGGCACGTTGTGGCGCCGGCCCCCAGTCTTCACTCGGGGCGGTAGACGATCTGCCCGCTGGTCAGAAGCTCGACGCAGAAGAGGGTCCCAAAGGCCTCCAACGTCCAGTGACCCACCCCTGCGCCCCCGAACCGCTGAATCTTCACTGTAAACGACACGTCCACAGGATGGCCACCTGGAATGGGGAGCAACTTGCCGGTGACGTTTAGCACGACGGTGGTGCCCTCCATTGACCAGCTCGTAACCTCTCCAAAGATGTTGCCCGGAAAGTTGTCGCCGTGCTGGTCAACGCAGTCGACGTGCCCCGTGGCTGAGCCGTCGGCTAGGAGCTGGACGTCCATCCCGAACGCGGTTTTCCCTGCTCCGAGCCCTGGGAGTTGCATCTCCGCCGTGCCACCCCCGTGGATGGTCGCCACCACGGTGGCGCCCCTGGCCACTGCTGTCAAAACCCCCGGGTCGTTCTTGGGGGCCGTCATGTCGGAGCAGGCGGCGGTGACCGCAGAGGCGAGGATCGCGGTGGCGACGAGAAGTTTGCGGTGGATCATAGTGAACAACCTGAAACGTCCACCGCGTGGAACATACCGGCGTTTCCCTGATCTGCATCGCGGGCCATCGGAATGGCGAGCATTGTGGCATCATGCACCATGTTGAGAGCTCCCGGCAACCCGGTGCCCGGGGCTGGGCACGGTCTCGAAGCCGCATCGAACGAGGGTCGCATCTCGGCCGGAGCCGTCGTGTCCGCGCAAGCGGTGGCGACGACACAGGCGGCGATGGCGGTGGCGATGAGAAGTTTGCGGCGGATCATCTGAGCCTCCGTTCAACTGAGATTGGCTACCGGGGACGCGTTCGCGCTTGACCGGGCGGACACAGCCCTCCATGATAGGCCGTCCCCCTCAGCAGAACATCAGATAAAACTCACAGAGCTCGCGTAGCGGCAAAATGTTGACCCTCGATCTCCTGGGAACGCTTTCCCTGCGGAACGAGACTCATCCGGTCCCCGTAGCCGCGCAACAAAAGAGGCCGTTGGGTCTGCTGGCGATCCTGGGCCTGGGCGGTAAGCCCGGTCTCTCTCGCGACCGGATCGAGGGCTACCTCTGGCCGGAGAGCTCTGCCGCACGGGCACACCACGCGCTCGACCAGACGGTCTACGCGATCCGGCATGCGCTGGCAAGCGATGTCATACTCGCGACAGGACGAGAGCTCCGGCTCGATCCGGACCTGGTTCGGGTCGACGTATGGGAGTTCGAGGAGGCGATTCGCGCCGGTCAGTGGGCAGCGGTGGTCGGCTACTATAAGGGGCCCCTCCTGGACGGATTTCATTTTGCAGACAGCCACGAGCTCGACTCGTGGATAGAGTCAAACCGATCGCGACTGCGACTTGAGTTTCAAAAGGCTGTCGAATGCCTTGCCAACCTCGCGGCAAAAGCTCGCGACCATTCGCAGAGTGTGACATGGTGGCGCAGGCTTGCCGACTCCGATCCGCTTTCAGCTGGCGCGACGAAGAAGCTCATGCTGGCTCTCGCCGCCGCCGGCGACCGCGCCAGCGCGGTACGGTACGCCCGGGTTTATCAGGAACTCGTGCGACAAGAGCTCGAGATGGAGCCGGATGCCGAGATCGCAGATCTCGCCGCGGCGTTGAGCCGTCCAGCGACCGCCGCGACCGGAGACCTTGCTGTGTCTCCGCATACTCCATCGGTCACGCCGTCCGTCGCCGCATCGACGCTCGAGGTCAAAGACCGTAGCCCTCGCGATCGGAGGGTGTTGTACGCCGTGATCGGGCTCGCCATGCTGATTTCTGTTACCGCGATCTGGGGTTGGATGCGTCCGGCACCGGCGAAGCAGGTAGTGCGATCCACCCTGGCGATGGACTCGACCGAGGCGATGGCTCCGGGTGCGCCCTGGTCGGGACGCGTTGCCATCTCGCCTGATGGATCGCGACTGGCGTACATCGGCGGTCCCCGATCGCAGCTCTTGATACGGGCTCGCAACCAGCTCCATGCGATCGCGGTGCCGGGGACAGAAGGGGCGAGTACACCGTTCTTCTCACCGGACGGTAGCAAGGTCGGCTTCCTCAGGGTGAAGGACGTTCAGATCGCGTCGATCAACGGAGCGCCGCCCATCACCGTGACGGACACGCTCCTCACAGGAACGTCGGGCGCGTCATGGGGACCTGATGGATTCATTTACGTTGACGCGAACACTAACGGGGGGGGCCTGCTCCGGGTTGAAGCGAAGCCAGGGGCAAAGCCGAGCTGGTTTACTGTGCTGGACACCGCGAGCGGCGAGTTCGATCACACATGGCCGGACGTGCTGCCCAACGGAAAGGGCGTGCTGTTTACGATCAGGTTCTCGGCAAAGAACGGACCAAAAGGCAGGACCTCGTATGCGATCGCTGTGGCCGACATCCCGTCAGGGAAGCACCGAGTGATCGTGGACGACGCGATGTACGCGCGCTACGCGTCGTCTGGCCACCTCCTTTACGTGACGGGAAACAAAACCTTGATGGTGGTGCCCTTCGATCAGAGCTCCATGAAAGTTACGGGCGAGCCGACCGTGCTCAGCGAAGGCATGCGATTGGGACTCTTGGGCGGCTCGGCTGACCTCGCGGTTTCAGCGACAGGGACTCTTGTTTACGCGACTGGCGCCGGCCAAGGAAAGCAGGAGCTCGTGTGGGTAACGCGCGACGGCAGAGCACAGGCGGTCGATCCTGAATGGCCGAGCGACTATTGGGGCTCCCCAGCCCTCTCACCGGATGGGAAGTGGCTCGCCGTAGCGAGGGTCGCTAATGCTGAGCCCATGAATGTCTGGATCAAGCGGCTGGACCGAGGGCCTAGTGTCACGTTGACGCTCGAGGGAAACAACAACTTTGGCCCCGCGTGGACACCAAACGGCAGATCCGTGACGTTCTCGTCGGACCACGCGACAGACGCAACCGATCTGTGGACCGAGCGGGCCGATGGCGGCGCACCGGCAGTGATGCAGCTTCATGAGAAGCGGAACTTGTACAATGCGGGCTGGTCTCCCGATGGGAAATGGCTGATCTTCCGGACCGACGTATCGTCGCCGGGTTCGGGTGACATTCTTGCGATCCGGCCGGGAATTGATACAGCGCCAGTGCCCGTTGTGGCAACCAGGTTCACCGAAATGACTCCAGCCCTTTCGCCCAACGGGCGCTGGCTGGCGTATGTCTCGAACGAGACCGGCGAGGACGAGATCTACGTGGTGCCATTTCCAAACACCGGGGCGGGAAAGTGGCCGATTTCGGCGGGCGGGGGAACGGAGCCGCTCTGGTCCCATCGCGGAAGTGAGTTGTTCTATCGCGCCGGCTCCGGAGACCTGGTGGCCGTCGAAATACACACTCAGCCGAGATTCTCGCTCGGACGCTCCGCAGCACTCTTTCCGGCCGCGGGATTCACGTCCTCCCGATTCGGTCCGCAGTATGCTGTGGCGCCAAACGACCGGCGCTTCTTAATGATCCGGGCCGGCACACCCGACAAGCTGATCGTCGTTGAGAATTGGTTCGAGGAGCTCAGGACGACCTCGCGGAAGTGATTCAGTCACCGCCGCACGATCTCCGCCGTGTCATCGGGCTCGCCGGCGGAACGGCCCTCATCGTCGGTATCACGATCGGTAGCGGGATCTTCCGCACACCCCCCACGATCGCCGGGCTCGTTCCCAATCCGCTCGTCATCATGGGCCTCTGGACGGCCTTCGGTCTGATCAGCATCTGCGGCGCGCTCGCGGTAGCGGAGCTGAGCACACTCTTGCCGCGCGCGGGCGGCGTCTACGTGTTCTTGCGCGAGGCATATGGTGATGCGGCGGCGTTCGTCTTTGGCTGGTTGTATGTGTTGGTTACGACACCCACCGCTGTTGCCTCGCTTGCCACCGTCTTCGCGGAATTTCTGCTCAACCTGCTCGGCGTGTCGGCCCACGCTGCGACCGTACAGGCGATCGCGATCGGCGCCATCATCATCCTGACGTGCGCCAACGTGCTGGGGGCGCGCGTCGGGGCCGCCGTGAGCGAAGTGACCACCCTGGTGAAGGTGACCGCGCTGGCGGCGCTCATCCTCGGCGCGTTTCTGTTGGGGCACGGCAGTGTTTCCCATTCTTACCGAGGGTGGGGCCGTGCAGGGCGGCGGGCTGGCGCGCGCCGTCGCGGCGGTCATCTGGACCTACGACGGCTGGATTGCCGTCAGCATGATCGCGGGCGAGGTCGTGGCACCCGAGCGACTGATGAAGCGGATCATCATCGTCGGGATGCTGGTCATCGTCACGCTGTACGTCGGCGCGAATCTGGCATACCTGTACATGATGCCGGTCGGCATCATGGCGCAGCAGAAGGAAGCCATCGCGCGGACGGTCATGACGGCGATTGCAGGACCCGCCGGCGGCGTCGTCATCATGCTCGCGATCATGACGAGCGTGTTCGGTGCCCTCAACGGCAACCTCCTCGCCAAGCCGCGCGTCCCGTACGCGATGGCGCGCGACGGCCTGATTTTCTCCTTTCTAGGGGCTACCCATCCACGCTGGGCCACGCCGTGGGCAGCGCTGCTGATCCAGGGCGCGGTCGCGATCAGCATGGTCCTCATCCTCCGGGACTACGATACGCTCACGACCTACTTCGTGGTCGTGGAGTGGGCCGCGCTGATCTTTGCCGTCGGCGCGGTGTTCGTGCTGCGTCGGAAGATGGCGGACGCGCCGAGGCCGTTCCGCACCCCTGCCTATCCATGGGTGCCGCTGTTGTTCGTGTCGGGCACCGTCGTGGGTGTGTCGGCCATCGTCTGGGGACAGATCCAGCTCGGCAACTTGTCGCCGATCTACGGTCTGGGCATTGCGGCGGCAGGATTCCCCGTTCATTACCTCTGGAAACGATTGAAGAGGAGCCCGTGAGAAACGCCATTCTGACCGAGCAGGCGCCCAAGCCGATGGGTCCGTATTCGCAGGCGGTCGTCGAGGGAGATTTCATTTTTGTCGCCGGACAGGGTTGCATCAATCCGCTGACCGGAACGCGAGAGCTTGGGGACGTGCGGTCGGAGACGAAGCGGACGTTCGAGAACCTGCGGGCGATCCTCCAGGCGGCGGGGTCGTCACTCGATGACGTCGTCAAGTGCAACGTCTATCTGCGCGACATCAACGATTTCGCCGCCATGAACGAGGTGTACGCGACGTGCTTCGCGGCGCCGTTTCCGGCACGCACCACGATTCAGGCGGGCGCGCTGCCGGGCGGGATCGCCGTCGAAATCGAGTGCATCGCGAAGAAGGCGGGGGCTCGATAGTGGACGCCCACGACTTGGACACCCCCGCCCTGTATGTCGATCTCGACGCGCTCGAGCGCAATATCGCTCGGATGCAGGAGCGGTGTCGCGCGTGGGGCGTCGCGCTCCGGCCGCACGTGAAGACCCACAAGATTCCTGAGATTGCGCAGCTGCAGCTCGCTGCCGGCGCGATCGGGATCACGGTCGCCAAAGTGGGCGAGGCGGAGGTGTTGCCCGGCGACGATGTCCTGATCGCCTACCCGTTGGTCAAGGCCAAGCTGCCCCGGTTGCGCGAGCTGGCCACAACGCGACGCGTGAAGGTGGCGGTCGATTCGGTCGAGGTCGCTCGGGACCTTCAGAGGATCGAAACGCTGGTGGAGATCGATGTCGGCGTGGGGCGCACCGGCGCGCAGTCGCCTGAGCAAGCGGTCGAGATCGCGCGGGCGTGCTCGGACTCCGATTTCCGGGGGATCTTCTATTGGCCGTCGTGGCTCGACGAGGCAGGGTTCCGGGCGGCGTGCGTCAAGATCGACGCCGTCCTCGCTGCGCTCGCGAGGGCGGGCTTCGAGGCGAAGATCGTTTCTGGCGGCTCGACGCCAGGTGCCGCGAAGACGCCGCTGATTCCGCAGACCACCGAGATCCGGCCTGGCACGTACGTTTTCTACGACGCGAGCAGCCTCGCGGCGAAGCTGTGCGTCGAGGCGGACTGCGCGCTCCGCGTGCTCACCACGGTCGTCAGCACCGCGGTGCCGGGCCAGTGCGTGATCGACGCCGGGTCAAAGACGTTCTCGAGCGATCAGACGGTCGGCGTGGGAACGTTCGGCCACTTTATCGGGCATGCCTGGACCATGCGCAAACTGAATGAGGAGCACGGCTACGTGGAGATCGACGGGAAGGCCCGTGTCGGAGAGAAAGTCTGGGTGGTGCCGAGCCACTGTTGCGCGACGGTGAACCTGCACGACGACATCTGGTACGGCCGCGGCGGGCAGGTGGAAGGCAGCTGGAAGGTCGCGGCACGTGGGAAAGTCCGCTAGCATGGATCTCGTCAGCTTGAAAGGGAGTCACACGTGATGCTCATCCTTCGTTTCGCCCATGTGTTTTTCGGCGCGTTATGGGTTGGCATGATGGCGTTCCAGACGTTCTTCCTGATGCCGGCGCTCGCCGAGGCGGGGCCGGACGGGGGGAAACTGATGGCGGCGCTGATGCGGCGCCGCCTCCCGGTCATCCTGCCGATCGTCGCCCTTATTACGCTGGTATCGGGCTTCTGGCTGTTCCAGCGGCTCTCGGGTGGAGCGGCCGCGGGGCTGATGCGCACGTCGATGGGGATGGCGTTCGGGTCCGGCGGAGCGGCGGCGCTGCTCGCGTTCCTCGTGGGCATCGTGGTGATGCGACCGGCGATGATGCGGTCCGCGGCGCTCGGGACGTCGCTGGCGTCGGCGTCGCCCGACGAGCGCGCCAGGATCTCGGCGGAGCTGCAGCGGCTCAGGGCGCGGGGGGCAATGACGGCGTGGGTCGTGATGATTCTGCTGCTGTACGCCCTCGGGGCGATGGCGGTGGCGCGATATCTGTGACCGTTGCTCGGTCAGTCCTGCAGTAACGCCACCAGCGCCCGGATCCGGGTTGCCCGTTGCGCCGGGAAGAACCCCGCCACGAGCGCCACGAGCACCAGTACGACGGTGACCGCTACGAGCGTCACCGGATCGGTCGGCTTCACCTCGAAGAGGGACTTGGTCAGTACTCTGGTCAGCATCAGCAAGGTCAAGTGGGAAGCCTTGGAGAGCGCTCAAGCTCGGAACAGATAGCTCAGCTTCACGAAGAACACGTCTGCCGTCCTCGCCAGCGCCCGGAACCTGAACGGGAATCTGTCATCGAACGTGCTGCCATAGCCGGCGAAGATCACCGTGCCCGGCACCGGCCGGTACGAGAACAGCCCGTCCACCCGGAACACGTTGCTCGCCGCCGCCGCGCTGCGCGTGAACTGCCCGGTCACCGGGTCGCGGAGTAGGATCGGGTCGTTGGTGCGCGAATCGTCCCGCAGCGAGTCCACCTGGTTGGACCTGTACTGCCCGACAAACCGCAGGAACACCGCGCGCGAGAGCTGATACTCGACCTTGAGCCGCGGCACCCGCGTCAGCGCCACGAGACTTCCGTCGGTCCGGCGGTTCACTTGCTGGTGATCGTAGATCAGCTCGGTGCGGATTCGGTCAGTGGGCCGCCAGAGCATGTCGATCGTGCTGAGAATAACCCGCCCCGACCCCCACTCCAGGAAGTTCTCGTCGTGCCCGATGAGTACAAACGCCGCCAGCGAAAAATTCTGGAACCACGGCGTCGCGATGTTGGCGCCGAGATCCAGATTGGGGATGTGCGGCTGGCCGGTGAATGGTACCGTGTCGACGCCCCCCCCCGTGCCCACGCGCCGCTCGATCCAGTAGTTGGCGAAGAACGACGCCGGATATCCGAACTCCTCCACGGAAATCCCCGTGCCCAGCTGCCACCCGCCCTTCAGCGTGAATCCGAAACTGAAGTCGGCCTGCCGATCATCGTGCGAGGCGCTGGCCGTCGGCAGGCCCCAGTCGTTGATACGGTGGGCGAGATAGACGTTCGCGTTGAAGCTCTCCAGCAGCGAGCTGGGCCGACCGATGAGCGTAATGCTCGGAATGGCGCTGGTGCTGATGAATCCGGAGCTGGCGAGGAAGCCACTCGACGCCTGGAAATCGCCGTGGACGCCGTAGGTCTGGACGTTGAGACCGAAGTGCCGGCCGGAGCGAATCAGCACCGCCTTCCACATCGGCGCCCAGCGGACCGGCGCCGCCGCGGCATCGCGGGTCGCACTCGCGCCGCTCTGGACGGTGAGGTCCCACTCGTGCCCCAGCAGCACGCGCCCATCAGCCGCGGCGACGCGGTTGAAGCTCGAGCCGTCCACCCGATCGGTGTAGACGATACCGAGCAGGTTCTGCCCGCCGATGTTCCGCCGCAGCCGCACGGCGTTGAGCAGCGGATGATCCGCGCCCGCTGATGCCACGGTGCCGTCCACGCCGGACAGCGTGGCGATGGTCATGGCGCCGGTTTGTCCGGTGAGCTTGACCGCCGCCGATGGATCCACGAGGCGGCGCGTGTAGATGAGCTGCACCGGCGTGTTGAACAACTCGAGCCCGTCGAGGAAAAACGGGCGCTTCTCCGGGAAGAAGAGCGCCACGCGCGGGTTGAACTGGATCTGCGGCACGTCGCCCTCGACCTGCGAGAAGTCGGGCCGCACGGTGCCCGCGAGCGACAGCCCGGTGGTCACACCCCACCGGACCGTCGCGCCGAGGCGCGGACCGCCGCCGCCGTAGCGCCAGCCCGAGGGCTGCGGCGATCCGGTCTCGGTGCTGGTCGCTTCGGGGGTGACGTCGAGCACCAGGCCGCGGTGCAGGTCCGAGAGACCGGTGAGCGTACCCGACTGCGCGAGGAACGACGAACGCGTCTGCAGCACCCGCGTCCAGGTGTGCTGGTGACCGGTGCCCTGGACCACGCGGATCACATTGATGCCCCAGTTCTGCGGATCGCGTGCCTGGTAGCGCAGGCTCTTGAACGGAATCCGAATCTCGATCTCGTAGCCCCAGCTCGTGAGCCGTCCTTTGGAGGTGTAGACGAAGTCGGGATTGAGATCCACGGTGTAGGCGCCGGTCACCACGGAGCTCGAGATGTCGATGCTGTGGCGCGGGGCGTCGCGCAGCGTGCCGTCCGACTGGATGCCGAGCGGGTTGACGCCGAACACCAATGCCTGCCGCCGGTCGCCGAGGGGGTCGAGCACCAATTGGACGTAATCGTCGCCAGCGATGTTGTCGCGGTCGGCTAGGGTCGCGCGCACGCTTGCGGAGTCTTGCCAGGCGCGGATGCCGAAGTAGATCGCGCTGGACGAGTACCACGCCAGCACTACCGTCGAGTCCTCGGCGGGCCGGTTGTCGTTCGGCACGTACTGGGAGAAGCCGCGCAGCACGGCGGCGCCGGCCCACGCCGCCTCATCGAGCCGGCCGTCAATGGTCACGGCGGGATCGTCGTAGCGCGGGATCGCGACGGCCGGCATCGTCGTGTCGGGGGGGGACTGCGCCAGGGCGAGTGCGGCGAGGAGTAGCAGCATGGTGCCAGAGTACGCTGGCGGCCGCGCCACGCACAACGAGAATGGGCCCACCGGTCCCGTTCGCGGGATGACCGGTCCCGCAGGCGTGCCGAGTGGTTCCGGTTGCCTCGGCACCGCAGCAACGCCATCATAGCGCATGCCTTCCACCAACGCCCGGCCCTGGCGCATCGTCGCGCTCGCGCTCTTCGCCGGCGTGTTCCTCACTGCGCAGCCGATGCTGATGAACGCGGCCGCCGGCCGTCACATGACGCTGCGCGGCGTGCTCCTCGAGCTGCTCTTCTGGGTGGTCTGGGCCTGCTTCACGCCGTTCATCCTGGCCGCGGCGAATCGCTGGCCCCTCGGCCTCGACATGTCCTGGCGCCGGCTGCTCCCGCACCTCGTCATTTCGATTCTGCTGGCGCCGATCCCGGACCTCGTGTATCTGTCTCTGGTGCCCCTCTGGAGGTTCGTCAGCGGGCAGTTGCCGGCTTCGCAGCTCCTCGCGCAGTTCAACCACAGCGAGGCGGAGGTCTGGGGCTTTTTCATGGGCATGCTCTACTACTGGGCGTTGCTCGTGCTCCTCACGGCCTTCCGCTTCCGCGGGCTCTATGCCGACGCCGAGCGGCAGCTCAAGCTGAATGCGCTGCGGTCGCAGCTGAGGCCGCACTTTCTGTTCAATACGCTGAACGCCATCTCGGTTCTGGCGCGGAAGGATCCCGACAAGACGCAGCGGATGCTGCTCAGGCTGTCGTCTTTGCTGCGCCGGAGTCTCGATGAAGAAGCGCACGAGGTGCCGCTGAGGCAGGAGCTGGCATTTCTCGACGACTATCTGGACATCCAGCGGGTGCGCTTCGGGGACAAGCTCCGGGTGCGCCTCGACGTCGATCCCGGGGTGATGGACGTACGCGTCCCGGTCTTTCTGCTCCAGCCTCTGGTCGAGAACTCACTCCAGCATGGCGTATCCGATGATGGCACGAGCTTCGTCGCGCTCGATGCGAGACGCGCCGAGGGCGTGTTGCGCCTGGTTCTGGAGGACGACGGCGGGCGGGCCGCGGAGCGCGGGGCGAGGGATGGCGTGGGGTTGAGCAAT
>Ga0209161_10003311_pt1 | contig 13029 bp, 9 predicted proteins | sample GraSoiAngelo_155_FD_186169 | JGI IMG/M metagenome (GOLD analysis project Ga0209161, IMG submission 186169) | Grasslands soil microbial communities from the Angelo Coastal Reserve, California, USA - 14_1009_13_30cm (SPAdes) (version 2) | ecosystem: Environmental > Terrestrial > Soil > Grasslands ...
GAGGACGACGGGGGAGGCCGTCCGCGGGGGGAGCCCCTCGTCGCGGTCAACGCGGCCGCTGCGGTGTTCTTCCAGTCCGAGCTCGCCGGCGCAGGCGGCACGCGGGCGCGTGCGTACCTGGCCGAGCGCGGGGTGGGCGAGGAAGCCGTCCGCCGGTTCGGCCTCGGATATGCCCCGCCGAACGGCGAGGCGCTCGTTCGCCATCTCCGCGGTCGGGGCTTCCCGATCGAGGACTGCCTGACGGCCGGCCTCGTCCTCCGCCGCGACCGGCCCGGCGCGAGCGGCGGGCTGCTCGACCGCTTCCGCGACCGCCTCATGTTCCCGATCGTAGATCCCACCAGCCGAATCGTCGCCTTCGGCGGTCGCATCCTCCCCGGCCGTCCCGTCTCCGACGATCCGCCGCCCAAGTACCTCAACTCGCCCGAGTCCCCGCTCTTCCGGAAGGGCCACACGGTGTATGGCCTCTGCCATGCACGCGACGCGATCCGGCAAGCCGGCCGCGTGATCGTCGTCGAGGGCTACCTCGACGTGATCGCGCTTGCGGAGGCGGGCGTCGCCGAGGTCGTCGCGCCGCTCGGCACGGCGCTCACCGTCGACCAGCTGCGGGTCCTCCGGCGCTTCACCGAACGCGTCATCGCGTGCTTCGACGGCGACACGGCGGGCCGGCGCGCCGCGGCGCGCAGCTTCGCGGTCTTCGTCGAGGCGGGGCTCTGGGGCCAGGGGGCTTTCCTGCCCGCGGGCGACGATCCGGACAGCTACGTACGCGCCAACGGCGTCGCCGCGCTCGAGCGCTGCCTCGCGGCCGCGGTGCCGCTCGTGGACGCGTACGTGACCGATCTCGCCGGGCCCGACGCTGGAGCGGTCGGGCGGCGGGCCGAGGCGGCCCGCGAGGTCGCGCGCATCCTGAAGAAGGTGCGCAACCCCTTCGAGCACGACGTCCTTGCCCGCCTCGCAGCCGCACGGCTCGGCGTCCGCGAGGAGATGCTCCGCAGCGAAGGGGCGGTGGAGCCGCCCGAGCACGCTCCGGCTACGAGCGGACCGGGGGGACCGGAGGCGCTCCTCGTGGAGCTCATGGCGGCGGACCCGAGCTTCGTCGAGCGGGTCCGGGCCGGCGGCCTCATCGGCGACTTCCAGCATCCCGACTGGCGCCGGACCGCCGAGGCGATTGCGGCGGCGGATGCCGCCGACCCGGCCGCACTCGTCCAGTCGCTTCCGCGGGCACTCCGCGACCGCGTCGCCGCGCGGATGATCACCGACGACCCCGACGACCGATCGGCGCGGGAACGTGCGTTCGCCGATTGCGTCGCGGCGATCCGTCGCCGGCGGGAGACCGATGCGCAGCGGCGCGCGCGTGAGGAGATGCGCGCCGCCGAGGCGCGGGGCGACGAGCCGGCGGCGCGCGCCGCCCGCCAGCAGTGGCAGGAGCTGACCGAGAAGAGCCGCACCTGAAGTCCAGCAGCCGCGTAGCACACACGATGCGCACACCAACGGAGAAGGCTTCCACAGATGAGCAGGAATCAGGTAGCGAAGCAGTCGACGCACCACGCCGATGACGGCGCCCTCGAGCGTCTCGACGGCGTGGTCGCCATGCTCGGGACGCTCGACGCGGAGGACGACGACGTCGCGGTGCCGCAACCGGACGGCCGCCACGCCGAAGAGGACATCCGCGAACCGACACCGGTCGCCGCCGAGCCCGAGCCGGCCGCCAACGTCGATCCGGTGCGCATGTATCTCCGCCAGATGGCGTCGGTCGCGCTGCTCACGCGCGACGGCGAGGTGGAGATCGCGCGTCGCATCGAGGACGGCGAGCGGGACATGGTTCGTGGCGCCCTCGGCTGTCCCTACGCGCTGCATCGCGTCCTCGCGCTCGGCGAGCGGCTACGGGCCGGCGAGGTGAAGCTCCGCGACCTCGTGCGCGACGAGGCCGAGGAGGAGGGCGAGCCGGTCGAGGACGACGAGACCCACCGTCGCCGGTTCCTGCGGCAGCTCGCGACCATCCGCCATCTCGCGGAGCAATGCGATGCGCTCACCGACGGGTCGACCGGCCGGCAGGCGCACGATAGGCGAAGCGCCGACCGCCGCGCGCGGCTCCGGCGCGACCAGGCACGCCTCCTCTCGGCCCTCTGCCGGCTCGGACTGAACCGCCGGCAGATCGAGCAGATCATGGGCGACCTCGATCGCGCGGCCGCGAGCGCCGCGATACTCGGCACGAAGCTGCGGGCGATCGAAAACGAGACCGGGCGCCGGATCGCGGACCTTCTGCGCGACGCGGGGCGGCCGGGCGCGACCACCCGCCGCGGCAAGCACCTGCTGGCGACCGCCGAGCAGGCGCGCGGCATCCAGCGGGAGCTCCGCGCCATCGAGCGCGAGACCGGGCTCTCCGCCGCGGCGCTCCGCCGCCAGATGGCCGCGGTACACGAGGCGGAGCGACGCGCGCGTGGCGCCAAGCAGGAGCTGATCCAGGCGAACCTGCGCCTCGTCGTGTCGATCGCCAAGCGCTACATGCACCGGGGGCTGCAGTTCCTGGACCTCATCCAGGAAGGCAACATGGGCCTCATGCGCGCGGTCGACAAGTTCGAGTACCGGCGGGGCTACAAGTTCTCCACGTACGCGACGTGGTGGATCCGCCAGGCAATCACCCGCGCGATCGCGGACCAGGCGCGTACGATCCGCATCCCGGTCCACATGGTCGAGACCATGAACAAGCTCGTGCGGGTGTCGCGCGTGCTGGTTCAGGAGGTGGGGCGCGAGCCGACGCCGGAGGAGCTCGCCGTCCGGATGGACATGACGGCCGACAAGGTCCGCAAGGTGCTTCGCATCGCCCGCGAGCCGATCTCGCTCGAGACACCGATCGGCGAGGATGAAGACAGCCAGCTCGGCGACTTCATCGAGGACAAGTCCGCGATCGCCCCTGCCGACGCGGTCGTCAGCCGGAACCTCTCCGATCAGACGCGCAAGGTGCTGGCGACGCTCAGCCCGCGCGAGGAGCAGGTGCTGCGGCTGCGCTTCGGCATCGGCGAGCGCAACGACCACACCCTCGAGGAGGTGGGACTCCGCTTCGCCGTCACGCGCGAGCGGATCCGCCAGATCGAGGCGAAGGCCCTCCGCAAGCTGCGACACCCGAGCCGGTCGCGGCACCTCAAGGGTTTTTACGAGGGTTGAGCGTCGCGAGGCTTGCAGAACGAACGCTAGGGTGCTTCACTCGCTGACCGCCTGGTGGGCCCATAGCTCAGGCGGTTAGAGCTGCCGGCTCATAACCGGTCGGTCGTGCGTTCGAGTCGCACTGGGCCCACCATCGTCGAGGCGGGCCCATCGACGCTGGGAGACAACGGAGGGACGTCAGACTTGGCGACGCAGATCGACCTACTCGCGAACGTCCAGATCATCGACCAGAGCATCCGGGCGAAGACGCTCGCCGTAGAGGAAGCCCAGGGCCGGGTCGCGGCCCTCGAGGAGGCGGTGCAGACGCAGAGCGCGGCCGCCGCCGCGGCGCGCGGGGAGCTCGCCGGCGTGAGCGCCCGGCAGCAGGAGCTGGAGACGCGACTCTCCGCCAACGAGACCAAGCTGAAGGATCGTCGCATGCGGCTGGCCCGCATCCGGAGCGACAAGGACCTCGGCGTCGCGCGGCGGGAAGTGGACCTGCTGAAGGAGGAGACCGGCACCATCGAGACCGAGCTGATCGGCGTTCTCGAGCAGGTGGACGCGGCCAGCGCGAAGCTGCGCGGCATCGACGAGGAGCTGGCGCGGCTGCGCGCCGCCATGGAGACCGAGGCGGCCGAGCTCCGCGAGACGGTCGCGCGCCTCTCCGGCGAGATCGAGCGCGAGCGCAGCGTCCGCGGGGCGCTGGTCGAGGGGCTCGACGGCAACCTCCGGCGGAAGTACGAGATGATCTTCTCGCGCCGCGGTGGGGTTGCGGTGGTCGAGATCCGCGAAGGGACGTGCCAGGGCTGCCGGATGCGCGTTCCGCCGCAGCTCTTCAACGAGATCCAGCGCAACGAGCAGGTGATCCTCTGCCCGAGCTGCCAGCGGATGCTATACTGGCGGGCCGATAGGGCGGAGGCGAGCGAGTAGGCGGGCGGCAGTTCGCCGTGCGCCGGAGGAGGTCGAGCAGCCGCCCGTCGCACCGCGGCGGGAGGAAAGTCCGGACTCCATAGGGCAGGGTGGCCGCTAACGGCGGCCTCGAGCAATCGGGGGAAAGTGCCACAGAAAAGAGACCGCCCCGGACCGAAGGCCCGGAGCAAGGGTGAAAAGGCGAGGTAAGAGCTCGCCAGATCCGTTCGAGAGAACGGATGCTCGGCAAACCCCACCCGGAGCAAGACCGAGTAGGAGGGAGATCCGGCCACCTCGGCCGGGTGCGGGTGGTCCGCCCGTTCCCTCGGGTCGGTCGCTCGATCCCTCGGGTAACCGGGGGACCAGACGAATGGCTGCTGCCCCCGCTTCCTGAGCGGGGGAACAGAATCCGGCTTACAGACCTCCTCCGGCGTGTTTATTGATCCTGGGGCTCGACCGACAGCGCCGCGCGGCGTGCAGCGCGCAGTGAATTGTTGACCCGCGTCCACGTGACTTGAAGCTTTCCTAGTTCTTGCTAGAAGGCTTGGTCACACGGATGACCAAACCGACGCATCGCCCTCGGGGTCGAGTTGGACGAAATTGTACGGGTGCTGATCCATACGCTGCCGTGGGCCATCGGGCCGAGGCTCGTGTCGAGCTGCCCCACGTCGACGTTCACCCTCCAACATTTTTTTCTCACCGCATTTGCCTTGACAGCGAGTGGGGACCGGCGGTATACGCGACGACAGCTGTGGGGCAGGGTGGGGCGTGGCGGCTTGGGAGTAAGTTCAGGTGGGGAATCCCGCCCCGGCGAATGGGATGTTTCGGGGGAACTTCGAGCACGTGGTGGACGACAAGGGGCGGGTGGCCATCCCAGCCCGCTTCAGGGAGGCGCTCTCGGGTCTCCACGAGGAGCGCCTTGTCGTCACCAAGTTCGGACACCGCGGCCGGCGGTGCCTGGACGCCTATCCGCTCGGCACCTGGCGTCGGTTCGAGCGGCGCATCCTGTCGAAGAACCGGTTCCACCAGCGGGTCATCGCCTTCTCGAACTACTACGTGGGAGGCGCCCAGGAGTGTCAGCTCGACGGCCAGGGCCGCATCCTCATCCCGGACGATCTCCGCAAGTACGCCCGCCTCGGCCGCGCGGCGATGTTCGCGGGTGACATCGACAAGTTTCGCATCTGGAACACGGAGACGTGGCAGGAGGTCTTCGAGAAGGACGAGCACTTCGTGCTCGACAACCCGGAGCTCCTGGCAGAGCTCGAGCTGTGATTAGGTGACTGCAGACCGCCACAGGGCGGAGGTGGGACGGGACGGTGGGGGCGGCGAGCGCTATGGCCGGGCGTCGCACGCTGAACGGACCACCAAGGTCGAAGGACGAGAAGGGCACCGGGTCGGTGGGCGCATCCCACGTGCCGGTGATGATGGGGGAAGTGGTGGAGTGGCTGCGCCCCCGACCGGGTGCCCATCTCGTCGACGCGACCGTCGGGCTCGGCGGACACGCGGCGGCCCTGCTCGGCGCCGCGCCCGGCGCTGAGCTCGTCGGGCTCGATCGCGATCCCCGGGCCCTCGCGGCGGCGCGCGAGCGCCTGAGTCGCGACGCGGACCGCGTCGAGCTGCGCCAGGCGACCTTCGCCGACACCGCGGCGATCCTCCGCGAGAAGGGATGGGACGGGGCCGACGCGGTGCTGCTCGACCTCGGCGTCAGCTCGCTCCAGCTGGACACACCCGAGCGCGGGTTCGCCTTCCAGCGCGAGGGCCCGCTCGACATGCGCATGGACCCGGGCGGCGCGCTCACCGCCGCCGACCTCGTGAACGAGTGGCCGGAGGCGGAGCTCGTCCGGGTCATCGCGGAGTACGGCGAGGAGCGGCGGGCGCGGGCCGTCGCGCGCGCGATCGTGCGGGCCCGTCCGCTCGCGACGACGCGCCACCTCGCCGAGGTCGTCACCCGGACGGTCGGTGGGCCACGCCTCGCCCTTCATCCCGCCACCCGTACGTTCCAGGCCCTCCGCATCGCGGTGAACGATGAGCTCGGCGCGCTCGACCGGTTCCTGGCCGACGGATACGCCGTCCTCCGTCCCGGAGGACGGATGGCGATCCTGTCGTACCACTCGCTCGAGGATCGACGCGTGAAGGAGGCGTTCCGGCGCTGGGCTGCGGCCTGCCTCTGTCCGCCGGCGCTGCCGCGCTGCATGTGCGGATGGAGCGCGAAGGTCCGGCTCGCGACCCGCCGGCCCGTTCGTCCCGGTGCGGCCGAGGTCGCGCGGAACCCGCGGGCGCGCAGCGCAAAGCTGCGGGTCGTCGAGCGGCTCGAGGGGAGCCGGTGAGGGCTGCCGGGGCCGCCTCGCGGCACCCCGAGCTGCGCATCCGGCGGCCCCTCGTGCGCCCCTCCGCGGACGCGGCTCGTATGTTCCGGCTGATGCGAGGGCTGCCGCGGCACACGGTCCTGCTCGGGGCCGTGCTGGTCGTCCTCTGCGTCGCCCGCGTGTGGCTTCGGCTGCAGACGGTGAAGCTCGGCTACGAGCTGTCGTCGGCGCGCCAGATGCAGCTGCGACTCGAGCACGAGCGCCAGGAGCTCGACGTCGAGATCGCGACGCTGCGCGACCCCGCGCGCATCGCGGACATCGCGCGCCACCGGCTCGGCATGCGGGATGCCGAGAAGGGGCAGGTGGTGACGCTGCCGTGAAGCGCGCCCGGTCGCGGCGCATGATCGTCGCGGGAGGCATCTTCACGGTCCTCTTCGCGCTCGTCGCGCTGCGGGCGCTCGATCTGGCCGTGCTCCGCGGACCCGCCCTTGCCCGGCTGGCAGCCATGCAGCACCATCAGCGCATCGAGCTGCTTCCTCACCGAGGGCCCATTGTCGACCGCTCCGGGGACCCGCTGGCCCTGTCGGTCGACGTCCCGTCGATCTACGTTCGGCCGCGGGAACTGCGCGCGGCCGGGGCCGACGCTCGCCTCCCCGCGCTCGCCACCGCGCTGCACATGCCGCCGCGCGCGCTACGGGCGAAGCTCGCGAGCAGCCAGCCGTTCGTCTGGCTCAAGCGCCAGGCCCTGCCGCGCGAGGCGGAGACGGTCGCGCGGCTCGAGCTCCCGGGGGTCTACACGGTCACCGAAGGCCGGCGGTTCTACCCGCACGGCAACCTGGCGGCCCACGTGCTCGGCTTCGTCGGCGTCGACTCCCAGGGGCTCGAAGGGCTCGAGCAGCGCTATGACCGGGTCATCCGCGGCGAGGCGCAGTACCTGGAGTTCGATCGCGATGCGCGCGGCCGCGAGATGTTCACCGGCGGCGTCGGCGCTGCCCCGGACCAGGGAAACCGCCTCGAGCTGACGCTCGATGCCGCCATCCAGGAGGCGACCGAGCGCGAGCTCCAGAGCGGCGTCGCCGCGGCGCGCGCAGTGGGTGGTGCGGCCGTCGTGCTCGACCCGGCCACCGGCGAGGTCCTCGCCCTCGCCAACGTCCCCACCTACAACCCGAACGAGCCCGGCGACGCGGCCGATAGGCGCTGGCGCGACCGGGTGCGCAACCGGGCGATCACCGACCCGTACGAGCCCGGCTCCACCTTCAAGGCGGTGCTCGCGGCGGCGGCGATCGAGGAGCATCTCGTGACGCCGGGAGAGCTCTTCTTCTGCGAGCACGGGCGGTTCCAGGCGGGCGGCCGGACGATCCACGACGCGCACCCCTACGGCTGGCTGTCCTTCGCCGAGGTGATCCAGTTCTCGAGCAACATCGGGGCGACCAAGGTGGGCGAGCGTCTCGGCCGCGACCGCTATCACCGCTACCTGCGCGCGTTCGGGTTCGGGAACCGGACGGGGATCGAGCTGCCGGGCGAGACGCCCGGCATCATGCGGCCCGTCGAGAGCTGGAGCCGCATCGACCTCGCGACCCTGAGCTTCGGACAGGGCGTCTCGGTCACGCCGCTGCAGATGTCGACCGCGTTCGCCGCGATCGCCAACGGCGGCACGCTGCTCCGACCCTACGTCGTGCGGCGGATCGTCGCTCCGGGCGGCGAGGTGGTGCTCGAGAACGAGCCCACGGCCGTGCGGCGGGTCATCAGCACCCGCAGCGCGCGCACCACCACCGAGCTGCTTCGACGCGTGGTCGAAGAGGAAGGCGGCACGGGAACGAAGGCCCGGCTCGAGGAGTTCCCGGTCGCAGGCAAGACGGGGACGGCCCAGAAGGTCGACCCGACCACCGGCGGGTACTCGTCGAAGCGCATCGGCTCCTTCGCGGGATTCGTCCCGGCGGACGAGCCGCGCGCGGTCATCCTCGTGCTGATCGACGAGCCGTCGACGTCGAGCTACGGCGGCGTGGTCGCCGCGCCGGTCTTCCGGGCGATCGCCGCCGCGGTGCTGAAGCGTCTCGGGGTCGAGCCGCCGGCGCCTACGGTCGTGGCACGGGCGCCCGGAGCCGTCCCGGCGACGCCGCGGGCGAAGCCGGCGAGCCGCGAAGCCGCGACCCCGGCGAACGCCGAGACGCCGAGCTTCCTCGGCCTCTCGCTGCGCGAGGCGCTCGCGCGCGCTCAGGCGTCCGGCTGGCAGGTGCGGGTCACCGGCACCGGCTACGTCGCCGCGCAGGAGCCGATGCCGGGGACGCCGCTCCTCTCCGTCCACCAGCTGGCGCTCCGTCTGGCCCCGGCCGAGGCCGTCGCGTCGCCCTGATGCGGCTCGGCGCGCTCATCGACGACCTCGACGCGGCCGTCGGCGACATCGACGTCGCAGGAATCGCGACGGACTCGCGCGAGGTCTGTCCTGGCGAGGTCTTCTTCGCCCTCCCCGGGCTCCGCACCGACGGCCGCCGCCACCTGGCCGAGGCCGTGGTGCGCGGCGCCCGGGCGATCGTCGCCGAGGGACCAGCGGTCGACGCCAAGGTCCCCGTCGTCCTCGTGCGCGGTGTCCGTCGCGTGCTGGCCGCGGCGGCCGCCCGCTTCGCCGGCGATCCGAGCGCCGGCCTCGTTCTCGTCGGCGTCACCGGCACCAACGGCAAGACGAGCACCACGTTCATCCTCGAGTCGATCTGGCGCGCGGCCGGCCTCGAGACCGGCGTGATCGGTACGGTCGGCTATCGCGGTGCCGGCCGGCTCGATCGGCCGGCGCCGCTCACGACGCCCGAGGCGCCCGCCCTCCAGGCGCTGCTCGCCGAGATGCGTCACGCCGGCGCGACGCACGTGGCGATGGAGGTGTCGTCGCACGCGCTCGCCCAGGAGCGCGTGCTCGGCTGCCGCTTCGACGCCGTCGTGTTCACCAACCTCACCCGCGACCATCTCGACTTCCACGGCGACGCCGAGAGCTACTACCGCGCCAAGGCGCGGCTCTTCCTCGAGCACCTCGCGGCGAGCGGCAAGCCGGAGGCCGTGGCGGTGGTGAACGTCGACGATCCCGCCGGGGCGCGGCTCGCGGGCGAGGTCCGGACGCGCTGCGTGCGGGTCGGCGCCGGCGAGACGGCGGATGTCCGCCCGCTCGACGTCGAGACGACGCTCACGGGGACGCGCGGCGTGCTCGCGTTCGGCGGCGCGCCGCTGCCGTTCTGCACACGCCTCGTCGGCGCGCCCCAGGTGGAGAACCTCCTCGGCGCCGCCGCCGCGGCCTGGGCGCTCGGCATCGCGCCCGAGGCGGTGGCCGCGGGGCTTGCGGCGGTCACGGCGCCCCCCGGGCGTCTCGAGCGGTTCGACGGCCCCGGCTTTACCGTCATGGTCGACTACGCCCACACACCAGACGCCCTGGCCCGAGCGCTGACGGTGCTGCGGCCGCTGACCCCCGGCCGCCTGATCGCCGTCTTCGGCTGTGGCGGCGATCGTGACCCGGGCAAGCGCCCGCTGATGGGAGAGGCCGCGGCCCGCCTGAGCGACGTCGTGGTCCTCACCTCGGACAATCCCCGCACCGAGGACCCGGGGCGTATCCTCGACGCCGTCGAGGCCGGGGTCGCCGGGGCGGGACTCGTGCGTCTCGGGGAGGACCGTCGTGGCTACGTGGTCGAGGCGGACCGCCGGGCGGCGATCGCGCTCGCGATCCGGCTCGCGCGCCCCGGTGACCTCGTCCTGGTTGCGGGCAAGGGGCACGAGGACTACCAGATCGTGGGTCACGAGAAGCATCACCTGGACGACCGGGAGGAGGTGCGCCGCGCCCTCGGGTCCGGGGACGCGGAACGGCTCGAGGAGGGGCGGTGATCACGTCCGAGGACAGGGACAGGCCGGGCGCCGGCGCGGTCTTCACGCTCGAGGAGGTTCTCGCGGCGACGGGTGGGACCCTGTCGGCGCTCGGCCACGCGACGCGCTTTCCCGGCGTCACGACCGACAGCCGGGCGCTCGGGGCGGGTGAGCTGTTCGTCGCCATCCGCGGCGACACGCACGACGGGCACGCCTTCGTCGCCGACGCGGCCGGGCGGGGCGCCGGGGCGGTCGTCGTGGAGCAGCCGCTCGAGCGTGCGGCGCCCGGCTGCGGGGTGATCCTCGTCCGCGACACGCTCGCGGCGCTCGGCCACCTGGCCGCCTTCCATCGCCGCCGGCGCCGGCCGCGCGTCGTCGCGATCACCGGCAGCAACGGCAAGACGACCACCAAGGAGATGCTCGCCGCGATCCTCGAGCGCGCGCCGGGCGCGGGCCGGGTGCTCCGCACCACCGGCACGCAGAACAACCTGGTCGGCCTGCCGCTGACGCTCCTTCGCCTGGCGGACACCGACGCCATCGCGGTCGTGGAGCTCGGCATGAACGGGCCCGGCGAGATCTGGCGGCTCGCCGAGATCGCCGAGCCCGACATCGGGGTCATCACGTGCGTCGCACCGGCACACCTCGAGCGGCTCGGCTCGATCCACGGCGTCGCCGAGGCCAAGGCGGAGCTCTACCGGCGGCTCCGGCCGTCGGCCACCGCGGTCGTGAACGCGGACGACCCGCTGGTGGTGGCCGCGGCCGACGCCTTCCCCGGGCGAAAGGTGCCCTTCGGCACGGGCGGCGGCCTGCCCGTTGCGGCCGCGGGCATCGCCGACCGCGGCCTCGAGGGAATCGACTTCCAGCTGGTCGTCGAGCGGCGCGAGGCGCCCGTGCGGCTCGCCGTCCCCGGTCGGCACAACGTGACGAACGCGCTCGCGGCGGCTGCCGCAGCCCACGTGCTCGGCGTCGAGCTCGAGGTCGTCTGCGCCGGGCTCGAGGCCTTCCAGCCGCCCGGCATGCGCATGGAGGTGACCCAGCTGCCGAGCGGCGTGACCGTGCTGAACGACGCCTACAACGCGAACCCGGCCTCGATGGCGGCGGCGCTCCGGACGCTCGCGACGAGCCGCGGCCGGCGCCGGCTCGCCGTCCTCGGGGAGATGCGCGAGCTCGGCGCCGAGGCGGCGTGCGCGCACCGCGATCTCGGAACGACCGCGGCCGCCGCCAACCTGGACGCGCTCTTCGTGCTCGGCGAGCACGCCGCGGAGGTGCGCGCGGGGGCCGAGGCGGCCGGGATGGCGCCGGATCGCATCGTCGTGGCGCAGAGCCACGACGACCTCGCGGCGCAGCTACGGGCGCAGTGCCGGCCCGGCGACCTCGTCCTCCTCAAGGGCTCGCGCGGCGCGGCGATGGAGGAGGTGCTTCGCCGGCTCGAGACGGAGCGCAGGCCGTGATGCTCTACCTGCTCCTCTACCCGCTACACACCAGCTTCGCGCCGCTGAACGTCTTCCGGTACATCACGTTCCGCACCCTCCTCGCCGGTCTCACGGCGCTCAGCCTGTCGCTCCTCCTCGGCCCGACACTCATCCGGCGGCTCATCCGCCTGCAGATCGGCCAGTCGATCCGCTCCGACGGGCCTGCCGCCCATTCCGTGAAGGCCGGCACGCCGACCATGGGCGGGACGCTCATCATCTTCTCCCTGCTGCTCGCCACGCTGCTGCTCGCCGACCTGCACGACTGGTACGTGTGGGTCGCCGTGCTCGTGACGCTCGGCCACGGCCTCATCGGCTTCTTCGACGACTACGCGAAGGTTCGCCGCCGAACGTCGGCCGGCCTTCCCGGGAAGCTCAGGCTGGCGGGAGAGTTCGGCATCGCGGTGGCCGCGGCGGCCGCGCTCTACGGGTTCTCGGAGCACGGCGGACAGCTCACCATGCCGTTCTTCAAGGACGTCCGTCCCGATCTCGGGCTCTGGTACATCCCGTTCGGGGCGCTGGTCATCGTCGGGGCCGCGAACGCAGTCAACCTGACGGATGGGCTCGACGGCCTCGCGATCGGCCCCGTCATGATCGCGGGCGGCACCCTCGGGGTGTTCGCGTACACCGCCGGCCACGCCAAGATCGCCGAATACCTGCAGATCCCGTTCGTGCCGGGCGCCGGGGAGCTCGCCGTGTTCTGCGGCGCGCTCGCTGCCGCCGGACTCGGCTTCCTCTGGTTCAACGCGTATCCCGCGCAGATGTTCATGGGGGACGTCGGCTCGCTCGCGCTCGGGGCGGCACTCGGCGTCGTCGCCCTGATCACGCGCCAGGAACTCGTCCTCGTGCTCCTCGGCGGCGTCTTCGTGATCGAGGCGCTGTCGGTCATCGGTCAGGTGGTCTCGTACAAGCTCCGACGCAAGCGCATCTTCCGCATGGCGCCGATCCACCATCACTTCGAGCTCCTCGGGTGGCCCGAGCCGCAGATCATCGTGCGGTTCTGGATCGTGTCGATCGTCTGCGCGCTGCTCGCGTTGTCGACGCTGAAGCTGCGCTGATGGCCTGTCCGCGCCAGGCGCTCGTCCTGGGGTTCCAGCGTACCGGCCAGGCGGTCGCCCGGACCCTCGCGGCGCGCGGCGTCGGCGTGCGGGCCGCCGACCGGAGGGGGGCGGCGGAGCTCGGCATCGCCGCCGACGCCTGGACGGGCGTCGAGCTGCGGCTCGGCGAGGAGGGCCTCGATCTGCTCAGTGGCGTCGACCTCGTCGTCCCGAGTCCCGGGATCGCGCGCGACGTGCCGCTCCTGGCGACGGCCCTCCGCCGCGGCATTCCGGTCCGGAGCGAGATCGAGGTCGCCGCGGGGCTGCTCC
>Ga0209161_10003325_pt1 | contig 12992 bp, 10 predicted proteins | sample GraSoiAngelo_155_FD_186169 | JGI IMG/M metagenome (GOLD analysis project Ga0209161, IMG submission 186169) | Grasslands soil microbial communities from the Angelo Coastal Reserve, California, USA - 14_1009_13_30cm (SPAdes) (version 2) | ecosystem: Environmental > Terrestrial > Soil > Grasslands...
GCGATCCTGGTCACGTCGAGGGAGTTCACGCCAGCGGTCGCGCTCATCTGCAACAACCAGGTGCTGTCGCAGCCGTTCGGGTCCGGGACGTCGGTCCGGCTGCCCGCGTCCGGATTCTTGACGTTGCCGAACAGCGGCCCCTGCATGATCGAGGTGTCGTCGAACGCCATCTTCGACACCGGTGGGTACACCGTCAGCCTCGCGGACGCGCCGAACCCCTATCCGGTCGCCGGCATCGTCACGAGCATGGGCACGCCGCTCGCGGGCGTCACCATGACGTTCTCCCGCGTGCTCGGCCAGGGGGCACTGCCGTCGCCGGTGCAGACCGACGCCGGAGGATTCTGGTCGCAGAACGGCTTCCAGCCCGGGACGACGTACCGCGTCACGCCGAGCCTTCCCACGTACACGTTCAATCCGCCGTCGCGCGACTTCACCACTCCCGCAGAGCTCGACTTCGCGGCGACGTTCATCGAATGCAGCGGGCTGTCACCATTTCCCATCTCGCCGGGACAGACGGTCGCCGGCAGCCTCGCGACGGGCGGCTGCACGTCGCCGGTGTTCGGCAGCAACCGCTTCGCCGATCGGTACTCCTTCAGCGGGACGGGCGGCGAGCAGGTGACGATGCTCGTGACGTCCCGGAAGTTCACCCCCGCCGTCGCGCTCATCTGTAATGATCAGGTGCTGTCGCAGCCGTTCGGGTCCGGAACATCCGTCCGCCTGCCGACCTCCGGCTTCCTCATGCTGCCGAACACCGGCCCGTGCCTGATCGAGGTGTCGTCGAACGGCACGTTCGATACCGGCGACTACGACGTGAGCTTCGCCGACGCCTCGTTGCCGTATCCCGTCGCCGGCATCCTGACGGCCACCGGCGCGCCGCTGCCGGGCGTCACGGTGACGTTCTCGCGTGTGCTGGGTACGGGAGCGCTGCCGGCGCCGGTGCAGACCGATGCCATGGGGTTCTGGTCGCAGACGGGCTTCGTGCCAGGGACCACGTACCGCGTCACGCCGAGCCTCGGCACGTACACGTTCACACCGCCGTCGCGTGACTTCACGACGATCGGCGAGCTCGACTTCACGGCGACGTTCGTCGAGTGCAACGTCCTCGCACCGGTACCGATCGCGCCCGGGCAGACCGTCGGCGGCGCGCTCACGACCGACGACTGCACGTCGCCCGTGTTCGGCAGCAACCGGTTCGCGGACCGCTATTCCTTCGATGGCACGCAGGGGCAGCAGGTGGCGATCCTCGTCAACTCCACCGAGGTCACCCCCGCGGTGGCGCTCGTCTGCAACAACCAGGTGTTGTCGCAGCCGTTCGGGTCCGGGACGTCGGTACGCCTGCCGGCTGTCGGGTTCCTCACGTTGCCGGCCACCGGCCCGTGCCTGATCGAGGTGTCGTCGAGCGCCACGTTCGACACCGGTGCGTATCACCTGAGCCTTGCCTACGCGTCCCTGCCGTATCCCGTCGCCGGCATCGTCACCGGCCTCGGCATGGGCCTTCCCGGCGTCACGATGACCTTCGACTGCGTAGGTGGCAGTGGGGTGGTGCCGCTTCCCGTACAGACGGACGGTGGCGGGTTCTGGGCGCAGACCGAGTTCGAGGTCGGCCCGACGTGCACCGTGACGCCGAGCCTGGCGGGCTTCACCTTCACGCCCGTCTCGCGCACCTTCAACACCCTCACCGCCCTCAACTTCAGCGGCCTGTTCTCCGGCGTCACCATGACGACCACCACGACCACAACGACCACGACGACCACGACGACGGGGCCATGCACCGTGAACCTCGGCATCGGGGACGGAGTGAGTCCGCCGTCGACGGAGTTCTGCGTCGACCTGAACCTGACGAACGGCCGGGCAATTCGGGCGGTTCAGACAGCGGTGATCGACGTGCCCGATGAGTTCCAGCTCTCGCGCTGCCAGTGCGCGTCGCGCACCGCCGCGTTCTCGTGTCAGTGCAATGAAATCCCGGCCACCAATCGCATCAACGTCGTTATCCTCGATGCCGGGGGCGGCTGCATCGCCTCCGGAAGCGGGCCGATCGCGCGCATCTGCCTGACCGACCGCGCGCCGTTGTGCCCGCTCAGCAACAGCGTTCAGCTGAACATCGACCCCAGCCCCGTCGTTGCGGACTGCAGCAACAACCAGCCGTGCGACGTCTCGCGGTCGAGCGGAGCCGTCCGGTGTTGTGGCAGTGGACTGCTCGGCGACTGCAACGGCGACGGCCACCTCGACCTCCTCGACATCCTCACCAAGATCGACATCGTGCTCGGCCGCGTGACGCCGACGCCGGCGCAGGTGTGCATCTGTGACGACACCTGCGACTCGAGAATCGACGTTTTCGACGTTCTCCGGGAGATCGACGCGCTGCTCGGCCGCATCCCGACGCCGCTCGCCTGCCCGACGCCCACGCCATCGGTCACCGCGCAAGTGCTGCCCGCAGGAGCGCACGGCGCGGGAACGTCGGAGCCTACATCCCACGCCGCTTCGGCGAAGCGTCGCGGGAGTGCCATCCTTTTGCAGAATCGGGACGAAGCCGTACGAGGTCTCGAGCTAACGCTATCGCCGGTGCATGGTCCGGTAGACATCCTCGGCGTGCGGTCCACGCGGCGAACGCGACGCTTCATGACGGCATTCCACCAGGCCTCGGCAACGGCACCGGCGAAGATCCTGGTGCTGTCGCTCCGAGGCGAAGCCATTCAGCCGGGTCATGGCCCCGTCGTGAGGGTGCAGACGCGACACGACGCCGGCCACGGACATTGGAAGGTCACCGAAGCACGGATCGTCAAATAGCAGTGGCCCGCCAGCGCCACGCGGACGCCCAGCTGGCATCGAGGGAGTACCAGACAGATGACCGACCGCCCTAGGAACTCACAGCAGCTTCTGCTGCGCCGGCACGGGCGTCCCCGCCCGTCGGCCGAAGTGCGCGTAGGCGAGGGCCGTCGCCACCCTGCCCTTCGGCGTCCGCGCGAGGAATCCTTCCTGGATCAGGAAGGGCTCGTAGACGTCCTCGATCGTGTCGCGCTCTTCGCCGACCGCGGCAGCGAGCGTGTCGATACCCACGGGTCCGCCGGCGAACTTGTCGACGATGGTGAGAAGCAGCGCGCGATCCATCTTGTCGAAGCCGGCCTCGTCGACGTCGAGGAGAGCGAGCGCGTCGCGCGCGACGGCGCGGGTGATCCGCCCCTCGGCGCGCACCTCGGCGAAGTCGCGCACGCGGCGCAGCAGCCGATTCGCGATCCGCGGGGTGCCGCGCGCGCGGCCGGCGAGCTCGGCGGCGCCGTCGTCGTCGAGGGCCACGCCCAGGATCGTCGCCGAGCGGCGGAGGATGCGCTGGAGGTCCTCGCGGCCGTAGAAGTCGAGCCGGAAGGTCGCGCCGAAGCGGTCGCGGAGCGCCGACGTGAGCAGCCCCGCGCGCGTGGTCGCGCCGACCAGGCAGAACGGCTTCAGCGGCAGTTTGATCAAGCGCGCCGTCGGTCCCTGCCCGACCACGAGGTCGAGCTGGAAGTCCTCCATCGCCGGGTACAGCGTCTCCTCGACGACGTGATTCAGCCGGTGGATCTCGTCGATGAAGAAGACGTGCCCGCGCTCCAGGTTGGTGAGGATGGCGGCGAGGTCGCCCGGCCGCTCGAGAACGGGACCGGCGGTCGGACGGATCGCGACGTCGAGCTCGTTGGCGATGACGTGCGCGAGCGACGTCTTCCCGAGACCGGGCGGCCCGTAGAGGAGGACGTGGTCGAGGACGTCGCCGCGCGAGCGCGCGGCAGCGATCTGCACGCGCAGGTTCTCGCGGATCGACTCCTGGCCGATGTAGTCGTCGAGGGTGCGCGGGCGGAGCGGCGTCTCGACGACGAGCTCGTCGTCGAGCGGCTCCGGGGCGACGGGGCTCGGCCAGCGCATTTTAGATTCCGGGGGCCCGTGCGGTGCTCGCGCGCTGCCGCGCGCTCCGCGCCCATAAGATCCACCAGATACATCGATTCATGCGCTGAGGCCCTGGAGCGCGCCCCGGATGACCTCCTCGAGGGCGGCGCCGGCACGGTTCACCTTCTCGACGGCGCGCTCGGCCTCGGGGCGCTTGTAGCCGAGGTTCACGAGCGCCGAGACCGCCTCGTCGACGACGCCGTCCGTCTGCGCCCGCGGGCGCGCGGCCGCGCTGGCGGCCAGCGCCGCCGCGGGCTCCCGACACTCGACGACGATCCGCTCGGCGTACTTCTTGCCGACGCCGGCGATCGTCTGCAGGCGCGCGGCGTCGCCGGCGGCGATCGTCGATGCGAGATCCGCGAGCGGCATCCCGGACAGGACGACGAGCGCGGTGCGCGGGCCGAGGCCCTTCACCTTGCGCAGCAGGTGGAAGAGAGCCCGCTCGCGGTCGGAGAGAAACCCGATCAGCTCGATCGCGTCCTCGCGGACCTCGGTGTGGATGAGGAGCCGCACCGGCACGCCGGCGGGCGGCAGGTCGGTGAACGTCTGGAGCGAGACGTGGACGGCGTAGCCGACACCGCCGACGTCGATGACGAGCCGCTCGGGGGATTTCTCGGCGAGCGTGCCGGCGAGGGCGGCGATCAAGACCACCCTCCGCGGCTGCGCCGCTCCGGGACGTCCCTTCCGCCGCTGTCGCGTCCCGGGACACACGAGGCGTCCGGCCCGCATTTGCGCCGCTCCGGAGGCGCTTCTTCCGGAGCGGCAGCGTTTCGATCGACACGAACGGCCTGCCCCACGCTTGCGCCGCTCCGGGGCGTCCGCCCGCGCCCGGGGACGCGCTCGCGCGCGAGGGCGGTCGCGATGCGGCGGGCGAGCGGCGCGCGGTCGAGGTGGCAGAGGGCGACGGCGAGCGCGTCGGCCGCGTCGAAGGAGAGACGCGGCGCGACGCCGAGGCGTGCCACGACGGCGCGCCGGATGGCGGACTTGTCGGCAGCGCCGTGGCCGACGGTGGCGAGCTTCACCTCCGCGGGCGTGTACTCGTGGAGCGCGCTCTCGGCCGTCGCCACCGCGGCGAGGACGGCGCCGCGCGCCTCGCCGAGGCGCAGCGCGCTTTGCGGATTGCGCGCGACGAACGCCCGTTCGACGGCGACGGCGGCCGGCGTCCATCTGCCCATGAGGCGTACACACTCCGCATGGAGGCGCGCCAATCGGACCGCGGCCGTCGCGCGCGACCCGAGCGCGATCGTCCCGCTCGCCACATGGCGCAGCCCGAGGCCACGCTCCTCCACGACCCCCCAGCCCGTCAGCCGGCTACCGGGATCGATGCCGAGCACCCGCAACCACCCCTCCGCTCCTCATCACGCCGCCGACAGCCGCTCGAGCTCCTCCGCCGCGATGTCCATGTTCGAGGACACCGACTGGACGTCCTCGTGGTCCTCGAGCGCCTCGAGGAGCCGCACCATCTGCTCGGCCGTCTTGCCCGAGATCGCGACCGTCGATTGCGGCATCATCGTGACCTCGGCCGACGCGAGCGGCACCGACGTCGTCTCGAGCGCGGTCTTGACCGCGTCGAACCGATCGGGCGCCGTGACGATCTCGAGGATGTCTCCCGACTCCCGAACGTCGTCCGCACCCGCCTCGAGCGCGACCTCCATGACACGGTCCTCGTCGAGGTTCCGCCGCTCGACCGTGACGAGGCCGCACTTCTGGAACATCCACCCGACCGAGCCGGAGGCGCCGAGGTTGCCGCCATACTTCTGGATCAGGCTGCGGACGTCGGCGACGGTGCGGTTCCGGTTATCCGTCAGTGCGTGGACCAGGATCGCGACGCCGCCCGGGCCGTATCCCTCGTAGGTCACCTCGTCGTACGTGACGCCTTCGAGATCGCCCGTGCCCTTCTTGATGGCGCGGTCGATGTTGTCGGTCGGCATGCTGTTCTGGCGCGCCGTCAGCACCGCGGTCCTGAGACGCGGATTGGCGTTGATGTCGCCGCCGCCGAGACGCGCGGCAACGGTGATCTCCTTGATCAGCTTGGTGAACAGCTTGCCGCGCCGGGCATCCTTCAGAGCCTTCTTGTGCTTGATCGAGCTCCACTTCGAATGACCGGACATCGGGACCTGCGGCGTGGTTACCACAAGCCTCCCGTCGAGTAAACGTAAAAACCCCGTGCGAAAACTTGAGCGGCCGCACGGCGCCCGCCATAATGCGCGCCGGGGATGGGGTGGTCGTGGTGGGGCGCGGTGCTCGTCGTCTACCTGCTCGCAGGCTGTGCGCCCATGCGCACCAGTCCGCCCGCGCCACCGCCGGTGATCGACGGCGTCCAGCTCGGCGTCGCCTCGTGGTACGGTCCCGGCTTTCACGGCAACCGCACCGCCAACGGAGAGATCTATGACCAGTACGAGCTGACGGCTGCCCATCGCACGCTGCCGCTCGGAACACGCGTCATGGTCACCAACCTCTCCAACGGTCGCGCGGTGGAGGTCCGGATCAACGACCGCGGGCCGTTCGTCGGCGGCCGCGCCATCGACCTGTCGTATGCGGCGGCGTGCGTGCTCCACATAGTCGGTCCCGGCACGGCGCGCGTCCGGATCGAGGTGCTCCCGCCGGCGACGCAGGTGGCCGAGCGCACCGGCGCGCCGCCACAGCCACCGCCTGTCCGCTATCTCGTGCAGGTCGCCTCGCTCGCCGACCCCGCCCGGGCGCAGCATCTCCGTCGCGTGCTCGGCACGCGCTTCCCCGACGCTCACGTGGCACTCCTCGACACCGATGCCACCCGGTACTACCGGGTGCTGATGGGCCCCTACGCGCTGCGCGCCGCCGCCGCCGCGCGTAGCGAGATGATGACGCGGCTCGGCTACCCCGTCGTGATCATGGAAGACTGGCGGCCGTGAGCCGCCGCGCCGTGTTCCTCGCCGTCGCGCTGGCCGCCGGCTGCGTCCGCGGCCGGATCGTGCACGACGGACGGGTGAACGCGGACGCCCTCGCGACCGTCGTCCGCGACCTGCCGGCGCTCCGCGGCCAGGACTTCGGCCGCCCGGTCCCCGCCGTCGCCCTCCCGCCCGCCGACGTCGCCGCGTGGGTCCGTCGCGACATCGATCTGTCCTATCCGGGAGACGACCTCGAGCGCGTCTCGGCCGTCTACCAGCGGCTCGGCCTGTTGCCCGCCGGCACCGCATTGCGCGCCGCGCTCGAGGATCTCTACCGGGGACAGATCGCCGCCTTCTACGACCCGCGGTCGAAGCAGCTCGTGCTCGCGACCGAGGCGCTCGGGACGGGCGGGCCCGCAGTCCGACTCCTGTCGCTGCTCTCCGGCCGTGACCTCGTCGGCGAGCTGCTCGTCGCGCACGAGCTGACGCACGCACTGCAGGACCAGCACTGGGGGCTGCCGACGGAACCCGAGCCTTTGGCGAACTCGTACAGCGACCGGATTCTGGCCCGTCGCGCGCTCCTCGAAGGCGACGCGACGCTGGCCGGCTTCGCCTACGTGCAGCGCGGGACGCCGTCGCGCGCCACCATCGACCGGATCGAGCGGCAGCTGCACGCGATCGCGCCCACGCTGGCCGCCGAGTACCCGCGGGTGCCCGAGATCGTGCGCGCGTCGCTCGCGTTCCAGTACGACGCCGGGACGGCGTTCGCCGGCTGGGCGCTCGCGGAAGGCGGCTGGACCGCGGTGGACCGCGCCGAGGCCGATCCGCCCGAATCGACCGAGCAGGTCCTGCACCCCGCGCGCTACTTCGGAGTGCGCGATCGGCCGTTCGAGATCGCCCTTCACGGCACGGAGGAGATGGAGGCCGCGGGATGGCGTCGCGTGCTCGAAGATACGCTCGGCGAGCTCTCGATTCGCATCCTCGCCCGTCGCGCGCGCACCGAGGATGCCGCCGCGGCGGTGGCCGACGGCTGGGGCGGTGATCGGCTGCGCGCGCTCGCGCGGGGCGACGAGCTCGTCCTCGTGTGGGCCACCGCCTGGGACGGCCCCGGCGACGCGATCGAGTTCCTCGACGCGATGCGCGAGGCCATGCCTGACGCCCGCGTCGAACGTCGGGGCGAGCGCGTGCTCGTGCTCGTGGGCCCTTCGTCGCTGCTCGACGGGCTCTCTGCACGCATCTGGGGACGGACCACGGCGCGCCGCACCGGTTGACCAGAGGTATTGCCAACGCGGTCAGCGCTCCATATGACGCGCGCATGGCGAGGGTCTCCCTGCTCGGCGTCGAGGGCGCGTTGCGACCGCCCGGGCACGTTGCGCGCGAGTTGCGCGAGGATCGGGTCGCCGACGTCGCGGTGCTCGAGGATCATCTGTTCGGCACCATCCCGGCGTACGCGCGCCTTCTCTGCCGCCAGCTCGCGCTCGTGCAGCGTCCGTGGGTGGTCCAGGCGGACGCCGCCATGCTCGACCGCTCGCTTCTGCGTCTCGCGGCGCAGAGCGGCTGTCGCGGCTTCGTCCTCGGTCCGGACCCCGACCCGATGCGACGCACCGGCGACGGCGTCTTCGACGGCGGGTCGCTGCGCACCGCGGCCGCCGACCTGCGCCGCATCCGCCGCGCTGGGCTCCTCACCATCGTTCACCTGACCCTCGGCCGTCCCGGTGACGACGCGGGTGTCTTCGGGCGCGCCGTCTGGCTCTGCAAGGCGGGACGGGTCGCGTTCCCGCGGCTCGCGGGACCGCCGGCGCCTGTCATCCTCGCGCCGGCACAGCTCAACGCCGACGACGTACAGAGCGGTCTCGAATGGGCCCGACGCGAGCTGCACACCCATCGTGCCATCTGGCGCCGCACGGCGCAGCTGAACGGCGCGGGCACGGCGGCGCTGGTTGCAAACTACCGCGCCCGTCGCGCGATCGTCGCCGCGCCGCGCGTCGAGGCGACGGCGGCGATGCGGCTGGCCCGCGCGCTCGCGCGACCGATTCGCATCCGCGAGCGCGTGGCGTTCGTGTCGATCCTCGTCGGCGCCCGCGGGGACCAGATGCGGCACGCGTGGCTGCGCGTTCGCACCATGCGGGACGAGACGCTCGCCGCCCTCGTGATCCGCCTCGAGGGCACCCTCGACGCCCGGGCCGCCCGCATGCTGGTCGCGAGGGTCCGCCGCGCGATCGGCCGCACGCAGGAGCGCATCGTCGTCGACCTCGGCGGCCTCGAGCGCGTGTCATCGACCGTGCTCACGCGCTTCCTCGAGGAGCACGCCGGGCACCTCGAGGCGCTCCGCGGCCGCCTCGCGTTCCGCAACCTCCGACCGGCGCTCGACGCGGTACGGCGCAATCTGCATGGCATGCTGCCGAATGCGGCGATCCTCGAGCATGCGCTCGAAGAGGCGAGCTGAGACGCTACCCGGCAACCCCCTCCGCGACGAGCGCGGCGATTCGCTCCGCGTCGTAGCCGAGTTCCGCAAGCACACTGTCCCGGTCGGCACCGAGCAGCGGCGCAGGACGGCCGAGCGTCGCGGGCGTCGCGTCCAGGTGAATGAATGGACCGACGACGTCGAGCCGCCCGAGGGTCGGATGCGCGAGCTCGCCGAGACAACCGCTCGCGCGCAGCCAGGGATGGTTCCATATCTCGGCCGCCTCGAGCGCCGGCGCCGCCGGCACGCCGGCGGCGGCCAGCCGCGCGAGGGCATCGGTGCGCGCCCATGCCGCGAACGTCTGCGTGAGCGCGGCAGCAGCGGCGCCGTCGGCTGGATCGGTAGCCGTGAGGCCGATGCCGGCCAGCGCCCCGAGCGCCGCCGCCTCGACATCGGACGGCGCCGCAACACAGATCCATCCGTCCCGGCAGGCGTACAGCCGGCGGCTCGCCGCGGGGCCGAGGTAGTCGCGGCCACCCACGGCGTCCGGTGGGCGCCCGTCGAACAGGATCATCTGCGCCGCCTGGTCCACGAACGCGGTACGAAAGAGGCTCACGTCGACGTGCTGGCCGCGGCCAGTCCGCTCGCGGGCGACGAGCGCGGCAACGGTGGCGAGCGCACCGAGGGCGCCTGCGCAGTAGTCGTTGTAGGCGATCATGTGCAGCACCGGGGCGTCGTCCCCGCCTTGCGCCGCCGCGAAGCCGGACCGCGCCTGGAAGATGGGGTCGAAGCCGGGCAACGCAGCAAGGGGGCCGGACGAGCCGTAGCCGGTGATCGACACGTGCACCAGCCGCGCGTTCAGGCGCGCCAGGTGATCCCAGCCGATCCCGAGCCGGTCCATGACACCCGGGCGGAAGTTCTCGACGACGACGTCGGCGCGGCGGACGAGGTCGAGGAATACCTCGTGGCCCGGTGCGCGCTTCAGGTCGAGCACCAGCGAGCGCTTGCCGCGGTTCCAGCCGACGAAGCCGAAGAGCTGGAAGCGGAACGGATCGCCGCCCGGCGCCTCGACCTTGACGACGTCGGCACCCAGCTCGGCGAGCAGCAGCGGACAGAACGGACCCGCGATGAAATTGCTGAGGTCGAGGACACGGATCCCCTCGAGGCAGGCGCGCGGTCCGTCGCGGGACGGAGCGTGCGACGCGCGCGCCGACCCCGCCGCCTCGGCCAGGACCGCCGCCGTATCGGCGCCCGGGATCGACGCCGGGCGCGGCCGCGGCGCGGGTGTGTCGGAGAAGACCGCGGGCGCGGGCGGCTGCCACGTCGTCCCGAGCACGGGATCGTCGACGGGAACGGCGAGGCCCAGCGCGCGCGCTTCCGGATCACACAGAAAGTCGGCGCGTGTGCCGACGCCCCCGCATGGTACGTCGGCCGCGCGCAACGCCGTGACCCACGCGGCCGTCGGGCGTGTGGCGAAGATCGGCTCGAGCTCCCCGCGGACGAGCGCGCGCACGTCGGCGCCGTAGAACGTCATCGGATCGCCCTGGAGTCGCGGATGCGCGAGCAGGTCCACGCGGTCGAGCGCGGTGAGGAGCTTCGTCCAGAACGCCTGCGTGAGGGCGCCGACGAAGAGCCAGCCGTCGGCCGTCGGATAGAGCCCGTAGCTCGGATAGACGCCGCGTGGATCGCCGCCCGCGGAGAGCGACCCGCGGTGGCCGGCGCCGGACACGAACGTGCCGCTGTTGAGCGCGAGCGCGGCGGCGAGGCCGCTCACCTCGACCGCCTGGCCGGGCGCACCGCGCCGGCGGGCCAGGATCGCGGCGCTCACGCCGAGCGCGGCCAGGATGCCGGTCATGTAGCCGATCATCGGCGTGACGAGCCAGACGGGCCGGCCCGACCACGACCACTGCAGCGCCTGCGCGCCCCCCGCCGCCGCGAGCAGCGCCTCGTCCGGCGGCAGGCCGACAGCCGCCCGTCCCCATGCAGACACCCGGCAGCGGACGAGTTCCGCATCCGGCGGCGGCATGGACTCGTCCGTCAGCACCCCGTCGACCCGCACGAGGAGCGCGCGCTCGGCCCCCGCGTCGAGTGATACGGACCGCTTGCCGCGCGCGAGGACGTGGTCACCCGCGGTCGCGCGGGCCGCACTCGCGGCCTCCACCTTCACGACCTCGGCGCCGAGCTCGCTCAGGAGGAACCCTGCATACGTCGCGGCGAGCGAGCGGGCGCGTTCGAGGATGCGGAAACCAGCCAGCGGCGGCAGCTCGGGCACGGCACGGGAAGAAACCGCGCGACCACGAAGGTGTCAACGCGGTCGATCAGCGCCGCGCGGCCCGCTACTCTCTCATTGCTTCGCCGCCCAGTCAGCGACGACGGACGCCGCGCGGCGTGCGTCCTCGTCGTCGAGCGCGCGCGATTGGTGCGTCAGCTCGAGCGTCACGCCGTTCGGATCGCCGAAGTAGATCGACAGCCAGGTGTCGTCGTGGTTGACCGGCCCGGTGACGTGCACGCCGTGGTGGGCGAGACGCTCCTGCCACGCGGCCAGTGTCTCCTTGGAGTCGACGCTCAGCGCCAGGTGGCGGATCCAGCGTGGGAGCCCGTCGCTCGCAGGTCGCTTCAGGCCTTCGGCCTCGAAGAACGCGATGATCTCGCCGCTCTCCATCGCGAAGAACGTATGGAGGAACCGCTGGCGCTCGGGCTCGCTCACGCCCTCGAGCGCCGCCACCAACCGGAAGCCCATGACCTCGGTATAAAACCGGATCGTCGCGGCGGTATCGAAGGTCGGGTACGCGACGTGGTTCAGCCGGATCGCGATGCGGGGCGTTGCCATGGGGTCCTCCTCTTCAGCCGTCGAGCAGCTCGCGGGCGATCTCGCCCGCGGTCTTGATGCGCAGCCGGGGATCGGCGCACGCGGCGGCGACGACGGCGTCGAGCGCGGCGAGCCGTTCGTCGTCGACGCCGGTCACGAAGGCGTGGCACACGAGCACGAAGAGCCCACCGCGCTCGGCGACGCGCGCGAGGGCGGCGAGCCAGATGTCGCGCACGTCGGACGGACGAGCGGGTTCGGGACGGAGATAGTGGAAGCCGTCCACGCCGCTCCACCTGAACGGGATCTGCGCGAGACCGGAGCCGAGCACCTGTGGGCACATTCCGTCGCCGAGGCTCGCATCGTAGCGGTAGCCGAGCCGCCCGAGCACCGTTTCGGTGTGCGGCGTCCGGCTGCCGCCGGGCGCCCGGAAGCCGAGCGGCCGGACGCCGGCGGCCTCCGCCAGCGCCGCCGTGGCCCGCTCGGCGAGCGCCTCCTCGGTCGCGGGGTCGAGCTCCTGCCACACCTCGTGGGTCCAGCCGTGCATGCCGAGCTCGTGGCCGTGCCGCACGACGTCGGCGACCGCGGCGGGATGGTGGATGCCGTTCCAGCCTTCGACGAAGAAGGTGGCGCGGACGTCGTGGGCGGCGAGTAGCCGGTAGAGGTTCGGGTAGCCGTGGCTGAGCGAGGGATCGGTGTTGTCCTCGCGCGGGACCTGTCGCAGGCCGGCGCCGACCTCGGCGGCTTCCGCCATGTTGTCGAAGGTGAAGACCGCGGCGGGCGGCATCATCGTCCCTGGCGGTGGAAAGTGCCGAAGCCGCCCGGGTCACGTCAAGCCGCCCGCCCGGTGGGAACGCGATCGGCCGGCTAGGAAGCCGACCCGAGATACATCTCGGGTCGGGACCGGACAGGGAATTGTACCGTTCGATGGCCTGCGCGAGCGGCGTGTCGCGGCCGGCAAAGCCGGCGCGACAAACGAGATACGCACGACACCCCGAGG
>Ga0209161_10003326_pt1 | contig 12987 bp, 12 predicted proteins | sample GraSoiAngelo_155_FD_186169 | JGI IMG/M metagenome (GOLD analysis project Ga0209161, IMG submission 186169) | Grasslands soil microbial communities from the Angelo Coastal Reserve, California, USA - 14_1009_13_30cm (SPAdes) (version 2) | ecosystem: Environmental > Terrestrial > Soil > Grasslands...
GCCAGCCTGCGCGACAACGCCGACATCAAGGAGTTTTACCTCGGCCTCACCGAAGTCGGCGCGCGCAAGTCCTACCGCGACGTCAAGCACTACAAGCGCCGTAAACGCTGGCTGAGCTAGGGGAGACATCGCTCGATGACACGGATCGGAGTGTGGGGAAGCCTGATGGTGCTGGTGGCCACGCTCGGTCTCACCGCGTGTGCCTCGATGAGCAGCGCGCCGGCGCCGTCGCTCTATCGGCGGCTGGGCGGCCGCGAGGGCATCGCGGGCGTCGTGGATGCGTTCGTCACCAACGCGCTGGCCGATCCCCGCATCGGCCCCGCCTTCAAGTCGCTGCCGGCCGCCAAGGTCGGGCCGCTCAAGAGCAACATCGCGGACTTCATCTGCGAGAACACCGGTGGCCCCTGCTCGTACGTCGGCCGCACGATGAAGGAGTCGCACAAGGGGCTCGGGCTGGCCCGGGAGGACTTCGACGCCTGCAACGCCGCGCTGGCGAAGGCGCTCGACACCAACGGTGTGAAGGCGGCGGACAAGGAGCAGCTGATGAAGCTCGTGCAGTCGCTCATGCCCGACATCGTCGGACAGTAGCCGATGAAGCCCGCCGATCGCCGCGCCGGCTACTGGAACCGCGAGCGCGAAACCATGTCCGCCGGCGCACGCGAGCGATACCAGGCGGGCTGGCTCGGTGCGCTGCTGGAGCACGCCTGGCGGCACGCGCCGGGCGTGCGCCGCCGGCTCGAGCAGGCCGGGCTGTCGCCGAAGAATTTCCGCTCGACGGACGATCTCGCGCGGTTGCCCGTCATCAAGAAGAGCGCGATGCCCGATCTGCAGAAGGCGGACCCGCCCTTCGGCGGCTTCTGCACCGTGCCCCTGGCGAAGATCCGCAAGATTTTCGTCTCGCCCGGCCCGATCTTCGAGCCGATGGGCCCCGAAGTCAGCGCCTTCCACGCGGAGACGGCGCTCTTCGCCGGCGGCTTCCGCCCCGGCGACATCGTCATCAACACGTTCGCGTACGCCTTGACGCCGGCCGCTCACGAGCTCGACGAGGCGCTGAACCTCATCGGCTGCGCGGTCGTGCCGACCGGCGTGGGCCAGACCGAGATCCAGGTGAGCGTGGCCAAGACCGTCGGCGCCACCGGCTACGTCGGCACGCCGTCATTCCTCATGACGATCCTCGCCAAGGCCAGGGAGATGGGCGTGGGCCGGCTGCCGATCCAGGTCGCCCAGGTCGGCGCCGAGCCGTTCACCGAGTCGATGCGCCGGGAGCTGGCGGACCAGCACGGCATCATGGCGCGCCAGGGCTTCGGCACCGCGGACCTCGGCATCGTCGCCTACGAGTGCGCGGAGGCGAGCGGCATGCACCTCGTGGAGGAGGCGATCACGCAGGTGTGCGATCCCACCAGCGGCGAGCCGCTGCCCCACGGTCAGATCGGCGAGCTCGTCGCGACGGTCAACAACCGCACGTACCCGATGATCCGCTTCGGCACCGGCGACCTGACGATCGTCACCGACGAGCCGTGCCCGTGCGGCCGCACTTCCGCGCGCATGCTCGGCTGGCGCGGCCGCGCCGACGAGGTCACCAAGGTGCGCGGCCTGTTCATCCATCCCCGCCAGGTCGACGAGATCGTCGCGCGCGTGAAAGGCGTGGGCCGGTCCCAGGTCGTCGTCGGCCGCGAGGGCCACAACGATACCCTCACGCTGCGGGTCGAGCTGGGCGCCGGCGCCGACACTCATGCCGTCGCCGCCGCCCTCGAGGCGGCCATCCGCGACGTCATGAAGCTGCGCGGGATCGTCGCCATCGTCGCCGCCGGCACCATCGCCGAGAACGCGAAGAAGATCTCCGACGAGCGGAAGTGGGATTGACCACATGGGGGGCCCCGAAATGGCCCCCCAAACCCCCCACACGTTCGGAGCGGCCCGGCACAGCCGGGTCGCTCCTCTAAACCCCCCACACGTTCGGAGCGCCCCGGCCAAGCCGTGGCACCGCTCGATATTCCGACAGGCTCGTAGCGCCCCCGCGAGCGACCGACGCCGGGACCGGACGCGTGAGTCACGGGCGTATACTCCCGCCATGGGCGAGCCCACCCGGGCCTGGCCGGCTGACACGCTGGCCCGCGTGCCGTTCTGGGTCTACCAGGACGAGGCGAACTACCGCGCCGAGCTGCGCCGCATCTTCGAAGGCCCCACCTGGAGCTTCGTGTGCCTGGAGTCCGACGTCGCGAAGCCCGGCGAGTTCCGGACGACGTTCGTCGGCGAGATGCCGGTGATCGTGGTGCGCGGGCAGGACGGCGGTGTCCACGCGTTCGAGAACCGGTGCGCGCACCGCGGCGCCTTGATCGCGCTGGATGACGCGGGCAGCGTGAAGAACGCGTTCCAGTGCGTCTACCACGCGTGGAGCTATGACCTGCGCGGCAACCTGATCGGCATTGCGTTCGAGAAGGGCAGCAACGGCCGCGGCGGCATGCCCGCCGACTTCTGCAAGGCCGATCACGGGCCGCGCAAGCTGCGGACGACCACGCTCTGTGGCCTCGTCTTCGCGACGCTGGCGCCCGAGACGCCGCCCATCGAGGAGTACCTCGGCGCCGAGATCCTCGGCCGCGTGCGTCGCGTGATGGGCAAGCCCGTGCAGGTGCTCGGGCGCTTCACCCAGGGGTTGCCGAACAACTGGAAGCTCTACTTCGAGAACGTCAAGGACACCTACCACGCGAGCCTGCTGCACGCCTTCTTCGGGACCTTCCGCATCACGCGGCTCACGCAGGGCGGCGGCGTGCTGGTCAGCCCCGACGGCGCGCACCACGCCTCCTACACGATCGGCGTGCCCGAGGACGCCAGGAGCGCCGCGTATCGCGAGCAGGGGATCCGCTCGGAGCTCGACGGCTTCCGGCTGGCCGACGCGCGGCTGCTCGACAGCGTGGACGAGTTCAACGATCGCATCCAGCTGCAGATCCTGACCGTGTTCCCGAATCTCGTCATCCAGCAGGTGCAGAACTCGCTCGCCGTGCGTCAGATCGTGCCGACCGGCGTGGCGTCGATGGAGCTGCACTGGACCTACATCGGCTTCGCCGACGACGACGCGGAGATGCGGCAGCGGCGGTTGCGCCAGGCCAACCTGGTCGGCCCCGCCGGCTACGTCTCGATGGAGGATGGCTGCGTCGGCGGCTTCGTGCAGCGGGGCGCGGCCGCCGCCGTCGACGAGGTCTCCGTCGTCAACATGGGCGGCGAAGGCACGGAATCGATGGACACGCGTGCGACCGAAGCCTCCGTGCGCGGGTTCTGGAAGGCGTACCGCCGCCACATGGGCTACTGATGCTCGAGCGCGTCGTCAGGCTCAACGCCGACTACGCGCGCGCCATCGACGACGACCGGCTGGAGGACTGGCCGGGCTTCTTCACCGAGAAGTGCCTCTACAAGATCACCTCCGCCGACAACCACCGCCGCGGGCTCGAGGCCGGTGTGATCTACGCGGACACGAAGAGCATGCTGCGCGACCGCGTGGCCGCGCTGCGTGAGGCCAACATCTACGAGCGCCAGACGTACCGCCACCTCATCGGCCTGCCCGCGCTCGTCGGAACGGAAGGCGAGCTCACGCGTGCGGAGACGCCGTTCCTCGTCGTCCGCATCATGCGCGACGGGACGATGGATCTCTTCGCGACGGGCCGCTATCTCGACGCGCTGATGGACGACGCGGGCGCGCTGCACCTGCGCGAGCGCATCGTGGTCTGCGACAGCGGCCGCTTCGACACCCTCCTCGCCATTCCGCTGTAGACCACCGACATGGGGGGCCCCGAAATGGCCCCCCAACCCCCCCAGCCTTCGGACCGTCCCCGCGAAGCCGTGCCGCTCCTCTAATTTAGACCGCGCCAGCCCATGGGGGCCATTCCCCGCGCGGCGAGGGCGCCGGTTAGTTGCGCTTGACCCGGCGACGTTCGTCTTCCCAAATCTTTTCGCAGGCCTCGTGAAAGCGGATCATCCTGTTGGCGGCTACGTCGGAGAAAGGCGCGTATGCCTCGTTGATTGGCGTATCGCAGCCAGAACACGGCTCGCCATGACCTTGCACGATGGTAACGGCATTGGGCGGCGTGCCACCGGTCCTGGAGGTCGCCGACGCCGTCCATGCGCGCTCCCTCGGTAGCGAACCGTTTGCGAGCCTGGCTTGGATACGTTCTCGGCATACGGCGTCTGTTGGTCTGGACATAGACTCTTCACCCTAACCCTAGGCTGCTGGATGGACCGAAGCCAGGCGGGAAGCCAAGCGGGACATGAAGCGGACGCCCGGCGTGCTTACGCTCCCAAGTTCGCGTGGAGTTGTCACGAAGATCGGCATTCTTTGGATCGCGGAGTGCCGCGACATATCGCTCGAAGTGGTACTCAATATCGTCAACGAACGCCGCGGGGACAATGACGAAGGCGCTCATCTCCAGTGTCGCCCGCTGGGCCGAAATAGAAATAGGCGCCCCTGTCTGTTGCAAAAGGATCGACCGCCAACTCTTCTTTTTCCAGCGCGCTTGCGCTGCCTTGCGCGCTATCTCGCGGCGCCTCTCCCCGCTGAGGTTCTTTGCCCGTGTCTTGCCACCGATGCCTTGCGGTCGTCTTCCGGTCATCGTAGGGGTAAGCATAGCGGTGCGCGGTGTTGTCAGCGAGCCCTCCATGTCTAGCGGAACGCGATGCTCGACGGGCTGCCGGTCTTCACGACGTGGCCCGTGGGCTTCAGCTTGCCGGTGGCCTGATCGACGCGGAAGGTGACGATCGTGTCGCTGTTCTGGTTGGCGGCGTAGAGGAGCGACCCCGTCGGATCGAGCGCGAAGAAGCGCGGCACCTTGCCCTGGGTCGATTCCCAGGCGACGGGCGAGAGCACGCCGCTGGCGTCGTCGACGGCGAAGACCACGATGCTGTCGTGGCCGCGGTTACTGCCGTAGACGAAGCGTCCCGATGGTGCCACGGCGATCTCGGACGTGGTGCTGTGCCCGGTGTACGAGGGCGGCAGCGTCGTGATCGTCTGCAGCGGGACCAGCTCGCCGCGCTGCGTGTCCCACTTGAAGGTCGTGATCGTCGAGTCGAGCTCGTTCATCTGGTACAGGTAGGGCTGGCTCGGATGGAAGTCGGCGTGGCGCGGGCCCGCGCCGGGCCGGCTCGCCACCGAGGGTGGCTCGGCGGGCACCAGCTTGCCGGTGGCCGTGTCGAGCCGGAACACGAAGGTCGTGTCGAGGCCCTTGTCGGGCACCACGAGGAAGCGCCCGCGCGGGTCGAGGACGACGTCGTGCGGGTGCGCGCTCGCCTGCTCGGTCCGGTGCGGGCCCGGCTTGCCCTGCAGCGTGACGAGATCGCTCAGCGGGGCCAGCGAGCCGTCCGGATTGACCGGCAGCACGGCCACCGTGCCCGTCGAGTAGTTCGCCAGCACCACGAACCTGTTCGACGCGTCGATGGCCAGGCGCACGCCGTTGCGGCCGCTGGTGGGCTGGCGGTTGAGCAGCGTGAGGCGGCCGCTCTCCTGGTCGACCGCGAACGCCGTGGCGTCGGCGCCGTCGCCGTGCGCGGCGTAGAGGAAGCGCTGCCGGCGGTCGAGCGCCAGCCACGATGGATTGACGATGTCGCCGACCAGCTGCACCTGTGTCCAGTCGCCCGATCCCGGATCGATCCGGTACACGCCGATGCCCTCGCCGCGACCGTTGCGCTCCTTGCTCGTGTAGCAGCCGACGTAGGCGAACATCGGTGTCCTCCGGGTGGCCGCGCTGGCGCTCGGCCCGGTGGCCGCGGCGCACCCGCCGGCGGCGATGGCGACGATGAGACCGGCGGTGCCTGCGAGAAAGTCGCGCCGCTCCCTGTCCATCGTCACCTCCGACCGTCGCGCGTCGACCGCGCGCGTCTGTTGGCCGTCCTCTGTCGGGTCCACCAGGCCCTGATCTCGCCGACGTGATCGCGCTCGTGGCTCCAGCCCGGCGCGGGCAGCCACTCCGTCACCGGATACGCGTGCGCGGGGTCGCGCAGCGACGCCGCCGGCAAGCGCTGGAATCGTCGGACGAGATCGGCGCGCGTACGCTGCATCCGGCGGAGCAGCGCGCGCAGGCCCAGCCGGTGCAGTCGCGCGACGGTGCGTGCGTTGAAGCGATCGGCGTACGCCAGGCTCTCGAACCAGTGGATGCGGTCGCCATGACCGCGCGCGATGAGTGCGAACCGGCGTACGGTCTCCTCGTCGCAGGCCAGCAGGTGCCCCAGGACGTCCTTGACGGACCAGCGGTCCTGGGTGCGCGCCTTTAGGATCTCGGCCTCGGGCAGGCGCGCGAGGACGGCCAGCGTTTCGCGGCGGGAGGCCACGAGGCGTCTGACGGCGGCGCGCCGCCACTTCGCGAGCGCCGTCGATTGTCGGGTCGCCATCACGGCCCAGATGATACATTCCTCGCGCTCGGCGTTCTTGTGCCAGTGTCAATCGCGCGAATCGAGGAGGTCACCATGGCGACTCGCAGACTCTCACGGCGACAGATCCTGGGCATGGCGGTGGGCGCGAGCGGCCTCGCCCTGTCGGGACGTTTGGCGGCGTTCGCCGAGGCGCTGAAGCCGACGCCCGGCGAGATCCTGGGCCCGTTCTATCCCGTCATCAAGCGTGTCGATCAAGGCGCCGACCTGACCGTCAGTCCAGGAAAGCCGGGACGCGCCGTGGGCGAGGTCATCCACGTGATGGGGCGGGTGCTCAACGTCGAAGGGCAGCCGATCCGGGGGGCCAGGGTCGAGCTGTGGCAGGCCAACGCGCGCGGGCGCTACACGCACCCGAGCGACACGAATCCGGCACCGCTCGATCCGAATTTCGAGGGCTTCGCCGTGCAGACCACCGACGCCGAGGGCCGCTATCGGTTCAAGACGGTCAAGCCGGGCGCGTACCCGGCGCTCGGCAACTGGATGCGGCCCCCGCACCTGCACTTCGACGTGACCGGCAAGGTCAACCGCCTCGTCACGCAGATGTACTTCCCCGGCGAGTCGCTGAACGATACGGACCTCCTTCTGCAGAAGCTCCGCGCGAACAAGGAGGGCGCCATCGCGAAGGTGTTGCCCCCCACCGCCGACGTCGAGCCGGATTCACGCCTCGTCGTCTGGGACATCGTCCTCGACAAGGGCTGAGCGGCGCGCGTCACCTCCGGCTGTTCAGCACATAGAACGGCGTCACGGCGTCCGGCGTGAGCCAGGCGTTGTACCAGTCCTGCACATAGGGCTTGAGCTTGCGCAGCGCCTCGGCGTGGCGCCGCTGTCTGGGCCCGATGGCGCGCGCCGCCTTGCGGATCTCGCGGTAGAGCGCGTCCACGTCGAGCGTCGTCAGCCGGCGATCCTGCATCACCACGCGCCCGCCGACGATCGCCGTGTTGACGTCCTCGCCCATGGCGCGATGCACGAACGCCTCCGCGATCGGCAGCTCGTCCGTCATCCACGGGTCGCGCAGCACGCGGTCGAGGTCCACCAGGATCATGTCGGCCTTCATGCCGGGCTTCAGCGCGCCGATCTGGCCGCCGAAGCCGACGGCGCGCGCGCCGTTCAGCGTGCCCATGCTCAGCACGTCGTAGGCGTCGAGGGCGGGCGTCTTGAGATCGTAGTCCGGCACGCGGTGGAGCTTGTGCAGCATGCGCAGCTCCATGATCGCGTCCTCGTCGTCGTTGATCGTCTTGTCGTCGAGCCCCATGGCCACGTTGACGCCGCGGCGGTGCATCAGGAAGATCGGCGCCAGGCCGTTGCGCATCCCGAGATTGCACGACGGGTGGCTGGTGATGGAGGCGCGCCGGGTGGCGAGACGATCGATGTCCTCCTCGGTCACCCAGATGGCATGGCCGAGGGTGAGGTTCTCGTCGACGAGGCCGAGGTCGTCGAGCCACGCGATGGCGCTCTTGCCGTACTTCCGGAACGAGAACGCCTTCTGGATCGGCGTCTGCACGCAGTGCATGTGGATCGGTACCTTGCCCAGCTGGTCGGCGGTGGTCTTGGCGCGCAGCAGGAAGCGCTCGGTGCACGCCTGCGCCCACGAGGGTGAGAGCAGCACCCGCGTGTCGTCCGAGGCGAAGCGGCCGTGCAGGTGATCGAACAGCGCGAAGTATTCGTCTTCCACGCGCTCGCTGTCGAGGTGCACGAGCGGCTCGGCGAACGCCTTCAGCTCGGCGGGCAGGGTGGCGAGGAATGCCTTGCTGTCGAGCACGAGCTTGTCGACGTTGCGCACCCCGGGCGCGAAGGCCAGCCGGATCCCCGCATCGAGATACGTGCGGATGGCCGTCTCGCAGCGGCCGCGCGCCTGCGGGCCGTCGGTGTCGAAGCCCATGTGGTGGATCGTCGTGCAGCCGCTGCGCAGGTGGCGCCAGGCGCCGAGCGCCGCGGTCAGCTCCGGCTCGAAGACCGGCATGAACGTCCAGTCGATCAGGTTGTTCTCGAGATAGTCGTTCAGCACGCCCTTCTGGATCGGGCTCAGCGCGCGGCCGTGGCTGTGCGCGTCGACGAGGCCGGGCATCAGCAGCTGCTTGCCGTCGCCGACGGCGCGGGCGCGCGGGTGCTTGCGGCGCAGCGCGCGCCAGTCGCCGACGGCGGCGATGCGCGCGCCCGAGACCAGGACCGCGGCGTCGGTGAGGACGCCGGCGCCGCGCTCGCCGGCGTCCGTGATGACGTACTGGCCGCGGACCAGCAGCTCCACGCCGCTACTCCAGCGCGGCGAGCTTCTCGATGATCGTCAGGGCCACGCTGGTGTCCTGGTCGGCGAGGCCCGCCGCCATCGCCGCCTGCTGGTAGCGCTGCGCGACGTTGGAGAAGCTGACCGGCACGTGCAGCTCCTTGGCGATGGTGTTGAACGTCTCGAGGTCCTTGTTCATGAGGAACACCTTGAAGCCCGGCGCGAAGTTGCGCGGCACGATGGCGGTGGGGATGCGCTCGAGCGCCTTGCTGCCGCCGCTCGACGCCTTGACCACCTCGTAGATCGTCATCGGGTCGAGGCCCGCCTTGCGGCCGAGCACGAGGCCTTCCATCATGGCCAGCGAGTTCACGCACGCCATCATGTTGTTGATCGCCTTCACGGTGTTGCCGGCGCCCACGGGACCGACGCTGAAGATGTTCGGGCCGATCGCGCGCAGCACGGGGCGCGCGCGCTCCAGCACCTGCGCGTCGCCGCCGACCATCACCGCCAGCGTGGCCGCCTTCGCGCCGGACACGCCGCCGCTCACCGGCGCCTCCAGGAAGTGCACGCCGCGCTGGGTGGCGCGCGGCTCGATCTTGCGCGGGGTCGAGGGCAGCACGCTGCTGAGGTCGATGAGGATCGTCCCCGGCTTCGCGCGCTCGACGAGGCCGCCGGCGTCGAGATAGAGCGCCTCCACGTCCGGCGAGGCCGGCAGGCACGTCATCACGATCTCCGCCCGCTCCAGCACCTCCTGCGGCGAGCCGGCCTTCTGCGCGCCGGCCGCGATCAGGTTGCTCATGGCGTTGGGGTTCTTGTCGAACACGGTGAGGGGGAAGGACTTCAGCACGTTGCCGGCCATCGGATTGCCCATGTTGCCGACGCCGATGAACCCTACGGATGTGGCCATGTGTGGTCTCCTCGGCCGGGATGATACCCCAGAGGCGCGACTCGCCTTCTGCCTGCCGGGCGGGCACGTTGACAGGCTCCACGCGGCTAGTGGAGGATTGGCCGCCGTGTGGCTGAGCAGCATGCCCGAGATGATGGAGTATGGTCTGCACGGAGCCTCGCGCTCGCGGCGCGATGCGCTCCGCTGGCGCCTGGCCTCGCTCGCGATCTTCCTGGCGCTGTGGAGCGTCGCCGGCGGCCTCGTCGAGGCGAGGCGGCCCTTCAACCCGCTGTTCCTGCCGGCGCCATGGGTGGTGATCGGCGCGCTCCTCGAGCTGGCGCGCAAAGGCCAGCTCTGGGTGCACGTGGCGGCCACGCTCGAGCGCGTGGCCGTCGGCTTCTCGGCCGGCGCGGTACTCGCGCTGGCGCTCGGCCTGCTCGCCGGGCAGGCCCGCGCGGTGCGCAACGTCGTCGAGCCGGTGGTGGAGCTGCTGCGGCCGATCCCGCCGCTGGCCATGCTGCCACTGTTCATCGTGTGGATCGGCATCGGCGAGGGCTCGAAGGTCGGCTTCATCACCTACGCGACGTTCTTCCCGATGTTCGTGACCACCGTGCACGGCGTCGCCCAGATCGACGCGCGGCTGCTGCGCGCCGCGCAGAGCCTCGGCGCGCGGCCGCGCCACCTCTTCTTCCGCGTGATCCTTCCCGCCGCGCTGCCCGACGTGCTGACCGGGCTGCGACTCGGCGTGGCGCTGTCGTTCTTCGTGATCGTCATCTCGGAGTTCGTCGGCGCCGAGAATGGTCTCGGCTACCTCATCAACGACGGGCGCAACTTCTTCCTGGTGCCGCAGATGCTCGGCGCCGCGCTGCTGCTGGGGCTCCTCGGGTACGCCGGCAACGGGCTGGTGCGGGTGCTGGAGCGGCGCGTGCTCCGCTGGCAGCATCCGCGCTAGCGATGAACATCCACGTCCGCGGCCTCTCGCGAACGTTCGTCGCCCAAGGCCGTGAGACGCCGGCGCTGCTCGACGTCGATCTCGAGGTCGCCGAGCACGAGTTCGTCTGCCTGCTCGGACCGTCGGGCTGCGGCAAGTCGACGCTGCTGAACATCGTCGCCGGCTTCCTGCGTCCTTCCGCCGGCGAGGTGCGGGTGGGCGGGCGGCCCGTCACCGGGCCCGGCGCCGACCGCGGCGTGGTGTTCCAGGAGTACGTGCTCTTCCCGTGGCTCACGGTGGACGGCAACGTCCAGTTCGGCCTCACGCTGAAGGGGGCGCCGGCGGCGGCGCGTCGCGCGGTGGTGGCGCGCTACCTCGAGCTGGTGGGCCTCGCCGCGCACGCCGAGAAATATCCGGTCCAGCTCTCGGGCGGGATGAAGCAGCGCGTGGCCATCGCGCGCGCGCTCGCCAACAATCCGGAGATCATCCTGATGGACGAGCCGTTCGGCGCCCTCGACGCGCAGACACGCGAGGTGCTGCAGGACGAGCTCGGCCGTATTCAGCGCGTCGAGCACAAGACGGTGCTCTTCGTCACGCACTCCATCCGCGAGGCCGTCTATCTCGCCGACCGCGTGGTGGTGATGACCACCGCGCCGGGGCGGATCAAGCAGGTCTTTCAGATCAAGCTGCCCGAGGTGCGCGACCGCTTCGCGCCCGAGTTCACCCACTACGAGAGCGAGATCACCCGCGTGGTGAAGGAAGAGGTCGCCAAGGTGCACGAGTGAGGCGAACGCGCATCCTGGCGCTGCTGGGCGTGCTGGCCGTGTGGGCGGCCGTCTCCTACGGCAACCGCGCGCTCGGAGTAATGATGCCCGCCCTGCTGCCCACGCCGGGCGACGTCGGCACGGTCTTCGCCGAGACCGCGCGCGACGGCACGCTGTGGCGCCATGTGGTGACGTCGCTCGGCCGCGTCGCCGTCGGCTTCGGCGCCGCCGCGGTGGCCGCGCTCGCCCTCGGGCTGCTGGCCGCCATGTGCGTGCCCGTGCGCCTGATGCTGGAGCCGATCATCGAGTTCGTGCGGCCGATCCCGCCGCTGGCCTTCCTGCCCATGTTCCTCGTCTGGTTCGGACTGGGCGAGGCCTCCAAGGTGGCTTTCATCGGCTACACGACATTCTTCCCGATGTTCGTCGCCGTGGCCGCCGCCGTGCTGCGCGTGGACGTGACGCTGCTGCGCGCGGCGGCCAGCCTCGGCGCCGGCCACCTCGATCTCATCCGCCGCGTGATCGTGCCCGCGGCGCTGCCCGGCATCATCGTGGCGTTGCGGCTGGGCTTCGCCCTCGCGCTGTTCGTGATCGTCGGCGCGGAGTTCATGGGCGCCGACGCCGGGCTCGGCCACCTGATCATGGAGGGCCGCACGTTCTTTCTGCCGGCGCAGATCGTCATGGGCGCCCTCGTGCTCGGGCTCCTCGGATCGGTCGTCAACGCGCTCCTGCTCGCGGCCGAGCGCCGTCTGTTCCGCTGGCGCGAGGCGGGCGCGACCTCGTGATTTCAGGAAAGGCAATGCGAGCCGCAGGACGTCGCGGGGCTGGGGCCCCGCCGTCCGAGGCGAGCCTATGAAAGGAGTTCGCTCATGCGTGCCCTGATCTCTATCCTCATCGCTGCCGTCGCGCTCGGCGTCGCCGCCGACGCGCTCGCGCAGAAGCCCGAGCTGGCGGAGGTCGATGCCTGGCTCGTGCGCGATCCGCAGATGTCGGCGCAGTTCGCCGTCGCCGACCAGCTCGGCTACTTCAAGCAAGAGGGCCTCAAGGTCAACATCCGCTGGTACATCGCGGGCACTGACTTGCCGAGCATGTGGGGCGCCGGCAACATCCACCTCGGCACGGCCACGGCCACGATGGTGGTGCCCATCGCCGCCTCCGGCCAGCAGATCTACAACGTCGCGCCGCAGAGCGACATCGGCGGCGTGCAGCAGGTGATCCTCGGCAAGAGAGCCCAGGAGATCGTGAAGAGCCCCAAGGACTTCGAGAAGCTGAAGGTCGGCATGCCCAAGGGCGCGTCGGTCACGATGGCCATCCAGAGCTTCTGCAAGGCCAACGGCGTGGACTTCAGCAAGATCCAGTTCGTGAATCTTTCGCCACCGGACGCGATCCTCGCGCTCGGGAAGGGCGACATCGACGCGATGGCCGCCTGGGCGCCGTGGACGTTCCGCGCCGTCAAGGAGGCGGGGGGCAAGCTTTACTTCACGGGCAGCAAGAGCAGCATCCCGGGCAAGGAAGGCCCGGTCGACTGGCTCCAGGTCCACGCCGGCGTGGTGGCCAGCGGCAAGATGCTCAAGGAGAACCCGAACACGCTCAAGGCCGTCCTGCGCGCCACGCGCAAGGCCACCGACGCCATCAACACCGACCGCAACACCGCCATCGAGATCGTCGCGCGTGAGATGAAACTGGACCGAGACCTCGCGCGCGAGATCATGACCTACAACGTCTACTCGATGGAGATGAACCCCAACATCGTCAAGGGGATGAACGACTTCGTCGA
>Ga0209161_10003330_pt1 | contig 12980 bp, 9 predicted proteins | sample GraSoiAngelo_155_FD_186169 | JGI IMG/M metagenome (GOLD analysis project Ga0209161, IMG submission 186169) | Grasslands soil microbial communities from the Angelo Coastal Reserve, California, USA - 14_1009_13_30cm (SPAdes) (version 2) | ecosystem: Environmental > Terrestrial > Soil > Grasslands ...
TACGTCGCGCAGAAAGACTTTGGCGCCGGCGTTCATGAAGCGCTCTTGCATTTCGCGAGCCCGGAAAGCTTTCGGGGTTGAGCGTTAAGGCGCTAAATGGAATTGAAATGGCGCAGAATTACCAGTGTACACTTCCGCTAGATCCAGGCGGCCCTGGAGCGTAGCGTCCCTCATCCGACATTTTTTCCCCGGGAACAGTCGCGCTAGATTGAGAGGTCGATTCGCCGGTTGTTGCTTCATCGGATGACGCACAGGCAGAGAGCAGCAATGTGATCACGAAAACCAGCACCGTGCGCATCGCAAAGCGTTCCCTCACAGCGACAAACCTAACTTCGCATATGTTTGATGCAACCCGCGGTGTTCGATAGATTTCGTGGTGACGAACGCGGGCAAAACCGATATCAAATCTCTCCTGGTTAGCGAGCTTCAGGAGCACCTTCGTGAATTGCGCGAACCTTCTTATCGCGCTCGTCAGATCACCGACTGGCTTTATAAAACCCGCGTCAACACAATTGATGAAATGACCGATCTACCGCGATCGCTGCGTACGCGGCTTATGGATCGATTTTCACTCGGCAACATTGACCTCGTGCGCGTGCTCGGTGCGCGCGACACTACGCGGAAATTTCTTTTTCGTTTGGCCGACGGAAATCTGATTGAATCGGTTTTGATTCGGGCGTCGCCGGCGCTTTACGGAGGAAGATCGGACCGCCGGACAATCTGCATCTCGACCCAGGTAGGCTGCGCCTACGGCTGCAAATTTTGCGCGAGCGGTTTGGAAGGGTTCACGCGCAATCTGCGGGCGAACGAAATTGTCGATCAAATTATCGCGATCGAGCAGGAAAGCGGAGAAAAGATCGAGAATGTCGTTTTCATGGGGATGGGCGAACCGCTCGCGAATTTCGAGAACGTGCTCCGTGCGATTCGGATTATCAACGCGCCATGGGGCCTCGCGATCGGCGCTCGACGCATTACGATTTCTACGAGCGGGCTCGCGCCGCAAATTCGCAGGCTGGCCGAGGAACCCTTGCAGATTCGGCTTGCTGTGTCTCTTCACGGTGCCACCGACGAAGTGCGCAACCGAATCATGCCAGTCAATCGCCGTTATAATGTCGAAACATTGCTTTTGGCTTGCGACCACTACGTTGCTCACACGAAGCGTCGCCTCACTTTCGAATACATCTTAATCGCAGATGTGAACGATACTAACCAGCAGGCGCGTCGCCTTTCTCGCCACGCGCGCCGGGTCGCGGCAAAGGTAAACTTGATTCCGTACAATAACGTCTCCGGTCTGCCTTGGACGCGACCGTCAGAAAGCCGTCAGGCAAAATTTTTGTCGATTCTACGGGACGAAGGGATTCCAGCGACGTTGCGTCGTGAGAAGGGCCGTGACATCGATGCTGCGTGCGGACAACTGCGATTGCAAATGAAGCGCGAATTTTCCAGCGGGGCTCTTCCTGTCACGCCATAGTGCGGCACGTATTGGACGGAGGCGGTTGATCTATCCGGCGGTCAAAGACTGTCGCTCTGCCACCAAAAAGTTTTGCGTGTACAGCGAAGCTCGCGTTTAGTCGGGTATGGCTGAGTACGAGGGCAAGCCCGAGGGCATCTGGGATGAGTACGAGTGGGAGCGTTTTCTTCAGCAGCAGGACGGCAAGACTGAAAAGTACATGCAATTGCTGGAGACCTACCTCGATGATCCTGAGCGCGACGAGATCATCGCCCGCGAGATGGGTTGGACGCAATTGTTGGACGCCAAGGATTGGGGCGCCGAAGTCGATGCGTTGCTGGATGACGGCGCGAGCGAACAGGAGGAGAGCGACCTCGAGAATACTAGCAGGTCGTCAGAGATGTTTGAGGAGCATGATCTGTATCGCGCTGCATTCGCGCTCACCATTTGGATCGATCAACTGTTCGATCAAAATGCTTCGCTCCAGAGCGAACCGGCGGCAGTCAAACTGGCTACGCACGCAGCGCTCGCCAGTGCCAAGCTGGCAGCAGCGTTGAGTGGTGATAGCCTCGACGAAATTGGGATGACCATCGCGTATCTAAAGCGCGCGTTGAGGGCCATTACCGTTTCCATGGAGGCGGCGGCCCAACTGCGGAAACCCGCCGGGCAGATCACCCGTTCACAATATGCAGTTCTGCAGCAACGACTCTTTCAGGTGCGGGACGGAATTATTACCCTGATGGGTGAATATCGCGGCGAATGGCGTCGCCGGTTCGGCTCTGAAGGTTATCGCAGTTGAATGAAATAAGGGCGGGCTCCGTCCAACCATGCAAACGGAAGCGACTCCGGCTCAGGCCGATGTATCGGAATTAGACCTGGTGAGACGATGTCAGGCCGGTGACACCGAGGCATTTGACGAGCTCGTAGCCCGCTACCGGACACGCGTGTTCAGCATGATTTACAACATGGTTCATAGTGAGCAGGACGCCTGGGATCTGGCTCAAGACAGCTTCGTTAAAGCATGGAAGTCAATTAAGCGCTTTCGAGGCCGATCGTCCTTTTACACCTGGATTTATCGGATCGTTATGAACGTGACGATCGATTGGCTGCGGAAAAAGCACATCAAAGGCGCAGGCGCCGAGTTCGATGACGCGATTCAGTTGAGGCAAGTTGATCCGGCTTCCAAAACTGTTCCCAAAACGGAAGCGTTGCCGTACGAGATGATGCAACGAGACGAGATTCGCGCCCGGATCGAGCAAGCAATCGCCCAGCTCTCGCCCGAACACCGTGCGGTCATTCTAATGAAGGAGCTCGAAGACATGCAATACCACGAGATCGCAGAAGCTCTGGGATGCTCGATTGGCACTGTGATGTCGCGTCTGTTTTATGCACGCAAGAAGTTGCAAAATTTACTGAGGGACGTTTATGAAAACGTTTGAGGAAAAATGGACTGCTTGGCTCGACGGCCAGCTCACCGGGCGAGAATTATCGGAATTCGAGGCCTCACTTCCCGACAAAGCTGCTGCTGAAGCGGAAAAAGCGGAGGCAAAACAACTTGGCGAGCTTTTGAAGCGCGAATTGGGCGCGCGGAGTTTAACAAATGAAGAGTTTTTTAGCCACCAGCTCCGCGAAAGAATCGAACAGGAAACAGGCGAGGGGTCTCGGGCGTCCGCCGGCCGCCGCAGAAAAAACTCCTCGTGGTGGACAATTCCTCGCTTGTTATGGGCGGGCACCGTGTCGCTAGCTCTCTTTTTGGTTTGCATGGTTCTCGTCATGCAAAACGAAAAACCGGCCGAGGAATCACAATACCTTACCCAAATTCTAAACGCCCGAGTTGATCCGGTCATCAGCCCAAATGCGACCGTCTCAATCTTTGAGGTGAAACAGGACCGCGTAACGGTGCTTTGGACAGAGGGATTGCAAAGCTTGCCGGCGGATTACGCGGCGAAATAATTGCTGATGGGTCGCTTGTCGGCGTACTTAATTCCTGTTATCGCCCTCATCATCTGTGCGGCACCCGAGGTAAAGGCCGCAGAGACTGTCTGGAGTGGACTTGTCATCGCGGAAAACGTCGCACAGCCACAACGGATTCCTCCGGAATTGACCCGGATCGAGGGATCTCTGAAAAGGTTTTTTGGCTACAACCAATTTCAGGTGATCGGCCAATCGCAAAAGACGCTCAAAACCGGCCAGGAAGACTGGCTCGCGACCAGCAAGTTTTTCGGCCTGCATGTTGACGCGCGAGGCGAGAGCGAGGCAGGCTACGTTTTGAACCTGAAACTTTACAAAGAGAAAGAGCTCCTGCTTGAAACAGATGCCAAGCTGAGCAAGCGCAGCCCCTTGGTCATCAAAGGTCCGCAAATCGGCAGCGGACAATTGCTCCTGGTGTTGGTTGTGCAGTAGGTAGAATCCGCGTAATGGCTTCGCAAGCGCCAAATATGTGTTTAGCGCCAAAGGCGCGTTCTCATCACAGCCTGGGGCATCGCCCCAGAAATGCGGTCGTCCGAGCAACCAAGCGCTGAAAGCGCGTTTCAATTCAGCGGATGGAATGATCGACATGGCGCCAAGAGTGAATCGCGCTTTCAGCGCTCACGCTTTTGGCGGTGGCGCAAATCCTGGGGCGCTGCCCCAGGCTCGTGGTGAATATTGCGCCTGTGGCGCTACCCATGTAGAGCAGCGGAGCCGTCGTCTTCGCAGATCAAACTTCCGCAAGCGCTGTTTTAATCCCGAAATCCGTGCGCGGCTACTTCTTCTCGTTGGTCTGTTTCTGATTATGTTTCGTCCCGGCATGACTGCGGAGAACCCATTCAGTTTCAAAGATACTCCGGGAAAATTGCCGAAAGAGGTTGTTCCGACTGACTACTCCATTCGGATTATTCCGAACATCGACGCGTTCACATTCACCGGAACAGAAATGGTGAAGCTGAACGTGCGCAGTCCGGTTCATCAGCTGGTGCTGAATGCGGTCGAGCTCGAGATCACCGAAGCGTCTCTCGACGGGCAGGTGCTGCCTAAGTCTGCGCTCAACATCGACAAGGAAAAGGAACTCATAACGCTCGCATTGACGTCAGAGCTCTCGCCGAGAGATCACACACTCGCGCTTGGTTTTTCGGGCAAAATCAATCAGCAGGGCCAGGGCCTTTTCTGCATGCGGTATCAGGAACAAGGCAGCGGCGCACAAAAAATCATGCTGGGAACCCAATTCGAAGCGACCGACGCCCGGCGATTTTTTCCCTGCTGGGATGAACCGGCCTTTCGCGCGCATTTTCAATTAACCGTTGTGGTGCCGGAGAACTGGCTCGCTGTATCGAATATGCCTGTCGATAGTGAAAAAAAAATCGATGGCGGGAAAGAGGTGCGTTTTTCCGCCACTCCGCCGATGTCGAGTTATCTGAATGTCTTCGTCGCCGGCGAGCTGGATCTCATCCAATCGCGAGTCGGCCCGACGCAGATTCGCGTGATCGCAACGAAAGACAAAGCAGAACTAGGCCGCTACGCGCTTGAAGCCACGGCGCAGATTTTGCAATACTACAACGACTATTTCGGCGTGCAGTATCCATTGCCGAAGCTGGATCAAATCGCTTTGCCGGGTGGTTTCGGTGGCGCGATGGAAAATTGGGGCGGCATCACTTACTACGAATCTGGGCTTCTGTTTGATCCGAAAAACTCCTCCGTGGAGACGAAGCAAAATATCTACGAAGTGCTCGCGCACGAGATGGCGCATCAATGGTTCGGTGATCTGGTAACCATGGCGTGGTGGGACAATCTCTGGCTCAACGAAGGCTTCGCATCGTGGATGGGCAGCAAATGCACTGCGCGTTTTAATCCTCAATGGGAGGTCTGGCTGCGACGCAACCTGCCGCGCGATCCCACCCGGCGCGTCGGTATTGCCAAAGAACAAGCGATGGAAGGCGACGCAAGGTCGACCACGCATCCGATTCACCAGCCCATCGCAACAGAGGCGGAAGCCAACAGTGCTTTCGACGATATCACCTACAAAAAGGGCCAATCGTTTCTGCGAATGTTGGAGAGTTTCCTTGGCGAAGATGTTTTCCGCGACGGAGTTCGCCGGTACATCGCCGCGCACAAATATTCTAACTCGACCACTGCGGATTTGTGGAACGCGCTCTCGGAAGCTTCGAAAAAACCAGTCGGCGAGATCGCAGCTGGTTGGACGGAGCAGCCCGGATTTCCAGTCGTGAAAGTTAAGCAAGAAGCAGATGGAAAGATTCGGCTCACACAGGAACGTTTCACCGCGAATTTCAAAAATGCCCCGCCGCTGCAGTGGAAAATCCCACTGACGTATTCCGTCATCGGACAAGCGCCTGCGACTTTATTGATAATGAGCAAGACAGACACTCTGGAGAACATTCCCGCAGATCGCGCGCTCAAGTTGAATGTGAGGGGCGCTGGAAATTATCGCACCGAATATGATGAGCCATCCTGGATTCTATTGTTACAAGCTCTGCCGAAGCTCGGCGTTGAAGATCGCGTAAACCTTCTCAGCGATGCGTGGGCTCTGGTGCAGGCTGATCGCGCGCCGGTCTCACTCTATTTTGAATTGGTTGAGAAATTGCCAGCTTCCACTGAGATCGCCGAACGCGAACAGATCATCAATGTGCTGGACTTCATCAACGGTCTGCTCGTCGGAAATCCTGAGCGCGGAAAATTTCAACGCTACGCTCGGTCGCTTTTGCGTCCAACGTTTGACACGCTCGGCTGGGAACCAAAAGCGCACGAACCGGCCACGGCCGCAAACTTGCGCGCGAGTTTAGTCAACGCTTTGGGAGACTTAAATCACCCCGAAATTATCGCCGGCTGTCGCGAACGTTTTGCAAAATATCTCGCGAACCCAGCGTCGCTCGCACCCGATCTGCGCCCTGCAGTTTTTGCGATCGTCGGAGGCTATGCCGACGAAAAAACTTGGACGAAGCTGCACGAACTCGGCCTGAAAACGACGAGCATTGAGGAAAAGCAAAATTATTACAATGCACTTGCTTGCGCGACTGATCCCAAGCTTGTGGCGAAGACGCTTGCTATTGCGCTCACCGACGAGCTGCCCACGAGCCGTGCAACGTCTCTTGTTCCAAAAGTCGCGCGCGACAGCGGTCATTCGGAGGTTGCCTGGGAATTCGCGAAGGCAAATATGCGAGCGCTGCTCGCCAAAACCGATGCGGCAGATTCAAACCGCTACGCGCCCAGCCTGTTCACGTTTTTCTCTGATGACTCGCGCGCCGATGAATTAAAAACTTACGCCAAAAATAATTTGCCTCCGGAAAGCGCCCCGGAAGTAGCGAAAACCGTCGATGAAATTCAGTTTCGCGCAGAATTCAAAAAACGACTCGCTTCTCAATTAAGTACCTGGATTGGCCAGAAAGATCTGTAGAGGCAGGCGTGTCGCCTGCGTTCGGTAAGGTTGCAGCCGGCACGGCTGCTACTACACCTCGTCAGGTATTTTGCTCCGTCTGCTCAGTCTGCGGCGTGACCCACAGGCGCATCGGAATCATCGAAGACTCAACGAAGCCATGACGTCGGAAAAATTCCTGCGCAACATTTTCAGGCCGATCAGTCAACAGCGTGATGCGAAGAAAATTCTTCTTCTTCGCAAAATCGATGGCGTGGTTGAGCAGCTTCGATCCGTAGCCCTTCGCCTGGTATTCTTTATGGACGACCAGGTCCTCGAGCAACATGACAAAGCCGCCTTCGGCCGTGCTGATGGTGAAGAGCAAATTGATCATGCCCACGATCGCGCCGTTGCGTCGCAGCACGAAAACGCGCCCGCGGCTGGGTTGTTCGAAAATGAGCCGCAAACCGCGAATCTGTTTGTGCTTGTCCGGTCGAAAATCGCTTTCCTGGGCGAACAATTCGACCAGCATTGCCGACAACTCATCCAAGTCGGCCTCGGTTGCCGGCTCGATCACGATATTTTCTTGCTCACTCATCGCACGCCCTCGGTTATTCCAAAAATCGGTTGTCCTGGCAATCTTGTAAATTACTACCAGCATGTAACCACGAATGGACACGAATAAACACCCATTCGCGGCTGCCGTGCTGGAGGCTTGGCAGCGTTGACAATGCCACACCCGCCCCTACTGTAACCGCTCCTAAATCGTGCCGGGCTCCTTCTCGGTTTTATGAAACGCACTTACCAGCCATCCAAGCGAACACGGAAACGTCAGCACGGCTTTCGTGCGCGGATGCGGACGAAGGGCGGCCGCGCGATCCTCGCACGGCGCCGGCAACGCGGCCGAAAACGTCTGCTCCCAAAAGGCGTCGAGAAACATTACGTTCGTCATACTCAGGCTTGATTTTTTCGAAATTCGAGATTCGAAATTATATCTCGCACCGTTAGCTCAATTGACTGTTAACCGCGGTATGAGGTGGCCGTTACGGATAAGCTACGGATTTCGAAATCCACCGGCTATTTGGGAAGATGCTTCGACACGGTGGTTCGCACTCATTGAATGCTGCGCGTCTACGCAGTCACGCCGCGGGCAGACTTTCGCGCGCATGACGCAGCGCGCGGGCCATCCAGACTAATTCGTTCAGAAATTTTTCCACCCGACGGCTGTAAGCTGGATCGGTGATTTTGCCAGTCGCGGAATCAAACAGTTTTCCCGCTGTACCGAAATAGACGTCCCAGAAAATCGTTACCAATCCAAGCTCCCGCAGGACCGGCAGCAAACTCTCGATCATGCGCGCGCCACCGAATGGGCCGGCAGACACGCCGCAAACGCCGACGGCTTTGTGCACGTATTCCTTCAAGTTTGTATCTAGCACATGTTTCAACAGACCTGGGAAACTGTGATTGTATTCCGGAACAACGAGGATCAGGCCATCGGCGCGAGCGACAGTGGCGGAGAACTCACTGTCCTTAAGCGCTTCGCCGGCGTCATCCATTCGGATGGGGATTTTCCGGATGTCGATCAACTCCGTGTCGATATCGTTGCGTTTTGATAGCTCGCCGAAAACGAAATTGGCGGCCGGCTCGGTCAAGCGACCCTGTCGCGGCGTGCCGATAACGACGGGTAGAAAAACAGGTCGAGTGACGTCTTGTGTCGTCATGCTTCAATTTATCGTCGTAGCGTAAGCAAGCTTACGATCAGCGTGCGAGCGAAATCGCTCTGGTAACAGTCGCGCAATTGGAACAGCACGGCCCCGGTATTAGAATCCTCACGTCGACGGTTTGGTTCCGAGGACAACACGCACCTCGTGGGACAGCGCGTCGTCACGCAAAGTCACTATTTTGTCGGCTGCCGCGACTCCATCCAATTCCACGACGACGACACCTCGGGAACAGTGGTCCGGATTCTCGACCGTGATGCGATAAATAGTGTCCTGGAATCGGTACCGCAGACGAAAGCCAGGCCAATCTTTCGGTATCACAGGGTTGATCGCGAGCGTGTCGCCGCGGCGTTGGAATCCCAGAATTTCTTCCAACCAGACACGGTAGGTCCAAGCTGCCGCGCCGGTGTACCACGTCCAGCCACCGCGCCCGACGTGGCCTGCTAACGAGTAAACGTCACCGGGCATGACGTACGGCTCGACTTTGTAGCGTTCGCAATCCTTCTCGTTCCGGGCGTGCTCGACCGGATTCAGTATCCGCAAAAGTCGAACAGCTTTGTCGCCATCGCCTTGGCGCGCAAAAGCCATGGCAACCCAGGTGGCAGCATGCGTGTACTGCCCGCCGTTTTCCCGAATACCGGGCGGATAACCCTTGATGTAGCCAACATCGGCGGTGGTCTTGTCGAAAGGCGGGGTTAAGAGCAAGATCAGGTCGTCGGCTTCACGCACGAGATTCTCTTCAAGTGATCGCAGCGCGACCTCCACGCGATCTGGGTTACCTGTGCCGGAGATCGTTGCCCAGGTTTGCGGAATCGAATCGATTCGCGCTTCGGTGCACTTCTTTGATCCCAAAGGAGTTCCATCGTCAAAGTATCCACGTCGATACCACGCTCCGTCCCAAGCCCGGGCGTCAATGATCTTTGCGAGCTTGGCGGCGCGAATGTGGCATGCCTGCGCTTCGTCGTGATACTCGCGCAGTACGAGCAATTCAGCGAAATCACTGAGCACACAAATCTCAAACCATGCGAGCCAGACGCTCTCGCCTTTGCCGCCGAGTCCGACTCGGTTGAGGCCGTCGTTCCAATCACCTCCTCCGATTAGCGGCAGCCCATGCGGACCTGCGGTGGCGGAGCGCGCGATGGCGCGCCGGCAATGTTCTAGGAGCGTACCTTCCGTGTGGGAAGTGATCGGAATGGAAAGGCTTTCTGTCTGTTGGGCCTCTAACGGTTTTGCTTCCAGAAACGGAACTGTCTCATCGAGGATCGCAACGTCGCCAGTCGTGCGGACGTAGTGCGAGGTGACGAAAGGAAGCCAGAGCAGATCGTCACTGATCCGAGTCCGAACGCCGGCGCCTGACTCGGGGTGCCACCAGTGTTGGACATCGCCTTCCACAAATTGTCGCGCGGCCGCGCGCAGAATGTGGTCGCGCGCGATTTCGGGCGCGGCATGCACGAGCGCCATGACGTCTTGCAACTGGTCGCGGAACCCATAAGCGCCGCTGGATTGGTAAAAAGCCGAGCGGCCCCAGACGCGGCAGCTGAGAGTCTGATAAAGCAGCCAGCGGTTGAGCAGAAAATTCGTGGAAAGCTCCGGCGTTTCCACTTCGATCGTGCTCAGGAGCCGATCCCACCACTGCCGGGTTTCCTGGAAGGCGGCTTCGACGTTGGCGGGATCGCGAAATCGGTTCACGATGTTACGTGCTTTTTCTTCGTCGTCCGCCTGCCCGAGGAGAAAAGTCATCTCGGCGGTCTCTCCCGGATCGATCTCGACCACGACTTGCAACGCGGAGCAAGGATCCAAACCGGCCCCACTGTCCCGAGTTAATCGTTCGTGTTGCATCGCCGCGGGATTGCGCAGCGAGCAGTTGCGTCCGATGAACGCGGCGCGATCACCGGTGAACGAAGAAGGCGTTGGACTCGAAGTGGCAAAAGTGATGCATTCGCAAAATTCCGGATTGTAGGAGTTGCGTGCAAACAGGGCTTGGCTTTGCAAATCCCATTTCGTGACTACATGCATACCGGTTTCCTCTGGGTCGGATCCGAGAACGAGCGTGGCGTAAGAGGTGACGGTCAGCTTGCGCGGGCGCGACGAATTGTTGCGTAAGCGCAGCCGCTGAAGGCGCACCGGCAGTCCGCCGGAATCGTTGACCGGCACGAAGGTGAGCAGCCGTTGTTCGATGGCATGGCTGTTGTGTTCAAATGTTGTGTAACCATGACCATGCCGCGCACGATAGGCGTCCTTCTCCCGGATCGGTTGGGGCGTGGGCGACCAAACGACGCCGATGTCATCATCGCGGATGTAAATGGCGGTTCCCGGTACATCGGAGACCGGATCGTTGAACCACGGCGTAAGGCGATCGTTCTGGCTATTGCGACCCCAGACACATTCGCTGCCTGACTCGGAAACAAATGCGCCAAACTTCGGATTGGCCATGATGTTGATCCAAGGGAGCGGCGTTTGCCGGCCAGGACCCAAATAGATCACAAATTCCTTTCCATCCTCAGTGAAGCCGCCGAGGCCGTTGAAATATTTCAACTCCATAAAGGGCAGGGGCGCGGACGGTTCTTCGCGGAAATGCTGGCCGGGTGCGAACAATCGCGGTTTCGCGGCAACGGGTGTGGTCGCAGCGAGCTGTTGGCGCAGTGTGCCGCGGGCTGCGACTATTACCATCCGCGCGGCGGCCTGCAATGCGATCAGCTCTTCCTTTGAAATTTTAGTCGCCGAGCGCAGATAAACGCCTCCGGGTTGGTCGACGACGGTCATGTGCGCGTGTGCTTCAATGAGCCGGCGCAACTCGCCGATTAACGGTTCTTCATAGCTGGCGAGTTCTTCGCTCACTAGCACAAGATCGGCCTTCAACCCGCGCAAATGCCAGAAGGTGTGCGCGGTCAATATTTCACGCACAACCTCGATGTCGCGCAGGTGACCGATCATGACGACGACGATCGGCATGTCGCCTGAAATGCCCTGCCGCCAGAGCGCGCGCTGACCTTCCCCGCGACGACCGAGACGCGCGGGTGGCGGTCGCAGTTGAGCCTGCGGAAAAAGGACATGGGCCGCCAGTTGTTGGAAGGTCTGAACATCTCTCGGGCGGATGTGAAGCCGACGCATCTCAAGTTGGGAATGAGTCCACGCAGTCTCGAAGGCACGCGCGCACGTGTGAAATTCTGCGTAGCGTTCGGCGAGTCGGGTCACCGCTTCGCGCGACTCCGCCACCGCCGTGACGAGCGCAAATTGGAATCGTTGGTTAGGCAGAAGCGTGATATGCCGGCGCAAGCTGAAGATCGGATCGAGAACGGCGCCGGTCCGGCTCGTTAGGCCATGGCTGAGCGCAACGGGATTTTCTGGTGTGCGGCCTCGACCGAGAAACTGGGCGCGGTCGGTTTCGAACTGAGTCGTGCCGGTTACGGAGGAAGACTCGGGAACCAGGAGATGTGCGGCCCAGATCGGCTGTTCGTCTGGAGCGCGGAGGCGACGATGGGCAAGGAGAGCTTCGCAACGCGGAAGCCATTCAGTTTCGATGAAGAGCTTGTTAAAAGCGGGATGCGCGCGATCTGCCCGGTGCGGCGCGAGAGCGAGCTCGAGATAAGTGGTCAATTCAAGACGGCACGATTTGCGTGAGATGTTGACCAAAGTGATGCGCCGGACTTCGGCGTCGTCTTCTGCGGAAATGACAATTTCTGTAAAAGTCTCGCACGGCCCGCTTCTCCGCCGGAACTCCGCTTTGTCAGGCAGGAAACTCCAGCTGTAACGGCGCTCGGGAGTTCGCACCGGTTGATGGGTGTTACTCCAGACCGTGTCGCTTTCCAAATACCGGATATAACAAACCGCGCCCGGGGCATCGCAGGTGGTGTCGGCCCGCCAGCGCGTGACATCCAGGTCCAACCAGCGCAAGTAGCCGCCCCCAGAATTCGTCACCATCACCGAGCAGGTTCCATTGGACAGCAGGTGAATGCGCGGCGAGCCGATATCGGGTGTTTGCGTTCCGACCGCGCTGTCGAGAATTGGAATCGTTCGAGGCAGGGGTCGCTCTTCGTGTACCTCACCGGTGGTTGGCAAAATTTGTTCCGGGATATGCTCGTGCAAGAGCGGCTCGGTAGCGCGGATGCGCGCGTCCGAATGGAAGCGCCTCCGCATCGTATTGTCATGCAAAGCATTGTCGTAGGCGAGAAGCGACATCCCCTGGTGATGCACCATGTAACAACGAATCATGATCCCAGCCGCGCCGCCGGGTTCGGTCCGTCGGGAGTAGTCGATCGCCTCGTAGTAACCGTAGTCACCGAGAAGCGCGGAGTTGCCCAGCCTGGCGAGTCGCCGCAGGTTTTTCATGGCGGCGGCCGGTTCCACGCCTAGAGCGAGTGCTGCTGCATACGGAGCGACGACCAGGTCCTCTTCCTGTCCGCGCCGCAACGCCAGCGCCGGCACGCCGAACGCGCGATATTGATAGACGTTGTGCCGGTCGAGC
>Ga0209161_10003332_pt1 | contig 12973 bp, 13 predicted proteins | sample GraSoiAngelo_155_FD_186169 | JGI IMG/M metagenome (GOLD analysis project Ga0209161, IMG submission 186169) | Grasslands soil microbial communities from the Angelo Coastal Reserve, California, USA - 14_1009_13_30cm (SPAdes) (version 2) | ecosystem: Environmental > Terrestrial > Soil > Grasslands...
CCAGATACTCAACACAGTCCTCCGCGACCTACAGATGAGAGATTGGGAGAAGAGACTCAAAGAGATCGAAGAATACAGACACGTGAAACCAAGAATCTGAACAGGAGAGAATCTTGTCTGCTACGCGGCAGTCCTTGAAGGCTTTATCAGACTAGTTCAGAATTCTCCCGACTCAGCGCGGGGGTTGCCAAGCCAGGTCAAAGGCGCGAGAACTCAACCCTACCAGGAATGGTTGAGGAACGCGAAGCTCAGGACCTCGTCCCGTAGGGGTTCGTGGGTTCAAATCCCACCCCCCGCACCAAGACAGGAACCTCCCCCCATCCTAGAATATGCCTTCTATTTGAGGAAGAATGGGTACAGAGATTCTACCATTGAGAGACATGTCAGGCTCCTCAAGAGATTGTCCAAGTCCTCAAAGCTGGATAGTCCTGAAGAAATCAAGGCTGCACTCTCAACCCTAGTCTGGGCCAATAGCACGAAGGAGCTTGCCTGTGACATCCTGGCTGACTACTACAGATATCGACAGATCCTCTTCAACAAACCTAGGTACGAGAGAATAGAGAAACTGCCTTTCATTCCTCTGGAGAATGAAATTGATCTCCTGATTGGGGGCTGTGGCCCCAAGACATCAACGGTTCTTCAGACGCTCAAAGAGACTGGAGCTAGAATAGGAGAAATCTGGGAGCTCAAATGGTCAGACATTGACAACGAAAAAGGCCTTCTGAACATTTCACCAGAGAAAGGAAGCAGACCCAGACAGTTCAAGATAAGTTCCCAATTGTGTTCAATGATTGCAAGACTTCCTCATGATGGACCCTTAGTATTTGGGAGAGGAAACCTAGAGAAGTTCAGAAGAAACTATGAGAAGGCCAGAAGAGTTCTTGCTAGGAGGCTCTCAAATCCCAGGCTCAATCAGGTAATGCTGCACACCTTCAGGCATTGGTTTGCCACCAAGACCTACTGGAAAACCAAGGACATACTCTTCACTCAGAAGCTACTGGGGCACAGAAGTCTCAGCTCAACACTTGTGTACACTCAGTTAGTGGACTGGAAGAACTCTGATGATTACACTTGCAAGATAGCCAGTTCCATTCAGGAGGCTAGTTCTCTGATAGAGTCAGGTTTTGACTATGTCACAGAGTTGGATGGAATCAAGCTGTTCAGAAAGAGGAAGTGAGTTGGGAGGTACACCCAATGCATGATGACCCATTTCATTTCAACCTCATCTGGATCTTGCTCCAAATCTGGGTGAAGTTTGTTCTTGGGGGTCTATCTCTGATAGCAGGAGTGGTGGTAGGAGCAGTACTCTTTGAATTCTACAGAATCCCTTTCTGGGCCTCAATCCCAATCCTCATTCTCTGCATAATGACAAGGAAGGCCTATCCCATTCTCATCATGTTGGGTGTCTTGATGGGGCTGCTTGGAGGAGTGATCCACTAGTTTAGAAGAATAAGACAAGATGGGAGTAGAGTTAATGGAATGATTAGGGGCTTGGTTTGGTAGAGCTACATGGTCTTAGGGTGAGAAAGAAATCTAGGTCTAGAGTGACTCTGGCATGGATTGGAGTCGCACTCTTTCTTTCTAGTTTTGGGCTATGGGGATTGATAGTCTGGCTTGCTCTACCTAGTTGGTCCGCACTAGTTGTAGCTGTTGTATTCTTCTTAGGTGTCTTTCTAGAAGTTGGCCTAGGCCTAAGCAATACCACAGGAGTAAAGCGCATTGACCTGTCGAGGAGGCAAGTTGATCAACTCACAATGTGGATGCAATCTGGTGAGGTACTAACTGAGATGGAAAACCTCTCTCAAGGGCAGGTCCTGAGGTTGGCTGAAATGACTCAGAAATTGTTGGGAACATACCCTCTCAGGACATGGACTGATGGATACGGAAAGACAAGGATGTTCAAGTTACCTAAGGTGGGCCTGAAAGTTCAGGTTGCTGGATATGATCATGATCAACCTGTCTTCAGTGTGATTCTCTACAGGAGAGACTTGGCCACTGAGAGGGGCATAAGAAGACCTTGGAGGATCACAATGAGGAGTGAGCTTAGCAGACCATTCAATGCCAGAAGTAATGAAGTAGAATTGCCAAGTTGGATTGGGTAGATGAGAAAAGGGTTCTTCATGAAGGAAAGTGAAAGGAGGGTGGTATGGTTGGGCTGGACTGGTGTGGGTGCTCTAGTAGCCTGGTTGGTGTTTACAAATGGGTTGAGTTACATGGAGGGAAACGGAGTCTCTCCCAATTATGCTGCCCTTTATGCTATCATTCTAACAGCAATGGTGTTTGGAGGTTGGCTAGGAGTATTGCGTGTTGCCGTAAAGTTCCCAAAGTAGAGATTGATTTCATAGTTGACAGACACTAAGATTGCTCAGTGGGGGATGGTCTTGATCTTAGTAGGTTTCTTGAATCAGCTTTTCGGTAACTTGGCAGGATAATTGATGAGAGAGGTCAAGCTGGTAGCCCTTATTGTAGGAATAGTCTTGATAGCTGGAGTAGGGCTGTATGATTATGAAGCCATTTACAAGCCAGCGCACTCCCTTGCAGTGGACTTTACTGCTACCCAGCAGTGTTATGGTATTTGCAGTGTGACCTTCACACCCTATGTTAGTGGTGGTGACCCACCCTACACGTACTACTGGACTTTTGGTGATGGATACAGCTCAGCCCAACAAGGCCCAACTCATAACTATCCTGCTCAAGTTACTGTGACAGTGACACTCTCAGTATCATCTGGTATTCTTGGGGGCACAACATCAAAGACATTCGTGTTTGGGTGAAACTCTAGTCAAATGACTCTATGAGTCTAAGAGTTGGTTCATAGTAGACCACTCTTCTTGCCTTACCTCTCTTGTCAACAATCCTTGTTGGATTCTTGTTCAAAGATCCCTGAGACACCAAGCCTTCTAGCTCTTTCCTCAAAGTCCCAATGTCTGGGTCCCCAATCCCTTCAGGATCTAGCTCATGCCAAATCTGACGAAGGTACAGTCTCCTGCCTTGCCTCCAGTTATCAACAATCACACCCTCTGCACAGACTTGTATCCATGCAGTCAAATCAGATTCTGGTTTTCCCCACTCATGGATACTTGTATTTAGACGATAGGAACTAGTGTAGGGAACAGAGAATGATAACAGTAGTTAGACTGGGAGCTTATGGATTAGGGGCCATAGGATTGGTGTTGGTTATTGGTGGGCTGTACTTTCTCAAAAAAGGGAATGACCAGTTGGGGCTTCTCATTCCTAACTCTACTCAGATTGCCAGTGCCTCTGCAACAACAAGCATGGGCTGGAATCTGATTTATCTTGGAATCTTTGTGGCTGTCCTAGGTGTATTGTTGGGAATTGTCAAGCAGAAGGGAAGGAGAGGGGGGTTCCACAGGTAGCTGGGTCTGGATCAGTTAACCTCAGCTAGAGAGTGTAACATCTCTCTAACCCAGTGGGTCACCATCTCCAGCTCTTGGACGGTAGGTGAATACCCTGTGTGGATTACCTCATTTCGGAGTTTCCAAAAGGCTTGAGGTAGCTGTTTCTTAAGACCAGTGAGAGGCTTTCCCCTTTCTTTCATCACCTCCAAGACTTTGTTGTATCTAGATCCAAATTCATCATTTGGATTGTCTGCCACTTTCAACTGTTTGACAGCTCTGTTGACTGCTATCTCCATGGCTGTAAGATAACATGTTGCTGCTGCCCACCGCTCATCAAGGGACAGCTTGTTTGTCTCCAACATGCGGGATACCCATCCTAGCCCTCCAATGGGATCAATGTTGATTCCCATGGCCAGCTTTTCAAACATGATTCCAAATTCCATGAAGGGCATGTAGAGGTCAGTTATGATCTGGCGAATCTTAGCATCATCTCCGCTCCCTGAAGAATCTACTGCCGATATGGCTGAGACAACCTTAGCACTGACGCCTTCAAAGAACTTCAGGATTAGACTGCTGCTCTGAGTGAAACTGGTCTTGGCTGCTGCATCTGCATTCTCCATCAAGGGGCCACCCATGGTGAGAAGAGCCCCCAAGGTTGTCCACTTGCCTCCTTCTACACCTAGCTTCAAATCAACCAGTGCTGATCTTACATACATCTTGTTAATGGCTGCTTCATTTGTTAGAGTCCTAAGCTTCTCAACAGCAGCAAGGACTTTCTGAATGTCAGTCCTTGCTGACCCAACTATCCTCCTGAGCGGTTCAATTGGATCCTCTTCAGGGGCCTGCAAGGTCATTGCTCTCTGACCACAGACACGGTTTACCCTCTGAGGTAGCTAATAATCAGTGCCCCCTTTCCTCCAGGGAGATTCCAGGTTTATCCTGGAAGCTAATCTGCTCTTTTGTCAGCCAGGCAGTTTCCAGCTTTGATTGAAAGCACTTGGAAGCTCCTCACAAAAACCTCCCAAGAGGACCCTTCTACAAACTGGAAGTCACATTGAAGGAGGACAGTGGTCTCATGAAGGGAAGGGGATGGGTTCTACATGGGGCCCACTCCTACCATGCAGAGATAGCCTTTGATCTGGAAGTTGCCTGAGTTCTTCAGGGTCTGTGATTGCGTGGAGCTTCATCCCTGATGTGACAAAGATGATGGTCTTTGCAACATGAATGGACTGCAGTGCCCACATTGGCTATCATGGAGAGCTTGTCCTCCTCATGCCACAAATCCATGCCCACCACCCTTTCTCTAGCAACTAGATGTGCAAGAAGGTTGAAGACAGATGTGGGCCGATTCTATATGAGCCTTGATCATCAACACAGGTTTCTAATAAAAGGAAAGAGGAATTGGACCCCCAAGCAGGACCAATTCCTTGACTACAGGAAGTACTGGGGCCTTCATTCAAGACCTGTGATGAAGATTGGATCCAGGCCTGGGCTTGTCCATAAGGGAAATCACGCAACCCTCACGGAAGCGGATGACAGATCTCAGGTCCATTGACCTGTCAAGCTAAGGTTTGGTGGAGACGCACAGGAGTAGTCTTCTGGAGGCTCCTGAGTGGCCAGCAAGCTGGCTCTCCCTTTGCATGGGTACCCTTCCACCATCTTAGCCTCAGAACATGGGCCACATGACTTCATTGGCAAGATCATGAAGCCAGATCCAGGATATGAATCTTCCAAAGATGAATTCCGTCTAGGATGCTTGAGATGGACATATCTGCCTGCCTGTTTGCGCCCTAAGCAAGTACTTCCAGGATCAACCTGAAAGTTGGTTTTTCTGAGGTCAGGTCCCAAGCCAAGGTCTCATTGCGAGGAGGTGTTGCCAAGTCTACCCTCTCTGGAGAGGCCCACTCTCCCATATGCAGAGTTCATGACTTTGAGCAGTGACCAAGGAATTTTAGGCATAGTGAGGGTGTCTGGATTCTGAGGTTTGTAGATTATTCCATAGATCTCTTTGAATGGGGCTCCTTGGTTTAGAATCAACTCTTCCATGGATGCCCTGTAACTGAAAGTACCACCACATTCCTTTCTTAGCTTCCTCAGAGCACCTCTCTTGAATTGTACCCAATCTGGATGGAAGAGGAATGGGCCAGTCTCTAGGGAATTTTGATCTGGTCTCAGAACATAGACCCTGTCATTCTCCCAGCTCTCATCTTCCGCTGGGTCCATGAGGATGGGTATGTATCCCTCTATTGTGGATGGGAATGTGCTTCTGGGATAGTGTCCTTCAAGCCTCACTACTATTTTGAGTCCTACGATCTCCCGGGGAGGAGTGTCTTGTCTTGACCATCTTATCTCAGAGACAAGATGAGGACCTTTGGGCAATTTTGGCCAATTCAGCAACAAAGTGGCAAGCATCCATACCCCACCAAAAACTGCCAAAGCCACGACATAGGGAAGCCATGGAAGCGCTTGGGCTCTTGTCACAAACAAGTCATAGGGGCCCAAAGAAAAGAGAAGACCCAGTGAGACCAGTGCAGGGAGGAAAGGTACTTTCTTTCTCAACCATCCATACCTTGACCTGGAATCTCTCTGGCACTGGGGGTATTGTCTGGGAACCTCTTCACTTGCCTGGTAGGTTCTCCTGATGCCACAGTTTGTGCAGTAGAGCTTGACCTGAGCAATGCTCATCAAATGGACACTCTAGGTGGTGAAGTCATGGTATATCCACAACATTTTATTCAGACATCGATCCTTCTTGAATTCCTGAATTGCCATCTCTTAGAGTTCTAACAAGTCTACTAGCTCTCTTGGCTGCATTATCAGTCTGTGCACCTCTTCAGACAGTTCATGCATCTACCTCACCACTGGATGGTGTTGGGAGGGTGGTCTACTGTGGAGGACCATCATGGTACTGTCCAGGACAAGTTCTCACCACAACTAAGGGAGATGATGTGGTTGTGCTGGTTGTTGGGAGTCAGCCTTGGGTAGGTCCTGACTTGTCCATTGTTGACACTGCAGGGCTTGCATTTACGCAAAGGGCACACCTCACTAACTTAGGGGTCTGGGAGTTCTATGCCAGAACAGAGTCGCCACTTGCATCAGACAACTTCACTGTATACTCAAGAGGTGGTCTTATCTGCCCCTACTGTTTCCAAGTCTTGGCTGTCCATGGAGTGAGCAGTAGAGTCTTTGATTCAAGTCCTAGGTTTCCCCTTACAGTGCCATCATGCCCACCATTCTCATGCTCAGCCTCAATAGGAACAGTCAATCATGACTTTGTCATTGTGACCACTGCGATAGGTGACTCCCCAGACTGTGTAATACCATCAGGTTTCACAACTCTAAGATCAAATGGTTACTATGAGGTGGACTACCAGATTGTAGGACCAACACAAACCAACCTTGTCTTCACATGTACTGGAACTGAACCCATCTCAATTGTTGTTGATGCGATCTCATTCCATGGTTCTGCTTGAACCAAGGGAATCCGAATCAAGGAGAATTTGAACTGAAGGCCCACCTTCTCGGATTGGCTCTCTAGCTATTGGAAGAAGTGATAGTTTCACCAGTCTATGGCTTATACCTCTAAACAGCCAAAGCTACAAGATTGATAGTTCTTACCAACTGAAGAAGTGCCAATGACTGGGGTTCAAATCCCACCCCCCGCACCACACCATAATGAGGCTTCAGATTTGAAAGAGGAGACTGAGAGCGTGCTCGAAGCTCTAGGAATAAGGTCAGAATCTCAAAGTCTCGTGGCACAGTGTCAGGTGGGGAGCAGGCGAATTGTTGACGTTGCTTCGAACGGCCTGAAGCTCTTGCTAGTCAGAATGTTCCCTCTAATCTTTAGAACGTAAAGCCCAGGGTTCGACAATAAAGCTTTGACCTGGGTCATATTGAATTTCGCTATTAAAATCGGAGCTTTACTGAGTTGAGTTACTTGCGTGACCCTTAAGGCTACTAACGTCTGGTTTAGGCGTATACTTGATGGGATAAGATTGGACGCGTTGAAGCCTTGGGGAAGGCCTATCACGGCCGTCAGATACGTACCCTGGCTTTGGGAAGTAATAGTAGCTGTTTCAAACCGGACTGTTCCCGAGACGAGGGGAGCGAAGGGTTTCATCAAAGGAAAACGGTCAATGCCCACCGCAGCTAAGCTGGAGCCTGTGAAGTAAGGTGTATCGCCTAATCCGTCGGGTGCAGGGCACACGTTTTGGTCAGAGCCGGTACAGTGGTCCACACCCGTATAGTCCGACCAAAAATTTCCGCCGCTTGGATAACCATCATCCCACAATGTAACGCATGGTTCGTAGGGGCAGCCTGAGACTGCCTGAATTGTGTTGTTGATGAAATTGTTGTGGAAACAGCAGTCACCCGCGCCATTCACGACCATTCCCACACTATTGTTTGACAGCGTGTTACCAATAGCAAAACAGGTGCATCGTCTAATTTCGCTAATTCCGAAGCCGTTATTGCCAACGAGGTTGCCAGAAACAACAATGTCGCCGTTGCCGCAATTGGGATATGCATTAACGACAGTGTAGGCAGCGGCACAAGTGTTGGAGTAGGTAACGAATATGCCTCCGTCTGCATTAGATGAAACGTCGTTCCCGACAACGGTTACGTAGCGTGAGGCGTCGATGTCAATACCTATGAAATTTGACCGCACAATATTGTCTGCAATTGTCACGTTTTGTGACCCTTCCAGAGCTATTCCTTGACCAGCGGTGATGGTTGCATTCTCTATCTGCCCGTTATCGACGTCCCCAAAGTAGACACCGCCATTTTGTAAGGACAAGTCTTCGATGGCAAAGTATGCGTTCGTATGGACGATTCGGATGTCACCAGTTATCCCCCAGCCTTTGATAACGTAAGGGTCAACGGCTGTTCCACTGCCGCCCGTGACTCCGTTGCTATCGGTGAAGTCACTGTTGCTTTGTATGAGTATAGAGGAGTGAAGTCGGAGATTAGTTGCTCTCGCCGGAACTAAGCCGGCGACCATTATTACCGTCAAGGACAAAATAGCTATGCTCGCTATTCTTGCAAGCATTCCAAGAACAGCCTTGTTTGGGCCTTCACTTGCTCAAGGTCTTAAGTCTACCTGAGGCGCTACAACGGTCAATAATCTTGGGTCCTTGGGTCGGTTTGAGAAAGGATCGAGACATTGCACGTTGATGCGGAGTGCTACGTATGTCCCTTGGCTGCTTATGTGTAGTAGTAAACTGGTGCTGAAATCTCACCCCCCGCACCAGATTTACTAGTAAATACAGAACAGCTCGCGGAATGGCTTCTCAGACCTAAGACCCTGACAAGTGCCCGGATCCAAAAAACTCGGACGAAATAAATAGGACGCGTGAGATTGTGCTCAGAATGATGTTGATATGAGCGGCCAAGTGTCTCAGCCCGTTAGTATTCCACCCTCAAGACAGATGGGTCAGCTAATCTGGCCGGGCGCAATGGCCGCTCAAACAGTCTATGTGGCTGCAAAGATAGGCCTCGCCGACATCATTACGAAAGGTCCCAAGACCGCTGAAGAGTTAGCGCTTGAAACGAACACTCACCCTCCGACACTCCGCCGTTTTCTACGGGCCCTCAACAGCCTAGGCATTTTCTCAGAAGATGCTACGGGAAGGTTTCATCATACGCCACTTAGCGAGACCCTACGAAGCGACGTGCCGGATTCGGTTCGGGCTTGGGCCATAATGCTTGGGGCTCCATTCATCTGGAAGCCCTGGGGAGAACTACATGAAACAATCATCACTGGCAGCCCAGCGTTCGAACGAATATTCGGCCTAAACCTCTTCGACCACTTCTCCAAACATCCTGATGACGGAGCAATCTTCGACGCAGCAATGAGTTCTCAGTCTTCAGGCCTCTCGGACATGGTTTCCGCGTACGATTTTTCCAGATTTGACCGGATCGTGGATGTCGGCGGAGGCCGAGGCGAACTGCTCCGCGGAATCCTGGGAGCGAACCCGGCCCTGCGCGGAATTCTCTATGACCTTCCCTCAGTTGTCACAGGTGCAACGGCATTGCGAGGAGGAACCCTAGGGTCTCGATGTGAGATCCGAGCTGGAAACTTTTTCGATTCGGTACCCGAGGGGGCTGATGCGTATGTTCTCAAGCAGATCATTCACAGTTGGAACGACGAAGACGCGATTAGAATCCTTAGAAACTGTAGACGCGCAATCAGACCCGATGGAACCCTTATCATAATCGGAGACGTTCTGAAACCTTCAGACAAGCCCGACTCTAATGTCGGATTAATGGACTTGATGATGCTAGTGCTGTCGCCGGGTCGTGAACGAACCGAGTCTGAATATGCCACCTTGCTGAGGGAAGCAGGGTTCTCTCTCGCGAGAGTGATATCGAGAGTAACAGGCTCGATTATTGAGGCCCATCCGGCATAGTGGCCATATAGACCCAAGTTGTACGAATGAACTGCGAAGGCGGGAGCTCTTGCGAGAAAGTTGCCGTGAGTTGTTTGTACGTACTAGCAAACCTGTGACCCAAATCCCATCCCCCGTACCATTTTTGTTAGCTAGCTGATTAGTGCTCCAAGCCTCGTTTCGCGCACAGCCGAAGAATAGTCAAGCCACCCTATGATGGCAGTGGAACCTAGGGGGTTGCAGTGATGTTTCTCGTGAGCTGGTCGTAGATTCTCAATCTTTCCAGCGCGATGTCAGCTCCGGTAACTTTGTGCTCGCTGAAGAATTTCTCGACCTCAGCCAGCTGGCCAACGCCTACAATCGAGAGGTATTCTCGCAGAATGATCGAGAACTGTGCTGTCCCAGAGTACATCTCTTCTAATTTTGCGATGTTCTTCTTGAACCATTGCCAAACCGCGGTTTTTGCGTCTGGATTGGCTGTGGCGTAGAGGATCACGTTCCGGACGTCTTGACGCTTTACCTTGCCACTCAACGCAAAGTCTAGCGTTTTTGCTACGAGTTCAGGATTCTTGAAGCTGGCTAAGCCTTCCATGTATCTTAGTCGTTCTTCGTCTGTAGTGCTTTTTGTATACTTGCCAATTAGGCCATCATAGTCGTTTGATGATCTAGCGTATCCCATAACAACTGATCGTTTCATGTCCGGCTCGACATTGGATTGGTCATTGAGCTTAGAACCGGCCTTCTTTGCATAGGCATCGTCTAGAAGAGTGAGGCGGGCGGCGATGATGCCCTTGAGGGTGGTGCTATTATCGTCCTTCTTGCTCTCGAAAATTTTGAGTCCGGCGCCATGGAATTTGCGCGAAGTCTCGACTAGTTTCGAGGGTGCGATCTGGTATAGGAATGAGAGCTGGTCGGAGACTTCGACCGCGGGAAGATACTCCTCCTCGTTCTGATATTTCTCGACCAGTTTGATGTATTCTTTGAAAAAGGTCCGTCCGGACAGGAGAAAGGCTTTGGCGTCGCTGATCAATCCCCAACGGTCGAGCGGAGAGAGTCCGCTCTTCCAGACAAGGTCTAGCAGTTCCTTTCCATTGTACTGGACGACGTAGAATCCTGTCTGGTCCACGTTCAGTTTGAGGGATCGTGGTGTTGTTGGGAGATTTACCTCGGCCTTTTTCTTGTCGAGCAATAACGATTGCGTCTTGCCGTCAACGTTCATTGTGACCGGGATCGGCCAGGTCTGCTTGGAGGTCCCGCCTGTCAGGAGAAACCTCTCCTGTTCAAGGGTTAGTCTGCCGTCGGCCAATGAGGCTTTGACGACTGGGAAACCCTCTTGGCTGATCCAGCCTTCCATGATTCGGCTAACATCCGTCCCGGATGCTTCTTGGAGGCTTGACCAGAGATCGTGGCCGGAGGCGTTGCCGTATCGGAATTTCTCTAGATACTGCCTAACGCCGTTTTTGAAATTCTCTGGGCCTATGTAGGCTTCGATCATTCGTAGGATGCTTGCGCCTTTGCCGTAGCTGATCTCGTCGAATAGTTCTTCGATCTCTTCAGGGTCATGGACCTTCGCCATGATGGGATGGGTCTTGGTCAGGGCGTCGCGGCCCATCGCGCCTGATGTGGATGTTCGGACAAAGTCTTGCCAGACCTTCCATTCTGGATAGGCTCGGTCGGTGGATTTGAAGTCCATGAAGGTGGCGAAGCTCTCGTTCAGCCAGAGGTCGTCCCACCATCTCATCGTGACCAGATCTCCAAACCACATGTGAGCGATCTCATGCGCGATGACATGAGCTACCGATTTCCTCGCCCGAACGCTCGTGTCTTTGTCCACGTGCAGGAGAATTTCCCGGTATGTGATAGCTCCCCAGTTCTCCATCGCACCATAGGCAAATTCTGGGACTGCTATGTTGTGGAGCTTGGGTAGTTGAAAGGGGATTCCGAAGTATGACTCGTAAAAGTCTAAGACTTTACGCGTGGCGTCGAATGAGAATTCTGTGTTGATCTTTCCGGTCGGCCGATCAGCGTAGGCCGCGTAAAGTTCTGTTTCTCCGTGCCCGTTCTTCTCCTGGACGAATTTTCCGACGCCCAAGTAGAGGAGGTATGTGGACATTTTCGGGGTCTTCTTGAAGGTGACAGTCTTCTTGTCTCCCTGCGTTGTATCGGATTCGATGGGCATGTTCGAGATGACGGAGAGATTCGCGTCTGTCCGGATACTAACCTTGAACACTGCCTTGAAAGCGGGATGGTCCAGGCAAGGGAAGACCTTGCGGGCCTGGACGGCTTCGAGGTGAGTTGTGAGGATGTAGCCTTCTCCATAGGATGCCTTGTAGAACCCGGTGAAGTTGTCGGAGACTTTACTATTGAACTCTATTTCTAACGGACCCGAGAACTTGCCCGTCTGAATCTCTAGAATCTTCCCTGCATGTTTGAATGGGACTTTGCTCCCACGGGACTTTACACTGTCGATCTCTTGGCCCACAGCATTGAGGGATATGTCCCCGAGGGATTCTAGATCTACTGTCACTTTGCCGCTATATTTGAGACCAGCAAAATCTACATCGAGGAGCAGATCGTATTCTCTGACATGCTGAACGTTCTTCTCGGGCTGGATTGTCGCTACCTGCATGAATGTCGCACTTGAAAAGCGTTTGAGATGTACTTAAGAAAGAAACGGTGGGAGACGTGCTTAACTAAGGACGTGTTCCGGATGCAAAGTAGGTATAGGACCCAGCGATAGTCGCAAGAACTTACCGGTTGAGGACTCCTTCTCTGGCTTCCGTGGAACAACCTAGAAACTAAACAGAAGGAGCTTTTTTCGGGTCTCTCGAAAATCCCGCCAGGTGGTGTTTCGATTCAACCGTTTAGGACCTTGATTGGCCAGGCACGGCAGTCTGCTCTCCGGCTCGACGCTTCATAAGCACGGCGATTGATATTACAACAATAATCGCCGCAACTCCTCCAACGACAGCATACAGAGCATAATCAAAGGAGGTTTGTACAGGTGACTGGGGCGGTTGGATGTCAGACCCGGTTACATTAACCAAACCGTTCATCGTTGGATGGAAGCCGCATTGAATCGGGTAGAAACCATGCTTGTAGAAAATGTAAGAAAAGCTTTGGCCGGGGTTCAAAGTTCCGCTGCTGACTAGAGGAGTCCCTCCCTGAGTAACATTCGTCTGTGGCGTTGAGGAGACGGTGTGCCTATCTATTCCGATGCTGTCATAG
>Ga0209161_10003337_pt1 | contig 12969 bp, 12 predicted proteins | sample GraSoiAngelo_155_FD_186169 | JGI IMG/M metagenome (GOLD analysis project Ga0209161, IMG submission 186169) | Grasslands soil microbial communities from the Angelo Coastal Reserve, California, USA - 14_1009_13_30cm (SPAdes) (version 2) | ecosystem: Environmental > Terrestrial > Soil > Grasslands...
GGACCGCGTCGCGCTCGGCCGACCAACGGACGAGGACGGCCGCGACCCCGATCCAGGCGACGAAGTAGAGCACCGCGCGTGCCAGGAAGAACGGCACGTTCAGGTAGGCGTGCTTGTACTGGAGGACCGGATCGGCGGCGACCGCGCCGGGCTCCGCCCACTCGTAGATCACGTGCATGCCGAGCACGACCGGCACGAAGAAGAGCGCCAGCAAGGGCAGGGTGACGGCGGTCGATTCCGCGACGCGGCGGATGACGATGCCCCACGACCCGCCGGACAGGTAGTGGAGCATGACGATCGCGAGCGCGCCGAGCGGGATCGAGAGGCAGAAGAGCCAGCTCACGAGCCACGCCCGGAAGAACGCGGCGGGGCTGAAGGCGGCGCCGACGGCGGCAACGATGAGTGCGGCGGTGCCGACGGCGAGCGCCCGCCGCTCGAGACGAACGAGAGCGGCGTCCGTCACGACGGTGGCTCTGCGGTGAGACGTCCCCGCTCCTCCGGGGGCACGTCGTCGAGGCGGGCGTGCTGGCTCCGCTGGAGGGCGCGGATGTAGGCGGCGATCGCCCACCGGTCGGCGGCCGGTACCTGCGCGGCGTACGGCGGCATCGCGCCCCAGCCGCGCGTCATGACGTCGACGAAGTGGCCGACGGGCGCCTGCCGCAGGCGGTCGGCGTGGAAGGACGGCGGCGCCGTGTAGCCGCGCTGGACGATCATGCCGCCGCCGGTGCCGGCGCGGTCGTGGCACGGCGAGCAGTAGATGTCGTAGCGCTCGCGGCCGCGGGCGAGCAGCGTGGCGGAGAGCGGCACCGGCAGCCGGTCGCTCCTCGGGTCGAACCCGGCGAGCGGATCGCGCGCCGCGCCGCGTGCGACGGTGCCCGGGACGGGGTCGCGCGCGCAGCGCCCGTCGGCGAAGAGGCGGCTCGGTCCGAGCGGCTCGCAACGCGGCTGCTCCCGCATCTTCTGCGAGCAGGCGGCGGCGAGGGCCGCGAGCACGAGGACGGTCTCAGCGCGCAACTTCGGATACCTCCGCGGCGCCGAGGCCGTGCAGCAGCTCCGCCGTCGCGCCGCGCTCGAAGCGCGCGTCGCGCGCGTCGATCGCCAGGAAGAAGCGGTCCTGCGTCGCGCGCGCGAAGCGCGGCACGTTGAACAGCGGGTGGTAGGGCATCGGCAGGCGGTTCAGCGCGAGCATGCCGAGCGCCGCGGTGAGGCCGCCCACGAGCACCGCCAGCTCGAACGTGATCGGGATGAACATCGGCCAGCTGTTCAGTGGACGGCCGCCGACGTTCAGCGGGTACCACACGCCCATCGCGTACCACTGCATGAAGAAGCCGCCGGCCGCGCCGAGGAGCGCGCCCGTGAGGACGAGCAGCGGTAGCCACGTGGGGCGGAAGCCGAGCGCCTCCGTGAGCCCCTCGACCGGGAACGGCACGCAGGCGTCGATGCGACGGTAGCCCGCTTCGCGCACGCGGTGCGCGGCGGCGAGGAGCGCGTCCGGGCTCTCGAACTCCGCGACCAAGCCCCACATGCGCGGACCCGTCATGCCGCCGCCTCGCCACGCTCTTCCTCGAGCAGCATCCGCATCTCCGCGATCGAGATCATCGGGATGAAGCGGATGAACAGGAAGAAGAACGTGAGGAAGATGCCGAACGAGCCGAAGAGCGTCGCCCAGTCCCAGACCGTCGGGTAGTACATCCCCCACGACGACGGCAGGAAGTCGCGGTGCAGCGACTCGACGACGATCACGAAGCGCTCGAGCCACATCCCGATGTTCACGAAGACGGCGACCACGAAGAGCGCGACCGCGCTCCGCCGCACACGCTGGAGCCAGAGGAGCTGCGGCAGGGCGACGTTGCAGAGGAGGCACCCCAGGTAGGCCGGACCGTAGGGGCCGACGATGCGGTTCAGCTGCACGTACCGCTCGAAGCGGTTGCCGCTGTACCACGCCATGAACCCTTCCATGAAGTAGCCGTAGGCGACGATCAGCCCGGTGACGAGGAGGATCTTCGCCATGTTCTGGAGGTGGCGCTCGGTGATGAGGTCCTGGAGCCCGTAGGCGGCGCGCAGCGGGATGGCGAGCACGATCACCATCGCGAAGCCGGAGAAGATCGCGCCGGCGACGAAGTATGGCGGGAAGATCGTCGAGTGCCAGCCGGGGAGCTGCGCCACCGAGAAATCGAAGCTCACGACCGTGTGCACGGAGACGACGAGCGGCGTCGCCAGGCCCGCGAGCAGCAGGTAGGCAATCTCGTAGCGCTGCCAGTGGCGCGCCGACCCACGCCAGCCGAGCGCGAACACGCCGTACGCGACGCGGCCGATGCGGCTTTGCGAGCGGTCGCGCAGCGTCGCGAGGTCGGGAATGAGGCCGACGTACCAGAACATCAGCGAGATCGTGAAATACGTGGAGACCGCGAACACGTCCCAGACGAGCGGGCTCCGGAACTGCGGCCAGAGCGACATCGTGTTGGGATACGGCGTGAGCCAGTAGAAGAACTGCGGGCGGCCGAGGTGGAGGATCGGGAAGAGTCCCGCGCACATGACGGCGAAGATCGTCATCGCCTCGGCGAAGCGGTTGATCGACTGCCGCCACTCCTGGCGCAGCAGGAGGAGGATGGCCGAGATCAGCGTGCCGGCGTGGCCGATGCCGATCCACCAGACGAAGTTCGTGATCGCGAACCCCCACGCGACGGGGACGTTGACGCCCCAGATGCCGATGCCGAGGTACAGCAGCATGGTGACGGCCAGCGCGAGCAGCCCGAGGAGCGCGAGCCCGAGCATGAAGCCGAAGAGCCATCCCCGCCCCGTGCGTTGCGTGAGGACGATGCCGGCGATCTTGTCGGTGACCGACGTGTAGGTGTGCGGTGCCCCGATGACGGGCGGCGGGCCGCTCGGCGGGGCGGTGGCCGTCGTCACCTCAGGCGAGCTCCGGGTTCGGGTTGGAGACGGCGGCGAGGTACGTCGTCCGCGGGTGCGTGTTGAGCTCGGCAAGTAGCGCGTAGTTCCGCTCCTCGGCCTTGAGCACGCGGACGCGGCTCGCCGGGTCGTTCAGGTCGCCGAACACGATCGCCTCGGCCGGGCACGCCTGCTGGCAGGCGGTCACCACCTCGCCGTCGGCGATGCGGCGGTTCTCCTTCTCGGCCGCGATGCGGGTCTGGACGATCCGTTGCACGCAGTACGTGCACTTCTCCATCACGCCGCGGCTCCGGACGGTGACGTCGGGGTTGTAGAGCAGCTTCAGGCTCTCGCTGTTCCAGCGCGAGTACTCGAAGAAGTTGAAGCGCCGGACCTTGTAGGGGCAGTTGTTCGAGCAGTACCGCGTGCCGACGCATCGGTTGTAGACCATCTCGTTGAGGCCCTCGGCCCCGTGGACCGTCGCCTCGACCGGGCAGACGACCTCGCACGGCGCGTTCTCGCAGTGCATGCACGGGACGGGCATGAAGTAGGCGTCGGGCGTCGCCGGGTCGCCGGTGAAGTACGTGTCGATCCGGATCCAGTGCATCTCGCGGCCGCGCAGCACCTCCTTCCGGCCGACCACCGGGATGTTGTTCTCGGCCTGGCAGGCCGCGACGCAAGCGTTACAGCCGACGCAGGTGCTCAGATCGATCGCCATGCCCCAGCGATAGCCGGCGTACTCCCAGTCCGGGTACAGACTCTCGGCCGTCGTCTCGGGCTCGCGCGCGGCGCCTGCACGGTAGCGGTCGATCGGGTAGGCGCGGACGATGTCGCGTCCCTCCATCCGCTGGTGATGCTGCGTGCGGGCGAGCGTCCGGCGCGTCCCCGTCGGGTGGACCGCGACGCCGATTCCGGACCAGAGCGCGTCGGCGGTGCGGATCGCGTACGCGTTGAAGCCTTCGTGCTGGAAGGGCCCGCGACCGCCGTACCCGAAGTGCACGGTGAGCGAGCCCTCGGCCTGCCCCGGCGCAACGAGCACCGGCGCCTGCACGGTGCGGCCGGCGAAGGCGAGCTCGACGACGTCCTCGGTGTGCACGCCGAGCCGCGCCGCCGTCGCGGGCGCGACCTGGACGGCGTTGTCCCAGGTGAGACGGCTGAGCGGCCGCGGCAGCTCCTGGAGCCAGGCATTCGCCGCGAAACGTCCGTCGTGCACCATCGGGTCCGGGCGGAAGACGACCTCGAGGCCGGACGCCTGGGCGCCGGGCGGCGTCGCCGGGGCGCGGCGCGGCAGCACGTAGCGCGTCGTGGCGGCCGTGCCCGGCACGACGCCCGCCTCGAGCCAGCTCCGCCACTGGTCGTCGAAGTCGGCGACCCGGCGCTCGGTCTGCCACCGGCCGCGCACGATGTCGTAGCCGGCACGCGTCGGCCCGTCGGCCGCGACGGCGAGGAGCTCGTGCGCGGACTTCCCGTCGTAGAGCGGGGCGATGAGCGGCTGCACGATCGTCACCGTGCCGTCGAAAGCGCGGACGTCGCTCCACGACTCGAGGTAGTGCGCGGCGGGCACCACCCAGTGGGCGCGCGCGGCGGTGTCGTTGGCGTAGAGCGAGAGGTGGATGCGGAGCGGCACCTTCGCCATCGCGTCGGCAAACGGGAGGTCGACGGGCGCGTTGAACGCCGGGTCGCCGCCGAGGATGAGCAGCATCTCGACGCGCTCGGCCGCCATGTCGTCGACGAGCGCGCGGAGCGACGCGAGCTGGTCCTCCGATCGCACCTCGACCGGCGGAGCGTACGTGAGCGTCTTCCCGACGTTGCCGAGCGCGGCGTTGATGAGGTGCGCGAGCGCCTGGACGTCGGCCGGCTGCGTCTCGCCCGCGATGACGAGGCTCCGCCCGCGGTGGCGGGCGAGGTCGCGGGCCACGGCCTCGATCCACTTCCGCGGCAGCTGATCGCCGGGCGGCGCCGTCGCGCCCGGGACGCCTGCGGCAGCCGCGAGCGCGCGCGCCAGCGCCGCGACGTCGGCGGCACGGAGCGGGAGGCGATGGTCGGCCTTCGCGCCCGTCGGCGTGAGTGCGCTCTCGGCGACGTAGAGACGGTTCATGGCCGATCCGGGGCGCCGCCGGGCCGCGAACTCCCGCACGTGTGCGAGGTGCGCCGGCCCGCAGCCGAGGAAGTCGGCGTCGAGCGCGACGACGACGTCCGCGTCCGCGAAGCGATAGAGCGGCCGCACGTCATCGCCGAAGGCGGCGAGGGCTCCGGCGCGGACCGCGTCCGTCGACGTCGGCTCCCACTGATGCCAGTGCGCTTCGGGGTACTGCTCGAGGACGGCGCGGAGCTGCGCGCCGAGCGTCGGTGACGTGACCGTTTCGGTGAGGATGCGGAGGCCCGCGCCGCGGCGGCCGCGTTGCACGGCCAGCGCCCCGCGACACGTCGCGAGGAAGTCCGCCCACGTGCGGATGGCGCCGCCGAACGTGACCGCCTGGAGCCGATCCGGGTCGTAGAGCGTCAGGACCGACGCCTGCGCCTGAGCATCGGTGGCGCCGAGGCTCGCCGGATGGCCCGTGTTGCCCTCGACCTTGATCGGCCGCCCGAGGTGGCTCTCGACGAGGAGCCCGAGGCCGAGACCGCCGGGCGTCGGCATCGCGGTGGCGAAGTAGACGGGCCGCCCCGGGACCATGCCCTCGGGCGCGTGGACGTACGGCACGATCGGCTCCGAGGGACCCTGCGTGCAGCCGCCGATCCCGCCGAGCGCGAATGCCGCGGCCATGAGCTTCAGGAACGAACGCCGCTGCATCGGATCGAGCCAGAGCGCCGTCGCTGCGGGCATCTCGCGCGCCACGAGCTCGGCGAAGGCCTCGGAGTCGGCCACCTCCTCGAGTGTCCGCCAGTACTGCGCACCGCGGGCGGCAGCGAGTCGGGCACGGACGGCGTCGAGATCGGTCATCGGTGGCAGACGTAGCAGCTGGTCAGATGCTCGCGGTCCATGATGGCGTACTCCTGCACGAGCCGGCGCCCGAGCGTTGCCTGATCCTCGCTCGGTTGCCAGTCGAGCTCGAAGACGTGTTCCCGCGGGCGGACGAACCGCGACGGGTCCGTGTGGCAGCCGAGACACCACTGCATGTAGAGCGTGTTCGCGCGCCAGAGGAGCGGCATCTCGTCGACGCGCCCGTGGCAGGTGACGCACCCGACGCCCTTGGCGACGTGGATGCTGTGGTCGAAGTAGGCGAAGCCGGGGAGATCGTAGACGCGGTTCCAGCGCATCGGCTGCCCGCTCCGGAAACTCGCGCGCACGGGCTCCAGCATCGGCGCCGCCGACCAGATCTGCTTGTGACAGTTCATGCACGTCTCCGTCGGCGGCATGCCGGCAAACGACGAGGTCTCGACGGTCGTGTGGCAATAGCGGCAGTCGATGCCGAGACCGCCGACGTGGTGGGCGTGGCTGAACGGCACCGGCTGCTCCTGCGGCACGCGCACGCCGGTGAGATACGTCGACTCGAAGAGACCGCCGGCCACCGCGCCCGCGACGCCGAGCACGATGATGACCCCGGCGATCGAGACGCGCGAGATCGTGTTGGTGCTGGGATGGAAGATCTGCGGCATCGGTTGGCGCCGGCGAAGCGCCCGCGTCGCGACGCGCACCTTCGTTAGCAGGTTGACGTAACAGGGGGTAGCCGGGTCGACGGCGGCGACGGTGCGGGATTGACACGGCCAGCAGTCATGCCCGCGAGGTAGCCAGCGGGCCAGCGGGTGGGACGTGGGGCGCGGCCGGGTGATTCATCAGCCGGCCGCGGTGTCCGAGTCTGGCCGGCACATGACGATCGTCGCCCTTTGCGGCGGACACTCGCTCCGTCCCGCCATCCGCGAGCCGACCGACGACCGGCTGGCGCAGCTCCGGTTGCCGCCCGGTTTTCGCATCGCGAAGTTCGCCGAGAAGCTGGGACATCCGTGCATGCTCACGGTCGGCGAGGACGGCACCGTCTACGTCACGCGGCGGACACCGGCGAGGTGCTCGCGCTCACGGACGAGGACGGCGACGGATATGCCGAGGGTCTTCGCGACGGGCCTCCGCGACACGATCGGCTTCGGCTGGCATCCTGCGTCGCACGAGATGTGGGGCATGGACCACGGCACCCGTCATGCTCGTCGTGCCTCGAAGGACTTGACACCAAGCTAACAATTTGGTATTGTCGCCCTATTCAAGTCATGGGGCGGGTGCCCATCCAGCTCGAGCTACGCCCGCGGACCTGGGGCGGGAAGCGTCGCGGCGCCGGTCGCAAGCCGTCGGGGCGGAAGGTCGGGGTTCCGCATCGCGCTCGCCCCGCGCACGACGCTCGGCATCCCCTGCACGTGACGCTGCGGGCATCGCAAGGGCTTCCCTCGCTGCGCACGGACACGGTCTTCTATGCAATCCGGCGCGGCCTGGGCCAGGGGTCGCGTGGCGGCCTACGCGTGTTGCAGTTCTCGGTGCAGCGCGATCACGTGCATCTTCTCGTCGAGGCGCTGGATGTCCGCGCCCTCTCGCGCGGCATTCAGGGACTCGCCATCCGCATCGCGAAGGCAGTGAACCGGATCCTCGGGCGGCGGGGTCGCGTCTGGACCGATAGGTTTCACGCCCGAGCGCTGCGGACGCCGCGCGAGGTCAGGAATGCCCTCGTTTACGTGCTGCAAAATTGGGCCAAACACGTACGTGGCGCACGCGGGCTCGATTGGCGCTCGTCCGCGATCTGGTTCCAAGGCTGGGCGACTCCGATGGAGTTGTTGATGAAGGGAACGTGCCCCGTGGTTGGACCACGAACGTGGCTTGCGGCCGTCGGTTGGCGGCGGCTCGGGCTGATCCATCCCGACGAGCGGCCGGCGCCAGCTCGTGGAGGCCTGGATGCACGAGGCCGCGTGACTTGATGACCGAGGCGCGCGCCGGCACATCATATGCTTCGCCCGCGGAGCCCGGGCCGTCGTTCGACGCAGCCCCTGACGTCAGACCGTCGCCGCGATCTCCGCCGCTTCCTCCGCTGCCTTCGCCGTCGGCACACCCGCGGCGTTCAGCATCAGGAACGTCGCGAAGCCGAACCACAGCAAGTCATACCAGCGTGGCGCGGCCACCTCCTTGGCGGCCAGGAGGCCGCGGACGCCGAGGAGCAGCAGGGCGAGCGGGACGAGCAGCGTCAGCCCGGGACCACCCGTCGCCGACCGGACCTGATCGTTCATACCGCGGAAGAAACCCATCACGTGATGCGCCTCGATGCCGGCGGTTCCATTCGTGGCGGTGGCCCGTGGGACCGCGAGCTGTTCGGCGATGTCCTCGCGGTCGAGCTGGGGTGCGATCGGGCTGAGGTGGCCGCTCAGCGCGACGCTCGGGTCGCGCCAGCCGGGCGCCTCCGGATCGTAGAGAACGAGCAGGCTGCCCGTCGCGGCATTCGCCTCCGCGGCCTGCACGCCCGCCTGGCCGGCGAGTCGCGCCTCGAGAGCGCGGGCGAGATCGTCGTTGCCGCGCAGCGGGCCGATCTTCACGCGCATCCGACCGGGGATCGAATGCACCGTGCGGAAGTCGGCGGCCTCCATGGCCACCGCTAGCGGTCAGCGGGCCGGGTGCGGTCGCCGTTCGCGCGCTCGGCACGCACCTCCGCGACGAAGTCGTTCACCTGCTCGGTCGCCTCGGCAGCGGCGGCCTTGAGGGCCTCGGCAGCGGCGAGGACGCCCTTGACGGCGCGCTTCGCCAGCGGCCGGACGGCGGCACCCGCGTCGGGAAAGAGGGACGGGGCGGCGATACCGGCGCCGAACCCCAACAGCACTCCGCCCCATCCCTTGAACAGATTGTCGACCAGAGCCATGAGCCGCCTCCTCCGATGTAGGCGCCTCTAAATAGAGCCGCGCGCCACTCGCCGGCAACCCCTCGCGCCTTCACGCCGCCATCGTGCGGGATTCCTTGGCCGCGTCCGATGTGGCATTCGACCTCAGGGGGGCACACGATGACGTCGATCGCCCTCGCACCGTCCATCCTGTCAGCCGATTTCGCGCGCCTGGGCGAGCAGGTCGCCGAAGTCGAGGCAGCGGGCGCCGACCGCATCCACGTGGACGTCATGGACGGACATTTCGTCCCGAACATCACGATCGGGCCGGTGGTCGTCCGCTCGCTCAGGCGGGTGACCCGGCTCCCGCTCGAGGCGCACCTGATGATCGCCGAGCCCGATCGCTACCTCGAGGTGTTCGCCGACGCTGGTGCCGACGGGCTCACGGTGCACGTCGAAGGCGCGATCCACCTTCACCGGACGCTCGAGACGATCGCGAAGCTCGGGAAGCGGGTGGGGCTCGCGCTGAATCCTGCGACGCCTGCCACGATGCTCGAGGAGACTTCATCGTGAGCACGCTGCCGAAGATCCGCCGCGTGCGCGAGCTGCTCGATCGCGTTCGCCCCGCCTGCGAGCTCGAGGTGGACGGCGGCATCCATCCCGAGACGGCGCGCCGGGTGGTCGACGCCGGGTGATCGATGGGAGTCGAGATCGCGCTCGGACCTCCGGTGCTCAGCATCAACCACGGCGCGACGTTCATGGTCACGGACCTCGGCGGCGAGATCCAGGCCGACACGGACCAGGGTGTCTTCGCCGACGATACCCGCTTCGTTTCCTACTACGCGATCTTCGCCAACGGGCTTTCGTGGCAGCGTCTCAACTCGGCAGCGACGAGCTACTACGAAGCCCGGGTCTATCTCATGAACGATGTCGTGCCGACCGAGGACGGCGACATCCCCGAGGGCGCGCTGTCGCTCGTCATCGACCGCACCGTGTCCGACGGTATCCACGAGGACCTCGACGTCGCGAACCACGGCCTGGTTCCCGTGCGCTTCAACCTGGAGATCGCCCTCCGCTCGGACTTCGCGGACCTGTTCGAGGTGAAGCGCGAGCATCTCGTCCGGCGCGGGCGCATCATCACGCGGTGGCATCCGTGGCGTGCGGAGCTCGAGACCGCGTACGCCAACCGCGACTTCCGCCGGCGTCTCGTCTACCGGCTGCTGAACAGCGGCTCGCCGCCCAGTTACGCCAACGGCCGGGTCACCTTCGAGCTCGACCTCGCCCCCGGCGCCACGTGGCACACCTGCTGTCATTACCTGCTCGATCGCGGCGAAGCGGTGCGCGCGCCGCGACGCGGCTGCCAACACGACGGCGTCGCTTCGGAGGACGCGCTCCAGGACCGCTGGCTCAGCGGTGCGACGAAGGTGACGAGCACCAACGAGGACGTCTACCGCGTCTATCGCCGATCGGTGGACGATATGGGCGCGCTCCGTCTGTACGACCACGACTTCGGCCCCGACCTCTGGATCCCCGCAGCCGGCGTGCCGTGGTACGTCGCGCTCTTCGGCCGCGACGCGCTGATCGCGAGCCTGCAGAACGCGATCGTCCAGCCCGCGCTCGCGCGCGGTGCCCTCAAGAAGCTCGCGGAGCTGCAGGCGACGGAGCGCGACGACCGGCGCGATGCCGAGCCCGGGAAGATACCGCACGAGGTCCGTTCCGGCGAGCTCGCCCATTTCCACCTGATCCCGCACACGCCGTACTACGGCACCGCCGACGCCACGCCGCTCTACCTGATTGCGCTCCACGAGGCGTGGCGCTGGCTCGGCGACGACACGCTGCTCCGCGAGCACCGCGAGACGGCGCTCCGCTGCCTCGAGTGGATCGACCAGTCGGGAGACCTCGACGGGGACGGCTTCCAGGAGTACCGGACGCGCTCGCCGCAGGGCTACGAGAACATGGGCTGGAAGGATGCGAGCGACGCGGTCGTCTACCCCGACGGCCGCCAGGTGCCGGCGCCGAAGGCGCTGTGCGAGCTCCAGGGCTACGTCTTCGACGCGTGGCTCCGGATGGCCGAGGTGTTCGACGCGCTCGGCGAGCCCGAGCGGGCGGTCGCGCTGCGCGGCAAGGCCCGTGGGCTGCGCGCCGCCTTCGAGGACCGGTTCTGGTGCGAGGACCTCGGGTTCTATGCGTTCGCGCTCGACCCCGAGAAGCAGCCCGTGCGGACGATCGCCTCCAACGTCGGCCACTGCCTGTGGAGCGGCATCGCGAGCCCCGAGCGCGCCGCGCGCGTGGTACAGCGCTTCTTCGAACCCGACCTCTGGAGCGGATGGGGCATCCGGACGCTCTCGGCACGCAACCCGGCGTACAACCCGTTCTCGTATCAGCGCGGGTCGGTCTGGCCGCACGACAACGGCATCATCGCTCTCGGCTTCAAGCGATACGGCTTCACCGCCGAGGCCGCCCGCGTGGCGCGCGACATCTCGGAGGCGGCGAGCTCCTTCATGTACTACCGCCTGCCGGAGCTGTACGCGGGTGTGGAGCGGCGCCCCGGGACGTTTCCGGTGCTCTACAAGCAGGCGAACGTGCCGCAGGCGTGGGCCGCCGGCAGCGTGTTCCATCTTTTGCAGGCGATCCTCGGTCTCCGCGGCGACGCGCCGCGGGGCCGGCTCTACGTCGATCCGGAGCTGCCGCGCTGGCTGCCCGAGATCACGCTTCACGGACTTGCGATCGGCGAGGCGCGCGTCGACCTGCGTTTTTGGCGCGACGGGGATTGCAGCCGATGGACCGCGAGCATCCGGGAGGGGGCGATCTCCGTGCACCAGGAGGCGTGGCATCCGTGGGAAACCTGAGAGGGATCTAATGATTGCGCGCCACACGCGCGCGGTGCTCGAAGGACGGTAACGAGAGGAGGCAGGATGCAGGTCGGCATGATCGGTCTCGGACGCATGGGCGGGAACATGGTGCGACGATTTCTGCGCGGCGGGCACGCGTGCGTGGTGTACGACGTGTCCCGGGACGCGGTCGGCGCCCTCGCCAAGGAAGGCGCCACCGGCGCCGCGTCGATGGACGAGTTCGTCGCGCGCCTCGCGCGGCCGCGAACGGTCTGGCTCATGGTCCCGGCGGCGGTCGTCGATGCGACGCTCGAGGGGCTCGTTCCGCGGCTCGCCGCGGACGACGTCGTCGTCGACGGCGGGAACTCCTACTACCGGGACGACGTCGACCGCGCGAAGCGACTCACCGCACGCGGCCTCCACTACGTCGACTGCGGCACGAGCGGCGGGGTGTGGGGCCTCGAGCGCGGCTACTGCCTGATGATCGGCGGCGAGGCCGACGTCGTCCGGCGGCTCGACCCGCTCTTCGCGACGCTCGCGCCGGGAGCGGGCACCCTTGCTCGCACGCCCGGCCGGGAGCGCCGCGCGGGCACGGCCGAGCAGGGCTACCTCCACTGCGGTCCGAGCGGCGCCGGCCACTTCGTGAAGATGGTGCACAACGGCATCGAGTACGGGCTCATGGCCGCCTACAGCGAGGGGCTCAACATCCTGCGCCACGCCAACGTCGGGAAGCGCGCGCGCGCCGCCGACGCGGAGACGACGCCGCTCCGCACACCCGAGTACTACCAGTACGACCTCGACCTGGCGGACATCGCCGAGGTCTGGCGGCGCGGCAGCGTGATCGCCTCGTGGCTCCTCGATCTCGAGGGGCGGTGGACGCTCGATGCGGCGATCGACGAGGCGGTCCCCGCGCACGTCCTCGCGGCGGCGCTCTTCGAGCGCTTCGCCTCGCGCGGCGAGGCGGAGTTCCAGGACCGGCTGCTGTCGGCCATGCGGTACGAGTTCGGCGGCCACCTGGAGAAGGGGCAGGGGACATGAGCGCCGCCCATTCGGACGCGCTCGCCTTCTTCGGCGCCAGCGGCGACCTCGTCTACAAGAAGATCTTCCCGGCGCTGCATGCGATGGCGCGACGCGGGCGGCTCGACGTCCCGGTGATCGGCGTCGCCCGGTCGGATTGGACGCTCGAGCAGTTCCGGGCGCGGGCGCGCGAGAGTGTGGAGCGGCACGGCGGGGTCGACGAGGCGGCCTTCGCGAAGCTCCGCGACCGCCTCCGCTACGTCCGCGGCGAGTACGGCGACCCGGCCACGTTCGCGGCGCTCCGCGAGCAGCTCGGCGGCGCCCGCCGCCCGCTGCATTACCTGGCGATCCCGCCGAGCCTCTTCGAGACCGTGGTCGACGGGCTCGGGAAGTCGAGCTGCGCGCGCAACGCGCGCGTCGTCCTCGAGAAGCCCTTCGGCCTGGACCTG
>Ga0209161_10003342_pt1 | contig 12961 bp, 20 predicted proteins | sample GraSoiAngelo_155_FD_186169 | JGI IMG/M metagenome (GOLD analysis project Ga0209161, IMG submission 186169) | Grasslands soil microbial communities from the Angelo Coastal Reserve, California, USA - 14_1009_13_30cm (SPAdes) (version 2) | ecosystem: Environmental > Terrestrial > Soil > Grasslands...
TCTCGGCAAAGTGACCGAGGAAGGCCGCCTGTCCCTTCGACAGCTTTGTCTGATCGTAGTCGCCCTCTCGAGTCCCGTAGAAGAGGACGATTGCACCCAAATCCCCAGGGAGCTCCTGTGCCAACCAAAGAGACCAGAACGCTCCGAGGGACAGCCCAACGACACCGAGCTTCTTTCCCCGCACCGCGGGATGGCTCTGGAGGCCCCTCACGCTCCCGACAACGTCCCGGCGGGCCCTTTCCTCGTCGAGTTTCGCGAGCAGCTTCTTCGCCTCGTCCCTGGTTGACGCGGTCGCCCCGCGGTACAGGTCGGGAGCAAAAGCGACGAACCCGGCGCTTGCGAGCCGGTCGGAGAGGCCCTTGAAGAAATCCGTCAAACCCCACCATGCGTGGAGGACCAGGACGCCCGGTCCTTTGCCTTTCTTCGGGACGGACAAGAATCCAGGGACCTTGCCTTCGGGGCTCTTGAGTTCAATCATTCCCATGTTCTCACATCGATTGGGAGGAAGGCCCGCCCGAATCGGCGGGTGCGCTTAAGCGTTTGCTGAAACGCCGGTCGACCCCCTCGAGAAGACGGTTCGGGATGTCCCTTTCTCAGGCCTTGGAGACCAGGACCTTTCGGCCGTTTGTCGAGTCATGGAGGGGTAGGAGCCGGAGGGGCCAACCTGGCCCCGGAAATCCTCCGGAGAGCACGGGTTGCTTAAGGCCCTGATCCCGTTCCGGCGCCTAGCGCCGACGATGACCATCGCTTCAATCACCCGCGAGAATGTGCTTGCGTTCCGGCAACGTGCGACGTTCCTACACCGGCGCTTGCCGCCGGGGCGGCTCGTCGAGGCCGCGTTCGCAGGACTCCAAGACAGCGCTCCGCGATCGGCCGTGTTGGCGCTTCACGCGCGCGTGAAAGACGTTCCCCCTTCCGCCTGGAAGGATCCGCGGTTCGCCCAGCTATGGGGCCCTCGCGGTGCCGTATACGTCGTACCCCGTCACGATGTGGCCGTGTTTACGCTAGGTCGCTTCCCGCGCGATCCCGTCCTGGGAGCGTCCGTGCGAGCCGCCGCCGAAAAGGCGAAACGCGCCTTCCGAATCCGAAAGACTCGGCCGGACCGCGGGCTTTCCGATCGAGCCCTCGGAGTGAATTTCCGCGAATTGAGAATCGCCTCGATAACGGGCGCGTTGAGGATCGAGTGGGATGGAGCCACGACATCCTGGTGGCTGGTCGACCCTCCGACCGAGGCGCCAGAATCCGCTCGCCTCGAGCTCGCACGTCGGTTCCTGCGGTCGGTCGGGCCTTCGACGCCGGAGGAATTTGCCTGGTGGTCGGGCGGGTGGGCCGGATCCTTTGGTGCAACCACGCGCGGGGAACTCTCCGACGCGCAGCAGACCTTTCGGTCTCTCGAAACGGAACTGACCGAGGTTGTACTCGGCGGTCGGAAACGGTGGGCTCTTCGCGCCGACCGAACAAGTTTGGAACGCGCGGGGCCCGTCGAAACGGTACGCCTGCTGCCGGCCGGAGACCCGTATCTGGCGTCCCCGGACCGGGCACTGCTCGTGCCGGAGCCACGAGCTCGATCCGAGCTATGGCCCAAGTCCGTGTGGCCGGGTGCGCTCCTGGTGAATGGTGAGCTTGTTGGGACGTGGCGTCGTCAGGTGGGCCGAGTCACGGTGCGAACGTGGCGACCATTGGAAACCGAAGTCAAAGAAGCCGTCGAGGAGGAGGTTTCCGGCATGCCGATCCAATCGGCGCGGAAGGAGGTCCGTTGGTCGACCAGCGATGTCCCTCTCTGAGCTGCCCGGCGGGCACCTCATGTGGGAGATCGGGACGAATTTGGACCGCCGGCTCCAGAATCGAAGTCCGATCTCAAACCGACTCCATCCCGCCTATCTGTCGTAGATCGATCCCCTGTGTCCTACTTTGAGGACGAGAATTCGCAGGAGACGCTGCTGAATGTCGAGGATTACGCGATAGTCCCCGACTCGAAGCCGGTAATAAGGCGAGCTCACGAGCCTTTGGACCAGTCGATGGGGATTGTCCGCGAGTTCTCCGACCTTGTTGAAGATCCGGCGGGCGACCGTTCGATCGAGCTTCCTCAGTTGGCGAATGGCCGGCTCGGACCAGATGATCTCGAAGGCCATCAGAAACCCAGTTCATCCTTCAGTTGCTGGTGGGTCCGGTACTTGCCCGCCTTGACATCGCGGACGGCCTGCTCGATTTCCTTCTTGGTTTGCTCGTTCAGCTCTTGGAGATCCTCGAGGAGTCTCTCGAGGACGTCCTCGTAGGTCTCGCGGGGGTGCAGCTTCATCCCTTCGAGGGTTTTCTTCATTTCGTGGCTGAGCTGGATCGTAGTTGTGGTCATGAAGCAGACACGCGCACGCACCTACTTATGGGTTGCTATAGCATGCAATAGGCAGGTATGGGCCCAGGGAAAAGTGGACCGGGTGGGATTTGAACCCACGGCCTCTACCATGCCAAGATAGCGATCTTCCAGCTGATCTACCGGCCCGCGAGCCCGATGTATCCTCGAGTGGAATATGAACTCTTGCGGGAACACGGGCCACGTCCGCTCGGCCGCATCATAAGGGTTGTCTCGGAGGCGCCGGGCCTATCGGGAGGAGCTTGCTTTCTTCCTGGCACTTGGTTTGGTCGCGGAGTCGGAGAACATCTCGAGCGGCCTTTCCTTGCGCATCTTCTCGCCGGGGATCGGGACCGGATATTCCCCGGTCAGGCAGCCCAAACAGATGTCGTCCCGCGAGTGCTTGAGGGCGGAAATCAGCCCGCGGAGGGAGAGATAGCCAAGGCTGTCCGCCTCGATGAAGTCCGCGATCTCCGGGACGGTCTTCTCGTTCGCGATGAACTGGTCGCGGGTCTTCATGTCGATCCCGAGATAGCACGGGAACCGAATCGGCAGACAGCCGATCCGCACGTGGACCTCGCGGGCTCCCGCGAGCCGCAGGATCCCGACGATCTTCCGGATCGTCGTGCCGCGGACGATTGAATCGTCAACCAGGACGACGCGCTTGTTCTTGACCGCGGACCGAATCGCGTTCAACTTGAGCATGACCCCGGTCTCCCGGTCCGCCTGCTCCGGCATGATGAAGGTCCGCTCGATGTATCGATTCTTGATCAGTCCCTCGACGACCGGCAAACCGGAGACGTGGGCGTATCCTTGGGCCTGCGCGCGCCCCGATTCGGGCACGGGGACGACGATGTCCGCCGGGACTGGATACTCGTGGGCGAGCTGTTCGCCGATCTTCACGCGAGCGTCGTACACGAGCCGCTCATCGAGGACGCTGTCCGGACGGGCGAAGTACACCCACTCGAACATGCAATGCGCCGTGTGGTTCGGGTGAGGCAGCCGCGTCGATTCGAATCCGTCGGACCGGAGCTCGACGATCTCGCCTGGCTTCAGGTCTCGGATGAACCTGTAACCGGGGAGCGTGTCGAATACGACGCTCTCGGAGGCGATCATCATGCGGTCGTTGCCTTCGCCGATGCACAGGGGACGGATCGCGAGCGGGTCCCGGATCGCGTAGACGGTGTCGTTGATCATCAAAGCGAGGCTGTACGCGCCGACGAGGCGGTTCGTGAACTCCCGCAAGGCCCGCTTCACATCCCCGGTGTTCACGATCTCGTTCGCGAGCAGGCGGACGATGACCTCGCTGTCCGAGGTCGTCATGAAGGCCCAGCCCTTCTTGCTGAGCTCCTCGCGGATCTCGTTCGCGTTCGCGATGTCGCCGTTGTGCGCGAGCGCGATCTCTCCGTACGAGGTCTTGGCGACGATCGGCTGCGCGTTGTCGAGCACGCTCGATCCGGTCGTCGAATAGCGGACGTGACCGATCCCGGAATTGCCGCGGAGATCGACGAGGTCCTCCTTGGTGAAGACCTCGTGCACGAGGCCCATCCCGCGTTTCGACTTCAGGCCGTCCTCGTAGACCGCGAGGCCCGCGGACTCCTGCCCACGGTGCTGCAGGATGCGGAGGCCATAATACAGGTCCGAGGTGATCGGCGAGGTGCCCGCGCAGCCGATGATGCCGCATTTTTCCTTTGGACGAAGGTCGGAGAACTCCGACGTCCCCTGGTCGCGGGCCATCGCTAATGCCTCTTCGCCCAGGAGAAATTCCGAAGCCGTTTGGTCCGTCCGAATCCGCAGGAGGCGCAGTACGCTTTCTGTTTGTTGTACGCCCGCTGGCCACAGCGTCGGCACCGGATGTGGACGCTTTTCCTTCCCATTTTGCCGAGCGACGCGGTCCCCTTGGTCACGACGGCCACCTACGTCATGGGGAGATGTAAATGACGTTGTCCCCGCGGACGATCGCGAGGTCCATCTTGCGCTGGGACTGGCTGTCCTGCGTCTCTTCCGCGGCCCGGAGGACGAGGTTCATGTGGGGATCGAATCCTTCGAGGATTCCGCGGTATCCCCGCCCTCCTTTCAGCTCAACCATCACGTTCGAATTGATCCGCTGGTTGAGGAGAGAAAGCGGCTTAATCATCGGACCACGGCCTCGCCATAGAGGCGGCGTACTTAAAGGTTGTCGGGAGGCCGCGGGAATTTCAGTGGCCCGATCGGTGGCGGCTTCGCGCGGCAGCTTTGCCTTTCGCGTTTCGTCCGTTTCGAGCGCCGCGACCTTTCGGAAGGGCCTTTCGCGGCATCGGGACGTGTCTCCAGCGGTACACGGCGAAACCGACGGCGGCGACAAGAAGGACGAGCACGCCTCCCGCGAGCCACGGGGTGTTGTCGCTCACCGGCGCGGTCGATCGGACCACGACCGTGCCCCATTGCATCGACAGCTCATGCGTCCCGCAGAAATAGGTGAACTGTCCCGGTGTGTTCGGATAGAAGAACGATGTGCCGGAGGCGTTGAACGGGTCCGACACGATGTCGCCCGAGCTCCGGGTCCCGCTCCCATCGAGATCGATGACGAGCATGTGCGTGGCCCCGTCCGCGGAGAACAGATGGAACATGATCGTGTCGCCCTGGTTGACCGTCAAGGTGGGCCCGGGATTCGTGATGTTCACCGGGCCGAGCCCCCAGCCGCTTGGATTGGCCATGCTCGCGTACAGCGTGATCATGATCGTCTGTGCGGCCGGAGCTGCGGTCGTGGATGCCGTCGCGACCTCGACCGCGGGCGTTGCGAGCGCCGCGAACGCAATGGCCACGATCGCAGCCGCCACCGCCTTCTCGTTAGACTGCAGTGTTTCGAAGCCCCTCTCGGCGCAAACCGCTGAACGCTCGGACGCCAGCGGTTCGCGGCCGTCATCCTCGGAGTAGCTCAGGTCCTAGATTAACCTAGCAGGTCGACCGTCCTCCGGTGAAGCGGAACTCTCAATGAGACGCGTCGGCCCCGTTCTCGCGACCGTTCCCCTTCGACGGGTCGACGAGGAAACCCGCCTCGCGGAGGATGTCCATGCCGACGATCATGTGATACCGCATGTCCTTGCGGTCCGTTACTGCGGCGGAGATGTCGAATTCCCGCCCTAGGATGATGACCTTGGCATGGACGACGTCCCGCACCTCCAGCTTGGAGGCGGCCGAGGCCCGGATGCGCACGCGATCGAGGACCGGCCCCAGGCCGGCCCGAGCCGCGAGGTCCGTGTCGAGCGTCGTCCGGGCCGCGCCGGTGTCGACCCGGGCGAGCACCCGGACGCTGCCCTTCGGCCCGACTACGGTGACCTCTTCCACCACGGGGATCGTCGCCCGTTTGTCGACCTTCGGCTCGCGCATAGTATCCGAGTGAACAGGTCCCATGCCCTTCCGCCGTTCCTAATGGGCTCCGCCGATATATCGTTAACCTCGTGATTCTCGCTCGACACGTTTTTCTCCCTCTCGCGCGTTCCCGCGGCCCCGCGGTCGGGAAGCTTCGATGAAGATCGGCGTGATTTCGAAGAGGCCGAGCTACTGGTCGACGCAGGCCCTCCTCAAATCGATCAAGGAGCACGGGCATGAACCGACCTTGATCAAGACGGACGAGGTCCGGCTCGTCGTCGCCGGCACGGACGACGCGACCTTTTCCGGCGCCTCCCTCCGCGACCAGGACGTCATCATCCCACGCATCGGTCGATCGATGACGGACTTCGGGAAGATGCTCCTCCGCCAGCTCGAGCTGATAGGCCTCGTGACGACGCTGTCCAGCGACGGCCTCATCACCGCCCGGAACAAGTTCCTCGCCTTGCAGTCGCTGCGGCAGGCGGGCATCCCGATCCCGCGGAGCATCTTGCTCGCGTCCCGACCGAACTTCATGGAAGCGGCCCATCTCGTCCGCTATCCCGCGGTCCTCAAGATCCTCTCCGGGACGCAGGGGATCGGCGTCATGCGGGTGAAGAGCCTCGAGGAGACCGCTTCGATCGTCGACACGCTGAAGTTCTTCGGCGAGGTCGTTTGCCTCCAAGAGTACATCCCGAATCCCGGCGTCGACATCCGAGCTCTGGTCGTCGGCGACCGCGTGATCGGGTCGATGAAACGGATCGCCGCCCACAACGAATGGCGGGCGAACATCCATCTCGGGGCGAAGGGCGTCCCGATCGAGCTCGATGATCATGCGAAATCGATCGCCGTCCGCGCATCGAAGGCGGTCGGCCTCGAGATCAGCGGCGTCGACATGATCTTCCGCGGGACGACGCCGTACGTGCTCGAGGTCAACGCATCCCCGGGATTCCACGGCCTCCTCGACGCCGTCGGAGTGAATGCCGCGGACGCGATGGTCGAGTACGCGGTCGCGAAGGCGAAGGCGGGGAACCCAAAACCTCCTTGACCGAGACGCCGTTCCGGCGCGCATGGACGAGGCCATCCCCGGTTCGCGGGTGCGGGCGACGACCAAGCACGGCACGCTGACCGTGGACGAGCTTGCCGCGATGCAGCCCGGGATGGCTCGCCTGATGGACGAGCTGAGCCGCCGCTATTGGGTCCTCTACTACGCGGCGAAGGCGGGTAACTGGGAGCTCGCCGGGTACATGGAGCGGGAGTCGGAGAAGATCCTCCACACGGCTTCGGCGGCCCGACCGAAATACCGGGAGGACATTGCGGCGTTCGTCCGCGACCGGTTCGGACCGGTCGCCCGCGCGATCGAGGCGAAGGATTGGCGGGCCTTCGACGTCGCGTACCACCGCGGGATCGAGGACTCGAACATGTACCATGACAAATACAACAAGAGATTCATCCGCTTCCGGCTCCCCGACCACCCGCCGGAGTGGTTCGACCTCGTACCGCGATAGGTTTTTTGCCCGCCGCCCCGTGCCGGGCGCCGAGGATTGCATGGACTACATTCGGCTGGGCCGCGGCGGTCCAGAAGTCTCCGCGATCGGGCTCGGCATGTGGCAAGCGGGCGGCAAGGCTTGGGGGAACGACGTCCGCGATGCGGATTGCCGGAAGGCGATGGAACGAGCCGTCGAGTTGGGCGTCAACCTGGTCGACACGGCCGAGGCGTACGGCGAAGGCCATTCCGAGAAGGTCATGAGCCGCGCGATTAAGGAGGTCGGGCGCGACGCGGTGTTCATCGCGACGAAGGTCGGAGGATGGCACCTTCACGCCGACGACGTGAAACGGGCGTGCGCGGCGAGCTTGAAACGCCTGGGAGTTCGGGAGATCGACCTTTACCAGGTCCACTGGCCGGATCCGTGGAGCCAAGTGCCGCTCCGCGAGACGATGAAGGCCCTCGAGGCACTGCATCGGGCGGGCAAGATCCGACAGATCGGGGTCAGCAACTTCGCGGTCCGCGACCTCGTCGAGGCCCGGACCCACCTGTCGAGGACGGACATTGCATCCAACCAGGTGCGGTATAACATGTTGCAACGGGACGTGGAGGCCGAGGTCGTCCCGTATTGCCGCCGCGAAGGTATCACGATCCTCGCCTGGAGTCCAATCGGAAAAGGCCTGCTCAGCGGCAAGTATCACAACGGCAAGAGGCCGAAGGACCGCGTGCGATCCGACGAGGACCTCTTCAAGCCCGCGAACATCCGGGCCACGTCGCCGCTCGTCCGCGCGCTGCGAACGATCGGAAAGGCCCACGGCAAGACGCCCGCCCAGGTGGCGTTGGCCTGGCTGCGCCGCAACCCGCATGTCGTCCCGATCCCTGGAGCGAAGCGGGCCTCCCAGGCCGAGGAGAACGCGGGGGCCGCCGGGTGGTCGCTCAGCGCGCGCGAGCTGCGCCAGCTCGACGCGATCCTCCGACGCCTCCGGCTCGACTGGTTCTAGGGATTCGGCGGCTGCTTCGGCTTCTTCCGACGCATGGCCATCGCCGCGCCCGCCCCGACGATCACGACGACTACGACGACTCCGGCGACGATCAACAACGTGTTATCCGTCGGCGGTGCGGTCGGCGCGGACACCGTGAGGGCCCCTCGCATCAAGGCCCCGCCATGGAGGCCGCAGATGTAGAGGAAGGTCCCCGTGACATTCGCGGTATACTGAAACGTGATCGACGTGGTCGGGCTCGAGAACGTGTCCGAGTGCGGTTCGCCGGTGTCCTGGAGCTGGTTGCTGTTCAGGTCGATGACCAAATTGTGCGTCTGGCTGTCCGCCGCGAAGAGGGTGAAGGTGATGACGTCGCCCGTGGTGACCGCGATCGGAGGCCCCGGTTGGCTTATGCTGTTCAGGTCGAAACCCCACCCATTGGACTGGCTCCCGTACAGGGTGATTGGGACGGCTTTCGCGATCCGGGGGCTCGTCGGCGAAGCCACCGCCGCGGGAGCGACCAAGGAGACCGCGATCGAACCGATCAAAAGGGCCACGACGAACGCTTTCGAGAGGGATGCCACCGTTCCTATCCTCCTTCGGCGGGCGAGCCTCTGCTTTCACATAAACATTTCCCGCAATTGCAATGAGGACGGTGCGGGGGATGGGACTTCCCGCTCCGCGCGATGCGCGGGGCTTTTGAACCCACGGACTCCTGCGAGACCGGATCTTAAGTCCGGCGCCGTTGTCCTAGCTTGGCTACCCCCGCGCGCGGCCCATCGGGCCTTCCGTAATTAATGCTTCTAGGTGCCGGCGGGCGGCACGCGCAACTCGACGCGGCGGCATGCGGTGCACGCGAGGACTTCGAACGACAGCATGTCCTCGCCGAGTTCCGCCCATTCCCCGAACAAGAGTTTCCAACCGCCGGTCGTCCCTCCAACCCGGAACCGCTCGGTGCCGATTGATTGCAGCTCTCCCTTGCAGGCGATGCAACGGCCGTCCGGCGTCCCCATCGATCTCTCCATGGACCCTCGCACGCGCTCCCATTTCATCCGTCTTTCGCGGGAAGCCCGCGGGCCCGCGAGGATTTATTACACGCGGCGCGGGTGCGGTGCCCGTGGGCCGACTGGAGGGCCGCGTCGCGATTGTCACCGGCGGAAGCGGAGGGCTCGGCCGGGCCGTGGCCTTGGACTTGGCCCGCGAGGGCGCCAACCTCGCGGTGCAATACGGCCGCGGGAAGGACACCGCCCAGGCGGTCGTCGAGAAGGTGCAAGGCCTCGGTAGGAAGGCAGCCGCGATCCAGAGCGATGTGACGGATCCAGGTTCCTGCCGTACCCTCGCCGCGAAGGCCCTCGCGACGTTCGGGCGCATCGACGTCGCGGCCTGCTTCGCGGGGCATCCGTTCCGGGTCGAGGAATGGAACAAGGAATTCACGGATCTGACTCCCGCGGAGCTCCGTCGGCCGCTCGATGTGGACCTCCTCGGGTCCGCGTACGTCGCCCAGGCAGTCCTCCCCTCGATGGCCAAGGCCGGCCGCGGAAGCGTGATCTTCGTCGGATCGACCCCGGCGATCACCGGCGACCGCGTTGGCATCAGCTACCAGATCGCGAAGGCGGGGATCTTGGGCCTGACGCGCGCGCTCGCCCTGGCGTACGGGCCGAAAGGGGTGCGGGTGAACGCGCTCGCGCTCGGCAGCATTACGACCGACCCGATGGAGGCCGTGTCGGCAGAGGAGCGACGAACCCTCGCGGACGAACCGGCTCTGAAGCGCTGGGGTTCGCCGGAGGAAGTGGCGCGCGTCGTTTCGTTCCTGGCCTCGGACGATGCGTCCTACATCACGGGGCAGGCGATCGTCGTGGACGGCGGGTTCGCCCTTCGGTGAGGATCACGCCCTCGGTAGGCTCATCGATTCCCGCGGAAAGGCCGCTCGCGTGCCGCAGTTGTGACAGGTGACGACGAGCATTGCACGTCCATCGGAGAAGTTCTCTCGAACGATCCAGTGGCGGCGCCCGCAGCGACACACGAGGTGCACCTCCTCGCTCTGTCCGCGGACTCGGAGGGAGAGCCCATCTTCCCCGCTGCGCCAGCTCAAGATGACGAACCCTGAAGCCGCGTCAATCGGCACCTCGCGGGTCATCTCCCTTCCTCGATGCAACGTCGCGCGGCTTAAGCCGCTTTCCTGCTGCAGGATAGGTGATCCGATCTCCGTCGACGTTCGCGAACGGCGTGAGACGATGGTCCTGCGATTTCCCCGGACCGAGGATGTGCATGACTCGGACGCCGCGGATGAGGAGAGCATCGGACAGCAACGATCGGTGACACTTCCACGGTAGAGCTTCCGCGCACATGATGGCGGTTCGGGTGTCGCGTGTGAGATGAAGCAGGTGGTCTAACGCCGCTCGGAATTCGGAGGAGGACATATGGTCTGCGTAACCGCGGAATCCCTCGTTTCGCCATCCTTGATTCAGGCTCGGCACGGCCGCCTTTCGGTAGCCGCCCAAGTCCTCGAAGTGTTCGTAGGCAACGCCCCTTTCTTGCAGGCCTCGGGCCAAGTTCCCCTTCGTAGTCCAGGGGACTCGTTGCGAGACTGGGTAGTGGCGGACGTCCGCGAGGAGTTGGATTCGGTACTCCAGAAGGAGGGCGACGAACGCATCGAAGGATCGAGTGGAGTGGCCAATTGTCCAGATGGTGGGCCGGGATTCCTCGAACAGTAGGGACTGCGTCGACGTGCGCTTCACTCCAGCGAACTATCGGATCGAACCGGGCCTGGACCATAAAGGTCTGCGTGGCCTCTCGACATCGGCAAGAACAAGTCCGCGTCTGGAGCGCATCCTCGGAAGCGACGCGATCGCCGACCCCTCTTCCGGTGGAAATGATGGCCCGGGACGGAATAAACGTTCCAGTGCCGGGCCCGGCCCTCACGCGCCGCGGATTCGCGCGAGCCTTTGTGGAGCCTAGTTTCGAGATGCGCCGCGGCCCGCGATTAGCTGGCGGATGGACCCGACTTCGTGGTAGGCCTTGGCCAATTGGGCCGCGCGGTCCTTCGGCATGCCGACGCGCAGGAGCTCCCGCCGGAACGCCCGGACGCCGCGCTTGCGGCGCGCCTGGTATCTCAGGAAGCTCCATCCGAGGTGGGTCGCCAGGCCGGGGATGCGGGCCATGAAGACCAAGGGCAGGCGGTCTCCGCGGTCGGCCATCACTCTTCGCCCTCTCGGCGCTTCCCGAAAGCCTTCGCGAACAAGCCGCCGAGGTTCAGCGAGGACATGTACTGCTCCGTGAGCTTGAACGCCTGCTCATCGGTCATGCCGCTCTCCTTCAGGGTCCGGTAGAAGTCCGCGACCGCGGTCCCGAACTTCGCGGATGCATCCTTGCCGTAGATCGAATCCGTGAGGCTGTTCAGGAGCGCGGGCAGCTTGTCCGAGAAGACCGCGAAGATCTCTTTCACTTGCTCTGGGTCCATGCCCCTCTCTTCCCTTGTCATTTCCTTCACCTGTTTGTGCCTTGATCCTCATGAGGCTGGTCCCGGTACTTGGGGACGCCGAGCACTTGTGACCACTTCTCGGCCACTTCCTCGGCGACGCGGAACGTCCTCGCCCGCGAGCCGGGCGTCGCGACGACGATCGCCTCCCGCTGCAAGTCCGCGAGCCGCGCCCGGACGATCCGCCGGGAGGCGGTGCCGCGCTTTCCTTTCACGGCCTCCGTGATCTGGGAGATGTTGCGGTCCGGCCTGTCGAAGAGGGCGACCACGATGTGCCGCGAGATGTCGTCCTTGAGTCCGGGAATCACGAGGTCGGGGGAGACCTTTCCGTGCTTGGCGTAGAGGTCCAAGATGCGGAAGTAGCCGCGGGAGAAGTCTTGCAGCCGTTCCACGTAACCCATGAGTTCCGTGTACGGCCTCGCGACGTCGGAGAGGGCCGACCGCAGCGCCTCGATCTGATCTCGGAGATCGCGGAGCTCCTTGCGCAAGTCGTCCTGGACCACGACGGCGCCATGCGGGCGGTGCGCCTTATACTGAGCGTAGGATCCCCGAGTCCTTCGCACCCGCTGGGACTCCGAGCGGAGACCGGTCGACGGGAAACTTTGAGTATCCAACCCGCATCATCGCAAAGGAGATGCTTCCACGGAGTCCTGATCCAGCGCCGCACGTCGCGCTCGGCAAGCCCCAGAAGACATGGCTCTCCCCGATGCCAACGAGAGGGATGGAGCGCCTGGCCTACGGCGTCCTCGGGACGTTCCTTATGGTCGTGTTCCTCGGAGGCCTCGCACTGGTCCTTCTGTCCTGGTCCGCAGATCTGGCCTTCGGCCTTTTCAGCCTCCTCTTGTCCGCACTCGCGCTCGCCTTGGCCTACAGGATGCTGATCGCCGCCGCCACGGGCCAACGTCTGTATTGGTGGCCTGGACAGCGCGAGTACGATGAAGCCAAGACGCATTGACCGAATCCGCGCGTCGTCGCGCGACCTCGGGAGGCTCGATCACGCATTCAATGAGAATGGGTCTGTCCGGACACGTACCAATTCCGATCAGAGGCTCGATGTTGGTGTACCACGACGGCGCTTTCGCGCTCTCAGAGGTGCTCGATGCCCAACGGAACCTTCACCAAGTTTTAAGTATATCGCGATATATCGCGATTCCATGGAAGCCGTCGTTCAACAGCCAATCACCCGCGATGCCCCCGTGCACCTTGAAAGCCTCGGAAAGGAATACGGTCACTTCACCGCCCTCAAGGCCCTCGACTTGACGGTCGCGGAAGGCACCTCGCTCGGCTTCCTCGGCCCGAATGGAGCCGGCAAGTCGACG
>Ga0209161_10003354_pt1 | contig 12938 bp, 8 predicted proteins | sample GraSoiAngelo_155_FD_186169 | JGI IMG/M metagenome (GOLD analysis project Ga0209161, IMG submission 186169) | Grasslands soil microbial communities from the Angelo Coastal Reserve, California, USA - 14_1009_13_30cm (SPAdes) (version 2) | ecosystem: Environmental > Terrestrial > Soil > Grasslands ...
CGGGTCGAGCACGAGCGGGTGGAGGCTTTCGCCGACGTAGACTTCCTCCTGCTGCTTCGCGAGGGCGACGACGGGGAGGTAGTCGAGGCCGAGCTCCTGCAGGACCTTCAGCCCCACGTTGAGCTGGCCGCGGCCGCCGTCGATCAGGACCAGGTCCGGCAGCGGCGTCCCCTGCTCCAGTGCCCTCGCGAACCGCCGCGTGAGAACCTCGCCGAGCGCGGCAAAGTCGTCCGCGCCGGCCACGGTCTTGATGCGGAAGCGCTTGTAGTCCTCCTTCTTCATGCTCCCGTTCTCCCACACGACCAGGGAGCCGACCTGCTCGCTGCCCTGGACGTGAGAGATGTCGTAGCCCTCGATCCGGTTGGGTAGCCCCGGCAGGGTGAGCGCGCGACGCAGCTCCTCGAGCACGACCTGCTGGCGGTCGTCGCGGGAGAGGAGGTGATTCTGAAGCGCGATCGCCGCGTTCGCCTCCGCCATCGCGACGAACTCACGCCTCGGCCCCCGCTGGGGCACCACGATCTGGACCCGTCGGCCCGCGAGCGTGCTCAGCCACTCCGTCGTGAGCTCCGCCTCCGGCAGATCCTCGGAGACGAGGATCTCCGGCGCAGGCGCGACCGCCTTGCCGTAGAACTGCCGGACGAAGGCCGAGAGGATCTCGCCGTCCGCCCAGCCCGCGACCCTGTCGAAGAAGAACGCCTCCTGGCCGACGAGCCGGCCCTTGCGGACGAAGAAGAACTCGACGCAGGCGTCGCTCCCCTGCCGCACGACGCCGATCACGTCCTGGTCCACCTCGTCCGTCGAGATGATCTTCTGGCGCTCGCGCACCTTGTTGAGGGCCTGGATCTGGTTGCGCAGCACGGCCGCGCGCTCGAACTTCGTCTCGACCGCGGCCTCCTCCATCTCCCGCGTGAGCCGGAGCGCCAGGTCCTCGTCCCGGCCCCCCAGGAACTGCGTCACCTCCCGGACGGTCTTGGCGTAGCCTTCGCGAGTCTCCCACCCCGTGCACGGTGCGTTGCACCGGTGGATCGAGTACTGGATGCAGGGGCGCTCGAGCGTGCCATCGATCGTGATCGAGCAGGTCCGCAGCGGGAAGAGCTGGCGGGTGAGCTTGAGCGTCTCGCGCATCGCCGTCGCGGGATAGAAGGGCCCGTAATATGTCGCGCCATCGTTCTGGACCCGCCGCGCGACCAGGAGGCGCGGGAACTCCTCGTTCGTGGTGAGCTTCAGGAACGGGTAGTGCTTGTCGTCGCGCAGGATGATGTTGTACCTGGGTCGGTGCTTGCGGACGAGGTTTGCCTCCAGCATCAGCGCCTCGAGCTCGTTGTCGGTCACCACGTACTCGAGGTCGCGGATCTGGCGCACGAGCGCGTCGGTCTTCGGGTCACGCGGTCGGGACTCCTGGAAGTACGAGCGCACGCGGCTCCGGAGCGAGGCGGCCTTCCCCACGTAGAGGACCTGGGCCTTGGCGTCCCGGTAGATATAGATGCCCGGGCGGTCGGGCAGCCGGGCGAGCTTTTCCTCGAGACTCACAGGAGCTCCGCTCTCCGGAGCGCCTTGATCCGGTCGCGGAGCTCGGCGGCCTGCTCGAAGTCGAGCCGCCGCGCCGCCTCCTTCATCCGTGCCTCCAGCTCGGCGATTCGCCTCGCGAGCGCCGCGGGCGACTCGAACTTCTCCTCGGCGGGCGCCTCCACCTCGACCGTGTAGTAGTCCCGCTCGTAGATCGTCTGGAGGAGCTCGCGGATCGACGACCGGATCGTCTCGGGCGTGATGCCGTGCTCCCGGTTGTAGGCGGCTTGGAGCTCGCGGCGCCGTTCCGTCTCGCGGATCGTCGCCGCCATCGAGTCCGTGACATGATCGGCGTACATGATGACTTCGCCGTTGACGTTCCGGGCGGCGCGCCCGGCCGTCTGGATGAGCGAGGTCCCGGACCGGAGGTAGCCCTCCTTGTCGGCGTCGAGGATCGCGACCAGCGACACTTCCGGGATATCGAGCCCCTCGCGGAGCAGGTTGATGCCGATCAGCGCATCAAACTTGCCCAGGCGTAGGTCCCGGATGATCGCCACTCGGTCGAGCGTGTCGATGTCGGAGTGCAGGTACCGCACCCGGAGCCCGACCTGCTGGTAGTATTCGGTGAGGTCCTCCGCCATGCGCTTGGTCAGCGTCGTGACCAGCACGCGCGCGTTGCGCTCGGCCCGCGCGCGGATCTCGGCGAGCAGGTCGTCCACCTGGTCCTTCGCGGGCCGCACCGTGATCTTCGGGTCCATGAGGCCGGTCGGGCGGATGACCTGTTCGGCGACGGCGTCGCCGGCCAGCTCGAGCTCGTACGGCCCCGGCGTCGCCGAGACGTAGATCGTCTGGCCCGTCGCCCGGGTGAACTCTTCGGCGGTGAGCGGACGGTTGTCGAACGCCGACGGCAGGCGGAAGCCGTACTCGACCAGCGCCTCCTTCCGGGATCGATCGCCGTAGTACATGCCGCGGATCTGCGGGACGGCCACGTGGCTCTCGTCGATGATGATCAGCGCGTCCTTCGCGAGGTAGTCGATCAGCGTCGGCGGCGGCTCGCCCGGCCGCCGACCCGTCAGGTGGCGCGAGTAGTTCTCGATCCCGTGACAATAGCCGAGCTCGCGCAGCATCTCCATGTCGAAGAGGGTGCGCTGCTCGAGTCGCTGCGCTTCGAGGAGCCGGTTGCGTGGCTTGAGGAAGGCCAGGCGCTCCCCGAGCTCGTCCTGGACCGTCTGGATCGCGCGCTCGAGCTGGCCTGCTTCGGTCACGTAGTGGCTCGCCGGATAGACGTGGACCGCGTCCGCCCGCTCGAGCACGGAGCCCTTGAGCGGATCGATCCGGTAGAGGGCGTCCACGACGTCGCCAAACAGCTCGACGCGGAGAGCCACCGACTCCTCGCTGGCCGGGAAGATCTCGACGACGTCCCCCCGCACTCGGAACGTGCCGCGGTGGAAGTCGTAGTCGTTCCGCTCGTACTGGACGGCGATCAGCCGCCGAATGATCTCGTCGCGGTCGATCGCCTCGCCCGCGTGCAGCTCGAGGTGCATGCCCGCATAGGTGTCGGGCTCGCCGATGCCGTAGATGCACGAGACCGAGGCGACCACGATCACGTCGCGCCGCTCGAGGAGCGACTTCGTCGCCGAGTGACGCATGCGATCGATCTCGTCGTTGATCAGCGCGTCCTTCTCGATGTACGTATCCGACTGCGGGATGTACGCCTCGGGCTGATAGTAGTCGTAGTAAGAGACGAAGTACTCGACGGCATTCGAGGGGAAGAACGCCTTGAACTCGCTGAAGAGCTGGGCCGCCAGGGTCTTGTTCGGCGAGATCACCAGCGTCGGGCGGCCCGCGCTGGCGATGAGGTTGGCGATCGTGTAGGTCTTGCCCGACCCGGTGACGCCACGCAGGACGACGTGGCGCCGGCCCTCGCGAACGAAGCGCGTGAGCCCGGCGATCGCCGGCGGCTGGTCGCCGCGGGGCGAGTACTCGGACGTGAGTCGGAACACGCCGCTGGACGACGTCAGGACGGCGTCGGGACGGCGAGCAGGTACTTCCGCCACGAGTCGAGGAGCGAGTGCGCGTGCGGGTGCCGCAGCATGTGCGTCGAGAAGACGAACTTGGGGTGGATCGGCTCGCGGATCAGCCGCATTCCGGCCTCCTCAGGCTGTCGGTTGCCTTTCCGCAGATTGCATCGGAGGCACGCCGCCACCACGTTCACCCACGTCGTCTCGCCGCCGCGCGAGCGGGGCACCACGTGGTCGACGGTCAACCGCTCGCCGCGCCGGTTGCAGTACTGGCAGGTGTAGCCGTCGCGTCGCAGGATGTTCTTCTTGTTGAAGGCGACGCGGTCGAGGAAGGGCTTGCGGATATAGATCGCGAGCCGGATCACCGCCGGCAGCGCGAAGGCGATCGACGGCGAGCGGACCACGCGCGGGGATGCCTCCACGGCCTCGGCCTTGCCGGCGAGCAACAGCGTGATGGCGCGGCGGGCGTTGGTGAAATGCAGCGGTTCAAACGTGTAGTTCAGCACCAATACCGCGATTTCATCCATACTTAACCGCTTAGCATAGTCGTCGCTCCGGACAGTGTCAAATCACCCTCTCGGGTGCCGGGGACCTGCGAGCGACGGAACAGGTGCCGAACCTGCTAGCGACGGAACGCGTGGCGGAGGAAGAAGACGAGGTTCGCCGGCCGCTCGGCGAGCCGGCGCATGAAGTAGCCATACCAGTCCTCGCCATACGGCACGAGCACCCGGAGCCGCAGACCGTCTGCGGCGATGCGCGCGTGCAGATCGCTCCGAATCCCGTAGAGCATCTGGATCTCGAACCGCTCCCGCGCGATCCCCTTCGCCCGCGCGGTGTCGCGGGCGCGCGCGATCAGCCGCTCATCGTGAGTCGCGAAGCCGACATAGACACCCCTCGCCTGGGCGTCCGCCGCGAAGAGCCGGTCCATCAGTCGCGCGTAGTTCGCGTCCACCTCGTGCTTGTCGGGGAACGCGAGCTCCGGGGGCTCGCGGTACGCGCCCTTGCAAAGCCTCACCGTCGCGCCGAGCTCGATCAGGCGCTCGACGTCCTTCGCGGTGCGTCGGAGGTAGGCCTGGACCACGCAAGCGGCGTTGGGAAAGGACGGCCGCACGCGCGCGTACAGGTCGAGCGTCCGGTCGGTGTAGGCGCTGGACTCCATGTCGATCCACACGAGCGTCGAGCTGGCGCGGCCGCGCGCGAGCACCGCTTCGAGATTGGCCCGGCACACCGCCTCACCCAGGTCGAGCCCGAGGTGCGTGAGCTTGAGGGACGGGACGGCGGAGAGGCTCCGCCGCTCGATCTCATCGAGGAGCTCCACGTAGGCGCGCGCCGCATGAGCGGCGTCGGCGGGGGTGGCGACGTTCTCCCCGAGGTAGGTCACGGCGCAGAGGAGGCCCTGGGCGTTCAACCGTGCGATCACCTGGAGCGCGTCCTCGGCGCGCTCGCCGGCCACGAAGCGACGGACGAACCGCCGCGCCGCCGGCAGACGGGCCATCGCGTCGCCGAGCCGGCGCCGGGTCGAGAGGTTAAGGAGCAGCGTCCGGAGGGGGCTCGTGGCGTCCCTCGAGCGCGTCGGCGAGGATCCCTTCCCGCAAGCCCCAGTCGCTGACGACGAGCGTCGCAAGGCCGAGGGCGTCGAGCGTCGCCGTCACGATCGCGATGCCCGGGATGATCAGGTCCGCCCGCCCGGGCTCGACACAGGGCAGCGCTGCCCGGGCGGCCACCGACAGACCGCCGAGGCGGCCGAGGAGCCGCTCGATCGTCGCTCGGCTCAGCCGGTGGCCCTGGACGCGCTGCGACTCGTACTCGACAAGACCGAGGTCGAGCGCCGCGAGCGTCGTCACCGTCCCGGCGGTGCCCACGAGGTGAGCGACGCGCGCGCTGCGGATCTTCTGAGGGAGCTCGCGCTCCAGCCGCGCGCGGACTTCGGCGAGAAGGACCGCGTAGCGGTTCCAGTCCACCCCGTCGGCAAACGGGAACCGCTCGGCGAGCGGGATAACGCCCAGGCGTATGCTGACCGCCGCGCCGATCCGTTCATTCTCCGCCAGGATATACTCCGTCGAGCCGCCGCCGACGTCGAAGGTCACGATCGTGCCGGCGAGGCCCCGGAGGCCGGACCGCACGCCGCGGAGCATGAGCCGCGCTTCCTCCTCCCCGCTCACCACCTCGACGCGCCGGCCCGTCGCGCGCTCCACCGCGCCGACGAACACGCTCCCGTTCGTCGCCTCCCGCACGGCGCTCGTCGCGACCAGGCGCACGCGCGTGGCCGCCAGGCGCTCGGCGCGCGCCACGTAGTCGCTCAAGACGGCGAGCGTCCGCATCATGGGCGCCTCGCCGAGCGCGCCGGCGGCCGCGAGCCCCTCGCCCAGCCGCGTCACGGTCTGATGCGCGGCGACAATCTTCCACGTCTCGGGGCCGACCACGTCGGCGACGAGGAGGCGGACCGTGTTGGTGCCGACATCGATCGTCGAAACGCGCATGCCCGATACACGAACGCCCCGCCGGCGTCCGGCGGGGCGTCTCAGGCTCGAGGCCTCGCGGCCTACTTCTTCTTTTGGAGCGTGCGGAGGTAGTTCACCAGCTCCCAGCGCTCCTTCTCTGGGAGATGCTTCCAGGGCGGCATGGCGCCACGGCCGTTCGTGATCTTCCAGAAAATCTCGCCGTCGGTTTCCTTCGCGACCTTGTCGGACGTCCAGTCGGCCGGCTTCGGCGGCGGGAGCGCGGCGGCGGCGGGGCCGTCGCCCTTCCCGCCGGGGCCGTGGCACGTCACGCAGTTCGTCTCGACGATCGTCTTCGCGTTCCCGATGCCTTTCACGGGGTTCTTCAGGTTCTTCGCCTCGGGCGGCGCGACCCACGGCTCCTGCGCCGACGCCGCGCCCAGGCCGACTGCGACGACGAGGGCAACTCCCGCGACGACGGCGGTCACCGACTTCCCGAACACGCTCATAGCGCCTCCTTCTGGACACCTGATCGTCATGAAGTTCACGGCGCGACCGCGGCCATTTAACACTCGTGTGACGAACGCGGTCAAGCCGATATTCGCTCGTCCGCGCTCCCGCGGGCGCGCGTCGCGGCGAGCCAGCAGATCGCGGCGAGCACACCGTAAGCGCCCGCGAGGCGTGCCGGCACGGCGGAGGGCGGTGCCCAGGGCCAGAAGAGGCTTCCGCTCGGCTCGGGCGAGTGGATCACGCCGAAGAGCGTCGCCACGCTCGCGAAGGCCAACACGAGACCGGTCGCGGCGAAGCGCCGCTCGATGATCGTCACGAGCGCCCAGCCCCACACGACGGCCGTCAGGATGAACCCGTTGCCCAGGACCAGGAGCGTTTGGTGGGTCAGCGCGGCCTCGCCCGTCAGGCGCGCCGGCGAGGCGCCGAGAGCGGACAGAAGCGCGCTCGTTTGGATCAGCACGACCGCCGCGGCGACCGGCACGAACGCGAGCGCGACGGCCGCGCCGTGCCGGTGGGGCGACGCGAGGAACCCCTGGGCGGTGATCTCGAGACCGATGAAGACCAGGATCGGCGCGATCGCCGCCTCGGGGAGCACGGCGACGAGGAGCGACAGCACGCCAACCGCGGCACCGAGCCCGATCACGAGGCCCGTCGCGAGCGTGTATCCGGCGCGCGCGCCCATCGCCTTGTACGCGGGGTGGCCGATGTAGGGAGTGTTCTGCACGACGCCACCGCAGAGCGCCGCGAGCACCGTGGCGCCCGCCTCGGTCAGGAGGATATCGCGCGTTCGGTACTCATCGCCCGCCGCCGCGGCGCTCTCGGTGTTGTCGATCCCGCCGATGATCGTGACGAGCGCGAAGGGCAGCGCGAGCGAGAGGTACGGCAGCGTCGCCTCGAGCGCGTCGAGCCACGCGAGCGTCGGCCAGGGGATCGCGAGCGCGAGCGTCACCGCGACGGGCGGCCCCGCGTCGCCGCCGCGCCCGAGCCACGCGCGGAGCCAGAAGAGGGCCGTGCCGGCGAGGACCGCGGCGAACGCCCCCGGCACCCCGAGCGGCATCCGAACGCGGCCGAAGAGCCCGAGCAGCAGCACCAGGAGCGCGACGAGACCCACGAGCGGGTCGCGGAGGATCTTGAGCGTCGGCAGGAACGCGATCAGGAGGATCGCCACGCCGGCGATGGAGCCAAGCAGGGCGGCGCGCGGCACGACCCGACGCGCCCAGTCGCCGCCGAACGCGAGACCGACCTTGGCGAGGCCGATCGCGAGCGTCGCCGCCATGCCCACCTTCCATGCGAGCACAGGGTCGCCGGTCGCCGCCATCGCAGGCCCGAGCACGCCGAACACCATCGCGAACAGGGTCGGCGTGTCGATGCCGAACGGCATCGCGGTGACGTCGTCGCGGCCCGTCCGTTGTCGGAGCCTCACGGCGAGCCAGGTGTACGCGAGGTCACCGACGAGCACACCGAGCGCGGTGCCGGGCACCATCCGGCCGAGCACGAGGTCGGCCGGGAACTTGAAGACCCCGATCAGGAGGCTCGAGAGGATGACGAGCTGCGTGATGTTGTCGAGGGCGAGGCCGAGGAACCCGTTGAGGTCCCCGGGACTGCTCCAGCCGCGCCGGGGCTCAGCGCGCTCCCGCGTCGGCCGCCCTCTCCGCGCCGAGCCGGGCGCGCGCGAGCCCCTGCGTCCGCTCGGCGAGCGCCGAGCACCACGCGAGGCTCCCGCGGCTGTCCGCGACCTCGCGGTAGTCGAACTCCATGACAGGGCTCACCAGCCGCCCGAACCGGAGCCGCGCGCCATAGGACTTCCCCTGCCGCTCGTCGCCCGCCTCGAGCTCCACCTCGAGCCGCGGATCGACACGCTTCGCGTGAGAGGTGAGGAAATTCCAGAGCCAGCGCCCGACCTCGTGGTAGCTGCCGCCGGAAAACACGGCAGCATTTTACATCGGCTCGATGCTTGGCCCTCCGTGGGTTAGCACTCGTTGAAGCCGCACGACAGGCACTTCTTGCACCCCTCCTCGTAGATGAAGGTCGCCTGACCGCACTCCTTACACAGGTCGCCGATTTGCTTTCGCCCGTTACCATCCACTACGGGCTGGTCCGTGAGCGGCTTCACCTGGCCAATGTGCTCGGCGAGGGTGCGGGCGAGGGCGTCCGGGAGCGAGAGGATCTTGGCGGGGCCGAAGCCTGTCGGCTGGCCGCCGCCGATCCGCGAGAGCTGGCTGATCACTTCTTCGAGCCGCCGCTGAGCCGACAGAGGCGAAGGGAGCCTCAACACAAGCGAAATCAGCCGCCCGAGCGCCTCTGCGACGGCCATCGTGTCGGAGCCGCCCTTGCCGACCTGGACGAAGACCTCGAAGGGATCATCGTCTGGCGTCTCGTTGACCGTGATGAACGCGGTGCCGATCGGGGTATCGGTCCGGTAGGTCGAGCCCTTGAGGCTGTGCGGGCGCGGCCGGATGACCGAGGGCGCCGCGGTCGGCACCGGTACCTCCTTCTTGATGCCGACGTTCAGGACCTGCTCGCCCTTGCAGCCGTCGCGGAAGACCGTGATGCCAAGGCAGCCGAGCTCCCACGCGAGCAGGTACGCGCGCGCAACGTCCTCCTCGCTCGCGCCGTGCGGCAGGTTGATGGTCTTCGAGACGCCGTTGTCGGTGTAGCGCTGAAACGCCGCCTGATGGCGCACGTGCCACTCGTAGCCGATCTCGTGCGAGGTCCTGAAGATCCGCCGCGCGTCTTCGGGCACGCCCGGGATATCGTGGAGCGCGCCGCGCTTGGCGATCGCTCGCATGAGCGCGTCGGAGTAGAAGCCCTGCTCCTTGGCGATGCGCTCGAAGGTCTCGTTCACGAAGGTCAGCACCCGCTCGCCGTCGGGCTGCTTCACGCGATGCTCGAAGGCGAGCGCGAAGATCGGCTCGATCCCCGACGAGCAGCCGGCGATCATCGAGATCGTGCCCGTCGGGGCGATCGTCGTGACGGTCGAGTTCCGGTGCTGGCGGTCGTTCTTGTAAATCGACTGGCTCCAGTTTGGGAACGGGCCGCGCTCTTCCGCGAGCTTGGCGGACTGGTCGTGGGACTTCTCCTTCACGAACGCCATCAGCCGGTCGGCGAGGTCGATCGCCTCCTGGCTGTCGTACGGGATGCCCATAGTGAAGAGCAGGTCCGCCCAGCCCATGAGGCCGAGGCCGATGCGGCGGTTCGACTTCACCGTGGCGTCGATCTCCGGCAGCGGGTACGGGTTCATCTCGATCACGTCGTCGAGGAAGCGCACGGCGAGCCGCACCACCCGCTCCATCTCGTCCCAGTCGATCGACCACTCCCCGTCCTCGCCGCGGCGGGCGAACTTGGAGACGTTGAGCGAGCCCAAGTTGCAGGCTTCGTTCGGTAAGAGAGGTTGCTCCCCGCACCCTCTCGAAACATAGCCTTCCGTGATCCACGTATCTGTCTCAGGCTCGTAGAGGTCGTATGTTGTGGCCACGCCAGCAGCTTCGATGCTCAAAATTTTCGCCGAGCCGAACTGTTCGTGAAGAAGGGTCTGAACTTCATCGCCCGCATGGCATCGGTCGAGTCGAATCGCTACGAACGCCCCCCCGCCCCGCGCAACATAGAACTGGTGGCCCGCTGTGGCGTGAAGAACCCCGCCGTCAGAGAACTCGACACGAAAGACCGGAGTCGCGGGGTAGATCTCGACACGTTCAACAGGACGAGATCCCTTGACGGTCAAGATCAGATCGCCTGACTGAACGGTGTCTGCCCGACGCCACCCGTCTGGTGTGGCCACCATTGTGGCCCCCGTGACGCACGGGTTGGTCGCCTCGACCATGCCGATCTCCGGCGTCGGGTTGGCGGGGCTCGCGTTGATCCGGTCGATGAAGACCATCCCAGGATCGCCGGTGCGCCAGGCGGCGCGCACGATGCGGTCGAAGACCTCCTTCGCCGAGAGGCGCCCCGTCACCTGGCCCGTATGCGGGTTCACCAGGTCGTACTCGGCGCCCGCCACGAGCGCGTCCATGAACTTGTCGGTCGCGGCGACAGAAATGTTGAAGTTGGTGATCCCGCCGTCGAGCTTGCACTCGATGAACTCGAGGATGTCCGGGTGGTCGACGCGGAGGATCCCCATGTTAGCTCCGCGACGGGTTCCGCCTTGTTTCACAGCCTCGGTGGCACTGTTGAAGACCCGGAGGAACGAGATCGGTCCGGAGGCGCGCCCGCCGGTAGACGCGACGATGTCGTCCTTTGGGCGGAGACGTGAGAACGCGAACCCGGTTCCCCCACCGCTGTTTTTCGAGACGAACCCGTGCGCAAGATAGGCGTGCTTGTGAGGCACGGTGAGGTCAAAAACACGACGGACTCCTGCGTCGCGAACGCTGCTCACACGAACGAAGATGAATTCGTCAGCGAGTAGTTCGGCGAAAAACGGAGGACACGGCTCGCCACTGGCCATCGCCGCTGCGATGCGCTGCCGGGTCAGCTCTCGGGGATCCTTCACCCGGTTCAGCAAGTCGTCGAAGCGCTTCTTCGCCGCGCGACGGCCTCCGGCGGGCAACGCGTCGTACCAGGCGCGCAAGCGCGCCCGCTGGTTGGGAATTGTCTCCCCTCTCACGAAGATCTTGTCCTCGTCGACGGCGGCGAGGCGTTCAGCCTTGCGCCCGCCGATGAAGCCGATTTTCGTGCGGAAGGCCCGGAATCCAGCTTTGGTGCAAACGGAGAGTTGATAGCTCTCGTAGCCCGATGCCCAGACGTCCTTGCGCAGTTGGGTGGGGATGCCCAGGGCCAGCATCATGACCTGGACCTCTTCGGCCAGCCTCGGCGAAATCGTTGCCAGCGTCAGGTGGCCGGTTTGCCGGATGCAGCCGTCGGCGGTGAAGAGCCCGCGGACGAATGCGGCGGCGACCTCCTCAGTGCTTCCAAGGATGATCTCCGGAACGCGGGCCTCCCGGGCCGACGCCTTAGTGACGCCGAGAGACCTGAACCACTCCTTGATCTGCCGGCTCAGGAGGGCGACCTCCACTGCCCGCGCGTCACGGTAGGCGCTGATCGTGGGGGTCTTCCCGAACAGCCGATGGCTCACCGTCTTGATCCGTTCCACCACCTCCGGGCAGTCGCTACCGACCGTGAAGCGAATGCCATCACGATGGTTCGATCCGTCTCCGATGTAGAGCCCGATCAGCTCGGCGAGCTCCGGTGTGAGCTCTCGGGGTAGGCGGTATTTCTTGGCGACGAAGCTCGTACGGTTCCTTCCCGGCTTTGCGCTCAAGGTGAACTCGGGGAGCTTCGTGTCGCCGCCGAGCCAGAACCCGGGTTTCATCACGAGCCAATCACCTGCCCGGAGATCGCCGATCTTTCGCCAACAGTACGACCCATCCTTGGCCACGACGATGAGCCGGTGCTCGCGCGTTCCCACGATCTTGTGACCACGGTGCGTTTGGACCTCGACGACCCGCTGCTCGCCGTTGTCGTGCAACTCACTGACGTAGAACGGTCCTTCATCGGTCATTACTTGTGCGCCGGGCGCGATCTCGCTTAGCTGGCGGAGCCCGGCACTCATCACGAGCGTGTCTCCGACGAGGCATTTATGGATGATCGCCGCGGCCTTCACCGAGTCGAAGATCTCTTCCATCGAGTCGCCGACCGGCAGGACGTAACAGGCCGAGTACTGCAGGCCGTTACCCTTCCCGGCGTTCATCAGGGTCGGCGAGTTCGGCAGGAAGCCGCCGTCGACCATCACCTCGTAGAAGGCGGTCGCGATCTCCCGGACCGCCGCCTGGCTACGCCCGTACCGGGCCTCGCCCGCGGCAATGGACAGCGCGACCCGCCAGCACATCTCCTCCGGCGTCTCGACCACCTCGCCGCCGTCGCGCGCGAGGTAGCGCTCCCGGAGGACGCGCAGTGCGGGTTCGGTCCACTTGCCAACTTTCGCGGGGCGGGTTTCAGCCAGCATGCGGGTTCTCCTTCAGGTCAGCCACCTAGGGTCTAAATCGGGCTCGAAATCAAAGGGAGCCTGTCATGACCAAAGGCCTGCGACCTCCTATATATTGTGGTAACGGGCACTCTAACACACAGGATCTAGAGGGCGTCAAGAGAAAAGGTATCCACAGGTCACCCACTGCCTGTCCACAACCGTCGTGATATTCTCAGGAGCCGTATGAGGGTGCTCCGTCTTCTCATCGTCCCTCTCCCGCTTCTTCTTTTCCTTCCCTCGACCACCGAGCGCGCCCTTGCGCAGATAGCGCCCGTGCCAGCCACGGGGCGGGCCCCGATCGCCGGGCGCGTCCTGACGCTCGACGAGTGCGTCTCCGTCGCGCTCGAGGCCCAGCCGACTATCCAGGCGACTCTGTACGATTATGCTGCGGCGCGTTACCGCGTAACCCAGGCGCTCGCGCCGCTCCTGCCCCAGGTTTCGGGTTTGGTGACGGCGACGAAGAGCGAGAGTTCCGCTGTCTCCACGTCTGCGCCTACGGGCCGG
>Ga0209161_10003356_pt1 | contig 12932 bp, 12 predicted proteins | sample GraSoiAngelo_155_FD_186169 | JGI IMG/M metagenome (GOLD analysis project Ga0209161, IMG submission 186169) | Grasslands soil microbial communities from the Angelo Coastal Reserve, California, USA - 14_1009_13_30cm (SPAdes) (version 2) | ecosystem: Environmental > Terrestrial > Soil > Grasslands...
CTGTGAGGCTTGGGTGTTAGTGACGCGGGCGACAGACACCCTCTTTTGCAGGGCTGGAGGCAAAGACCCGCTCCAAAGCTCGCAGGGAGTAGAGCCTTTTTAGTACGTACAAGCCCAAGAAGAAACTGGAGGAAAGGATGAACCAGGAGCAACGCCTCGAACTTGTCACAAAAGGAACAGTAGAGATCATCCAGCCTGCAGAACTGCAACGCGCCTTGGAAGAGAAAAAGAAGCCTCGCGCATACTGGGGCTTTGAATGCTCCGGAAAGCAGCCAACCTAGCATGGCTGCCTGGAATGATGCATATCGGTACAGGACTCGTCTGCGGCTCGAAAATCAAAGACATGGTCCAAGCCGGATTCCACTTCATCATATTCCTCGCAGACTGGCACAGCATGATAAACAACAAGTTTGGCGGCGACATGGAAAAGATCGAGATAGCAGGCGAATACTTCAAACACTGCTTCACAGCACTCGGACTGACCGAAGACAAAATCGAATACATCTGGGCCTCAGACTTGGCAGAGAAAGCCAACTACTGGGAACGAGTCATTCGAGTGGCCAAAACAACTACGGCACAACGAGTGATGAGAGCACTGCCTATACTGGGCCGGGACCTGAAAACCCAAGACGTCGAAGCCGCTACCCTATTCTATCCATGCATGCAAGCGGCAGACATATTCGAGATGAACCTGGACGTGGCCTGTGCAGGAATAGACCAGAGAAAGGCCCACGTGCTAGCACGAGAAGCGGGCGAAAAGCTGCGATGGGGAAAGCCGGTCGCTCTCCACACTCCGATGCTAATGGGCCTTGCTGGGATACAGGGATCCGACAAGGGATCCTATGATGAGGATCCTAAGCTGAGCAGTGTGATTGCGGCGAAGATGTCCAAGAGCAAACCCGAGAACACAATACTCCTTCACGACTCGCGGGAACTAATCGAGGACAAGTTGCGCAAAGCATACTGCCCGCCGAAAATAGTCGAGGGAAACCCGGTAATCGAATACTACCGACTCCTCGCCTTCCCCACAAACAAGACTGTCACGTTAGACAGGGACCAGAAATACGGAGGGGACACAATATTCTCTACATACAAAGAACTCGAAGAAGCATACAAGACAGGAAAAATCCACCCGCAAGATCTCAAATCAACCATGGCGAGAATACTAGCTGACATCCTCAAAGGAGTAAGAGAGTACTTCGAAAAGCACCCTGAACCGCTAGAACAGATGCAGAAACTGGAACCGAGATGATAGTGGCTTGGTAGCTCCGATCCAGCGAAGATATCCCACACATGTTCGAAACCCGCGGATCGATCTATACACTCGAAAAATGGAGAGGGCCACCCGGATCTTTGAAGATCTACAAGAACAATCTGAGGCCGGAGTGCCAATCATCGTCGAGGGAAGAAGAGACGAGGCAGCCCTAAGAAAACTGGGAATCAAAGGAACAATCCTCTGCCTCAAAGCCACGGGCGAGCCGAGATTCAGATTCATAGAACGGCTCGATGGGTCAAAGCGCGCAATTGTGTTAACCGATTTCGACAGGGAAGGAGGGGAGCTGCGAACCTGGCTATACCGGGAGCTATCACACCGCGGAGTCTTTGCAGACAATCAAGTATGGCAGAAGATTCGCGGCCTCGCCAGAACCGAAGTCCGTAGCGTAGAGGAGCTTCCAAGTTTTGTAAGAGCCCTCGAGATGCGATCGAAGGGATTGAGACCATAGATCGATGATCGCGAAGGCCCGATATGTCTCCGAGTGGAACGTGGTGAATTTACAATAGCGCACTCGTCCATTATCGTCCGTCTCGGACACATTGAGCGTGGGGGCGGTGTCTTAGGATTTACCGTTCTTCATCCGGACGGCCTTCGAAGGCTTGCCATTACCTTGGAAGTAGTCTCGGAGAACCTGCTCGAAAAATATGGAGAGGCCTCCTACGCGTCCGTGGTAGACTTTTTCGACTTCGTGGCGCACTAGATTCTCCGCCTGATCACTCAGGGAGATCATCATTTTGCCCATTTTCGATCAAAGTATCTGAGAAGCCAATCCGAGATTGACAATTCTTGACGGAAACCACTAAATCCCATACAAGGGAGACTATGGATATCTACAGCAACTTGGGGCTAACCACCGGGTTTACCTCGTCCGGCTCAATTTTTCAGCCCGAGAACATGTAAATTGCATATAAATAGTCAAAAAGAGAGAGTCACGCAGTCACTCACGCACCCTTAATCTCCTCATTTTCCAAGCAGCAAAGTCCACAAACCATTGTTAGAACGCTGTAGGCCAGAGTGACAGATATCTTGAGATGCCATTCCCTGCTCTACTTCAGGTAGCTGTTGGGATTGAGTATTTCTCTAGAAGTCTAGACACATCGACACTCTCCATTGCCAGGGGCAATCGATGGCCTGTTTTCTTCACTACAAAGAAGAGCGCAGTAAGGCTCACGGAAAAGTAGACTAGACTTGTGACGAAAAAGCCAATCGGGGTCGACAGCTCTGGAAATGGATCCGGAGGAAGATTCCACGACCAAGAAGACATAGTGTTGGCGAGTTCTAGCATGGATCCTACGACGAGAGTTTGACGCAGTCGACCACGCATCAAGAATGGAATGATAGCCCAGACCAAATAGTGCGTATAGATCTGACGCAACGGGATAAGCCATGCTAGTAGTCCGAGTGCGACAACGTCGATCGGACCGATGTGTCGAGCCCTAGTCCACACTATTCCTAGGCCAGCCACAAAGAGAGTTGCTGTTGCAGCCAACCACACCTGATTCTCCACAACCGTATCCAAGGAAAGATTGAGGACGGATGGAAAAATTGCGTAGAGCAAGTTCATCATCGTGAAACTCGCGGTTCCTCCCCCGAAACCGGAAGAGAGGTTGAATCCAAGGACAGATCCGAGATATCCGGGTAAGACGGCCGGCACGACTAGGCCGAGCGCGAGAATCGACCCGGTTGTCGCGATAATAGGGAGTGACTTCGGGGTTCCTTGCTTCCTGACCAGCCAGACGAGCACGAAGGGAATCGCAAGAATCGGATGAATCTTGAAAATTGTTCCTATCGCAAGCAAGATAGATCCCGCAAAGTAATGTCCCCGAACTAGAGCGAGAACCGACCCGGCGAGAATTGGATAGCCCAGAACGTCGCTGTTGAACCAATAATAGGGAGAGAGAGATATCGAAGGAAGAGCAAGAAAAATAGCCGATGGGACAATAGCGGTTAGACCAGAAAACCCTCTCGTTTGTAAAGTGACGAAAATCAACAGCGCCACAATGGCATCCGCGACAAGCCCAGCTATCCTAACGTTTCTGGAAATCAGACCGATCGTATCGGGCGCAAGCAGTATGTTGCCCGATGTTATTCTGATAATGCTTCCTACTATTGCGAGTAGAAAAGGCGGATAAGGAGAAGCCCAGGGGTTGGACGAGTAGGGATTCTGTCCCGCAATAAGCATCATGCTTTTCGGAATATCGGCGCCTAGGAGGTCTCCGCCGCCGTCCGTGTGGAGGATCAGTGATAGCTTCTGGAAAGTTGTTGCTGCTAGCAATCCGCTGAGGATCATCGCCGTGTACTTGTCGACGAAAGAGTCGAATTCCGCGTAGCTCCGATGCAAACGTAGTTTCAGGGACGCCAGCATCGTCTAGTCGAGCGCGTTCTAAGATGCTAAATAGGCTTTCAATCTAGAACGTTAAGATGAGTATAGGGCGCGCACAATGAATTTTGCTGACGGTTTCGTTCTTGCACTAACAATAATCTTCCTAGCCTACTTCGCCTACGCTACTCCAATAATCATGGTAGGCGTGTGGAGGTACAAGAAGCACGGGTTTGCGGCGGAAGAACCTGGTGAAGACTGGGATCCGCCTAATGTCTCTATCCTCGTCCCAGTAAAGAACGAAGACAGAGTGGTCGGAAGACTACTGGACTCAATTACCAAACTAGACTATCCCAGAGAAAACCTCGAGGTAGTTGTTGTCGAGGATGGATCGAAAGACCGGACGCTCGAAATCTGCAACAATTTCTCCCGGCAATATCCATGGATCAAAGTATTCCACAGAGACACAAGTATCGGCAAGGGCGACGCGCTAAACTTTGGATTCGCCAAGTCGAGGGGGGAAGTCATTGCCACGTTCGATGCTGATGATATTCCTGAACCAATGGCGATCACGAAGGCGCTGCGTTACTTCAACGACCCGGAGGTCGGGGCAGTACACGGCTATCATCGTACACTAAACCTACAGGAGAGCATTGTTGCGAGGCTCGCGGCGTACGAGACATTTCTGTATAGACTAGCGAATGACGGGAAATACGCGCTTAAGCTGTTCGTCGCGTTCTCCGGCTCCAACACGTTCTTCCGGCGTACCGCTCTTGAGAAGGTGGGACTCTGGGACGCGAACTCGATCGTGGAGGACGCGGAGCTCGCGGTCAGGTTCGCCCGAGCGGGCATTCCGACCAAGCTGGCCCCCGTTGAGAGCTGGCAAGAGATGCCTGCAAAGGTCACAAGCTTACTGAAGCAGCGCATCAGGTGGAGTGGGGGAAACATTCAGACGGGATTGAAACACTGGGACGCTTGGAGGTCCATGTCGCCCGCGAAGGCGTTCGATATGGAGGTGCTGATGATGAGTCCCATTATGGCGATCCTCGCCTTTGTTGGCTGGGCGCTTCTAGCGCTGGGCGTAGGCCATGTTGGTATACCTGTCGCAGAACTTGTGCCTCTCTTCGTTGTCATGGGTGCGTTGAATATATTCTATTTCGGAACGCTCCTAACAGTCGTTGTCGCCCAGGCAAAAACTGGTATTGTGTCTTATCTCACTTTGGTTCTAGCCACGTATCCATATGCGACCTTGCTTTCTGTCGCAAACTTCGTTGGCCTCATCTCCGTTCTAGTGCTAGGGAGAAGGCTGTGGCTGAAGACCGAGAAAACAGGTTACGTCGACTCGCCGCACCGCTAAGAACACGGGCTTAGAATCTGTGAGAAGACGGAAGGGGACACGATCGTCTACGGGCAAGTCCCCATTTGGCATGTGACAGCAATTAGAAACGAGAAGGGAGAACCGGGCAAGGTCGTTCCTACGTCAAACTCGGCGTCGAGAGGCTGCCATGCCAGGGGGATGGATGATGTGGCAATGTACAAGGGGCCGTATGTTGTCTGTAGTCCACTTCCGGGGGTTAAGGTTAGCAAGACCTTGTAGCATGTGCTCGTCGGAGTCTGAGTGGTGTTAGCTATCTGTATGTCGTAGACATAATCGTTTGATGCTACGTCGGTAGTAACAATCCCTCCGGAAACGTCGGTAAATGTGACATTGGTTGCGCAACTGCCTCCTGTGGCTGCTACTGGGGCTATCGCTTTGGCGAATCCTTTGTCTATTCCGGTTAGTTTGTTGTTCACGCTCACTGCTCCACCGAGCTCTGCTTGGTAGTTCGTTGGGGTGACCTTGATAGCGGCCGCCGAGACTGCTAGAACCAAAACCGCGAGCGCGATCTTGGCAGCAAGATACAGAGTGAACGTGCGCCGAAGCCGACGCTGAAACCGGGAGACGAAGTTCATGTTTGAACTTGCGTGGGTATCCTTTTTGATGCGTGTTTGAGACTTGGGTCCCTGCGACCATCAAAGCTAGGTAACAGATCTGGTGAACGGAAGCTCTGAAACAAGCACAATGGGCAGAGAAAGCGCCCCGCACAGTCGTCCCACTCTTGCGTCGCGAGGTGCATTGTGCAAGACCACCCCTTTTCTGAGAAGTCTCTGGCTGTTTCGCGCGGGTCCTGGGCGAGTACTGGGGTTCAGGGCACAGACCGGGCTTGGATGCCTTAGCTGTTTTACGAGTCCTCAACAAGGATTTACCATGCATTTAAGAGACATGGCGTCAGATTTGAGATCAGGGCTGAAAATGGGCGATTTTTGATATCCACAGTCTTCTTCTAAACCTTGAAGCTAGCGATTCGCAATGGCTAGATTATGGGTGCATCTGTGGAAAAAAGTGCTTCCGGGGGTTGGACCGGAAACACGACCTGGATGAGAAAAAGTGGTTAGGATATGGTGACGTAGACTGTGATCGGGGATGTCAGTGATGTCTGGCCGGTGTCAACGTAGGCGGTAATCGTGCCCGTGCTCGCAGCGCCTGGCCCAGTGAGTGTGAAACTCGTGGAGACGACAAGAGTTCCTGCCGGGCCCGTCCCTTGCCGAATGACGACAGTCGCTGTATGGGCGGCACTATCGGTCGCCGTGTCAGTGAACGTGATCTCGTCAAACCAGTGTCCAGCAGTGAGAGCATTGTTAACAACGTTGTTGTTGCCTGACGTCGGAAATGTTGCTGCGGTTGAAGCAGCAGCGGTGTTAGCTACCACTCCCAACCCGTTGTCAGCCACCGTCATTGTGCCTGAACTTGTATGGTAGCTGCCGATCTCGCCTGTATTCGAGGTCGATGTCACTGCCAGGTTTGCGGCTAGAACGCCGGCGACCATTCCGAACATGGCCACGACGACTAGTGCGAGTACTGGGACTTTCTTGGTTGTTACTTGACTTATCTTCGCTCTTAGACTGCTCATCCTTGAATCCTTGGCTTGGCTATGAGATTCGGAACAATAAGCCACACGTTCCTAGCGTGGACGTTCCATGGTAACGTGGATGGAGCTAGCGTGTGTGTGAGAAGATTATTCCTCTTCACGATGCTTTCTAGGCTTGTACTTCTGCCTAGGTCTCCGCTGCCACTTTTTCAGAAAGTGCATTACGGTGGGAGCGTGAGCTCGGTGGCCAGAGAGCGCCTTGAAAACGGATGTTCTTCCATGGGGTTCCGGAGCTAGATCCTCTTCTCCGAGACTCCATTTCTTGGAAGTTATCTGACCTTGCTTGTCCTGTTCTTCAGTAAGCACAAGTTCACCGCCCGCATGTTTGAGCAGTGCTGTCTCGATCTGTTTCGCTGAGTCGAACTCGACCTTCTTCTCGACAAGCTCCATGTAGACTTGGTTAAGGAGCTCTCGATATGGCATTGGCTCCTTCCGTTGTGAGATGATGGACAGAGCTGCTTTCAGCATAACCCTCTCTTGTTTCGTCATTACGGGTTGAGTCCACTCTGGCTGACTGGGGATTCTGAGCTGGCGTGGAATGTCTGGGACAGAGGATTCAGTCTCGATGGCTTGGGCGAGGGCGGACGATGCGTCGGGCTCTTCGGGGCCTGACTCTTGTGGGACGAGTGGTTTCTTGAATCGTAGTTGTGTTTCGGGCTGGCCGGGGGCTCGATAGATAGTCCCGGTGTCCTCGATGGAGAATCCTGACCATTTGAGAAGTCTCTGGAAACGGTCGGATATGCTCGAGGCCCATGTGGGCAGGATAATGCTGATCATCGCACCGGGTTGGACTGTTTGGTAGATCTTTCCGAACGATGCTAGTAACTGGTCATCGGTTGTGGTTTCGGGGTCCCGGCTCAACGGGTTTAGAGTTCTATCGTTCGTGGAGAGCCAGACTTGTCGGTAGGGTGGTGTTAGGAAGAATTCTTTGACGCCAGGGATTGCGCCAGCTAGCAGCCCTCTTTCCTGCAGCATCTTGAGGATTGTTCCCGTTCCGACGATTGTGAGGCTCAAGAGTCCGAGATAGAAGTCGAGGTTGAAAGCTGCGGCAATGGAGGGATTCTGGTAGGTGTTGAGATCAGTTCCCACAATTCTTGCAGGGTAAGACACTGTCCCGCTGGTGGGCGGATTTGTCCCATAAAGTGTGAGCAGCGCGGTCTGCCCTGTGTGAACGAAGAGCAGGAGGCTGAAGAAGAGTTCGGTAAGACTTGCGAGACCAAGCCAGACGGCGAGAGGACGCCACCACACTGTGGGGCGAAGAGACGAGACGAGCAAGGCAAGAGAGCATAGGATGAGCAAGATCCTAGTGAACGCGCCCAGGACGGAGGCGAGCGTAGTAGTCGCAGGAATACCTGTAGCGGCGATCTGAAGATAAAACGGGGAGACCTGGATTGATAACACGCGGCTGTTTGTCGGACTAGTTAGAGTCCACCAAGGCTGGCTGCTGAGAGCGAGAAAGCCGGCGATCAGCCCTGCGATGAAAGTCGGTAGATCAATTCTCTGAAGGAGGTTCTGGTTCGAATTCTGAGCTGTAGTCTCCAGTGTCTTTCCCTAGCCTCGCTAGTTCAGGACATCGGTCCAATTCAGTGTCCTGTTGGACCTATTGCGGCCTTGGATGGGATAGGTTTCCCGTAACTGTTTTGGTTTCAGCAAAGTCCTTTGAAGTGTAGACGCTCCACGCTAGTCTTGGCACTATCTAGCGTGGACGAGACACGGCAGGATTCTACTCAGACCTTATCAGGATGTAGAGGTGTGGCTGTTGGAACGATGCTTAGAGGATAGAGGCTCAGTCTCAAGAGAAATGGTTCCCCGTGGAAAAAACGGGGGTATTGGGAGTTTATGCTTTCGGTCTGCGTCGTAGGTAGAAGAACCCGCCGATGCCTGCTAGCAATCCGCCGATGCCGAACATTGCGGTTCCCACGCCGGCAAGAATAGTGCCGACGATGTTGGCGTTGGTGGAGCCGCCCCCGAGATTTACGAAGGTAGCTTGGGCAGCATTCGCGTCATTGAGCGAGTTCTGATAGTGGGTCTTGGCGCCAGAGTAGTCGCCATTGCTCCAGCTCACGTCGCCGAGATCTCTTTCGGTGTTTGCCTGGGCAAGCTGGCCAGCGGCAGTTGGTTGATCAAGAAGAACGGCGTTTGGTACCTCGGCTATGGTTTTCGAAGCTTGGAGACGGGTCTGTAGGGCGGAAAATTGGTCGCTGGTATAGACGGTCAGTGAAGGCCCGGGAGACGTGGTCTGGCAAGAGTTGGCCTTCTCTGCATCGTTCGCGTTCGTGCATGGAGCTGGGTTTAAGGCATTCAACGCTCCATCCCAGACTGCTACGGTCCAAGTGTGTGGAGGGCTGCGAGGTCCACCCGCTGCGGGCATTGTAACTGATATCGTTGCAGAGCCGACATCGTTTGCTTTGAGCGGCGTGGTGTTGCTGCTAGCGTTCTGGTATGTACTCATCCAGTCGCCTTTGAATCCGAAGGTCACGTTCCGCTGGTATACGACATTGCTCGCTTGTATTACGATGTTCACGCTAACAGTGGAGCTCGCTTGAGCCGCTGTGACAGTTCCAGGAGATAATGGGTCTGTCGCCCCGAGCAGCACGTTGCCAAGGGTGACGGTGATTGTTCCTGTATGAAAAGCGTGGGCTCGCGGTATGCTTGTGCTCGGTAGTGCTAGTCCTACGAGGAGTAGGGATAGGGATGCGACGATTATTCTTTTTCTTTGCATGAAGCGCGCTTCGGGATAGCGCTGATAAAGAATACGCTGAAACCGAGAATATTACGAGTAGGTTACAACGGTACGGCAAGTTGAGTCGATATGACGAAAATCGATACGTCAAAGTATTGTACGAAACATGTCAATCGAGATAGCCTGAAAAGCTGCCATAGCCAGACGTGTGCCGCTCGTCGTACCGATCCCGACAGTGCTTCCATGTACGGAAGGGGGATTTTTCGTTTCTATCGAATGTCGAACGTTGGCTTGCGAGATTCTCTGCCCGAGATATTGCGACTGTTCCTAGTCGAGAATAGTCGAGAGGGACAAACTCTTACAAGAATCCTCTAGCGGACGTTGAACCGTGATTGTGGTGGAAAGGATTGCCGCGGAATAACAAGAAATTCATGCAGACCCTTGAGACTGAGACTTATCGTACTATTGCGAAGGAGGCCTCGCAGAGGGGTGCGACTGTTCAGGAGTTGTTGCGGGCTGTGATCATTCCAGAATGGCTTACTGAGAACAGGAAAAAGTGGAGCAAGTAGTCTTCCAGACCTAGCCCAGCGTTCCGGAAAAAAACTTGCTGGGAGTCCGGAATGAAAAAAAAATCCGGCGCTAGAGTTCTCTGGCCTCTTTTTTGTTCATTCGCCTCCTGTCTCGGCCGGTTTTTTCCTTCTCGGGACTAGGTGGGACACGGCGGTTGAGGAGGGGGTCAACAGGTTGTGTGCGAGCCGGATGGAAAAAAATTGGAGCGAGCACAATTTCCCTTTCAACGCCGTGTTGCGCCAAGCGTAGTTTACGTGGTCGGAACTATTTGGGCGGCACGTCTACATTGTGTTCGGTTCTAACACACAACCGGAAAATTGGAAATATGGAGGTTCCGGGGAAAACCACTTTCGGTGGCCAGTCTGAACTGTCCACTCATGCGACGTGAGAGTCGGTCGCTAAGACCCCCTATCTTCCAGAGACCATTTCCTGTCTGGCGCTGATAACAGGCGAGTCTGGTTGATAGGGCGTAATTCCGGCTCGGCTGGCCTGGCAGAGAAGGCGACAATTCCGAACGAATTTCCGGAGACTCCCTCGGAGGCTCCCAGATTCGGGATCAGGGCTGATAATAAGCGATTTTTTTCCTCCTCTACGGATATAGCCTGGTTTGTCATATGTTTATGTCGATGACTAGGGAGGTCAGTGTGGCGAGTCTGAGGGAGGAGCAGGTGGCTCGCCGTGCGGGAATTCTGGCCTTGTTCCAGTCGCTTGTGATCCTTCTCTTGCTGGTCTGGATATCTGAGGAGTACAATAACAACCAGTATTTCCAAGGGTGGACGGCTCAGAACCTTGGTGGTTTCGGTTTTTTGTTGAACGGGACTGGTGTAGCGTTCTACGCCGGGTTACTCGTGGCCGTTCTCGTCTTCCGGACGGTGCCTCGTGTTCTGGAGGAGAGGGCTCGTGGGAGACGGCAGCGGGTGGTGGGGAAGGGATTGAGGAGGGAGGAACCGGTCCTCGTCAGCCCTGAAACCCGATAGTTGGGATGGTATTAATGCCGGGCTTTAGGGCTAAACAGACTGCTTGGCGGGCAGGCTTGATGGTGCGCGTCCAGTCTGTAATCATCCTCCTCTTATTCGTCTGGGTGGCTGAGGAATACAACTTCAACCAATTCTTCCAGAGCTGGGCAGCGGGGACCCTTGGAGTGTTTGGGTTCTTGTTAGGCGGGACGCTCGCTGCCGTCTACGCGGGAATATTGATCGTGCTATATCTCAGTGCCCCCGTGACGTCCGCGAATCTAGAAGGCGGAGAGACGGGAGATGGTTGTTATCATGAAGACTGGGGGAGAAGATTCTAGAAATCAAGGTTTCATGAAGGGCGGGGCGCGGGAAAATTCTCCCCCCCCCCCGGGGGGGGTCATAGATTAGTTAGCAGAGAAGAATGGTTATAGAAAAAAGAATCTTGCGGAAAAGGAAGAGTTACAGGAAAAAATGTTGTAGAAAAGATGCGCGTGATGATTCTGGGTTGGGTGGCGTGTCGAGGACGTGTTGGTCGATGTCTTTTCTACCTTTATCAGTAGAGAAAGTATAGTTGGACTCGTAGGCTGGTCCGCTATGCGTCCTCTTTGACACTGACGACCAGTTCGGCGTGGTGGCAGGCCTTTGGAGGATAGAAAAAAGGAGAAGATTGGATGCTAGGGGTCGTGTTGTTACTTCTTGGCGTAGACTTTGGCGGTGAACGTCTGGTCGGCTTGGGTGGCGGATCCCTCGATCCAGCCCTTGGTGGTGTTGAGCCAGGATAGACTCGGCGATTGCGTCATGTACTTTACCTCACCCTCGAACGAGACTTTTCCGTCAGCGGTCTGCTTACCCTTACCGTGGCTTGTAGCGACGACCATGTCCTTGCCTACCATCTGGATGCCTTTGCCTTCCCATTCGCTCGTACCGTCAGATTTCATGTGAATACTGATCGTCTCCATGAAATTGCCTTGGTACTTGCCAGTGATCTGGCCCACGTCGTTGTTCTCCATCTTTACACCGGTAGAGCTGATGTCCTTGATGCTGAAGCTGTCGGTCTTACCGCGCAGCTCGGCGATTACCTCGCCTTTGGTTTGTTGTTGAGATTGCATAGTTACTCGGGCAGGGGGAGTCTGAGGCTACTATATGAATGGGAGTTTCGACCTACAGGAAGTTTATGGTCGTCCAATAAGCTTCCAGAGCCTTGAGTATCGGACCATAGAAACCTTCGACCTAAAACTCAAGAGTCGTCGAATCCTAACCTAGCCTATCGGCCTGGGAATAGAACCGCTCTTCCGTGGTCCCGTAGCCGAAGATGATCCTCAGCAATCCTATCCCTGAGAGACACCAAGCGATCCAAGAGAATTTCCTGACAGGAGAAATCCACTGGAAGAGATTACTTCTCGTACAGCACCCGGAGTACCCGATGGATCATCACGCGTGAGCATTCGCCGAAAACCTGTTGAAGAACCTCAATTCCCTTGTCGAATTTACTCGGGAGGTTCTCTTTCCTGATTCCTTCGTTCTCGAGAATACGGTAGACTTCGTCCTGGACTCTTCCCCCAGCAAGTCTTCAAGAGCGGAACCAAAACTATTGTTCAGGACTTCGTGGAAAACGAAGAGCGAAGAGCTGAGTATCTGTTAGCCTTTGGACACGATGATCCCTAGCGAGGGATCAGCTCGTGGGGTGAAGCCCACTTTTTCCTGCCTGTAGCTCTCGAAGACTTTCTCTAGAGCGAGGCAAGATTGTCGGGAAACGGTTCTCTTCGCACCCCTAGAACAACTGTAAGCCTCTTCGCGCACTCCCTTACAACCACCATTCCTCCAGGGTCCAATAGCTAACTCGCTTCGTGGAATCCGCTCTCCAACAGTTTGGGACGGACATCCTGGAATATGGCCATCTGATTTCCGCTGGGATCTTTGAACAAATAACAGGGCCCGTTGGGAATCTCGAACTCTCCACCGTCAGGCTGCCAGCCACGACTTTTGAACTCTTTGACTGACGCCTTCAAGTTCCCAACCTCAAACACAGGTAGAACGGACGGCGCGGGACGATGGCCTGCGAGGAGGAGCAAGGGTCCGCTGCAGACTTCGACCGCTACCACGCGGGTGCCCATGCTTGTGAAATCCCAGACCTTCTTGGCCTCGAGAATGGTCGTGT
>Ga0209161_10003365_pt1 | contig 12915 bp, 10 predicted proteins | sample GraSoiAngelo_155_FD_186169 | JGI IMG/M metagenome (GOLD analysis project Ga0209161, IMG submission 186169) | Grasslands soil microbial communities from the Angelo Coastal Reserve, California, USA - 14_1009_13_30cm (SPAdes) (version 2) | ecosystem: Environmental > Terrestrial > Soil > Grasslands...
GTCATTGGCTTTGCCTCATCTCGTGCGTCCCTCTCTACTCTACTTCAGAATCTTTTCCGGGCAGCGCATGAAGTGCCAGTCCGGCTCGGACCGCGGGCGTTGGCGAAGCCTTCTCGGGTTCGCGGACTTTAAAGATCGTTTCGGCAAGCCGCCAAAACCAACCCGAGACGCGTGCACTACCCGCACATCGACTAAAATGCCGGACAACAACCCCACGTTGGCGTCCGGCATTTTGTTTTGTGGCCCGAGCTACGAATCGCGCGGATGCACGCGGATTTTTCCGGGTAGCGCAGGCTGCTAGCCTGCTGGTTTCGGCGGCTTGCCGAAACGATCTTCTCCGAGTCAATTCCGCGTAATCGAATACGTTGCCGGCAAGCTGCCGGCAACCGCAGGCTAGCATTCTGCGCTACCCAATCGTTGTATCTCCGCGAGGAGACCGTGGCTAGCCGCAACAAAGGGGAACCCGCCTTCAGTTTTTTTCGGCGTATTTATTCAGCAAAGCCTGAAAACGCAGATCGTTCCGCAACGAGTCCCAAATCGGATCCTGGAGCGATCGTTCGCAGCAATACACAGGTTGCCGAGGCAAGTCGAAGAATCCGTGATTATCCCGGTCCTATTTCGGTGCAAGCGAGCCGGAAGGTTGGACAAAAGTGGTCTGCACCAAAGACGTGTAGTGGCCATTTCCGACTCAACACCACGCTCTAAAATGAAATTCATCAATGAAGAAAAATTATGAGCACACAACAACAACACATTCAATTCATAACTAAAAAAGCTAGCCGCACGTGTTTAACGATTTTGATCGCTGCATGCTGCGCCGCGGCTCTGGCACAGACACAGGCGAAGACAAAACCAAAGATGCAATACCACGTATCCACCCTCGCTTCACTCGGCGGAACGAGTAGCGGGGGAAACAGCATTAATGACCAGAGCTGGGTTTCAGGCTATTCCAGAATGGCGGATAGGAACCGGCACGCTACGCTGTGGCGAAACAGTGCGCTAACCGACCTCGGCACACTCGGCGGACCAAACAGCAGTGTCACATGGAACGTGAAAAATACCGCGGGAATCATTGTGGGTATTTCCCAAACTGCCGACCCGCAGCTGCTCGGCGAGAGCTGGAGTAGCGCGGCTTTCTACAGTACGCCTAACAACGTCGGCTATATCAACCTCGGGTTCGTTTGGAAACAGAACCAGATGAGGGGGCTGCCCAATTTCCCGGGCGGAAATAACGGCTTTGCCACCGGAGCCAACAACTTGGGTCAGGTGGTGGGGTGGGCGGAGAATGGAGTTCATGACCCCAACTGTTGCTGCACCCAAGTACTCCAGTTTCGTCCAGCCGTGTGGACTCTGGGACCACCGGACCAGATCCAAGACCTGCCACTAATCCCCGGCGACACTTCCGGAGCCGCCACAGCGATCAATGACAATGGTCAAATCGTGGGCATCTCCGGTATCTGCGACCAGGCCGTTGGAAGACATTCGGCCAAGCACGCCGTGCTTTGGGAAAATGGCACCGTGACGGATATTTATCCAGATCCGCCAGCCCCGTGGTGGAACACGCCAACGGCAATCAATCAACACGGCGATGTCGTCGGGTTTGCCGGCGACCCCGCCTTTGTTGAAGGCAATATATTACACGCCTTTATTTGGACTAAGGACAACGGCATCAAAACTCTCAAACCGTTACGGGGACGTGTCCCGGAACATGTAGACAGTGAGGCCTACGGTATTAACGAAGCCCAGCAAGTAGTCGGTGTCTCATGCGACGCTGACCAGGTTGATTGTCGTGCCGTTATTTGGGATCACGGTGTCTACCCCACAGACCTCAACGATCTCAAAGGCGACTATTCTGCCTTTCTCGCACTCGCGAAGGACATAAATAACAAGGGAGAGATTACAGGTAGAGCTTTCGACCCAGCTACGGGTGCGTTAATTGCATATTTGGCAGTCCCTTAGCCTCCAAAGTCTCCTTGCTGCACATCGACAAATTGCCGGATGCCAACCCCAGGTTGACGTCCGGCATTTCTTTTGAACAGAAAACCGCAGATTACGCGGATTCACGCGGATTGCGTCCGTCTCGGATTTGCGGACTTCTTCGCCACTACGACGGAGGGAGAAATGACGTAGAATGCCGCTTCGAACCCACAATCTGTCGAGGTTGAATAAGAGATTCCTTTGAAAATAAAAATTGAAGACATCTTGATGCGCGCAGTCAAGATTGCCGTCGCTATTGCTCTCCTGCTATTCGCAGCATTACTCGCGCTTGGTGAATTGCAGATGGTCACTCATAATATAGCTTCGACCTTTCACCAACACGTTGGTACAAATCTGCTTGTCGCCATTTGCCTTTGCATGGCCTACATGCTTCTTCGCAGGCCCATCGATCCGGTGGCCGATGTTCATTGCCCGCGCTGTCGAACCTTGGGAGGTCATAAATTTGCTCCTCAATATCGAGGGTCTATCAGTCACGCGGCTTTGCACTTCGGCGGATTTCTTTTCTCGATTTTTTATTCAGGCGGCAGGCAACAGCGCTTTCGTTGTCGCGAGTGCAAAGAGTTATTCTATTCACATACAGCGCTCTCTCGGGGTTATCGTCTTCTATTTCTGCTGTCTGCTGCGTTCATTGTGAATTCCATTTGGAGTGAGTTCTCCGAATTCTGGGCTGCAGGCGGTTGAAACTGCAACGACCCAGGCCAGCATCCTGCGCTCCCCGGAATTGCATTCGACCGATCACCATTTACCATTCACTTTTCACGAATCGGCACTGATCCGATTCCAAAGCGGGGGCATAGCTCAGTTGGTAGAGCGCCAGCTTTGCAAGCTGGAAGTCAGGGGTTCGAATCCCCTTGCCTCCAGTCTTCGCTCGCGCCGTGAAGGAGAGCGAAGACTGTCGCGCTGAAGTCTTGGCGAAGGCGGACTTTTTTGACCTTGTGGATGCAAACGCGGCGAGCTACGACTCGGCAAGCCAGCGACCAAGCATGGCAAATTTTTCTACATCTATATTTTACAAAGCGAACGTGACGACAACCGATTCTACACCGGCTTGACGGACGACCTGCGTAAACGATTAAGAAATCATAACGCAGGACGAATTCTTTACACCGCGAAATGGCGGCCATGGCGGGTGAAGGCATATGTCGCGCTTTCTGATCGAGTTCGCGCTGCAAGTTTCGAGCGCTTCTCAAATCGGCATCTGGGCGGGCGTTCGTCAAAAAACATTTTTAAGGTCAATTCTGCTACATCGTTTCAGATGCACTAACGGGTCCGTAATCCCGTTGCCGTCTAATTTCCAAAAGCTTTCGGGACTGTCGCGCCGTAGCCGTGGCAAAGACGGGTGTCTAACGCTTGCAACAAACGTCTGCCTCCGAGCTGGCGCGGTCAAAATGTTGATTGCGCCCGGGCAATTGAAACTGGAACCTTTGCTCCGCCATGCATCGACCATTCTTACTTAAATCTTTACTCTTCCCCTTTGTCTTCGTCTGCATTCTGCGGGCCCAAACCCCGGCGAAGCCGCAATACGGTGCGTGGGGATTTGATCTGGCCGGTGCGGACACGAAAACCAAACCGGGCGACGATTTCTTCCGTTACGCCAATGGAAGCTGGATCGATAAAACCCAGATTCCGCCGGACAAACCGGCCTATTCTTTGCGCCTGGCCATGACTGATCTGACCGAACAGCGCCTGCACGAGATGATGGAAACCCTCGCCGCGAAAGATGCGGCCAATCCTTCGACGTTAGAGGAAAAGGTGGCGGCGTTTTATCGCTCGTTCATGGACGAGGCGCGCATCGAACAACTCGGCGCCAAATCCATCGAGAGTGTCTTGTCTGACGTAAAGAAAGCGGAGACGCGCGCCGATCTTGCGGCTTTGATGGGACGGGAGTGGCTGGATTACGAATCCTCTCTCTTTTCCTACGGCATTGAAGTCGATCTGAAAGATCCGACTAAGTATGCGTTTTATCTGAAGCAGGGAGGACTTGGCCTACCGGATCGGGATTACTATTTGAAACCGGAGTTCGAAAAGCAGAAGGCCGCTTACCAAACCTATGTAACCACTTTACTTAAGCTCGTGGCCTGGCCAGAGGCTGTGGCGCGCGCGAAGGACGTGGTTGATTTCGAAACCAGGGTTGCGGAGGCAAGCTGGACAAAGGCAGAGCAGCGCAATCTGGATGCGATTTACAATCCGATGACGGTTGATGAGCTGGCAAAGTTCGCGCCTGGCTTCAACTGGAAAGGTTTTTTGGGCACGGCCAAAATGGACAACTTGACGCGCGTCATCATCGCGGAGAAAAGCGCGTTTCCGAAACTGGCTGATATCTACGCCAAAACTCCGCTCGAGACCATCCGCGCATGGCATGCATTCCACATTGCGGATAATGCCGCGCCTTATCTATCGAAGGCATTTACCGCAGCCTACTTTGACTTGCACGGAAAGACACTCTCCGGTCAAAAGGAGCAACAGGCGCGATGGAAACGCGCCATTACTACGGTCAGTGGTGGCGACTTCGGTGTAGGCGACCGTTTCGGAACATTCGGTACGATGGGGTTCGGAGTAGGCCAGCTTTATTCGGCGAAGTATTTTCCGGCGGAAGCAAAGGCCAAGATCCAAGCGTTGGTTACGAATCTGATGGCGGCCTATCGATCGCGTATTCAGAAACTGGATTGGATGGATGACAACACCAAAGAGCAGGCCTTACAAAAACTCGACACTTATACTATCAAGGTCGGTTACCCAGATCACACGCGCGACTATTCGAAGCTGGTTGTGCGAAAAGACGATCTGATTAGAAACGTGCGACGGGCCGCGCAGGCGGACTGGGACTTCTATAGCGGACGCTTCAACGGTCCGGTGGACAAGACCGACTGGGGCATGACGCCGCAAACTAACGATGCTTATAATGGTTTATTGCGCGACATTGTTTTTCCCGCCGGAATTTTGCAGCCGCCGATTTTTGATCCCAATGCCGATCCGGCGATCAACTACGGCGCCGCTGGTGGCGTTATCGGGCACGAATTGACCCACGGCTTCGATGATCAGGGACGCAAAATCGACGCCTCGGGCGCGCTGCGCGACTGGTGGTCGCCGAAGGATGCAGAGACTTTCAAGGCGCGCGCCGAGGTTCTGGGCAAGCAATATTCGCAATACGAACCGTTGCCCGGCGTGAAGGTAAATGGTGAATTAGCCATGGGCGAAAATATTGCGGATTTGGGAGGGCTCACACTTGCGCTCGATGCCTATCGGCGCTCGCTCGCAGGGAAACCGGCGCCGGTGCTCGACGGGTTCACTGGCGAGCAGCGTGTCTTTCTAGGCTGGGCCCAAGCCTGGCGTGGCAAAGTTTCCGATGATTATGTGCGCAAGCAAGTGGCGAGCGATCCACATTCGCCTCGTCAATTCCGGGTGATTGGTCCGACCCGGAATATCGACAGCTGGTATGACGCATTCAAGGTACAGTCGAACGATAAAATGTTTGTCGCGCCGGAAAACCGGGTTCGAATCTGGTAAATAAGTTAATGTTCGCCACGCCGAACTTAGATACGTGCCTCCGGCTTCGTAGGGCGTACACCTCGGAGAGAGGCGCGCTCTCCTATTTTTGCTTTACTAAATCTGCCCGGTTCAAGTCCAGATTCGATTGAGGAATTACTCTGGCCTCGGAAAAGCTCTTCTTCAAAGTTTCAAGAAAAGCCGAAGCCTTGCCCACAATAACAAAACTGGAAGGTGTCTCGAGATACTTGTCCGCGAACGCTGTTACATCCTTTGTCGTGACGGCGTTGACCGAGGGGATAAACTTGTCCAGGGTCTCAAGCGGCAAATTGAAGACTGCCAAACCAGCAATCTGACTCGCGAATCCCAGATCAGTTTCCAGGCTTCGCGCGTAGTTGCCGGCGAGCAACGCCTGGCGCGACTTTAGCTCGTCTCCCTGAACGGGATCTGTTTTCATCCGTTTCAGCTCGACTTGCAATAATGATGCGACTTCAGCGGCCGATTCGTTCTTAGTTTGAGCGGATGCGGTAAATGCCCCTGCATCGCGACGGATATCGAGCGAGCTCCTGGCTCCATAACTAAGACCGCGTTTGATCCGAATCTCCCGATTTAATCGTGAACCAAAACCATTGCCCAGCGCCGCATTTGCAACCAGTCCTGAATAATAGTCCGGCGAATCACGCTTGATCGCGGGCTTGGTTACGCTGACGGAAGCCTGACCGGCTTCTGGCATATCAAGGACTATGCGAGTTGGTTTCCAAACCCCTGTCGCAGCGCTAATCGGGCTAACCGTCGCTTGATGTGGCTTCCAATCTCCGAAAAACCTTTGGGAGTACTCTTTCGCTTGTTCAAAAGTAACGTTACCCGAGAAGATCAGGGCCGCGTTATCCGGCCGGTAATAGGTCTGGTAGAATTTTACGATATCCGCTCGTTGAATGGCCGGCAACGTCTCCAATGTGCCTCCGGCGGCGTGACCATACTCACCATCTCCGTAAACAACACGTCCGATAACATAGGACGCGACTGAGCCTGGTTGTTGCAAGGCGACACGCAATCCATCAAGTGACTGCTTTCTTAATCGATCAATCTCTTCCTGTTTGAAAGTAGGCCGCAAAACTACATCCGCCAGAATAGTCAAAGCCGGTTCAGCCTTATTTGACATGACCAGAACCCCCGCACTCGAGTTATCGGAGGCTGCGGACGAGAAGATTGTGCCACCTAACGATTCAATTGAATTGGCAATTTCTGGCGCCGACATCTTTTCGGTGCCCTTGGTGAGTAAGGAACCGGTCAAGCTGGCAGTTCCCGCAAGATCATTGGCATCTGCTTCCGATCCGCTTCGGATAATTAATTCTATCGCCAGCAAAGGCAAGCTTGGCCGTTCCGCCACAATGAGTCGCAGGCCATTAGCAAGTTTCGTTTCCTGGGGATGAGTGAAACTGACCGGATGCGGCGCAGCCGGTGGTGGGGCGGTATCGACACCGCCGATGGCGAAGCAGCATTGCCCTAGAGCAAAGCAAAACAGCGCCAGCAATAGATGAACCGCTCCGTTCCTCACGGCTTCTCCGCCTCCTGCGGTTTTGCTGCTTCTCTTTTTGCGTCAGGCAAATACTCGATCAAGACCTTCTTTTTGCCGGTAATATATTTGTTCAATACATCTTTAATTTGGCTCACGGTCACTGCGCGATACTTCGCCAAGTCGGTATTGATGTGGTTAGGGTCACGGTAGATCACCGCCGCTTCTCCCAACGCACTTGCTTTGCCGTTGTTAGTCTCTCGCTCCATCAGCTTTCCCGTTAGAAACCGGTTCTTTGCTTTATCCAATTCCGCTTCGCTCACGCCGTTCTTCAGGATTTTCTCAATCTGATCGTTCAACGACTTCTCGGCCTCCGGCAACGATTTGCCGCTGGCCACAATGACGCGGAATGTTAACAGGCCCAGATCCTCGCGAAGATCGGCACTAAAAGAGGCCCGCTGCGCAACTTGTTGTTCATAAACGAGCGACTGGTAAAGGCGCGACGATTGGCCGCCCGATAGAATTTCATCGGCCAAGTCCAATGCTGCTGCATCTTCACTGCGAACCGATGGCGCCAGATAAGTCACGGCGAACGCGGGCAATGGGGCCTTAGCACTGGACAAAACCTCGCTCGCATCTTCCTTGCGCGGCGGTTCCGCAACAGTGACGCGCGGAATTTTCGCTGCCGGCCTGGTGATCGGGCCGAAGTATTTTTTTGTCCAGGTTTCCAGGTCGGTCGCCTTAAAATCACCAACTACAATTAACGTTGCATTGTCCGGCCGATAGAACGTCGAGTGAAATGCTTTTACCTCGGGCAGCTGCGCGGCATCGAGCTCTGCAATATTGCCGATGCTCGGTCGTTTATAAGGATGAGTGGCAAAGGATTTCTGATCGATCGCTAACGAGAATTCGCCATACGGATTTGCCAGGATGCGTTGGCGATATTCTTCTTTCACCACGTCTCGCTCCGAATTGAAGTTCGCATCATTGAGAGCCAGTGAAGACATCCGTTCCGCTTCCGCCCAAAGGATCGGCTCGAGGTAGTTGGAGGGCACAACCTCGTGGTAAACGGTCACGTCCGGCGCAGTAAAGGCGTTGTTCTCTCCACCAACGTTTTCGGTCAACTCCTCAAAAGTTTCCGGAGTGAGGTGCTCGTTGCCTTTAAACATTATGTGTTCGAACAAATGCGCGAACCCGCTGCGCCGATTGGGGTCATCCTTGGAACCGACGTGATACCAAACCTGAACGGCGACGGTTGGACTGGAATGATCTTCAATCGAGTAAATTTCCAGACCGTTTTGCAACGTAGTATGTTTGAAGGATAGCTTCTTGATCTCGGCGTCCGGTTCGCGCGAAAGACCTGAGGTGGTCAAGGTGAAGCACGCAGAAAAAAGAAAGAGAAGCCGACCGGCGTACACAGAGCCCAAACCTTAGTGAGCGATCTTCTTTCGACAACCGCTTTTGCGACCTACTCGCGCTTTCAAGCCGCTGCGATGACTCAGCAGAGAGAGTAGCTGCTTAGCATTAGCGACACGATGCGTTTGCCTCTCCCTTTGCCAAAGGGAGAGGATAAAGATTAGGGATTTCTTCTTCGGGGGGCGGCTCATTCCAAAAACGGGATTTTATCTTTTCGACTCCTCACCTTAGTCCTCTCCTCGATCGAGGAAGAGAGGAGATCGTTTCAGTGCGCTCCGTTACCCAGAGCGCGCCTACACGCAGCTCACGCTGCTTGCTCGTGCGAAACTTGTCCGCGGACCGGACAATTAAGCTCGCCGTCGAGATCGGTCGCGACCAGCTCCGGCGGCCAGCAGTGGGGACAGAGACTGAATACCAATTCGCCGCCGAGCGTGGCTTTAGCAATTGAAGATCGGTTTCTACTTCGCAAAGGAACTTTCCCAGGCGAGCCGGCGCATTTCCCGTGGCCAAGAGCATTTCTCGCGCGGCGCGAACTTTTTCAGAAACCACAGTGATTGAAAGAAGTGCAGAATGCAGAGCGTCAATGTCCATGGCAATCGGTGAAACCACTGGCGTGACGATTCGGTTGCAATTGTGTGCCGATTTTGTGAAATCGCAGATCTGAGATGCTCAGGATCGCCGCGGCACTGAGGCGCCTCCACTTTCGGGAATGGGCCTGACTGGGCTCGAACCAGTGACCCTGCGCTTATCAAGCGCATGCTCTAACCAACTGAGCTACAGGCCCCGTTGCGGCTCTCCCGCGCTTTAAGATTACGATTTCAAATTGGCGGTTTGAAGTCGTCGCGCGCAAGTGCGCATTCTTTAAGTCTTAAATCTGCAATCTGCAATCTGAAATTAAGCGGGTTTTATCCCCCACACCCAGACGAACTCCTTGTTCTCACTCGTCTCGATCTGTCCAAAGCCGGCCCGCTTCAGATATTCCTCTAGCTCGGCCGGTGTTGACCATCTCTTCATCTTCGGAGCCTGCGATGACCATCTTGGCCTGGGTTGGAGTATCGGAAAGATTGGTCCAGACCGTTTTATAATCCCAGCGCGGCCAACGCGGCTCGGTCGCCTCTGGTCGCTTAATCTCCTCGTTCATTCTGCTCGTTCCTTTACCCACAAACCGGCACGTGCCAATATTTCTGGAATGCACTACCTGGGACTGCATGAGAGTGATTCTTCCCCTGATGCCGAAATCAGGAGCGGCTTGGCATTATGCGACGGGTGGCGATCGACCAATACACGATTACCGCCAGTGTTGCCCCGCAGATGTCGATCATTACATCGCGCAGCGAGGCCGTTCGGGATGGAACGAAAGCCTGATGAAATTCATCGGTTGCTGCGTAGGCCGCGCAGAGCAGAAGCACCAGGCCGGCGGAAAGCGCCCTGCGTCCTTTCAACGCGGTGTGGACAACCGCGCGATACAGCAGCACGGCCAGGACCGCATATTCCGATACATGCGCCAGCTTGCGCATAAAAAATTGCACCCGCAAAATCGTGAAGGGCGAAATTGTCGGAAAAAGCCAGTGTAACAGAGGCCCGATAATACGTGACGTATGCTCGGCCGACAGCAAATCAGTCGAGCCAACGAAAATGAGGGCCAACCAGATTATAATCGGCAGCCAGTATCGAAGAAATGCTTTCAATGAGGAATGTTAAGTGCGCAGTCGTGTTCGACAATTTACTCTATTATAGGTTCAATAATCTAAGATGCTTGAGGTTTAAGGTAAGGCGAATGTTTGGCCCCAATTCGCCTTTGCTCGTTGAGCCGATTTTCCCAAAAGCGAGTCCGGGTTGGAACGGATGGTTGATGTTTGGCGTTTGCTGTTTGATGTAGGGGTGATGGCGGACTCGGATTCACCGGTCGTGTTCGAACCGATTTTCCAGGAAATGATTTGGGGTGGTCAAAAGCTTGCCGCCTTGTTTGGCAAGAGATTGCCTGCGAACAAACGAATCGGTGAATCGTGGGAGATCGTCGATCGACCGGAGGCCCAGAGTATCGTGCGTGATGGTCCGCTCTCGGGTCGATCGCTTCACGACCTTTGGGTCACCTTTCGCGAAGAGCTGTTTGGCAAGGTTCCCGATACGCCCCGTTTTCCGCTTTTGATCAAACTGCTTGATGCGCAGGAGAAGTTGTCACTGCAAGTCCACCCGCCGCAAGAAATCGCAGAATCGTTAGGCGGCGAAGCCAAGAGCGAATTTTGGTACGTCGTGGCGGCGGAACCGAATGCCAAAGTTTTCGTCGGTCTCCGGAAATCGATGACGCGCGATCAATTCGAGGAGGCCATTCATTCCGGAACCGTCGCCGATTGTGTTCACGCGATCCGAATGAAGAGCGGTGCTGCCATGTTTGTGCCTTCGGGACGGTTTCACGCCATTGGCGCCGGAAACGTCTTGGTCGAGGTCCAGCAAAATAGCGACACCACCTATCGCGTTTTCGATTGGGATCGAGTCGACGAGCAGGGTAAGCCGCGAAAACTTCATCTCGATCAGGCATTGCAATGCATCGATTTCAATGACGTGGGGCCGAAGCCGATTACACCAAGGGGTGAATTACTGGCGCGGCATCAACGTTTTTTCGAAGTGCAGAAATGGAACCTCGTGTCTCCTCGCGACATTGCCCCGCTTGGACAATTTGCGATTGTTTTGTGCTTAACCGGCGAGCTGCAGTACGGCGGTATTGAGTTCACACCGGGTGATTTCTTTCTCGTGCCGGCTTCGGTAAAACATCGATCGATCTATCCGCGGGAAAAAGGCACATCGCTCCTGCGCGTGACGATTCCAGCCTTCGCTTGAGCGCGGCTCAACGTGAAGGCTGCACGTCGGAGTTATAGGTAAGCGGGCTATGGCGCGACCCGCGACCTTCTGCTTTCAGGCTATCCCGCCATGTTTCTTTGAAGCTTTCGCGACGAGATCCTTCGGTTTCGCTACGCTTCGCTCAGGATGACGGTGAATTGCTGTGAATCCTTGGAATTTTCGCATGAGATTCATGTCGGTGTCGTGCTCGAAGACAGCCGCCGCAGATATTGGAAACTGTAAATCCCGGTGTTGTGGCCATCATGCCAGTGCGGTTGCAGGGCATACCCGCCAATGACCCCGAAACCGTCGAGCTGGAAGCTCGCGTCCGTATAACTGACCTCTGGCCGCAAAACATTTCCGAGCACATCCGGCTCGCCGCCGCAAGCTGCGCAAGGACACGCGCGGCGGAGTAGCTCAAGATTGAGATACGACTCGCTGCCGTCGTTCCATTGAATCGCCAACTCATTACCGATTTGCTGAATGTTTGCCGGTGCCAAAGGCATGCGACTGCAATCTTAGCAGGATGTCACGGGAACACAGGCTTTTTAGCCTGTGCGTCCAGCGGGTTTGTAACCCGCTGTTCCGAACTTCGGCGGACAGAATGTCCGCTGGGCGCACAGACTACAAGTCCATGTTCCGATGCTTTCGTTCACCGAAAATGGCGGTGCCGACCCGGACAAGCGTCGCGCCTTCTTCCACTGCAACGCTGTAATCATTTGTCATTCCCATCGAAAGTTGCGGCAACTTTACTTGGAATTCTTTTTCGATCGCATCACGCAGCTCACGAAGTTCCACGAAATACCTCCGCGAAGCCTCCGGCTCTTCAGCAAGGGGCGGAATACACATCAAACCTTCGATGGACAGTCGCGAGAGCATCAGAAGCGATTCCAGCTCGGCTCGCAGTGTTGTGGTTTTGAATCCAAATTTGCTTCCTTCGCCCGCGACATTCACTTCCAACAAGATGCGCAGATGTAATCCATCCTCCTGGGCGATGCGGTCAATCGCCTGGGCGAGACCGAGACTATCGACGCTATGAATCATTTCAAACAAAGGGAGAGCATGACGGATCTTGTTCTTCTGAAGGTGACCGATGAAATGCCAGCGAAGGTGTGACGGTAACAACGGGATTTTAGCACGAGCTTCCTGCACTTTGCTTTCGCCGAAAAGAAGCTGACCGGCACCGATTGCTTCGCGGACAACCTCCGCGGGGTGGGTCTTGGTCACAGCAACGAGCTCAACGTCGGTCACGTTTCTTCCGGACACTTTCGCCGCTTGAGCAATCTCATCTCTCACGCGGTTGAGGTTTGCTTCGATATTGATCACAGCTTTCAATCAGAACATTCCAGCCGAGCCTACGACCCAGTTATGTGCGTCCAAAATAGCTTCGGATCAAAAGCAAGTATCTGAGGAACGGATGGGGTCAAATTAGGGCAAGCCCAGTCCGTCTTCGATTCTGAACTGCCGTGGCACGCCCAGAATCCTCGTTGAGACCAACGCAGCGGGGTCAATGAAAAAGTGCAAAAAAGTGGGGGACTGACCCCTAGTTGCCCGATCGGATTCCCCAGGCTGGCGATCACGCCGCACAATTTGCGTCGAAAGGCGTCGCCGGTTTCACTAAGCTTTAATGAGCACGGTTAGGTCGGAAGCTGATCGGAAGC
>Ga0209161_10003372_pt1 | contig 12910 bp, 7 predicted proteins | sample GraSoiAngelo_155_FD_186169 | JGI IMG/M metagenome (GOLD analysis project Ga0209161, IMG submission 186169) | Grasslands soil microbial communities from the Angelo Coastal Reserve, California, USA - 14_1009_13_30cm (SPAdes) (version 2) | ecosystem: Environmental > Terrestrial > Soil > Grasslands ...
ACCCTCGCGGACCGGGTGATATCGGTGAACTGCACCTCTGGACCGGCTGCGGCAGCGACCACGCCGACGAAAAGTCCAAATGACACCGCCCAGTGACGCGCATGTGAACATCTCCGGATAGCTGGACTATCGAATCTCCGCCTGGCTAGAATTCCTTTGTTTTCATGCCATCAAAAAGTTGATGGGTGGGCGAGTCCGGCCTGAAGTATGCCGGTGCTAAATCATAGTCAGGCCGCCCCAGGCCTCGCATAATAGCGCATGATCGGGATAGCGCCGAAGCAAATCGTCCCAGAGGCACATCGCCCCATTACCATGACCCCAATCCTGCAGCTACCCGGGCCGCGGTTGATCAATGGCGGGTACCTTCCTTAAGCCCTCTGGAAATCCCTTACGATGGACCTCGCTTGCCCGCAAAAATTTCTTTGCGTTCAAAAAATCTTCTTGACACGAGCTTTCAGGAGGAGTAAGAGTGCCCCAACGCTTTCTGGGAAAACGTTTACCGGCAAGCGTTTAGCGTGAACCTGAATCCTTGCGTGAAGAACGATCGAAATGGAGCTGGACAGAGCGAATGGAAAGTTCTGAGGACTGGCCCTAGTTTCCAGGGTCGGAACAACTTCCGAAGCCAACGTTTGCAATCGTTCCTGGCAAATCCATTATTGAGGTTGCACGACGGATTGAGGTTGCGCGCTGAAGTTTGGGGAGGCGTAAAGATGAAACGGCCATCAACTGTCGTCCCGTTTCTGTTGTCTGTTTTGGTCGCGTTCAGCGGGCACAGCGTGTACGCTCAGTTAGCTGACCGGGCTGAAATTACAGGCATCGTCACCGATACGAGCGGAGCCGCAGTTCCCGATGCCAAAGTGTCGATCATCAACCAGGATACTGGCGCGAAAATTGTGGTGGGCACGAACAGTGCCGGCAACTACAGCACGCCGCCACTGCCTATAGGTACGTACACCATCGAGGTGGAAAAAGAGGGCTTTAAACATGCCACCCACCCGGGCATCGTGCTGAGCGGCGCGCAGAGTTTCCGCCAGGATGTGAAGCTCGAAGTGGGTGCGGTGACCCAGTTCGTCGAGGTCGAGGGCGGCTTAGAGCAGATTAACACCGAGAATGCGACGGTGTCGCACACGATCGGTTCCACCTACTATCGCGATCTCCCCGCCGTGATGGGAGCTGACATCCGGCTGGCCGAATCCCTGCTGCAATTGCAGCCTGGCTTTGTGCCCATGCAGCCGAACGGTGACGCGATCTTCCGCGGCAGCCAATTTACCTCCCGAATCAACGGCGGCCAGACCATGGCCACAGAAAATTGGTTTGACGGCGCGGCCTTCGGTTATGCGGAAGGTCATCAGGGGACGCAGGAGAGTTCGGTACCCTACCCCTCGGTGCAAGAAATGACGGTCGTCGAGAATACCTTTTCAGCGCAGTATGGGCACACCAGCGGTGGTTTTATCACCTATGCCACGAAATCTGGCACCGATAAACTGCACGGCAACGTATACAATTTCCTGACCACTGACAAACTGGACGCGGCGAATTTCTTCTTGCGCAAGCGCCTTCCCCTTACTCAGGATAACTGGGGGGCTGCCGTGGGCGGGCCGGTTCCCAAGATTACCTGGGGGGGCAAAACGTTTTGGTTCGTCAACGTGGACGGTCTCGATTACCACAGCACGGTCAACACCGGCTTCGTCAACACTCTTCCGACTATGGCCCAGAGGCAAGGCGACTTCAGCGGGACTGGGCTTCTGGACACGACGAGTGTCGTAGGTCACGATGCGCTGGGCCGCCCCATTTACCAGGGCGAAATCTTTAATCCTGCCACTACGCGGCTGGTCAACGGCGTACCTGTTCGCGATGGCTATGGATTTGACCCCACCACCGGGCTCCCCATTGCAGGTCAGGCTAACGTCATCCCGGCCAACGACCCGCTACGGAGCTCGTTGGCGGCCTTTACGATTCCCAACATCCCGGCGCTCGACCGTGACACGCTGAGGGCCAACGGCTTTGGCGGGAACTCGGACGACAATAACAAGATCGACGTCAGAACTTGGCTGTTCCGTATCGATCATACGTTCAACAACAAATTCTCGATCAGCAATACCTACTACCAGAACAATCGGCCTCGGACGGCTCACTGTGGCGGGCCGGAGGGCTGCACCACAGTGCATAACGGACAGACGGATTCTGCGGCGAACGACACGTACATCGGCCAAGGATTCTTCCAGCGCATCACCAACCATTTCGAACACCTGCAGATGAACTGGGTGATCAAGCCGAACCTCTTCAATCACACTACGCTGGCCTACGACCGCTGGCACATGCAAGGCAACCAGTTATCCGGAGGAGTGGGTTGGAATCAGAAGCTCGGACTCGGCTTGCCCAATCAGCCCGTATTCAACGGCGCCGGCTTTCCTCAACTTTATTTCAATGGCACGATTGGATACACCCACTACGGCACGCCTTGGGCGAGCGGCGGGAGCGACATCAACAATCGCTATCAATTTCTCGACGACATCACTTGGATTACCGGTAAGCATACGATCAAGGCCGGAGTGGAATTCCGCTATATGACCTTCCCGCAAACCGGCTGGGCCGTGAACACCGGCGGCAACTTTAATTTCAACCAGGCCGAAACTGCTGGCTATGATGTGTCGGGCGCACAGTGTGCAGGAGGTTGCATTTTGAACAGTTCGACCGGGAACGAGTTCGCTTCCTTCATATTGGGCCAGGTGGACAGCGCCAATTTCTCCGCACCGTTCAGCTATATGCCCAAGATGAAGTATGGCTCTCCCTGGATCAACGACGACTTCAAGTTGACGCCCAAGCTCACCCTGACCTTCGGTCTCCGATTCGACTGGCAATCAGGGCTGTCGGAGCAGCATGGAAAGTTTTCCACATTCGATCCTACCGCCGCTAACCCTGTCGGCCATCTTGGCGCGACGGTATTTGGCAGCAGCAAGGCCATTGGGAACAGCAGTTGGAATGTCGGTCCACGCTTCGGCTTTGCCTACCAGATCAAGAACAAAACCGTCATCCGCGGGGGCTACGGGATGTACTATGCCGGCGCGCAGGCGGACTCGTGGGATCCCTACCCTGTGGACGGTTACCAAACCAACCCGACGGCGCCGAATATCACCAACGGGCGATTCCCGGCGTTCTATTTCAACGGGACCCAACCTTGTCCGACTCAGGTGACAACGCAAAACGTTTCCTGCGGATGGCCGACAGGCTCTATCGTCCTCCCGCCTCAACTGCGGGCCGACGTGGCGAATCGCGGAAACCCCGTAGGTGTGGATCCCAAGACTTACACCATGCCCCGGTATCAGAACTGGTCGATCTCGTTCCAACGCCAACTGACCGAAAACATGGCGATCGATATCGCTTATGTAGGTAACCACGGGACGCGGCTGATTGATGGCCGCAGCGCCGCCGGAGTATACGACAACATGAACCCCGGCAGCGTGCTCGCTTTGGGAGCGGGCGTTCTCGGGGCGGGCTTCACCGACGGTGTGCCTGACGCGACAGCGGCGACGGCCGGATTTACGACTCCCCCTTATCCCGGGTTCTCGGGAACAGTGGCCCAGTCCTTGCGATCGTGGCCGCAGTACCAGCAGATTAACTGGCGCTATTTCCCTTTGGGCAATAGCCACTACAACGCACTCCAGGCTTCCTTTGACCGGCGCATGAGCCACGGCCTGCAGCTCCGTGTTGCTTACACCTATTCCAGGCTGATGAACAACGGCTCGGAAACCGGGTTAGGTGCCGGTGGCCCTCCGGTGCAGAATCCGAGCGATATGCGCAATCTTTATAGCGTCAGCTCCGACGACGTGCCAAACATATTCACGTTCGGCTGGGTTTACCAGTTGCCCTTCGGCAAAGGCAAGCCGCTCGGAAGGAACGCGTCGGGGGTTTTGGATAAGGTCATCGACAATTGGCAAATCTCGGCGACGCAGACTTACCAATCTGGGAGGCCGCTGTCCATCACGACTGCGAACAATCTTGGCGGGTACCTCTTCAACTATGCAAAGTTTCCCAATAAAGTCGGGAACGGACTGACGGGAACGTTTAAGGATCCGGCCACCGATAACTATCTCAACCAGGCAGGATGGACCGACCCTGGCGCGCTTGCTTTTGGTAACGCTCTCCGCCAGGATGAGAACGTTCGCGGTTTTCGGTACTTCAACGAGGACTTCTCTATCTTCAAGGACACTCACTTCGGCGAGGGCCGATACGTGCGGTTCCAAGCCGATGCAGGCAATGTTCTCAACCGTGTTTTCTTCTGCCCCGTGGATCAGTTCTGGTTGCCCAATAACGGCAACTCCAACTTTGGCCACACCGGCAGCCAGTGCAATATACCGAGGCGAGTCCAGCTCGGGCTGCAGATTTTCTTCTAGGTAGGCCACACGCCTGGCTGACCGACGTGGTGGGTGGCCCGTAAAGAGCTGGCCGTCCAAGGGTGAGTCTCGCACTGTGAAAGAACAACGCTGTCGGCCAACCGGAAGTGTCCGGGCGGCGGAGGCAGCTATCTATCGCTTGCCAAATTTCTCGCCTCGAATTATGCCCTGGCCTTCTTGGACCACGAGCAGTTGATTGGCGCTGACGTTCTTGAACGATTCCAACAGACCCAAAGGCCATCGGACCTCGACCAAGTCCGCCTGGCTCGCCCGGCTGAGCCCAAAATGCAGGCGAAAGTCATTTTGGGACATGTAACTGGAACCACTCATTACCTCATTTATTTGAGAGTGTTGGCCAGTAACCACTCGCACGCGAGCGCCAACGGCGCTGCGATTGGACTTGGTTCCGATGCATCTGACCTTCAGCCAGTTGTTCCGTGAGAGGCAATCATTACGGAGCAGCGAGGGAGCCTCGTTCATGTTGATAATTGCGACGTCCACATCTCCGTCGTTGTCGAAGTCGCCGAAGGCAGTCCCGCGGCTGCTGTGTGGCTGAGTCACAGCCGGTCCAGTGGCCGAGGTAACATCTGTAAAGCTCCCGTTGCCGAGGTTTCTATAGACAGTCTTTCCCTGCTTGAATGTTACGTGCAGCCTCTTACTGTCGACAGTGGGGAAGACATGGCCGTTCGACATGAAGATATCCGGCCAGCCGTCGTTGTCGAGATCAAAAAGGCCTACTCCCCATCCCAGGTACTTCGTATTGATGCCCAGCCCGGCCTGAAAGACAGCGTCATAGAAAGTGCCGTCGCCGTTATTATGGTATAGATTCGCGGTCTGGTCGGCGTAGTTGGTCTTGACGATATCGAGCCAGCCGTCGCAGTCGTAGTCGCCAACTCCCACACCCATGCCGCCCTGCGCCGTCCCATTCTCATTAAGCGCGCAGCCGAGCTCGGCTGCCAGCTCTTCGAATGTCCCATCTTGATTATTGTGATAGAAACGGCTTGGCACGGAATCGCACGCCACGTAAATGTCCGGCCAGCCGTCGTTGTCAAAGTCCGCCGCACACACGCCTAGTCCGTAGGATCCCACTGGTACCCACTGATCGCTGACAGATATCGGCGCCACGGGCCCGCGCGGGATCGTCACACCCGAGCGCTCGGAGACATCCTCAAACGTTCCGTCGCCGCGATTGTGGTACAAGATGTTTGTCCCCCCGCCCATCCCTTGCGGCCCGCACGCGACGGACAAGCCATAATATCTGCAGTACTGGTTCTCGCCGGGTTGCGGTGCCCCTTGAGGATTCAAATTGACATAGTTTGCAACAAACAGGTCGAGGTGGCCGTCACGGTCGTAGTCTACAAAACAGCAACCGGTGTTCCACCGTCGCGCTGGACCGTTCTGCTCAAGGCCGGCCTTTTGCGTAACATCGGTGAACGTCCCGTCTCCGTTGTTGTGGTAAAGGACGATTCCACCCCAATAAGTCACGACCAGATCGTCATATCCGTCGTTGTCATAATCTCCGACGCAGCACCCTTGGCCCCATCCCGATCGAAGCAGTCCAGCTTTCTCCGTTACGTCCGTAAAGGACCCATCGCGGTTATTGTGAAACAAAAAGTTCGAAGGTTGATGTTGCGGCGAGATGCCCTCAAATCTCGTCCCATTCACCATAAAGATGTCCAGCCAGCCATCGTTGTCGTAATCGAAAAGGGCAACACCACATCCCGTTTCCTCCAGGAGCCAGCGCTTGTGGGTGCCACCGCCGAAAACATTGATTGCTCGGCCTAAGCCAGCCTGAGCGGCAACGTCTGTGAAATGAAATCCCGTCACATGGTCTGCGCTGCTCGCGGGTTTCCGGCTGGCAGGTGATGCCGACGATCTTTGAAGTGTCGCGGCATCACGCAGTCCTCTTAATAGGATGGACGCGGGCACTGCTGAGCCCAACCAGCCAAGTTGACGGAGAAACTCGCGCCGTGATCCTGAAAGGTTGCTGCGTTCGCAAAGGCTCATGAAATCAGTCGGGTAACAGCAATCGGAGCTTCAAGTCGGTCTGAGAACTCCGCTCTGCTTCCAGCTTGCGTGACTCGGCAAACTGATTATCCGATTCTGCGGTTTTGCCTAGACGGCGAAACAACAATCCGAGCTGATAGTGGGCTTGTACGGACCCGGAGTCGAGCGAGATCGCGCGTTCGAGATCTTGTTGAGCTTCGTCATAGTTGTGCTGCCTTAAGAGTATGCTCCCGAGCTTGACGTACGAAGGCGCGTGCCGGGGATGGCCCTTAAGCAGATCGCGAAACACCGCGACAGCCCGATCGTCCTGGCCGAGGGCGTCATAAGTAAGGCCCAAGTAGTAGGAAGCCGCAACCTGATCGGGCTGCGCTCGCAGGCTTTGTCTGAGCGAGGACTCGGCCTCAGCGTACTTGCCTTGCAGGTAGTCCACTGCCCCCATCGAGTATTTCAGGACGGCATCGTGGGGATGCTTTTGCAGAAGCCGCGCGAAAAGCGACGCAGCATTGGAGAGGTTGCCTTGAGCGACGTTGGCGGAAGCCAAAACATAAACGTACGGATCCCGCTCTGGTTTCAGGGCGGCGGCTTTTGCGAGCGCAGGCAAAGCATCCTCTAGCAGATTGCGTTGCAAGCACACTTTTCCGAACTCGAATAAGATTTCGGGGTCTTCAGGAGCCAGTTGTTTCGCCGCGACCAGGAACGCCAAAGCCTTCTCCGTATTTCCTTGCCGCTCCGCGATCTCGGCAAGGCTCTGGTCACAGTCCGCGCACGCGGGGTTCAAATCGAGCGCGCGTTGAAAGTTCTGCTCTGCCCGGTCCAGAATTCCGAGGGACATGTAACTTTTTCCAAGCTTGAAGGCGAGTGTGGAGGAGGGATGCGCGGCGATTTTTGCTTCTTCGGCTTCGAAAATTTGTTTCGCCTCGAGGGTCATACCGAACATCGCCAAAACATTGCCAAACTCAAGCGACGACTCATCGGACGGCGCGGACAACTGCTCCCAGTTACGAGCAAGAGCCTCTAGCTCTTCCTGTCTTCCTAACGAACCATAGTCCGTGGCCAGCAACAGGATACCGTCATCGGACCCGCTCAATTGAGCCACGATTGGGCCCGCCGCATCCAAGGATCGCCGATAGTTATGAAGAGATGCTTCAACCTTGGCCAACTCGAACCGAGCGTTAAAGTTCCCGGGATCGAGTCGCACAGCTTCCTGAAAGCTTTTCCTCGCCAACTCGGGTTTACCCTGCAACAAGCACGCATTCCCCAGACTCGTTCGAGCACCCACCAAATGAGGATTGAGCGCTAGGGCCTGGGTCAGAAAGCTCGCGCTCTCTTCATACCTGCCCTCCTGCAGCCGAATTGTACCCAGCATCGCAAAAGCCAGCGCTCGCGTGGTCGGATTTCCCAGCGCCTGGCGCGCTTCGGTTTCCGCCTGGTCCACTTGTCCCTGGCTCAGGAGGCGCGCCGCCATCTCAATATGGTTGAGTTGTGCCAAGCCGATGCTTGGCAAGATCAGAAGTGCAAGACACAGTTTGTACCAGTGGACTGCGGGCCTAACCCGGCAAGCGCAGTGCCGAAGGATCTCTGTGCGTTCACCAAAACTGCGCATGTTTGTTCATAATAGCAATCCGCCACAACCTGGGCAACTTCTGAAACTTGTGAGCCTACGAGCACACGAAAGTATTGTGAGCGTGCACCCGCCGGTGTAAATTCTCTTGTCTACCAGGTCGCGGTATTCTACGAAAGTCGTGCAGCTATCTGGGGAGCTCCACAGCTTAATGCTCAAAAGAGGGCCGCACATCCCTTCGCGCCGTGCCTTCCTGAAGCGTCTGTCCGCAGCGCTCGTTGCCGGCCATCTGCCACGCTTCCCATGGTCATTCTGCCTTGCAACCCCTCAAAGCGGTGGCAAGTTCCCGTTTGAGCTTGTCCCCCCTTCGGTGAGCGGGATTAGCTGGGTACACCACAATGGGCGCTCCCCAGAGATGTACCTGCCGGAAACTGTGGGCGCTGGGTGCGCATTCATCGATTATGACAGCGACGGCTGGATGGACATTTTCCTGGTCAACAGTGGCAAGTGTGATTTCTTCGACCCCCAGCCACCCCTCCGCAACGCGCTATACCGGAACAACCGCGACGGAACATTCACTGACGTAACCGAAAAGGCCGGGGTCGGCGGCAGCGGGTATGGCATGGGCGTAGCGGTCGGCGATTACGACGGCGACGGCTTGCCCGACCTCCTCGTGACACAATACAACGGCGTGATTCTCTATCACAACAACGGTGACGGCACGTTCACCGATGTGACCCGCAAAGCCGGCCTGCCCACTAAGGGCTGGGCATCGAGTGCGGTCTGGTTTGACTATGACAACGACGGAAAACTCGACCTCTTTGTCTGCCGGTTTGTGGATTTCGACAAGTCCAAGAACAAGTTTTGCGGCAACCGTGAGAGCGGTGACCGCTACTACTGCATCCCGCGCGTTTACGACCCAATGCCCAGCTGGTTGTTCCACAACAATGGCGACGGCACTTTTACAGACGCCAGCAACGAGTCTGGGATCTCGAAGTCTTTCGGCAAGGCTTGGGGCGTAGTCGCCTGCGACATCAATAACGATGGGTATATGGATCTATTTGTTGCCAATGACACGGTGGCGAACTTTCTATTTGTTAATCGCGGTAATGGAAAATTCGAGGAAATAGGCTTGCAGTCCAACGTGGGCTACAGCGTCGAGGGGCGCGCCCGGTCCGGGATGGGCGCGGACTCCGCCGACTACGACCAAGACGGCTGGATGGACCTGTTCGTCACTAACGTAGATCAGGAGATGTATTCCCTCTACCACAACAATCGCGATGAGACCTTCGACGATATGGCTATCCCTTACGGCATCGGCAAGGTCACGCTGCACATGAGCGGGTGGGGCGTGAAATTCTTCGATTACGACAACGACGGCACCGCCGACCTTTTCCTGGCGAACGGCCACCCTGACGACAAAATCCAGCAGCATTCCAGCGAAGTGAAATACCGCGAGCCTATGTTGCTCTTTCACGGCACGGGAAGGGGATTCGAGAACGTGACGGCCGGTAGCGGCCCCGTTTTCTCAAAACCGTATGCAGCGCGCGGCATGGCGGTGGGCGATTTCAATAACGACGGCGCCCTCGATGTGCTGGTCGCAATCAACAACGGATCGCCTCTGCTACTTAAGAATCAGGTTGGCCGGCTAAACCATTGGTTGGGTGTGAGACTGGTCGCGAAGCGAGCCAATCCTGACGCCGTGGGCACGCTGATTACCTGGCAAGCCGGAGACCTGAAGCGGTCACACTTCAAGACGGGGGCGGGAAGTTATCTGGCCTCTCACGATCCACGTGTGGTGTTGGGCATTGGCAGACGTACCCAGATCGACTGGGTGGAAGTCAAGTGGCCGCTGCCAAGCGGCCGCCTGGAACGCTTCACCAATCTGCCCCTCGATCAGTACATCACACTGGTGGAAGGGCAAGGGGACCTGCTGCGAAAACCTTGATCAGTTCGAGTCTCTGTGAGCAGGTTTTCGCCGCTGCGCCGCCAGCGCCTAGTGCGGAGCCGTGAAATGGGCCTGCAGGGTTGAAGCGATGGACGTCTCAAAGTTGTTGTTTGACTCCAACTCCCAGTATTCCCGCTGCTGCGCGAACTGATCCCCGTTTTGGCCGTAACCGCGGAAGCTGGCACGAATCACCGTGCGTGCAAACCCGTTTGCCACTTGCACGGTAACGACGCGCAAGAGAACTACTCCTCCTGTCCAGCTTATCCTGGCCATACTTGTACTTCTTTTAGTAGTGCCCAGCAGTTCGTCTTTATTGAGCTCCCGCGCGATCGTCCAGGAGTCTTCGGTCACACGTTCCTGGCTGATTTTCCATTGCTGACTCCGGGTGTATGCCTGTAAGTATTCTTGAATCTCCAGCGGGGGGAAGGCCAGTTCGATGCAAGCCCCAGCTTTTTGTGGTTCTTCCTGTGCATGCTTCGGCCGCTTCTTCTTGGCCTCTGGTCCGGCACTGTCCCACCCCTCCGCGCACGACCTGACGACGACACTCGTCCCCGTGTCTTGGTGAGGCACAGCTACTGACACCGACATCAGCAAGGAAAACAGGAGATGAACCATTATCGGCATAGTGTACCGAAGAATTTCGATCAGCACTTGTCAAAAAAGAATGCGGGTCCGCTACCGGGACGCACCTACCCCGGCAAGACTGGCTCGTGGACTTAGAACAATTCACCGCGGCCACTGCTACAAGCCCGGGACCGGCGCGACCAGGGACGTGGTATACAATGGGCGGATTTGTTTTGCGATTGCCATGACCTGGCAGGGGGCAGAATGAAAAAGGTTTGCCAAATCTGCATACGAGTCATACTGATCGCCGGATTTACGGCCCAGGTCAGTGCTCAAGAGAAGTCCCCGCCTGAGAGTTCTCGGCCGCTCGTCTTGACGGAAGCCATTCCCTTGCCCGGCGTGCAAGGACGTTTCGATCATTTTGGTTTTGATCGGAAAAACCAATTGTTCGTTGCCGCGCTGGGCAACAATTCAGTCGAAGTGATCGACATCAGCGCAAGAACGCGAGTCCACAGCATCACCGGAATCCCAAATCCCCAGGGGGTCGTCTACGCTCCGGAAACGAAGAAACTCTTTGCGGCCAGCAGCAAGGGCCAGCTGTATATCTATGACGCCGCCACACTTGAACTAATCAAAGCGATTGATTTTCACGGCGACGTCGATAATCTTCGTTATGACGCCCCCCAGCAGCGCGTCTACGTCGGTTTCGGCGACGACGAAACGGGCGCCATTGGAACGGTTGACGCCACAACGAACGAGCGCCTCGATGAAGAGTACCAGCTAGGGGCCCATCCGGAATCTTTCCAGCTAGAAACGGCTGGGCCCAGCATCTATGTAAATCTGCCGGACCTGAAACAGATTGCCGTGATCGATCGGAAGACTCGGGCCATCACCCGATGGCCTATGACGCTCGCGCACAATTTTCCAATGGCGCTGGACGAGGCGAATCACCGATTATTTGTGGCCACCCATGAACCGCCTCGCCTGGCTGTCTTTGAAACCAGTTCGGGTCACCCCGTGGCCACGCTCCCCTGTGTGCAAGATGCCGACGAGGTGTACTACGATTCAGGTCGAAAACGGATCTACGTCCCTGGTGGAGAAGGCTATATCAGTGTTTTTCAGCAAGTGGATGCCGATCATTACCAGCTCCTCGCCAAGGTTCCCTCAACGTTGGGTGCCCGGACCGCCGGATACTTTGGCAAGGGAAGAAAAGGTTTTGACCGTTTTTTCCTGGCCGTCCCGGCGCGTGCCGATCATGGCGCCGAAATGTGGATCTACACGGTCCAGGATTAAGATCGCAAACTTTGCTGAATCAGAACGTGTTTACGCTAGCCTGTTTATAGCCCAAGCCACCTCCTATGTTGACCTTGACGACAACGCCAACCTGGACGGCTAAGGTGCACCCAGCGAACCTCATGGTAGCCTCCGAGGGCCATCAGACCTGGACAGTCAGGGTGCTGTGCGATCGGATAGCTAAGAGCGGGTGTGGTCCAACCTCTGGACCAGTACTCTACCCTGCCTGGCCTCATTGCGATTCTAGATGTGGGCAATTAAGGAATTGCTTGACAGCCTGTATTATATGGTGGTACAGCGGCTATACCTATTTTGCGGGGGAGGTCCTCATGCAGTCCAAGGCGCAGCGGAACGTCATGCCGGGGTGTGCGGTTCTGGCCAATCTGGTTCGGGTTTTGGCGGTCGCTTGCGTCGCACTACTTGCTAGCGTCGCAGCTCACCCGCAAGGTAGTTCGGGCAGAATCTTGGGTGTCGTCACCGACCAGTCCGGCGGCAACGTCGGGAGGGCCACTGTAACCATTACGGACGTGGCGCGCGGCGTCTCACAAACTCTGACCACGGACTCAGATGGAGCTTACGTGGCCTCGAACGTTCTGCCCGGTACTTACGCAGTGCGGGCCGAATTCAAGGGTTTCAAGATTTTTGAGCGCAAGAACATCTTAGTAGAGGTTGGCAAGGACGCGCGCATCGACGCCGTCCTCCAGCCCGGCTCGACCAACGAAACCATCACCATCACCGAGGACGTTCCCATGGTGGATACCACTTCCACCACGTTAGGTGGAACGATCAGCAATGAAATCATTAACGACCTGCCACTGAACGGGCGCAACTACCAGAATCTTGTCTCTCTCCGTCCCGGCACGATGATCTACCCAGGCGGCGGACCCTGGACACAGAGCACCAACGGGATTCGTCCCGAGGACACCAGCTACATCGTCGACGGCATTACCAACGACGAAGCCTTCATGGGCCTCAGCGTCACGAACGCGGCCGCTGTCATCGGTGATGCCGCCACCCTTATACCGATTGATGCGATTCAGGAGTTCAATACGCAAGTCAATCCCAAGGCCGAGTTCGGCTGGAAACCAGGCGCGGTAACAAGCGTGGGATTGAAATCCGGGACCAACGACATCCATGGCACTG
>Ga0209161_10003377_pt1 | contig 12900 bp, 24 predicted proteins | sample GraSoiAngelo_155_FD_186169 | JGI IMG/M metagenome (GOLD analysis project Ga0209161, IMG submission 186169) | Grasslands soil microbial communities from the Angelo Coastal Reserve, California, USA - 14_1009_13_30cm (SPAdes) (version 2) | ecosystem: Environmental > Terrestrial > Soil > Grasslands...
TGAACATAGGCGAGTTGCATCTGCTCGGCAGGAGTACGCGAATGGACTATTGCCTGCTCAGTTAATCCTACATGGTTGTCGAGTGCAAGATTCTTGGCTATGACGTTCTTCTGTTTATTCAGGTAAATGTTTCGAAGTAGAGATTTGTAAACGCGCGGGTTCGGCTCGTAACTCACGACTTTCTGGTAGAATCGGCTTGCTCGGAGAGTCCATGCTCCAACATTTGCACCAACATCGACGAACGTGCGTCTTGGGCAGAGAAGAGTATTGTTCAGAAAGTCCTCGCCGTGCTGGATGATTGTTCCATCAAAGGGCCAATCCCATAACAACCCGTCAATCTTCTTAACGTGATAGACATACCTGTTGAAGAGGAACCGCCAGTCAATCATTCTAAACCCTCAGGTTTGTTATGCCGTAATCGGTGTTCCATCACGCCGCAAGGATTGACACCACAGTCACATGGCTTATCGAGACATTCCATGCAGACTTGATAGCCCTCTGATTCTAGAGCACATAGGTTACAGCCCTCGTTCTCTGGAACTCCATGTTTACAGTCTGTCATTTCTTCTCCGCAGATTGTTCGATAATCATCGCTTTGATTCCAACCTCAACCATGCCGAGATTTCGAGAAAGTCATGACTCGCTTTGTACGTTTCCCAGTCTGTTTCGCAGAGATTTCTCGGTTCTCCCGGTCCGAAGTTGAATCTTGTTGATCGCGCTCCACATTTGTCACAGATCGGAGCCACATAGGCCTTCCTTCGGTGATTGCCCGTCTCCATTCCTCCTGGCAGACTGGACATGGGATTCTCTGACACCTCATTTCTTCTCCCCAGACTGTTCGGTAGGCATTAATGGATTACGGCGACAGACAGTTTTCATTTCGCGGGGTTATTCCTCTTGTAAATGTCACGATGTTTCCTCTGTGTCCAGCCAACCACCTGCTCACTCTCCAAGTCAATGATCTGGCATTGGCCATCGCCGTCAGACTGGTGTTTCCGGTTCTCCCTGATCTGTGAACCACAGTTCTCGCAGATCATTTCGGTAAATGTCTCCTGCCTGTTCGCTGAACGGGTAATTGTATCATTTTCTGCTCCGGTGGTTGAGGAACTCGTCCATGTTGTCCATGACGGCGTGTATCCACCGGATCATTTCTGCACTTCCCGGAGTCTGCATTGAATAGTGTAGCCAGTCGCGCCATGTAGCGATCAATCCGTCGAGCGTCATCCGTTTTCCAGCGGCGGCGAGAGTATAGGCGACGATAGCGTCCTGTAATGCTCGCGGCTGTTCTTCTGAATCGTGGGCTTCTCCTGTCTCCGTCAATTCCTGGTCACTTTGAGAAGGTCTAGTATTTTCTTCTCGCGTTTATAGTGTTCCAGCCAATCGGGAACCATTACTGCCCGGATGACTTCCTGTTTCGAAATGCCACGTCTTTTGGCTTCTTTTTCGACTTCTCGTAATAGTTTCTTGTCGAAGGCTTGCATGAATTTGATGTATCCCATGGGTGTCTATGGGTTCCGGTGGTTATTTATACTTGTTCATGTTCATTATGGTATCTTGTGGGATACTTCCCGGTTTTCGTCGGGTTCCTGTTCCTTTTCCTAGGCGCGTTCACAGCCTCCGCGTTATCAGTCGGATATGGCACATGGCTTTTCTGGACAGGCTTCCTAGGAGTCTTCTCTCTACTAGTCTACTGGAAGGCGAAAGACAGACCCAACTCTAGTTCCGGCGAAGCCTGGAAGTCTAGTCAGATGACTGTAGAGGAGGTGTTTCGCAAAAGTGTGGAAGATTAGAATAGTACGATGGTTGCCTGTGATTGTCACAGTCGCCACGCTGGCTTCGGGAGCTGTAGCTCCATCATCCGTCTCCTGTAACAACTATTGCCAGCTCTAGGTCGGCAACACATCATATGTCGGTGCGATGGCGACGTAGGTGAAGACGCAAGTGTCCAGTGTGTTTAGGATTGGAGAGATCGCGTCTACCTGTATAATGTTGGCGATTCCACGGCAGGTGAACGCGGTCATATCTCCGATTGTTATGAGTTCTATCTGTTCCTTGTAGCCATCAACGTTGGAATATGTGAACGGGGTGGCTCCGGCGGTCAAGGGGCCTCGGACTGGTTGCGGGTTGAAGCCTGAGTTCTCAGAGATGATCCAAGACTTTAATGCATTGACGGTCATTACAATAGTTAGGCCTGACGATGTTGTTCCCACTGTGTTTCCGACGATGGTTAGATTCGTGTATTGGGTCGAGAAGATATAAATGTCATAGAGTTGGGTGTGAATTGCCTGTGTATCTTTTATCGTGTTGCTGGTGATGGTGATGCCGTCCCATGCGGGACGGGTTCCTTTGATATTGATTCCTGAACAGTGAACATTGTTACACTGAATATCATTCCCTGATTCTTGGCCATTATCGACTATGGTATTGTCATTGATGGTTATCGGCCCGGCTGATGCTGATCCGAAAGCGCTTGTCGTGAGCAATATTCCTCCCGCATAATTGTTGTTTATCGTGTTAGCTTCTATCTTGACAAACTTGCCCCAGATCGATGCGACTCCAAACGAGTTCTTGAAGAGATTGTTGGCTGTGATTGTTATGTAGGTGGCCGAGGTGCCCAGATTTATTCCCGCTACGTCTGAACCGTTGAAGCCGGATATTGAATTCAGAAATATTCTGAGATTTGATCCTCCTATGGTTATCCCATGATTTCCTGATGTCTTAGGAATTGGAGTAGGCCCTGTCAGGGTTGAGGTCGTAATGATGTAATTGGTTCCGAGAAAGTTTATTCCATTGCTTGAAGCGTTCTGTATCGTCAATGACTGTAAGAGTCCATTAGTTGAACCGCTTGCGATAGAGATCGCTTCCCCTGTAACGCCTCCTATTGTGTCTCGCGCGAAATCTTCTATCTTCAACCCGGTCATTGTGAATGTTGATCCGATAATGCAGAAGAGTTGTCGCAACCCGGGACAGGCTAGTTGGTTAGTGAATGACACATTCATAGTATTAATCACTGATGCTAATGATCCTGTAATCGTGACACTCGGACGGTTGACTAGGATTCCTTGGGTAGCATTATACCGTCCCGGATTCAGCGTGATACTACAGCCGAGAAGACATAATGCGGAAGATAGAATGTCATTATTCATCAATCGACTAAAGTTGGATTCTGTGAATACTGGTAGCCCGTTGCCCCCGGCGATGAAAGCCTGGTAAGTGTTCAATGCGGGAGCCTGGATGATGAAGCTGAAAGAGAGAGGAATTGTTACTGCCGCACCTCCTCCACTGCCTAGTGCTGTGAACGGCAGGATGGATAGTATTGCGAGTATGACTAGGCAGATACTGCTGGGTTTCCGGTACTGGCTCAGATTATTCTTGCCCCTAATAGAACGCCGAGGATCAGCATGAACAGTGACCATGCTATGAAGCCGTCGCGTCTAACCCTTCCCAAGTAGGGAATGTCAAGCATGGGAATTGGGCGTTTCGCGCCAACTATCAGTTCTGTCCCTACGCCCTTGATCTCGACAACATGGAGCTTGTGGCCGCTTTCAATATGCTGGGGATAGAAGGCTTCGTCGATAAACTGGTCGCATCCGGGACAACGAATAGTAGTCGTTTTGGCTGTGCTCATCTTAGCATCCATTCCACGGAACAAACCCCATGCCCTGCGCTCGATACAAGTCTGCATCTTGACTTGTCGGCTGATGACCGAGCAACATTCCCGAAATCGCAACCGCGATGAAAACTGTTGAGTCCAGAGACAAATTACAATCGGCAAATACCTCAAAGAGAGTGGTGGGAAACGCTTGTCTCGCATCCACTAGTGCCAAGTAATGTCCTTGGTATGGAGCGATGTTTAAGACTCTGCCTTCGACGATTGCCGTTGATGGTGTGAAAATACTCCACATGAATATGGCAAGGAGAACTATTGGAATCGAGAGCAAGTGTCGCTTTCTGAATCGTTTCATGCTTTTCGTCACTGTTTCCTCATCTTCTTAAACCCTTTACTGATCGGCTCTTCCCTTCCAAGCGTCTGCATTAGATGGGCTCCGGTGAAATACATCAAAACCACATTCCACCAGAGAAGATTGACTACTAAAACCGTAGGTAGCCAACTGTTCAAGACTCCAATCGTGCAACACGTCGAATCGTCCACAATGCTGACTAGTGGAGATAGCCATAGTGGGAACATGAAGATACTGGATAGGACAGCGAAAAACTGTCGTAGTTCTTCGCCCTCCCAGCCCCAGACGATGCCGAACAGGAAAAGCACTGCCAAGAAGATGTTTACAGGTAGGAAAGCCATCTAGTCCACCCATTTTCCGAGAATCAGGAGTAGAATGTAGCAGACTCCACCGACTAGGCTTCTGCCTGCGGTCATGTAAGGATTTGGGCTTTTGAGAAACCCGTCTGCAATCGCTGACATGAACCCGAGAAGGATACATGCGATCATGTAGGGTCGAAAGTTCAATCTTCAGCCCTCACCATTGCCACATCATTGTAGAGAGGAAAGAACGTTGAAGCTGGAGGCGCAGGTGGAACACCTATCCATCTTACCCGGCTCTGCACATTGCCATCACCCTTCTCGTCAGTCGTCAATTCTAACCGTATCGCTTTCAAGGGCTTTTTCCAGTCGTGAGGATACCGTTTAGAATAGATGATCCAGTCAGGATTCAATCTGACACGGTTGTAAATGTTCTTGGCTCGGACAGTGTCATAGTGCCATGCGAGAAGCCGTTTCTTGGCTTGGTATCCGAAATATCCCATCTGCCGGACAGCTTTGGTCGGCGCGGTTGCGTCCATGAACTGTTCAGCCTGGTCAGTCATCACATAGACCGACCGTAATCCTAACTGCATCAGTTCGCCAGGGACATAGTCGGTATGGGGAAAATTCAAGATGTGCTCTACCTGTCCTGTGAAAGGGTTCGTGGAACAGTTCGCATAAACCTCTATGCCTCTCCGATACGCCTTCCACGCTTCTATCGCCATCGACATACTCTTACCTGAACGGTTCGGGCCGACGTGCTGGAAGATACCCCAATCCTGAAAGCTCATGGTGGACAGGCTCTAGAGTGTAATGCACAGTTCGCGTTGAGTCCGAAATAGTAGCTGTACCATACGCTGATTATTCCGAGAATGACGATTAGGAGAATGGCGACGCCGAACATTCCCCAGCGGAATTTATCGGGCTTCTTGTTCAACCCGTTGAACGCTTCGATAGACTTGTTCTCGAATGCGGAGTGGATCAGTGTGGGATCAATGATTTCTCCCTGTTGTTTCAACGGTAAGGGGCGTGCATCATCATAACGGTAGACCCAGTTAGGCGCACCAAAGACACGGGCTGTCTGGTCGGGGCCGCCTGTAAACCAGTCTTTTCCCTTGTAAGTATACATCGGTATCGAATGCGACTTGACCAGCTTCATCTTTAGCGGTACTCTTAACGCGTTGCCGTCTGCCGCAATCTCTGTCCTCATAAACCATCGTGTGCCAACCAATCGCCAAAACACGATTTTTGCTCCTCCCTGGCTACCGATGATCTTGGAGAGAATAATCAGCCCTCCGAGTAGACCATAGAATGTTGTTTCGTCTATTACAACCATTACTGATGCGTCTCCATAAGTCTAACCCATACGTTCAGCACGCCGGACATGGCCGGGAGCAGGGGGCACTTTGAAGCCTCGTTCACGCGCCATCGAAAACGCAATCGCTACGGATTGTCTTTTCGGCACGCCCTCCCTCTGTAATAGGGCGATCTTCCGGCTGATGAACTCCTGAGTTTCTTCTGTCATCTTAGCCATATTCAACCCTTCTCTGCACGTTTGACATGGCCAGCTAACGGTTGCATACGCGCCAACGCCTTCCGTTCATTCTCTAACATTCGCAATTCTTTCTGTGTCCTCTGCTTCTTCTCAGTCGTTCCTCCGTGTTTCATTTGGAAAGCATATTTATGATTGACAGTTGCTATACGATTGTTTAATCGGCTGAGAACGTCCTGTTTTTCGGTTGGCGTGACCTTTGCAGGGAGCAGTACGTCTTTCTTGCCTAGATGAATCCGAAATTTGGCCATTAATCCATCCTCTCTGCGCGTCGTACATGACCAGGTATTTTCGACATGGCAACCGCAAAGCTGGTCTTATGCTCCAAACGCTTCTGTTCCTCTTCCAACTCTCTATACTTGTCTGGGGCGCGCACTTTCAAATCGTCAAAGTTCTGGTTGATACGATCACTAGTCTCTCGATGTGTCATCCTGCGGCTCCCTGTTTCTGCTGTTTCAACTGTGCATCCCTCGCCTCCAACGTTTTCGTCCAGCTTGTCAATGCCTCAATGACCTCTTCACGGCTGGTTCCATGTCCGAGCTTGCTTGTGACACTCACCTTTGCCCGCATATAATTGATGACGACCTGGCCGATGTAGGGGATTGGACGATCCAGCGATCTGGGTGTGCCAATACCATGTTCTGCCAGTCTCATCAAGTCTATGATGACCCTTATTTCCTCGTTGGGAAGATTGCTTCTCTCGATGATCGCGTAAGCGTCCTTGTTCTGTAGACCGATCAATCCACCGAACACGGCTGGGAGAGTTGAGGATTGGTCGTCGAACGCGCTATAGATACTGTGATCGTCTGCGGGTATTGTCTGTTCCATCTGTTTAACCTTGTCGTTTTCGGTCATGTTTTAGTCTCTTCCGCATCTGGAAAGCGCACAATATAAGCGTAAAACTGAGGTATCCCGCAACGGGGTCTGAAGCAAGATATACCATGCCAAAACATTGAGATAGAACCACGCCGACTGAGCAGATGATTGTAACAATTGTGACTTTTTCCACATTTCTTAGACGCCTGTGCTTGAGCCTCGGAAGATACGGATAGCTTCAAAGATCACATAGGTTTGGAGCCCAAAGAATACTAGGCCAAAGAACGGTATTCCTTTCACGGTTAGATTGGGCGAGAAAGCGATTCCTAACACGATGTCTGCAAAGGTGACGGTTACGATGAGAAAGTAGACTGCGAGAACTGGAAGATTGACTATGGCCCATCCGACGTAGGCTGTGGCCGTCGCAACATCTTTTGTGCCTGCACAGACAAAATCTATCGGGTTACAGTGTATCGCCCCGGGGAGAGGTGCGAGTGTCGGCTGGGGAATCGTCTGGAATGCTCCGAAGCTGGGGCCGCTTCCTGTCGAGAAGCCGAATGCTCCGAGCAACATGATGAAAATCACGTCGAAGAATATGACGTTTTCTGCCTTGCTCAAATCCCCACATATCCCCTGACTGTCTTGGCTGAGAGTGCGGCAACAACAAAGAACACTAGGAGGAGAACGTAGATGGAAAGTAGGTTGAAGGATGTGAAGATGACGATCCAGCCGACAAAGAATAGGATAGCGAGTTCGCCGATGCCCATCCGTCCAATATTTGACGAGGGAAGGATCTCGCTGAACGCCATTACAACAGTCACGATTGAGATGATTGTGAGAATAATCACCCAGAACAGTGCGGAGCCAGTCTGACAGGCGGTTGTGACGTTGGTGCAGAAGCTGTTAGTCACCTCGGTCAGAATACAGTCGAGCCCTGCACATCCCGAGAGTCCTGGCGTAGTTGGAGGCTGTGAGGTTACTACGTTTCCGACTATCCAAGCCCACAAGCCCATCTTGAACGATGACGAATAGACAACTGCCTGGGTGATCGTTGCGGGCGGTGGACAGGCACATCCTCCCCCTTGTGTCTGGAACACGTTCAACGGCGTGTTCGTATCGTTCAAGTCGAGAGGCGCAAAGACTCCCGAGATGGATACTGCGGCCCATTGACCGTTAGCGATTGGGATTTGATAGTTGCCATTGGCTATCCTGCCTTTTCCAGGGTTTCCGATCACGTTCCAGCCGCTAGCCAAGTACCCGGGACACTGTGCTGTAAAAGGCGACTGTCCTAGTGGACAGGTTGGGACAGTGTAGATTGCTTCGACAATGCCCTGACCATTATTGTAGTTTTTCGCCACGTTGGTCGTGACGTTGATTAGGAAGCCGTTAAGGTTCGACTGGAACTCGTAGAAGAGTGTGATAGACTGGTTAAAATTGACCGTGTGGGTCGAGTTGGTATTTGCAAGTGTGACGGCTGGGGTTCCACAGTTTCCATAGCACTGTGTAACTGTGACTGTCTGCCCTGATGTTCCGGTGGCGCTGAATGTTGCGCCTGTGAACATTCCTACCCCACAGAATCCACTATTCTGTCCTGCTGAACTATAGCTTGAGCCGACTGTTGGAGAGGCGGTTGTAAAATCAATGCACAAATCCCATACGCCTGTTGCCACTATTGCCCCGCATCCTGTTCCAACACCGTTACTACAGACTTGTTGAACAATGCCGAAAGTTGTCGCTCCAGTATTCGTAAACTGTACGGCGATAAACTGGCTCTGAGTTACGGTGACGGGGCTGGCGAGTGCGACAGTAGTAATAGTCTGTGTAAGTAGGCCGCTTAGACCCTCAACATCCCGCACAGTGAACGATTGTCCATCAATCACTTGTTGGCAGTTGTATGATCCACAGTTGAGAGTTGTGGATGCGGGCGTTGTTCCGGCTGGGAAAGTGGCGATTTCAACCTGGTTTGGAACTGAGCTTCCAGTCATTAGAGTAACACTGGTCAAGGTTCCGGTTAATGGTGACTGTATCGCGCTTCCAGTTCCACATTTGACTCCGGGAGTGCCATCTGCACTACATTTCTCGCAGTTGCCGAACGTGTTACAGGTTAATGCTCCTGCTTGGGTTGATGTGTAGCCGATGTATGTTGCGGCGTGGGCTAGCTGGGGAATAAATCCAAGAAGACTAAGAACCAGAACAAGTAGAGTGCTAACAAGCCGACGATGATGCTTTTGTCCAAGCCGCATCCACTATAAGCCCCTGCTTTCCGCACGGAAATGTTTGGCCAGATAGACGAGTCCGAGAAACACAAATACGAGAGGATAGAGCGTCAGAACTGAGGCTACTCCAGGTGATCCGGTAATGTTGACGTTGGGAGTGAACCCTGTATGGACTATGGTTATGCCTGTTGTCACATTTGCCACTTGTCTCACCAATGATGCGATCACGAACAGGACTAGTCCAATGATCATTATCTGTCCCAGGATGCTTGAGTCTCTTCCGACAACAAGCCATAGCGGGGTTAGGCTGAAGATGCGGCTGTATGGACGTACAGGAATAACATCGTTGAAGATCATGTCAAAAATACCAGCACCTACCGTAGCCGTTACGAGGACGGCTAGCAGTAGGAGCCGGACATGGGAACTTTGGAGCCGCGCAGAGGTTCTCCTCCGCGCTGTTTTAGATACCTCAGGAAGATCAACCCGATGAAGATGAAGAACAACGGGTATAGTTGCAGTATCGGAACTAGACCCGGTGTCTGCGTCACGTTCGGGTTGGGCGTAAAGCCGGTGTGGGCGATTGTTAGTCCAGTAGTCAAGTTGGCTACCGGAGCGACGAGGGCGGCGATGAGGAAGATGGCGAGCACCGAGACGATGACCATGCCGAAGATAGAGGCATTGGTCAGCATTCGAATATACTTGCCGAGTACCGTTGAGAGGTCTGGAAGCGGTAGGTTGGGTGATCCACTGTTCCGTAGCTGGCGAATCTGGGCGAACCCAGGGCTTCGATAGGGGCCTAACATGTTAGTCCATTATGTCCCTCGTGTGGACATATAAGCTTTGTGGTAAATCACCCAAAATATTCTCGGAACCGCGAAAAAAACGCGAAATGGGGAGGTTTAACGCTTCTGGGTGGCTAATTTCTGATAGCGGACTTTTACCGTGTCGAGTGCAACCTGGACTTCTTTGATGGCGACGAGAGGGTCTTCACGGTAAACGCTGGAGTTTTTGAGAATGTCCTGTCCATCATCGTCTATTCCGACCTTCACGGGGCGAGTGATGACTAGTCCGTTCTCTATGTCCCAGAGTTCAAATTTGAACTGCATAGTTGAATAGCTCTTCTCAGCATCTATTAAGCGTTTGTGTCGAGGCCGTCGCGCGGGCCATGTTTGTCACGGCACAGGGGGTCACGTCCAACAACGATCATTCTCTCTCTCCCCAGACGGCTTTCTCGCCTAGACGCATGATGCATCTGATGTCAGTGTGAATGTGTAGTCGCCGGGCGGCATCGTTAGAGTCTGATTCGCCGTATAGCTTGCCAATATCCCGATTGTCATTCCAGGCTGTAATGTGAACGGGGAATAGATGCTGGGTTGTTGGGGAACATTTCCGGCGTTCACTGTCAACGTCACGTTTTCTAGACAGTTCCCCGTGTTCTGGATTGTGACTGTGACATTTGCCGGATCGCCTACCGTGACGTTTCCAAACTCGATAGTTGAAGGTGTCACTAGCAACCCTGCCCTGTTGCCTTTGAGGATTCGCACATGGCCGGGATTGTTCATAGATATGATGGGCAATGCGGCGACGATGCCAATGAGCATGAGCATGAGTACGATTACTAATGCTGTCGATTTGCCGATCATAGTTTTCCTCGTCTAGCTCTCTTATCCTATAAAAGGCTGTTTAAGACAGCATTTTCCCAATCTTCCATTCTGGCCCCGCGTACAGGTTGAGCATCGTACACCACAGACAGAGCAGATTCGCATTCTCTCAATCTTTCTCGCAATCTCAAGTTTCCGGCGATCCTCCAACAACAAGGCTTAATCGACTCCGACAGCTTCAGATAGCTTCATGGTTCATCAGACTACCTATAGTCGGAGTCTTTGGGCCCTATCATGATCATCGCCTTTCGGCTCTGTGACGAACATACCCCCGCATAAAAGCGGGTGGTACTCCCATCCACGCCACGATGAAGAAGCCAGTGGGGAGTCGTATGCTCCTACAATTAATTGGAACGGTCATCTTCATGCTCACAACAGGGACTGTAGTTTGAGCCACGGTGCTACCGTGAGCTATCAAAGAGTAGGCTTGCCCCGTACCGTTCGGCATGGCTGACAGAATCATCTTAGCAAGTACCTCTTTAGCTTTTCGACAATGACGATGGTAACCCCGAGTATGACCAGGTTGATTGCTATAATCAATGGAGTCATCCCATCACCATCGCATCGTCACTCGAATAGTCCACGCCCTCTTTCGGATTAGCAATCTTGTGTACCGTCACAAAATGTTTCCAGAAATCAGCAGGCAACCCGACATTCTGAATCATTAGAGACGATTCTTCTACTGTATAATTGTCGGTGAGACAGCGAAGCTTCTTAATCGTCATTTCACCATCTTCCTATGTGCAATTGTCAATCCACAGCCAGTACGGAAATCGACATTTTTGAAGATTCCCTGTTTCACAAGCTGGGCGCGGTATTTCGCCATTTGGCGTTCAATAATGGCTTTCACGTCCTCAGTTACGTCATATTTCCTCTTAGTCTCATATTTGCCATTCCCCAAATCCTTGTAACTTCTTGAATAGTAGTATCGCCCGGTCATTTCTGAGAAAAACAGTTTTTGTTTCATTCTGTGAATCTGAACTCCTTCTCATGCTTGCCCTCCCAGAAAAGAGCATCCACAATCAACCGCACATACTCTTTCTCGGTCGGCTGGCTAAACCCTGAGACTTTGATGATTTGAGCCACCTTATCGGCCAATGCGGGAGTGCGATGATCCAACTGGTTCTTGTGGCAGATGTCGAGAACGTTGTTCAGTAGAAAGATTTTCTCGCGCCGCGTAGAAGTCGGCATTATTCCTCAACTAAGGCCGTGATTGGATCAGACATCCCAATTTCGTCTTGCGTCGTAAATTCCTTTAGATTTGTGAGGTTTCGGTAGATTTCGTGAGCTATCTTATAGGAGAGCTTGTCGTGAGAGGGTATTTCACAAAAGTCGCCCGCGTGTCGTCGGATTGCAGGCTCATCATGATCGTCTTTACCGATGTGATGTAGTTCGTGGACGATGATTCGCGTCTTTTCTAACGGTGTTGCGCTGTCGAAGGTTGGCTTGTGGACTAGTATGATGAAATCGTTTGACCAGAGGAATCTTACTGCCCCATCAACACGGGTACATTTGCCAGCAACTTCTTCATGCCCTAGTGTCTGGTTGGTGAAGATGACGCGCCACTGAAACGCTTTCGCATCATTAAGCTCTGCGCCCCGGTAGCTGTCGAGAACTTCTTTGACGAGAACTGGGAGTTTGCCATCTTCCTCGTATCGAGAAACCATGCTTTGTCCACACGCACACGGTTGCATATTAGCTTTTACGCTGTCGTCCCTGCCGTGACAATGCCCGGCGTAGCTCAGGAGTAAAAGATGTTCTGCAACGATGTTGCTGAGAACCCTCGAAAGCTCTCCAGACTCCTTGACTCTCAATCATTATGATCCAGACTCCGCAACGGTCACAGCGTTTCGGGTACTGCGAAACCATATCGAAAGTCTCTTAAGAGCTGACCTTTCAACCTCTCGGCCCTTCCATGAGTGCTTTCCAAACCTGGCAAGCAGAGCTAGACTGGTCGATGAGTCTGTGCAGTAGTAGGTTCTCGGCAAGCAGACGCGAATATCGTCCCCCTCCATCTTCAAGGACAGTTCGCGCGTCGATGCTGTTGAGAAACCTAAAGCTATCCCTGGCTATTAACCACTAAAGATAGCTCTAGGTCCGAACGAGCCGTTCCGAGACCCGTCTGCTCTGAGTCCGGTTCACTCAGGGACAGCATAAGCTATGTTCTATAATGAGTAAAATATAAAGGTTAGTAGTCAGTTTGGAGCCCAAATCGGGCAAAAATAGACACACACGGGCTGAAAACAGGCTCAAAAGCATTATCGTGACTCGAATATTGCATCATAACTACTAAGATAAGGTCAAATCTACATAGTGTTACCCCGGTACTCACAGCGTAATACCCCGGTAATACCAAGGTAATACCCGGGTAATACGGTGGTAGCAACAAACAAC
>Ga0209161_10003381_pt1 | contig 12894 bp, 14 predicted proteins | sample GraSoiAngelo_155_FD_186169 | JGI IMG/M metagenome (GOLD analysis project Ga0209161, IMG submission 186169) | Grasslands soil microbial communities from the Angelo Coastal Reserve, California, USA - 14_1009_13_30cm (SPAdes) (version 2) | ecosystem: Environmental > Terrestrial > Soil > Grasslands...
TCGGCTGATGTCTCCTACCATCAAGCGAGTGTTGGTCGCCAACCGCGGCGAGATCGCCCTGCGCATCATCCGCGCATGCCACGAGGAGGGCCTTGAGGCCGTGGCGGTCTATTCGGACGCCGACCGCCTGTCGCCTCATGTGCGTGCCGCGGACCTCGCGGTGCCGCTCGGGCCCCCGCCGGCGGCCCAGTCCTATCTCGACATCGCGAAGCTCATTGCGGCGGCGCAGAGCGCGGCGTGCCAGGCGGTGCACCCCGGGTACGGGTTCCTCTCGGAGCGCGCGCCGTTCGCGGAGGCGGTGGCGGCCGCGTCCCTCGAGTTCATCGGACCGTCGGCGGCCGCGATCCGCACCATGGGCGACAAGACCGAAGCGCGGCGTCGCATGCAGCAAGCGGGCGTTCCGATCGTCCCCGGCACCATGCGACCGCTCGCCGACCATGCGCAGGCCCGGCCGGAGGCGGCGCGGCTCGGGTATCCGGTGCTCCTCAAGGCGGCCGCGGGGGGCGGCGGCAAGGGCATGCGCCTGGTGCGAGAAGAGGCCGAGCTCGAGGCGGGATTCGAGGCGGCGGCGAGCGAAGCGCTCAAGGCGTTCGGGGCCGGCGAGGTGTACCTCGAAAAGTATCTCGAGCGCCCACGGCACATCGAGATCCAGATCCTGGCGGATTCGTTCGGCCGGGTGGTCGCGCTGGGGGAGCGCGAGTGCAGCATCCAGCGCCGTCACCAAAAGCTCATCGAGGAGGCTCCGTCCGTGGCCGTCACGCCGGCGCTGCGCCGCCGCATGAGCGACGCGGCCACCGCCGCGGCGGGCGCGGTGGGGTACTTGGGCGCCGGCACGATCGAATTCCTGCTCGCGCCGAGCGGGGAGTTCTCCTTCCTGGAGATGAACACCCGGCTCCAGGTCGAGCACCCGGTGACCGAGCTGGTGTACGGGGTGGACATCGTGCGGGAGCAGCTGCGCGTCGCGATGGGCCAGCCGCTGCGCGTGCACGCGGGCACGCTGCAGCCGCGGGGTCACGCGATCGAGTGTCGCATCACGGCGGAGGACCCGTTCAACGACTTTCTCCCGGCGACGGGCGTCGTGAGCTACCTGCGGGTTCCCGGCGGGCCCGGGGTCCGTTGGGATGGCGGGATCGAGGCGGGCAACGAGGTCACGCTCCATTACGACCCGCTCATCGCGAAGCTGATTGTGTGGGGGGAGACGCGCGGCGTCGCGCTCGAGCGGATGCGGCGCGCCCTGCGCGAGCTCACGATCGTCGGCATCCCGTCGTCCCAGGCGTTTCACCTCCGGGTGATGGACGATCCGGAGTTTCAGCGCGGCGACATCGACGTCACATACCTCGAGCGCGCCGGCGAACGCCTCCTGGTCGGCGAGCCGCCTGCCGAGCTGACCCGGCCGCTCGCGGTCGTGGCCGCACTGCTCGCCGAGGAGCGGCGTGCGGCCGCCCCTCCCCCCCCACCGGCACCGTCCGCCGGTCCGCCTGTCCGCCCGTCCGCCTGGCTGCTGGCGGCGCGCCGGGACGCGCTGGGTCAATGAGCGATGTCGTGGCGATCACGGCGATCGCGGCCGGCGGGGAGGGCGTGGGCCGGCTCGCGGACGGCCGTGCCGTGTTCGTCGCCCGCACCGCCCCGGGCGAGCGGATCCGGCTGCGCGAGGGTGTGAAGCTGCACAAGACCTTCGCCCGCGGGGAGCTGGGCGAGATCGTCGCGCCCGGCACGACCCGCGTCACGGCACCGTGTCCGCACTACGTGCAGGATCGCTGCGGCGGGTGCCAGCTGCAGCACGTCACCTACGAGGCGCAGCTCGCCGCCAAGCGGGCGATCGTGGGCGATGCGCTGCGGCGGATTGCCAAGCTCGAGGTCGAGGACCCCGAGATCGTCGAGGCGGTCGAGGAGTGGCGGTACCGGGCGAAGGTAAGCCTGGCGGTGAAAGGCGGTCGAGGGCGGTCGAGGGCGGTGGGCCTCCACCAGTACGATCGTCCCGGATCCGTGTTCGACCTGAAGGACTGTCATATCGCGGACTTCAAGCTGATGGTCCTGTGGCGGGAACTGAAGCAGCGGCTCGACCTCCTGCCCGCACAGCTGACACACCTCACGCTCCGCCTCGACCGCGAGGGCCGGCGGCATGTCATCGCCGAGTCGACCGGTGAGCCGTGGCGTGACCCGGCGGCGTTGCGCGCGGCGCTGCCCGGCGGAGAGAGCGTGATCTGCTGGTGGCAGCCGGTGGACGGCGCGGCACGCGTGGTCGCGCGCAGCTGGGCGGTCGAGCAGCTGGGCGACGTCCGGGGTGCCGTGGTGTGGGACCTGTACGGAGGGATCGGGGACACCGCCGTCGAGCTGGCCGAGCGCGGGGCGCAGGTGGTCAGTGTGGATGCGGACGAGAAGGCGATCGACTGGGCACGGCAGCGCGCCGCGCCGCGCCCGGTGCGGTTCATCGCCGGCAAAGCGGAGGACGTGGTGCCCACGCTGCCCGAGCCAAGTGCGGTGGTGGTGAACCCGCCCCGGGCGGGCCTGCACTGGAATGTCACGCTGCGGCTCACGGGGCAGCCGGTCGGCCGGTTGATCTACGTTTCGGGCGACCCGGCGACCCTCGCTCGTGACCTGCACCGGCTGAGCGCGACCTACCGCGTGACGGCGGTGCGGGCGTTCGACCTGTTCCCCCAGACGGCGCATGTAGAGACCGTGGCGGTGATGGAGGCGGCGTGAGAGAGGCAATGCGGAATGCGGAATGCGGAGTGCGGAATATCAGTGGGAGCATCGCCCGGCGAGCGACCTTACATGCACACTCCGCATTCCGCATTCCGCACTCCGCACTCGGGGTGGGGAGGTGGGAACGGTGAAGTATTTCGTGACCATCCGCGCCCAGACCCACGAGGTGGAGGTGGACGGCAATCGCGTGACCGTTGATGGGGTGCCGCTCGAGACCGATCTCGCCGCCGTACCGGGGACGCCGCTCTATCACCTGCTGCTCGGTGGAGAGTCGTGGACCGTAGCCGCCGAGCCGCTCGAGGATGCTGGGCGGTGGGCGCTGGGGATGATGGGGGAGCGGGTCGAAGTCGAAGTGCGGGGCGAGCGAACCCGCGGGATGGAGACGGCGAGCGGGAAGGGCCAGGGCGGCGCTGGCGGCGGGACAGTGCGCGCGCCGATGCCCGGCCTGGTGGTGCGGATCGAGGTGGCCGAAGGACAACAGGTGGATGCGGGGGCGGGACTCGTGGTGGTGGAGGCGATGAAAATGGAGAACGAGCTGCGCGCGCCGCGGTCGGGGATGGTCCAGACGGTACACGTCGCGGTCGGGCAGGCGGTCGAAAAAGGCGCTTCGCTGGTGACCCTCGCGAGCCCGGAACCCTCGGGTTGACACGCCCTTACGGCCCGGGTATAGTTCGCGGCTGTCACCGACCGGGCTTCTTGTGGAAGGGCGGGAATGAAGACGTTCAGTCTGCGAAAAGAGGACGTGACGCGCCGCTGGTTCGTGGTCGACGCGGCCGGCCAGCCGCTCGGTCGACTGGCGAGCCGGGTGGCGCAGATCCTGCGCGGGAAGCACAAGCCCACGTTCACGCCGCACCTGAACGGCGGCGACTGCGTGGTGGTGGTGAACGCCGCCCGCGTCAAGCTCACGGGACGCAAGCTCGAGCAGAAGCGCTACTTCCGGCACACCGGCTACATGGGCCACGAACGCTTCTCGCCCGTCAAGAACGTGCTCGAGAAGCGTCCCGAGCGCGTGATCGAGAAGGCGGTGTGGGGCATGCTGCCGAAGACGACGCTCTCGCGCCAGAAGGTGAAGCAGATGCTGAAAGTTTACGCCGGTCCCGAGCACCCGCACGCCGCCCAGCAGCCCGAGCCGCTCGGCTTGGCGGAGGCCCGATGAGTGCAGCGATAACGCCGGAGCTGCGCTGGCACGCGGTGGGGCGCCGCAAAGTCGGGGTAGCGCGCGTGTATCTCACCCCGGGCTCGGGGAAATGGAACATCAACGGGCGCACGCTGGGCGATTACTTTCCCCGGCCGTCGCTGGTGTCGCACATCCAGCAGCCGTTCACGGCGACCGACACGCTCGGCGCCTTCGACGTGCGCGCGCTGTGTCGGGGTGGCGGGGTGACGGGGCAGGCGGGGGCGCTGCGACTCGCGATCGCGCGGGCGCTGTGCCTGGCGGACGAGCGGCATCGCAAGAAGCTGCGGGAGCAGGGACTGTTGACGCGCGATCCGCGGGTCGTCGAGCGGAAGAAGCCGGGCCGCGCCGGCGCACGCAAGCGGTTCCAGTTCAGTAAGCGGTAAATCACACACGTCGCTTGATCGCGTGATGGGTCCCCCGCGGGGGTGTCGCGCGAGACGACAGCGGCGGCGGAAAGAACCCACGGAAGGGAGTGCATGGCGCAGCCTCAGTTGCAGGATCTGCTGGAAGCGGGCGTCCATTTCGGCCACCAGACGCGTCGCTGGAATCCCAAGATGCGCCGGTTCATTTTCGCCGAGCGGTCGGGGATTTACATCATCGACCTCCAGAAGACGCTCCGGCAGATCGAGACCGCGCAAGAGCTGCTCCGCGGGGTGGTGTTGAAGGGTGAAAACGTCCTGTTCGTCTGCACGAAGAAGCAGCTCAAGAACATCCTCCAGGCGGAGGCGCAGCGCTGCGGCGCGTTCTACGTGACCGAGCGCTGGCTGGGCGGCACGCTCACCAACTTCCAGACCATCAAGAAGCAGATCAAACGGTTGAAAGAGCTGGAGCAGGGCGCCGCCGAAGGCGAGTTCGAGAACTACACCAAGAAAGAGCAGCTGCTGTTCGACCGCGAGCGCGTCAAGCTCGAGAAGTACTTGTCGGGCATCAAGAACATGAGCCGGCTGCCGGGAGCGTTGTTCGTCGTGGACTCGAAGAAGGAGCGCATCGCGGTCGCCGAGGCGAACAAGCTCGGCATTCCGGTGGTCGCCATCGTGGATACGAACGCGGACCCGGAGCTGATCACCGTCCCGATCCCCGGCAACGACGACGCGATCCGGGCGGTGTCGCTCATCACCGCGAGCGTCTCCGATGTGATCTCGGAAGCGCGGCACCAGATGCCGCTGCGCGAGCCGGCGGAGGAAGGCGAAGGGGTGACGTACTCGACGGAGACCGGTGTCGAGGCGGAGGCGGAGGGGGACAAGAAGAAGAAGCCGGCGCGGCGCAAGCGTCGCCCCAAGCCGGAAGCGATCGCTGCGCGGCTCAAGACGGAGGAGGCGCCGGCCCCCGCTCCGGCGGAATCGAGCGGCGCAAGCGAAGGCGAAGGCTAACCACGCCGGACGCGCACGTTCCGGTGGATTACCGACCGCCGCCCTCCGAGCCCAACGGCGCGAGGGCGGCGTTTTCATGAGGAGGAGGAGGCGTGACGATCGTGAAAGAGATTCCGGCCAAGCTCGTGGCGGCGCTGCGCGCCCGGACCGGCGCCGGCATGATGGACTGCAAGAAGGCCCTGGAGGAGACGAACGGGGACCTGGAGAAGGCCGTCGACGTGCTGCGCACCAAAGGCGCGGCCAAGGCCGACAAACGCGCCGGGCGCGAGGCGTCCGAGGGCCTCATCGGCCACTACGTGCACCACGACGGCAAGCTCGGCGTGCTGGTGGAGCTCAACTGCGAGACGGACTTCGTGGCGCGCACCGAGGAATTCAAGGCGCTCGCGCGGGACCTGGCCATCCACATCGCCGCCAAGACCCCGCTCGCGGTGCGGATCGACGAGCTGCCGGCCGAGACTGTCGCGCGAGAGCGACAGGTGTACGAGGCCCAGGTCGCCGAGCAGAAAAAGCCCGAGAACATCCGCGCCAAGATCGTGGACGGGATGATGAAGAAGTTCTACGAGGAGAACGTCCTGCTCGAGCAGAAGTTCGTGAAGGACGACAAACGCACGGTGGGCGAGCTGGTGAACGAGCTGGCGGCCAACACCGGCGAAAAGATCGCCGTGGGGCGGTTCGCCCGGTTGAGGGTCGGGGAAGGCTGAGTGGTGCTCGCGTATCCGCGCGCCCTGCTTAAGATCTCGGGCGAGGCATTCGCGGGCCCACGCGGTGCCGGGGGAGGCATCGATTTTTCCTTCATCGACCACCTCGGGGACGAGCTGAAGCACGTCGCCGGGGTCGGGGTGCAGCTCGGCCTGGTGGTGGGTGGGGGGAATATCCTGCGCGGCACCGCGGCGAGCGAGCAGGGCATGGATCGCGTGTCGGCCGACTACATGGGCATGCTCGCGACCGTGATCAACGCCCTCGCCCTGCAGGACATCCTGGAGAAGAAGGGCGTCGATACCCGGGTGATGACGGCGATCCGGATGGAGGAGCTCGCCGAACCCTACATCCGGCGCCGCGCCGTGCGGCATCTCGAGAAGGGCCGGATGGTCATCTTCGCGGGCGGGACGGGAAACCCGTACTTTTCGACCGATACCGCGGCGGTGCTGCGGGCGCTCGAGATCGAGGCGAAGGTGCTCCTCAAGGCGACGAACGTGGACGGCGTCTATACCGCCGACCCGAAGCGGGACCCGAAGGCGAAGTTCCTCCCGGCGCTGTCGTTCCGGGACGCGCTCGTGAACGGCTACGCCGTGATGGACGCGAACGCCTTCGGCCTCTGCAAGGAGAACAAGCTTCCCATCGTCGTGTTCAACATCAACCAGCCCGGCGCCACGGCCAGGGTCCTGGCCGGAGAGCGCGTCGGCACCATCGTCCAATGACCCCTCCGACCGCAACGCTCGCGGACCACGTCAAGCAGGCGAAGCATTCGATGGACAAGGCCGTGGAAGCGGTGAAGCGCGAGTTCTCCACCGTCCGCACCGGCAAAGCGACGACCTCACTGCTGGACCTCGTGCGGGTGGAAGCGTACGGTAGCGAGATGCCGCTCAACCAGGTCGCCAGCGTGGCGGCTCCCGAGCCGAAGCTCTTGACCATCCAGCCCTGGGACAAGGCCCTCCTCAAGGCGGTCGAAAAGGCGATCCTCGCGTCCGATCTGGGACTCACCCCCTCCAACGACGGCAACCTTATCCGTATCCCGCTCCCCCCGCTCAACGAAGAGCGGCGGCGGGAGCTGGTGAAGGTCGTGCACAAGCTCGCCGGTCCGCCACGCACGCACCGACGCGATCAGCAAGGTCAAGAAGACCGAGCACGTCTCCGAGGATGAAAAGAAGCACACCGAGAAGGACATTCAGAAACTGCACGACGATCATCTGCGACAGGTCGACGAGGCGGTGAAAGCCAAGGAAGCGGAGATCATGGAGGTCTGAGATGGGGGACGACCTGCTGTCTCAGATCCGCCTCAATGGGGCGGCGCCCCGCCACGTAGCCGTCATCATGGACGGCAACGGGCGCTGGGCGCGCGAGCGCAGCCTGCCCCGGCCGCTGGGCCACCGCGCGGGCATGAAGGCGGTGCGCGAGGTGGTGGAGGGCGGGCTCGAAGCCGGCGTCGAGGTGCTCACGCTGTTTGCCTTCTCCGAAGAGAACTGGCAGCGCCCGGCGACCGAGATCTCCGCCCTGATGCAGCTGCTCGAGGAGTACATCGCGCGGGAAGTGGCGGAGCTGAAGGACCAGGGGGTGGCGGTTCACGTCTTGGGCGACCGCACCCGGCTCGCGCCCGGCGCCCGGGCGGCGGTGGAGCGCATCGAGCGGGAGACGCGCGACGGCGCGCGGCTGGCGCTCAATCTGTGCATCTCCTACTCGTCGCGCGGCGAGCTGGCCCGGGCGGCGCGCCTCCTCGCCGAGGAGGTGCTCAAGGGAGTCAAGCGACTGGAGGATATCGACGAGGACGCCATCCGCGCCAAGCTCTACACCGCGCCCTGGAGCGACCCGGACCTGCTGATCCGTACGTCCGGGGAATGCCGGCTCTCCAATTTCCTGCTGTGGCAGCTCGCCTACACGGAGCTGTACATCACGCCGGTCCTCTGGCCCGACGTCACGCGGCGCGACCTGTTCCAGGCCATCCTCGACTACCAGGGCCGGGAGCGGAGGTTCGGCCGGATCACCGCCTGACATGTCTCGGAACCTGCTGGTGCGCATCGCGGTTGCGGTCCCGGCCATCGCCGGGGCGGTGGTCGCGCTCTGGCTGGGCGGCTGGGTGCTCGCGGCAGCGATCGCGGTGCTCGGCGTGCTCGGCACCAACGAAGTGTACGCGTTCGCGAAGAAGCAAGGCATCGAGCCGCTGGAATGGGTGGGACTCCTCGCCGCCGCGGCCTTCCCGTTCGCCACGTACTGGGTGAAGGGTTACGCCGACTGGGAGCCTGTGGTGTACGCCGGCGCGGCGTGGCTGCTTGTGGCGCTGGTCGTGGCCGCCGCCCGGGGTCCGGAGCGCCACCCCCTCACCGCGCTCGCGGTCACGATGTTCGGCCCCCTGTACGCCTCGGCGCTGCTCGCGTTCCTCGTGGCGATCCGGCACGGACCCCACGCCGATGCGCACCCGCGCGGCTCGGTCGCCCTCGCCCTCATGCCGCTGGTCATCACCTGGGTGTGTGACACCTGCGCGATGGCAGCCGGGGCGCTGGTCGGCGGGCGGCAGCTCGCCCCCGTGCTCTCGCCCCGGAAAACCTGGGGGGGCGCCGTCGGGGGACTGGTGGGGGGACTCGCCGCTGCGCTCCTGTACGGTCTCCTGATCCTCGATCGGGTGGCCTTGCATCTTGGCGTCGGGCAACTGGCGACGGTGGGGGTGGCGGTGGTGGTGGCCGCCCAGGTCGGCGACGTCGCCGAGTCGCTGTTCAAGCGGGAGGTCGGCGTCAAGGACTCCTCGTCCCTCATTCCCGGGCACGGCGGCGTGCTCGATCGCCTCGATGCGGTGTACTTCGTCGCCCCGGTCGCGGCGGGGCTGTTCCGGCTGTTCGGCCTGGCATGACCGTCGGCGTCGCGATCCTCGGGTCCACGGGCTCGATCGGCTGTTCGGCGCTCCAGGTCCTGGCGCGCCAGCGCGAGCGCTTTCGGGTCGCGGCGCTCACCGCGTACTCCAACGCGGATCTCCTGCAGCGGCAGGCGGCAGAATGGAAGCCGGGCTACGTGGGGCTGGTCAACGGTGGGAGCAGGGAGCAGGGAGCGGGGAGCGGGCCGTCATGTCTCGTCGAGGCCGCGACGCGCCCGGACGTCGAGATCGTCGTGAACGCCATTGTCGGCGCCGCTGGGCTCGAGGCCACGCTCGCCGCGCTCTCCGCGGGAAAGCGGGTGGCGCTCGCCAACAAGGAGACGCTCGTGATGGCGGGCGAGCTCGTCACCCGGACCGCGCGCGAGGGCGGGGGAGAGATCGTGCCGGTCGACTCGGAGCACAGCGCCGTGCTGCAATGCATCACCGGACGGCGCCCTGGGGAGCTGGCGCGGCTCATTCTCACGGCGTCGGGCGGGCCGTTCCGCACCTGGAACCCGGAGCGGGTAGCGAGCGCCACGGTGGACGAGGCGCTGCGCCACCCGACCTGGAAAATGGGGAAGAAGATCACCGTTGATTCCGCCAGTCTCGTGAACAAAGCGCTCGAGGTGATCGAAGCGCATTTCCTCTTCGGGCTGGCGTACGAGAGCGTCGATGTCGTGGTCCACCCCCAGTCGGTGGTGCACGCCTTCGTCGAGTTCGTGGACGGGTCGGTCCTCGCCCAGGTCGGATTTCCGACGATGGAGCTGCCGATCCTGTACGCCCTCACCCATCCCGACCGGGTGCCGGACGCGGGGGCGCGCCGCTTCGACCCGGTGGCCGCGGGGACCCTCACCTTCGAGCCGGTGCGCGCCGAGCTGTACCCGGCGTACGGGCTCGGGCGTGCCGCGGCCGCGGCCGGTGGGACGGCGCCCACCGCGTTCAATGCGGCGAACGAGGTGGCGGTGGCGCTGTTCCTCGAGGGCAAGGTCCGGTTCGGTCGGATCGCGGAGACCATCGCGCGCGTGCTCGACGCGCACCACGCAAGCGACGCCGCGTCGCTCGATGCGGTGCTCGCCGCGGATGCGGACGCGCGGCGCCTGGCGCGGGAGGCGGCGTGCTCCTGACCCTGGCGGCGCTCGCGGTCGTCCTCGGTCCGCTGATCTTCGTCCACGAAATGGGCCACTTCCTCGCCGCGAAGGCCGTGGGGATTCAGGTCTTGCGGTTCTCGATCGGCTTCGGGCGTCCCATTTTCAGCTGGCGGCGCGGCGAGACCGAGTACTGGCTCTCCTGGCTGCCGCTCGGCGGCTACGTGAAGATGGCGGGGCTCGAAGACGAGGGAGTGGCCGGAGGTGTCGAGGGCGGGAAGTCCGACGTCCCGGTCGACCCGGCGCGCGCGTTCGACCGCCAGCCGCTGTGGAAACGGACGGTGGTCATTCTGGCGGGGGTGACGATGAATGCCCTGCTGGCGGTCGCCCTGTACAGCGGGCTCTACGGGAGCGTTGGCGCCGAGCGCATCGCGACGACGCAGATCGACACGGTGTACGTGAGCGAGCTGCCCGCGGGCGCCAGCGCGATGGCGGCTCTGTCTCGTGGCGACCGGATCGCTGCCGTTAACGGAGATTCCGTGACCTCGTGGAACGAGCTGATCGAGCGCTTGGTCACCAGCCCGTTGCCGCTGGCTCTGCGCGTCGCCGGTCGCGACGCGCCGCTCGTCATCACGCTGGAGCGTCGCAAGCCGGAAGCACGCATCGCGCTGGTGCGAGCCATTGAGCCGCTGTTCCCGCCCGTCGTCCAAACGGTGGGGGAAGGCACGCCCGCTGACCACGCGGGATTCCGGCCCAGTGACCGCGTCGTGCGTTTGAACGGAGAGCCAGTCGTATCCTGGTCCCAGTTCACGCGAATCGTGCGAGCGAACCCGAACCGCCGCCTTGCCGTCGACGTGGAGCGGGAGGGCAGGCTCCTCACCCTCACATTGATCCCGACCCTACGCTCGGTCACCGATTCTCGAACCGGTGAATCCGCGATGCGGGGGTTCGCAGGGATCACTCCGCTGCAGCCGGTCACCCTCGAGCGCTACGGCCCGATCGGCGCCGTACGGGCAGGCACCGCCCGCGCCGTGCGTGACGGGCGGCAGGTGCTCACCTTCCTGAAGGGGCTGATCACACGGGACGTTTCGCTGTCCGAGGTCGGGGGTCCGATCACGATCGGCCGGCTCTCCGGTCAGGCGGCGCGGCAAGGCTTGGGGCCGCTGCTCGCGCTGACGGCAATCCTGTCCGTCAATCTCGCGCTGCTGAACCTGCTTCCGATTCCGATCCTCGACGGGGGGCAGGTGGTGTTTCTGATTGCTGAAGCGATCCTGCGGAGGCCGCTGTCGCTCGGCGTGCGGCTTCGGTTGACGCAGGTCGGGTTCGCCTTGATTGCGACGCTCATGCTGCTCGTCATCGGACGGGAAGTCCTTGGACTCTTCTCGCATTAGCGACGCCCTCGAGAGCTACGTGGCGGGCCGCCTGAAGGCGGAGCGGCTCGTAATCGCCATATCCGCGGCGTATTACGGGGATTCGAACAACGGCAACCGGGAATCGCTGCAGCCCTTGATCGACGTGATCGACCGGGCGTCGCCGGGGATCGTCGAGCTGGGGACTGCGACCGGCGGCACGGGCTTCGAGATCAGGCTCGCGGAGCGGCCGTTTCCGAAGCAACATGAAGCTGAGCTGAGGGAGGCGGCGGAGGCGGTGCTCGCGGGAAGCGGGAAACGGGAAACGGGAAACGTGCAGTCCGCGAAAGCAATGGGCTTCTGGGCTTGGATCCGGTCGCTATTCCGCGGCTCCGCGTCAGCCTGACCACCACTCCCGCCAGCGCGCCAGCAGCCCCACCGGCGGCTTGCCGTCCACCTCCGCGAGACCGGCGAGCAGCGCGGTAGCGTCCCGGTAGCGATCGTCCGGATGCTTCGCGAGGCATTTCATCACCACGCGCTCGAACCGTCTGGACAGCTGCGGCCGCTTCTTCCGCAGCGAGGGCGGAGAGGCTTCCACGTGCATCCGCGCCAGCTCGAACCAGTCGGTGGAGGTGAAGGGCACCTCGCCGGTCGCCGCCTTGAAGAGCGTGACGCCCAGGGCGTAGAAATCGAGGCGCGCATCGAGGGGTCGCCCCTGCGCCTGCTCGGGCGAGAGGTACTGCGGCGTTCCGATCGTCATGTTCACGCCGGTGGAGGCGACGTAGCCCGACACCGCTCGCGCGATGCCGAAGTCCGAGAGGACGGCGCGGCCGTCCGCGTGGAGCAGGATGTTGTCGGGCTTCAAATCGCGGTGGATCACTCCCTGGGCGTGGGCGAACTGGAGCGCCCGGGCCACGTCGCCCGCGATGCGCACGATGTCGGCCTCCGGGAGCGGTCCGTCGCGCTCGAGCCGCGCAGCGAGCGAGTCGGCGCACAGGTCCATCCCGAAGTAGACGTAGCTTCCCGAGCGCGCCACGAATCGGATGCGGATGATGTTCGGGTGTTGGAGCTTCGCCGCGGTTTCGGCTTCGTTCCGGAACCGGCTCTCGAACTGCGGGTCACCGGCGTAGCGCGGCATGAGGACCTTGACGGCGACGGGGCTCCCGTCCAGCTCGCGACCCGCGAACACCCAGGCGAACCCGCCCTGGCCGAGCACACGCTCGAGGTCGTAGGGGCCGACGGTGCGGCCGAGGAGGTCGGTGGGCGCTGAGAGCGCGTTGGTCACGAGGGCTTTACAAACCGGTGTCGGCGGTCTAAGTTACTGCGCTCTCAACAATTAGGGAACTGGATCAGATGTACGACAAGACGACGCCGGTCAGGAAGTACGGGCAGCACGAGGGAGACACGGGGTCGGCCCCGGTCCAGATCGCGCTGCTCACCGAGCGGATCAACAGCCTCACCGATCACTTCCGGGTGCACGCCAAGGACTTTCACGGACAGCGCGGCCTGCTCAGGATGGTCTCGCAGCGCCGCCGCCTGCTCGAGTACCTGAAGCGCGCCGACCTGGAACGGTATCGGCAGCTCATCGAAGAGCTGGGTCTCCGCCATTAACACCGCTGGCGTCGCGTTGGGCGCCCCGGAAGAGCAC
>Ga0209161_10003384_pt1 | contig 12888 bp, 14 predicted proteins | sample GraSoiAngelo_155_FD_186169 | JGI IMG/M metagenome (GOLD analysis project Ga0209161, IMG submission 186169) | Grasslands soil microbial communities from the Angelo Coastal Reserve, California, USA - 14_1009_13_30cm (SPAdes) (version 2) | ecosystem: Environmental > Terrestrial > Soil > Grasslands...
TCCGATTCTCGTAGTGCCAGAAATAGAGATACCGCCTGCGCCGAACCGTCTTGATGCAATACCCGCAACCGATCATCACCGAGCACACGACTCCACGTTGGATCCATTACGTGCTATCGTTATTTAACGATAACGAGGGGGTGGGCGAAACGGTGGCCGGGACCAACTCATCCGCTCACAGCAGCTTCATCAGGTCCGACTTCGTCACAATCCCCGTCACGTCGCCTTTCGCGGTCACGAGGACCGCGTTGTAGTGGCGCAGCAGGCTCGCCGCGAGCTCGACCGGGGCCTTCGCGTCGACCTGAGGGAACGCCGGCTCCATGACCTCGTCCACGCGAATCCGCGCGAGGTCCTTCGGGTCTTTGCCGGACAGGATGAGGTTGTTGATCACCTTGTCCGAGATCGAACCGACCGGATGGCCGTTGTGCATGACGGGCATCTGGGAGAATTTCCAATGGCGCATCTCGTCGACCGCGGTCGCGAGCGGAAGCCTTGCCTCGACGTACTGAACCTTGCGCGTCTGGATCTGCTCGACGAGCGCCTTCTTCTCCTGCCGTTTCAGCTCGGCCTGGAGGGACGTCATGACCCGCCGGACGACGTCGTAGGAGGGGTTCATCTGTTTCTTCTCGATCTTCACGATCGTCGACTGGCTGACATTCGAGAGGCGCGCGAGCGCGGTCTGCGTGAGCCCGAGGGCCTTCCGCAAGCGCGGGACCTCCTCCAACTCAGGCATCATCACGACGGGCAATGGGCGTGAGGTACATATTCCTGTCGGAATTTTCAGGACCGTTGCATATGATTGGTCGATGGACCGAATCCGGGACGGACCCGGGTTCCTCCGCGTCCGCGCGCCGTTGCGCGACCGGGCGACAAAAGCCATATATGCACGCCCGCATCCACGCCGCACAGCCGTCGGGGGCTTTCCGTGGCGCGAAATATCTACGTCGAAGAACTCATCCACACGCCGATCGAACAGCAGAGCTCGGAAATCGTCGAGCGCAAGGGCATCGGCCACCCGGACAGCGTCGCCGACGGCCTCGCGGAGATCGTCTCCCGGGCCCTCTCCAAGATGTACATCCAGCGGTTCGGTCGCATCCTCCATCACAACACGGACCAAGTCGAGGTCGTCGGGGGACAGAGCGCCCCGAAATTCGGCGGCGGCGTGTTCCTCGAGCCGGCGTACATCCTCCTGGTCGGCCGGGCGACGACGATGGTCAACGGCGAACGCCTCCCGTACCGCACGGTCGCGATCCAGGCGGCCCACGATTACCTCGCGACGAACTGCACGAACCTCAACGTCGACGCCGATGTGACGTTGGACTGCAAGATCGGTCAGGGTTCCGTCGACCTCCGCGGCCTGTACGACACCCAGAAGCACCTCGCCAACGACACCTCGTTCGGCGTTGGATTCGCGCCGTTCTCCGAACTCGAGACGGTCGTCCTGGAGACGGAGCACCTGATCAACGGGCCGCTGAAGAAGGACCTGAAGGAAGTCGGGCAAGACATCAAGGTCATGGGGGTTCGCCACGACGACGCGATGCGACTCACGGTCGCCGCGGCGTTCGTGGACAAGTACGTCCCGGACAAGGACCACTACCAGAGCGTGGTCGAGGAACTCCGGGAGCGGCTTCTAGACAATGCGGTGAAGTTCACGGACCGGACCGTGAAAGTGGACATCAACACGGGCGACAATTACGACTCCGGGATTTTCTATCTCACGGTCACCGGGCTATCCTGGGAGAACGGGGATGACGGCAGCGTCGGGCGCGGGAACCGCGTCAGCGGCCTCATCACCCCGTACCGACCGATGTCCATGGAGGCCGCGGCCGGCAAGAATCCCGTCACCCACGTCGGCAAGCTGTACAACCTCCTCTCGTTCGACATCGCGGACCGCCTCGTCCGCGAGCACGAGGGCAAGGTCAAGGAGGTCTGGGTCCGCATCGTCTCCCAGATCGGGAACCCGATCGACGAGCCGCAGGCGGCGACCGCCCAGATCATCCCGGAGAAGGGCACACACCTCAGCTCGCTCCAGAAAGACGCGGAGGCCCTGATCGACGAGGAGCTCGAGAAGATCTACAAGATGACGGAGCGCATCGTCGAGGGCAAGGTCCACTGCTTCTAGCCGCGCGAGTCAACGTATTTATCCGCCCGGCGGTTCACTCCCGGTCCGCATGAACGAGGACGTCGCCTTCATCAACGAACAGGTGGACCGCCACCATGCGTGGTTCGCGAAATCCCTCCCGATGATCGCGTCGGAGAACGTGCTCAGTCCGCTGGCGCGGGAAATGCTCGTGTCGGACTTCGGCGACCGCTACGCGGAAGGCCTCCCGCACGAGCGGTACTACCAGGGCAACGCCTTCGTCGACGAGGTCGAGGACCGGGTCGTGGCCCTCGCCAAGAAGCTCTTCCGCGTGAGGCACATGGACCCGCGGCTCATCAGCGGCACGGTCGCGAACATGGCCGTGTACTTTGCCCTCCTCGAACCGGGGGACATCATGACGTCCGTGGCCCTGAGCCACGGGGCCCACATCAGCTCCGCGAAGTTCGGGGCCGCGGGGATGCGCGGGGTGAACAACGTGAACTATCCCTTCGACGTCGAGCGGATGAACATCGACGTCGACGGGACGGCGAAGCTGCTCCGGCTCGTGAAGCCGAAGGTCGCCGCGTTCGGGCAAAGCGTCTTCCTGTTCCCGACGCCGCTGCGGGAGTTGCAGGACGCGTTCCAAGAAGCCGGCTGCCACGTCTGGTACGACGGCGCACATGTGATGGGCCTCATCGCGGGCGGACAGTTCCAGGACCCGCTCCACGAGGGCGCCGACGTGCTCACCGGCTCGACCCACAAGACGCTCCCGGGACCCCAGCACGGGATCCTCCTCTCCGATTCCGAAGACGAGAAATTCATCAAGCGCCTGCAGCGGGCCGTCTTCCCCGGCGTCGTGTCGAACCACCACCTCCATGCGATGGCGGCCCTCGGGATCACGCTCGCGGAATTCCTGGAGTTCGGCCGCGACTATGCCGCGCAGATCGTCCGGAACGCGAAGGCCCTCGCCCACGGACTCCACGAGCGGGGGATCAAGGTCCTCGCGGAGAAGCACGGCTTCACGGAGAGCCACGCGATCGCCCTCGATGTCGCGGCCCTCGGCGGCGGCGCGAAGGTCGCCTCGGACCTGGAGAAGGCGAACATCATCACGAACAAGAACCTCCTCCCCTGGGACACGTCCCCGGTGAAGCCGAGCGGCATCCGGCTCGGCACCCAAGAGCTCACGCGTCTCGGAATGAGGGAATCTCAGATGGGCGAGGTCGCCGAGCTCTTCGCCCGCGTCGCGGTGAAGCACGAATCGCCGGAGAGGGTCGCCCCGGACGTCGGCGCGATGCGGGACGAGTTCAACACGGTCCACTACTGTTTCACGAAGGGCGCGGAGGCCCACCGTCGCTGGCGGATCGCGTAGTTCAGGACCGGCTCGACAGGACGTGTTTCACGATTCCGACGAACGTCTCGGGCACGCCGGCCCCGGTCTTGGCGCTCGCATACGACCAGGGCCACCGGCGCTGCCGGAAGAACGACTCGATCTCCGCGGGAGGAAGGGCCCGCTCCTTCTGCAGGTCCGCCTTGTTGACGACGCCATACGTCGGGATGTCACCCGCGACGGAACGGATCGAGCGCGCCCATTCGTCGAGGGCGATGAGCGTGTCCCGCCGGGTCAGGTCGGCGACCGCGAGGATGCCCTGGGCCCCGTGGTAGTAGGCCTCCTTCAGCAGCTCCCGCACGGTCGACGTGCCCATGATATCCCAAAGGATGACGTCGGCCTGGAGCGGGTCCGGCCCTCCCGGATTGGCGACGGTCACGCTCTTCTTCGTGATCTTCGTGCCGAGCGTCGCGATGTAGCGGTCGTCGTACTGGTCCAGCACGTACCGGCGGATGAGGGAGGTCTTGCCGACGGCGCCTTCCCCGGCCATGCAGATCTTCACCTTCATGATTTCCGTGGGCATCGTCATCGCTCCGTGTCCTCGGCCCGCCGCCGCGCGGATTGTTCGGCGGCCGTCTCTCCTTGCATTCGGTGGAGTTTCGCCTTGAACCGCCAGGCGCCCGGGTATCGCGGGTCGATCCGGAGCACGCGGTCGAGGATCGTCAAGCCTTCCTCCAGATAGCCTTCCTGAGCCCGAAGGGCGGCGAGGACAAAGAGGGCATCGACGTCGTCCGCGTTCGCCAGGAGTCGCTGCCGGACCAGGGAGGCGGTGTCCGGGCGTTCAATCCCCACGCGGGCACCCCCGGACGGAGCGGGCCGTTGCCGGACGGGGCCCGGGGCGGTTCGCGGCCGGCTTTGGACGCACGGATGCAGAGATCCTCAGGCCGTGCGGCGCGCGAGGCTCGCGCATCATCGCCACCTCCCGGGCATTCTCCGGAAGCCTCCGGCCAGGAACGATTCGAGGACCGGCCCCGCCTGATCCAGGCTCGCGACGCGACCGTCCCAGTCGACGAGCGCCGGGCCATGGGCTTTCTCCAGGGCGCGCTCCGCGGCCTTCAACTGAGGGAAGAGATAGCGCGGGCTGCCGCGGGAGACGAGTGCCGCGAGCACCAGATGCCGGCCGCGGAGGACCGCGGCCTTCCGGCCGGCGAACGACAGTTCGTCGAGGGTGGCCTTCGTGTGAAACGAATCGCGCACGAACTCCTGGATCGCCAAGAACATGGAGGCGACGAGATCGTCGTCTTTCCGCAAGCCCGGGCCGCGGCTCAGATGCTGGATCAGGATCCCGCTCCGGTGCACGAGGAACACCTCGTCGATCACGAGATTCCGTTCCCCGAGGACCGGGGCGATCAGAGTGGCCGCCAGGATGGCCAGGAGGGCGAAGGCCAGGACCGCGAGGACCGAGGTGAGATCGGTCCGAAGAGGAGGCGGGGCCTGGACGGTGAAGACCAGCTGATCGAACTTCGGGCCGATGGATCGGTTCGAGATGTCCTCGTAGACGACGGTCGCGTTGACCCAGATGGGATCCCCGACCGTCGCGTTGGCGTTCACGATGGCGGTGAAGGTCACGTTGATGTTTTCGCTCGGAGTCAGGTTGGTCCGGGGGAAGGAACGCCAGCTCCCATTCCCCACATCGAGGAAGGGACTGATGCCGATCGCGATCGATACGTTGTACGCCGTCAGGTTCCGCGCATCCGACGGATCGACCGTCGTCGGGATGATGTTCGTCACGTTGACCGTGAACTGAATCCGACTGCCGAGGACGGGGGGCGCCGGAGGATGCCAGAGTAGGTCACTCGCGACGAGCTGGAGCTCGAGGACGCCCAAGAGGATCCACACCCTCGATTGAGCCGTCCTCGGCGTGGCCGGGCCGCCCCCGAGCTCGATCGCCTGCGCGACCGCCGTCACGGTTCGACCTCGCGTCGCGTTCGCGTCCACGACGGCCGGCACGGACCACACGTAGGAACGGCCGGACTTCAGGAAGCTGCATTGCCACTCCGCGAACGTCACGTTTGACGTGATCGTCCCGCAGGAGAACGGGATCGTAATCGCGGCGCCCGCCAAGGCGAGGTCGGGATCCACGGTGAGGTTCACGCTGACGAGCTGGAGGTGACCGCCGCCGGTGACGTTCAGCCAGATCGTATACGTGATCGTCTCGTTCCGCTCCGCGGCCATCCGGTCCGCCGCGAGCCCAAGGCCAAAACTCGTGGTGCTCGGCGAGGGCGACGGACTCCAGGCCGCGAACGCCGGGGCCGCCGTTTCCACCATGATCGCGAGGAGGACGAGGAACCCGACGAACGCGATGCGGATCACGGAACCCCGGTTACGATTGGTCGGACGCTATTTGAGTTTGCGACCCCGTTATCGGATGCGTTCCTTCCGGATTCCGAGAACACGCGCGGGAAGTTTTATAAGCCGAGGGTTTCTTCGCAACTTCCCACCAGCCGGTCTTGAGAGGGTTTCGGTGCTGGATGAGCTACAGCTGAAGCGGGAGCGAGAGAACCAAGAGGCGGAACGCCACCGTCGGCGCCGCGACGAGTTGAACGACAAGACGCGGGAATGGGTGGAGAAGCGCGACGCGCTGAACGCGCAGGTCCGGACGCTCGTCGACGAGGCGACCCAACACCGGATCCAGCGGGACGAGCTGAACGCCCAGGTCAAGGCCGCGAAGGAGGAACGCGACCGCTACAATCGGCGGGTGAACGAGCTCCAAGACCAACTCTCGGATCTGAAGCGGAGGAAGCTCCCCCGCGGCGCCGTGCCGCTTGGAAAGCTCCAGCAGGAGCTGAAGCGCCTCGAGTTCCGACAGATGACCTCCGTCCTGACGGTCGACAAGGAGCGCGCGCTCATCGACGACATCCAACGCCTTCAATCGGAGGTCAAGAAACTGGAGAAGTCGCTCGAAGAGAACGAAGACGTCCGGAAGATGAAAGAGGAACTGAAAGCCGCGCGAGACCTCGCGGAGGACGCTCACAGGCGCGTCTCCGAACTCGCGGAGAAGGCCCAGGCGGAGCACGATCAGATGACGGCGCTGTACGAGCAAGGGGACAACCTGCGCCGCGAGGCGGACCGGGCCCAAGAGGAGTTCATCAAGACGAAGATGCTCGCGGACGAGGAGCATCGCAAGCACATCGAGCACATCCGCCAGGTCCACGACTACGACAAGATCATCCACGGGATCTGGATGAAGAGCCGCGGTGTGACCGAGGAAGTCGCCGAAGAAGTCGACGCGAAGAAAGAGGCGGAACTCATCTTCGAACGGTTCAAGAAGGGGGAGAAGCTGTCGACGGAGGACCTCCTCACGTTGCAAAAGTCCGGGTACCTTTGAACGGGCAACCGTTCGAACGGACCCGGGTCGACTCGCGACCAGGAAGTCTAATATACTAAGTATAGCAGGACAAAGGCCCGGGTGAAGTCGCCAAGGCGCCGGTTGTCATCGCGGGGCTGCCGACGGTCGTCCGCGCCATCGGGTCCTGCGGATTTTACAAAGTGTTAAGTAGCATTTCACGAATACGATCCCGGGGGAATTTTGGGCTAGTTCGTTAGAGTGCATCCCATCCCTTCTGACAAGGCTAGCCCTCCCTTCCCTTTTTTAATTTCGACCTCGGACGAATTTCGACTTCCCGCAGCCGGACGCCTTCCATCAACGCGCCGGTGGTCATCCTCATTCGAGGCAGTCCGTCAAATTCAGACGGCATTTCCCGGGTCGTCTCGCTCCCTGGAGATAACGCCGCTGAGGGAGAGGCAAAACCCAGCGACAACGAGGGCCAGGCCCCCTATGGTCAGGGCGTCGAAGACCTTCGCCGCGAATTCGTCATCCGATCCCGCAGTTTGGCTACAGCGCCAGCCAACGACAGGATCCCAGCAGGAGGCCGCCTCTGCCCGATACGCGGCCGCCGCAGAAGTACAGAGGATCACCCATGCGACTCCAACGACAACGAACGCGATACCTTTCCCGAGTCGATCGAGGCGCATGAAGTCTCTCGACGGACCGTCAATTAGGGCGAGCAAGACGATGAAGATGCCGATGGCACGAACGGCCCATGGTCTCCTCGGACGCGTTATCGGGGATCTCGCAACGCAAGGCCAATGCCTCGTTTTCGAACCATGAAGAATTAAGGTGCGAGGGGCACGCTCGGGGAATAGGTTCGGATGAACTCCGATTCATCGGTGCCTGGAAGGCGCCCGGTCCTCAAACGGCGGGGACCGATCCGTTCCGGCAGGCCGAGCTCTTCCACCTGGCGAGGATCAGCGACCGGCTCGACACGATCATCGTCATCTTAGCGTTCATCCTCGTGGCGACGGTCATTTCGACGGTCTTGTTCATCCTCGGTCGGTGAGCGCGATCGCTCGATTTCGGGGTGCTCAGACTTAAGGCGGATCACTCCTTCGGTGTCCACGCATGGTCCTCGAGAAGCTGGGCAGCTCGCTACGAGAGGCGCTCCGCAAGATCGCGGGCGCCAGTTACATCGATGAGTCGCTCATCAAAGAGATCGTCCGGGACATCCAGCGGGCGCTCATCCAGGCGGACGTGAACGTCCAGCTCGCCCTCACGATTACGAAGCAGCTCCAGCGGCGGGCGCTCGAAGAGAAGCCGCCCCCGGGCATGAGCCCGCGCGAGCATGTCGTCCGAATCATCTACGAGGAGCTGGTGAAGATCCTGGGTGCCAGCCGCGAGGTGCCCATTCAGAAGCAGCGGATCCTCCTCGTCGGGCTGTACGGTCAAGGCAAGACGACGACCGCCGGGAAGCTGGCCAAGTTCTTCCAGAAAAAGGGGCTGTCCGTCGGCCTCGTCGCCGCGGACGTCCACCGGCCGGCGGCGTACGATCAACTGGCTCAGCTCGCGGAACAGATCAACGCCGCCTTCTACGGCGAGCCGGGGGCGAAGGAAGCCGTGAAGATCGCCAAGGCGGGGATCAAGGCCCTGGAAGGGAGCGATGTAATCATCGTGGACTCGTCGGGCCGGCATGCGCTCGAGCCGGACCTGATCGCCGAGATCGAGGGCGTCGCCAAGGCCGTCCAAGCGGATGAACGCTTCCTCGTCCTCGACGCGACGGTCGGTCAGCAGGCAGGGCCGCAAGCGAAGGCGTTCCACGACGCGGTCGGGATCACGGGCGTCATCGTCACGAAGCTCGACGGGACCGCGAAGGGCGGCGGCGCCCTGTCCGCGGTGGCGGAGGTGAAAGCGCCGGTGGTCTTCCTCGGCGTCGGCGAGAAGATCGACGACCTGGAGAAGTTCGACCCGCCGCGGTTCATCTCGCGCCTGTTGGGCATGGGCGACCTCGAGACGCTCCTCGAGCGCGCGCAGGAAGCGATCGATGCCCAGAAGGCGGAGGCGCTCACGAAGAAGATCATGGCGGGGAAGTTCACGCTTCACGAGATGTACGAGCAGATCGAGATGCTGACGGACATGGGCCCGATGCGGAAGCTCGCCTCCCTGATCCCGGGCGTGGGCGGCAAGATGAAAGAGGCGGACATGGAAAGTACGCAGGCTCGCCTTCGGCGGTTCAAGATCATCATGGATTCGATGACCGACGACGAGATGAAAGACCCGAAGCTCGTGAAGTCCTCCCGCGTGCAACGCATCGCGCACGGCGCCGGTGTGGCGCCAAGGGACGTGAAAGAGCTCCTCCGGAACTATGAGATGTCCCGCAAGGCGATCAAAGGCTTCGCCGGGAACCGGAAGATGCGAAAGCAGCTTCTGCAGCAGCTCGAGGCTTCCGGCGTCAACATCGACGACGGCTGACGTACCACTCCCATACGACACCTTAATGGTGTACCAGGACTACCGCGTTACCGGGGAGCGAGGGCCATGGGTTTGAAAGGATGGATTATCCCGCAGGAGCGGCAGTTTTTCGACCTCCTCGAGAAGCTCGCCGCGACGGTCGACGAGGGTGCGATCGCCCTCGCGGACCTGCTGCACGACTTCCGCGACGTGCCGATGAAGTGCCGACGGATCAAGGACGTGGAGCACCACGCCGACGAGATCGTCCATCGGGTCTACGAGGAATTGAACAAGACGTTCATCACGCCGATCGACCGGGAGGACATCCAGGCCCTCGCCACCGAGCTCGACAACGTCCTCGACATGATCGAGGCGGCCTCGAGCCGGATCGGCCTCTATGAAATTGATCGTCCGACCGAGGCGATGGTGCAACTGGGAAACGTGATCAAAGACGGGACGCGGCTCCTCAAGGAGGCCGTCGGGATGATCCGCAACATGAAACAGGCCAACGGGGTCGAGGGGATCTCCATCGAGGTCCACCGCCTCGAGAACGTCGCCGACGACCTCATGAACAACGCCGTCGCGGCTCTCTTCCGTCAGGAGGATCCCGTGACGATCATCAAGTTCAAGGAGATCACCGAGGTCCTCGAGCAGGCCACGGACCACTGCGAGGACGTCGCCAACGTGCTGAGCGACATCGTGGCGAAGAATCAGTGAGTCGCCGGAGGGCTCTCGCGGCAGGAAGTAGAGCGCGGGGGAGGCACGGACCCGGAATGGCGGATCTCTTCACGATCCTCATCGTCGCGATCCTCGTCGTCTTCTCGTTCGACTTCTTCAACGGGTTCCACGACGCCGCAAACGCAATCGCGACGATTGTCGCGACGAAAGTCCTCACGCCGACGAAGGCGGTCGCCATGGCGGCGGCCGGCAACTTCGTCGGGATGGTCTTCATCACGAATGCCATCGCGGAAACGATCGGCAAGGGGATCATCGACACGAACGTCCTCGGGGTAAATGCCCTACCGCTGAGCGACGCCGCATTCTTCCATTCGATGGCCATCATCATGGGGGGCGTCGTTGGCGCGATCGCGTGGGACATCATCACATGGCTGTGGGGCCTCCCGACGTCGAGCAGTCACGCGCTGATCGGTGGCCTCATCGGCGCGTCAGCGCTCGCGGCCGGACCCGGGTCGATCCTCCTCCCGAGCACCACGAACATGCTCCTCTTCCTCTTCGTGACGGGAATGGCGTTCGTGCTCGGCGCCGCCTCTTACTTTGCGTATGACGTCATCATCCGGAGGCACCGGCCGACGCTCGGGACGACTATCCTGGCCGGTCTTCTCACGGGACTCCTCCCGGCGGTCATCCTCGGAAAGATACTCCTGAAAGGGCTCGTCCAGATCGTGGTGTACATGGTCGCCGCGCCGCTCGTCGGGCTCATCTTCGCGTTCGGCCTCGCCCTCGTGGTCATACGCTTGTTCCGCCGACACACCCCGACGAAGGTGAACCACGAGTTCAAGCGCCTTCAACTCGTCTCGAGCTTCTTCTATAGCGTGACGCACGGGACGAACGACGCACAGAAAGGGATGGGGATCATCACCCTCATCCTCGTCGTCGCGGCGATCGGCCCTCCCTGGGGGCCCCCCTCGGGCCAGTTCCTGATTCCCCTTTGGGTCATCTTCGGTGCCCACGCCTCCATCTCGCTCGGGACATTCTTCGGCGGCTGGCGTATCGTGCGTACGATGTCTCAGCGCGTGACGCACCTACGACCCTGGCAAGGCTTCTCCGCCGAGACCGGGGGAGGCATCGCGCTCGCGAGCAGCGCGCTGGCTGGGATCCCGGTGAGCACGACCCACGTAATCGCCTCCGCGATTATGGGAGTCGGCGCGACGAAGCGCTTGTCCGCGGTCCGGTGGGGTGTCGCGCGGAGAATCTTCTGGGCGTGGATCATCACGATTCCCGCGTCCGCCGGGGTCGGGATGGCAGCGTACGGGGCCCTGCGACTCATGTTTGGCGTCTGACCGGACGCATTGCCTCGTGCTTTGCATAGATGCCGCAAATGGGCCTATCCGTCGCTCTCGATTCGGGGAGCGAGCAGAAAACGCACGTCGCCCTTGCCGCCAGCGATCTTGAACTCCATCTTCACAGGATAGTCGGACCCAAGGTACAGGGTCACGTTTGGCGCGGAGCTAATCGCCTTCACCATGTTCGAGAAGTAGTCGAGCGGGAACAGGGACCGCACCGCCTCCTTGGCCTGGATCTCCTCGAGAAGGTCCTTCGCGACCATGTGAGACACGTTGTCCGTGTCGCCTTCCGAGACGACCTCGAATCCTTCCGGCGAGGCCTTGAGCGCGATGTGGTCGCTGATGCTCTCCGAAGCCCGGATCGCCTGCCGGAGTTCGTCCGTCCGCACGACCACCTTCGCGGGTAGGTTGAGGCTCGGGACCTTCGGGTCGCTCATCCCCGCGGTGTCCACGAGGGCCATCCGGCGGGTCGTGTTCCCGACCGTCACTACGAGGCGGTTCTTGTCCTCGTCGTGTCGCAGGGCGATCGTCTCGCCGGCCTTCGCAAGCCGCAGGATCTCCTTCATCTTGTCCATGTCGATCCCCAGCTCGCCTTCGTCGGCTTTGTAAGCCTCGAACGCGCCCCGGTCCAGCGTCAAGTCGACCATCGCGACGTGAGCCGGATCGACCGCCTTGACCGTGACGGAATCCTTCCCCACGTTGAACTTCGCCTCGTCCACGAGGGTCGACACGACGTCGACGACCTCCCGGAGAACATCGGCCTTGACCTTCCCCTCGAACAAACCACGCTCCCCCAGAATTTCGGCGGGAAATCAGGTGGGCTGTTATAAAGGTTCCCGGACGACGTCGCGGCGACTCAGTACTCGCGCCACGTATGCTGGCACTTCACACACCGATAGATGCGCGTCGTCGGCTCGTCCGCCGCGCGCGTCTGGCGCATGACCCAGTAGGCCTCGTAGTGCCCGCACTTCGGACACTCGACGCGCGTCTTCGGCAGCGTCTCCGTGATCTCATCGAGGACGAGCGTGTCCGCGGGTTTCTCTTTCCCCGGTCGCGCGACCTTCGTGACGGTCGCGTCCTTCCCCGAGAGGGAGCGCTCATAGCCACACGAATTGCAATGCACTTTCCCCTTCTCCGGATACAGGAGCGAACCGCATTTCGGACAGAACATGAGGGGACGGACCCGCCAAAAGGCGCGTGCGATAAAAAGCTTGCGCGGTCAGAGCTTCGAGTGATCGTAATTCTTCAGCGCGCGTTCGACGAACCGCTGGATCGCGCGCTCCTCGGCCTGTGTGCGCATTCGGGGCGCTCGAGTGGGCGGCTCCCGAGCCTCGGTCTCTTCGTCTTCCTCGTCGGTCCGGACGTGCGCCGGATGTCGATGCTCCCGGCGCTCCGCTGCGTGTCCGCGAGACACGCGATGGGTCCGAGTCGCGACGATGTCCTCGCCCTCATCTTCGTCGTCCTCCGATTCCTCTTCGTCTCGACGGCGAGGACGGACCAGGCGATAGCCGCCCGATTCGCCGATTTCCCCCGGGATCTTGCGGAGGAACTCGAGATAATCCGCGTGGCCTCGTCGATGCCGGCTCCGTCCCGGCGTTCCGACCGCGACCGGGTGCCCGCGGGCTCGGGCGCGAACGGGTCGTCGGGAGCGATGGATCTCCTCGTCCTCTTC
>Ga0209161_10003394_pt1 | contig 12873 bp, 13 predicted proteins | sample GraSoiAngelo_155_FD_186169 | JGI IMG/M metagenome (GOLD analysis project Ga0209161, IMG submission 186169) | Grasslands soil microbial communities from the Angelo Coastal Reserve, California, USA - 14_1009_13_30cm (SPAdes) (version 2) | ecosystem: Environmental > Terrestrial > Soil > Grasslands...
CCGCGATCGGGCCGGCGGGTATCGAGCAGCGCCCCGCTCCGCCGGGGCCATTCGGTAGCGACCGGCGCTGGACATACAATGTCGCGTATGGTCGGCGCTGGTCCCCGCTCGCTCGGCCACGCACTGGGCGCGATCGCGCTCGGCGCGGGCTTGCTCGGGGGCTGCGCAAGCGGGACCGCGCTCTCCATCGCCACGACGTCACCCACCGGCGGCGCGGACCAAATTCCGGCCACGCTCTCGAGGCCAGCAGGGCCGGGACCGTTCCCGGCGGTCGTGATCATGCACGACTGCAGCGGGCTTGGTCCTCGCTCGAGTGGAGCGCCGGATCGGTGGGCCAACGAGCTCGTGGGGCGCGGATACGTCGTGCTGATTCCCGACAGCTTCAGCACGCGCGGCTTTCCCGATGGGGTGTGCTTCGACACATCACGCCGGCGGGTCGACGTCAGCCCGATGCGCCGAAACCGCGACGCGTACGCGGCGCTCGCCCACCTCCGGACGCTGCCCTTCGTCGACGCTCGGCGCGTCGGTCTCATGGGCGGCTCGCACGGCGGATCGACGACGCTGGGAACGATGGCCGCGCCGGAGAACGATCAGTCGCCCCAGGCTCGCGAGCGGCTCGTGGGCTTCGGCGCCGCCGTGGCGCTCTATCCCGGTTGCGCGGCGCTCATCGGTCGCGGGTATCGGCCGGTCGCGCCCGTGCTGATCCTCATCGGCGAGAAGGACGACTGGACTCCGGCCGAGCCCTGCCGCGTGTTGGCCGAAGCCGCCCAGCGGGCCGGGCATCCCGTGACGATCAAGGTCTATCCCGGCGCCTACCACTCGTTCGACAGCCACAACCCCGTGCGCTACGTCGCGGCGCGAGTCAACCCGAACACGCCGAGCGGGCGCGGCGCCACGACCGGCGGAGATCCCGCGGCCTGGGCGGACAGCATCCGCGAGGTCGTCGCGTTCTTCGGCCGCTACCTCAAGTAGGCCGGCGCGCCTTCTCGGTCGTCCGGCGGGCGGAGAGCTTCGTCGCGCCGCTGTTGGTGTGGAGATGCTTGAGGTTCCCCAGCTCCTGGAGCGCGTCCTTCATCGCGGCCGGAATCGCCGCGGAGCTCAGCGAGCCGTCCTCGTTGATGCGCGCGTACACGCGCGTCGCGCGCCCCTCGCTGACCGGCGCGCCCGTCACCGCGTTCTTCGCGACGCAGTTCCAGTGCAGGGTGTGGACGCCGATCTCGGCGAGCGTGATCGTGGTCAGGATCCGGTCGCCGTACGCGGCGGGACCGATAAATCTGAAGTGGATCTCGCCCATCACGAAGGTCGTGCGATCGTTCTTGATCATCTGCTCGATCGGGTAGCCGATGATCCGGAACAGCTCGTGCTCGGTGTCGTTGAACCACGCCACGATCCGGGGGTAGTAGACCAGCCCGAAGGGGTCGGATTCGCCCCAGTTGACGGTGATTTCCTTCCAGTACATGGCCATGACGCGGTTCCTCCCGTCGCCTTCCGGATCGCCCCGGTATACGGGATGGGCTCCCGTCCGTCAAGCCAACCCCTGGCGCGATGGAGCCGGATGGCCTATCCTCCGACAAGCGCAGCGCACGCCACCGATACGGAGGACCGCATGCCGACGGACCACCTGCACGCCCACGCCGACTACCGGCCGAGCCATCACGAACAGGAAGCCCAGAAGAACGGAGCCGCCTGATGCGCTTCGGGATCTTCGGCAGCGCGCAGGCGCGGCGTGGCGTCCCCGACGTCGACAGCGGGGCGGGGTTCAAGGACTTCGTGGAGTACAACGTGCAGGCCGAGGCGCTCGGCTACCAGAGCTCGTTCGTGGTCGAGCATCACTTCACCGGCTTCGGCCAGATCTCGGCGACGCTGAATCTCCTGACGTGGGTCGGCGCGCGCACCTCGACGCTGCGCCTGGGCACCGCGGTGATGGTGCTCCCGTGGCACAACCCGGTGCTGCTGGCCGAGCAGGTCGCGACCATGGACCTGCTGTCCAACGGGCGCGTCGACCTCGGCATCGGCCCGGGCTACCGTCACAACGAGTTCGCCGGATTTTGCGTCCCGATGGAAGAAGCCGAGGAGCGCTTCGACGAGTCGGTCCAGTTGTTGATCCGGGCCTGGACGTCCGACGTGCCGTGGTCCCACCGGGGCAAGTACTGGCAGTTCGAGAACGTCGTGGTCGAGCCGCCGACGGCGCAGAAGCCGCATCCCCCCCTCTGGATGGGCGCCGGACGTCCGGAGTCGATCAAGAAGGTGGCGGCCCGCGGCTATAACTTGTTGTTGGACCAGTTCGCGCCGTTCGATCAGACCATCGACCGCTTCAAGCTCTTCAAGTCCGAGGTGCAGGCGCTCGGCCGTCGGTTCGACCCGTCGCGCGTCGCGGTGGCGCGATCGGTGAACGTGGTCATGACCGCGGCCGAGCGCGAGAAGGCGATCGAGGCGCGACTGGCGGCGCGGCGACGCACGGAACGGTTGGCGCAGCGGCCCGACGGTCAGAACAAGGCGAGCATCATGTCGTACGCCTCGACGCTCGAGGCGGCCGAGGCCGGCACGCTCTACGGCTCGCCGGACGAGATCGCCGCCAAGCTCCAGACGCTGCGCGACGCCGGCGTCGAGTACGTGCTCCTCAACAGCGTGGGCGGGCTCGAGACCCTGCGTCGCTTCGCGCGCGAGGTGTTGCCGGCGTTCGCCGGCGCGTCCGTCACGGCCTGAGCAGCCGCCTTCCCATCACCGCTGGAACCGAGCATGAGCGACGCCCGCACGACGAATGCCTACTGGGGACGCGACGGTCTCGAGCGCCGGATCCTCGACGCGCTGTCCGCCGCCGGCAAGGACATCGACGCGGTGACGATCGACGACCTGGCGCCGGCCGACCAGTTCCACAGCGGCGGCAAAGGCGCGACCCAGCGGCTCGCGCGGCTGGCGCGGCTCGAGGCGGGCGCGCGCGTCCTCGACGTCGGTGGCGGGCTCGGCGGTCCCGCCCGCACGCTGGCCGTCGAGTTCGGGTGTCGCGTGACCGTATGCGACCTCACCGAGTCCTACGTGCGGGCGGGCGAGGCGCTCACCGCGCGGTTGGGACTGGCCGATCGTGTCACCCACCGAGTCGGCGACGCCCTGGCGCTCGAGCCGGCCGCCTGGGACGTGGTGTGGACGCAGAACAGCGGGATGAACATCGCCGACAAGGAGCGCCTCTACGCCGGCTTCGCGCGCGCGTTGCGCCCCGGCGGCACTCTCGCGATCCAGGAGCCGATGGCCGGGCCCGTCCGGCCCCCCGTGTTCCCACTGATGTGGGCGCGCGACGCCTCCGCGAGCTTCCTGCGCACGCCGGACGAGATGCGAGCCGTCGTCGAGGCGGCGGGGTTTCGCGTGGAGAGCTGGGACGACGTCTCCGCGGAGGTCGCGGGGCCGAGCGTGTCCGCGCCCGCCCACAGTATCCAGCGCATCGTGATGGGTGACGGGCTCGAGGCGATCGCGCGATCCGGCGAGCGCAACCGCGAGGAGAAGCGGATCGTGATGGTCCAGGCGGTTCTGAAGCGACGCTAGGAGACGAATGCCATGACCTACAAGAAACCGACCGAATCGGAGATCAAGGCGAAGCTCACGCCGGCGCAATACGAAGTCACCCAGTGCAGCGCCACCGAGCCGGCGTTCCGCAACGAGTTCTGGAACCACCACGAGCCCGGCATCTATGTCGACGTCGTGACGGGGGAGCCGCTGTTCGCCTCGACCGACAAGTTCGACTCGGGCACGGGCTGGCCGAGCTTCGTGCAGCCCCTGGAGAAGGCGAACGTCACGGAGCACACCGACACCTCGCACGGGATGCGGCGCGTCGAGGTGCGCTCCGCGGAGGGCGACTCGCACCTGGGCCACCTGTTCGACGACGGCCCGGCGCCGACCGGTCTTCGCTACTGCATCAACTCGGCCGCGCTCCGCTTCATCCCGCTCGCGAAGCTCGACGACGCCGGCTACGGCAAGTACAAGGCGCTGTTCAAATCGTCATGAGATCGGCGGGAACCGCAGCCTGAACCGGCTGCCGCGTCCGACCTCGCTCTCGAGCTCGACGTCGCCGCCGTTGAGCACGGTGAGCTGCTTGACGATCGGCAGCCCGAGGCCGAAGCCCTTGGCTTTGGTGGTGTAGAGGGGCTCGAAGATCCGCTCGAAATCCTGGCGCGGAATGCCGCCGCCCGTGTCCGACACCGTCAGCTCGAGGCTGCCGTCGGCACGCCGGCAGGTCTCGACGGTGAGCTGACCGCCGCCGTCGGCCAGCGCCTGCTCCGCGTTGCGCACGAGGTTGCCGAGGATCAGCTTGAGCTGGTGCGGGTCGGCGCGGAGATCGGACGACTCGGACGTCAACCGCAGCACGCGCTCGACGCCGTCGGGCGCGCCGTTCTGCTCGAGATAGTCGGCGACGATCCGGTTGAGGCTCGTCGCCACCGGCCGGCTGTCCGGCACGCGCGCGAATTCGAGCAGCTCGGTGATGATGCGATTCGACGTGGTCACTTCGCGCTCGAGGATCGCCAGATGCCGGGTCGTCCCCTCGTCCTCGGCTCCGCGCATCCGAAGGTAGTAGACCGAGTTCTTGATGACGCCCAGCGGGTTGCGGAGCTCGTGCGCCACGCTGCCGGCGAGCTGACCCAGCGTCGCGAGCCGCTCCTTGCGCACGAGCTCCTCGCGCGCCGCCTCCAGCGCGGCCGTCCGCACCCGCACCTGATCCTCGAGCTCCTTAGCGTGGTGGTTCACCCGCTCCTGGAGCCGCGCCTGCGCGATCGCGATCGCGAGCTGCGTCGCCGCCTCCCGGGCGATCCCGACTTGCTCCGGCGGGAATTCGCCGGTCGGTCCGCCGAAGCTGACCGAGCCGATCAGCTCCCCGTGGGCGATCATGGGGACGACCATGTACACGCGGACGTCCGAGGCCAGCAACGCCTGCGAATCGATGGTCGCGGGCAGTGAGCGGACATCGATGATCTGCGGCTCGCCCCGCTTCAGGGCCTCCAGGTTTCCGGCCAGCGCGAGCGAGTAACGCACGCCGGGCCCGAGGTGGACGCGGCGGCGTCCGACCGCCGCGAGCCATTCGACCTCGCCCTTCTCCAGATCGAACAGGTTCACGATCGCCCGCGGCACGTCCAGCAGATCGCGCAGCCGGCGCAGCACCGCCTCGGCGATCGTCACCGGCGCGGCCCCGGAAATGATCAGATGGTCGATCTCGTGCAGGATGTCCAGCCGCTCGGCGTACTTGGCCCGCTCCGCCTGGGCCCGCGTGTGCTCGCGGCTGGCTCCGACCAGCGCCGTCGAGAGCGCGGCGATCTCGGTCACGCCCGATTCCACGGGCTGAACGCGCTCGCCGCGGCCAATCCGCTGGGCGGCGTGCGCGAGCGCCTCGACGGGCCGGCTGATCCGCCGGCCCGCCCACACGGCGACGGTGAGACCGAGGAGCAGGAGCGCCGCGCCGGCGCCGAGGATCGCGCGGACCGGTTGTCCGAAGACGCCGCCCGCCACGGGCACTCTGATCGACGCCGTCCAGCCGAACGCGCGCGAGCGGCTGAAGGCAGTCAGCACCGGCGTGCCTTCCACGGTCGGCCCGCGGAGCGTCCCCTCGGCCACGCCCCGCGCGGCCGCGACGAGGCCCGGCGCGCCGGCCTCGCCGATGCGTGACGGACTGCCGGCTCCCGCGACGACGCGGTAGCTCCGGTCGAAGATGGTGGCCGTCCAGTCCGAGAGGACCCGTTGTTCGGTGACGAGCTTCCCGAGCGCCTCCGGGTTCAGCCCGGCCGAGAGGACCCACCGAACCTCACCGCCGCGCATGACCGGAACGCCAACGCTCACGGCGTGCCGCCGGGTCAGCGGGGACTCGAACAGGTCCGACACGTTGGGCGTTCGGCCTTCGATCAATCGCCGGAACGGCTCGGACATGACTGGCGGCGGCCCGGGTAGGGCGGACCCGAAGGGCTCCGTGGTGATCATGAGGCGCCGGCCGCTCGGGTCGAAGAGGCTGATCGCCCGCCACTCGTCGCGAGCCTCGATCGCTCGTACGCACTGCCGGTGAAATGCGGCCAGATCGGCGGCGTCAAGATGCTCGGACGAGCCCAGCACCACGAGCGCGGTGATCGTAGCTTCGAAATGCCGGTCGAGAGCGAGGACGAGCGCGCGCGAGGCGTCGAGGAGCGTCTGCTCCGCGGCGGCGTTCCGCGCGCGATCGTACTGATAGATGGCGACGGCGGAGAACACGAGGAGCGGGGCGAGCGTGCCGACGACGAGCAGGGCGAGCGATCGCCTAAACCCCATAGATCCTGATAACAACCACTATAGACCGCCGGGGCTGGTCTGCCCAAGAAACGGGCACGCTTGCCGCCTCGATCGGCGTGCTACGACGTCTTCAGCACCTCGGCGCCCTGGCCCGCCTCGAGCTCGCACGCGTTGACCGTCATGCAGAGCATGCTGTAGTAGCCGATCGCGCCCGTGAGCTGGATCAGGGCGTCGTGGCCGAAGCGCGCGACGAGCGCCTTGAACGTCGCGTCGTCGACGCGATGCTTGCGCAGCAGCTGGCGCGTGAAGTCGACGATCTGCGCGTCCTCGGGGGGCAGGCCGCGGCTATGATTCTCGCGGATGGCCGTGATGGTCGACTCCGGCACGTTGAGCCGTCGTGCGCCGCCGGTCTGCGCGCCCCAGACGTAGAGCGCCTCGTATTCGCGCGCGACCGTCATCGCGGCGAGCACGCGCACGCGCATGTCCAGCGAGCCCTCGAAGCGGACGTAGGCGCCGAGGTGCGCCAGGCGGCCGGCCAGCTCCGGCGAGTGCAGGAACATCGTGAACGGGCCCTGCAGCGCGCCCCGGCTCGCGACGATCGAGTCGACGATCGCCTGGTCCTTGGCGGCGACCTGGTCCTTGCGGGTGATCGGGGTCAGCCGTGCCATGAGCTCCTCCTTTGAATCGACGTGTACACCGCGTACGGTGTCAGCACCGGGCTCTTGATCTCGAGCCGTCCCTCGAACGCGTCGGCCACCGCGTTGGCGATCGCGGCCGCCGGCGGCCCGGTCGCGCCCTCGCCGACGCCACGGACGCCCAGCGGGTTGTGATCGGTCGAGAACTGCAGATGCTCCATGACGAGCGGCGGCATGTCGTCGGCGCGCGGCACCGGATAGTCCATCAGCGTGCTGGTCAGCAGCTGGCCGTCGTCGCCGTAGATGACTTGCTCGCCGAGCGGAACCCCGAGCCCCTGGGCGAAGCCGCCCAGGATCTGACCGTCGACGATCACCGGATGCAGCTGCCGGCCGCAGTCGTGGACGATCACGTAGCGCACGACGGTGACACGTCCCGTCTCCACGTCGATCTCCACGACCGCGGCGTGCACACCGCTCGACCACGTCACCGTGGGCGGCGCGTAGAAGTTCGTGGCCCAGAGCCCGGGGCCTCCGAGCGCGACGAGGCTCTTGTCGCGCAGCGCGACGCGCGCGAGCTCGGCGAGCGGGATCGTGCGTGACGGCGCACCGACCACGAACGCCTGGCCGGCCTCGATACGCACGTCGTCCGGCGCGCACTCGAGCAAGCCCGCGGCGACGCGGCACGCCTTGACCTTCACGGCCGCCGCGGCCTCGGCCACCGCGTTCCCGGTGTTCACGGCGACGCGGCTGGCGCCGGTCCCGTAGCCGTACGGCACCAGCGTGGTGTCGCCGCCGCGCACGCGGATGTCGTCGAACGCGGCGCCGAGGTACTCGGCACAGACCTGGGCGAACACGGTCTCGTGCCCCTGGCCCGAGCCCGAGACGCCGATGAGGACCTCGACGTGGCCGCGATCGTCGACCTTCACGGTGGCCCACTCGCCGGGACGGACGCTGCCGCCCGCCTCGAGATAGCCCGCGATGCCGAGCCCGACGCGCCGCCCCTGCGCGCGCAGCTCCATCTGGCGCTTCCGCCAGCCGGCGTAGTCGAGCAGATCGAGCGCGCGCCGCAGCTCGAGCGGATAGTCGCCGCCGTCGTAGCGCACCGGGACGCCGTCGCGATACACCAGGCCCGGGCGGTACGGCATCTCCTCGGCCGGGATCAGGTTCCTCGCCCGGACCTCGGCCGGGTCGAGCCCGAGCGCGGCGGCGAGACGATCGAGCAGCCGCTCGATGACCAGAATTGCCTCGGGCCGGCCGGCGCCGCGATACGGCGCGCTCGGCGCCTTGTTGGTGACCACGGAGAACCCCGCGGCGCGAAACGCCGGGACCTTGTACTGCGACGGCAGGTGGTTGATCGTGTTCGTCGGCTCGTGGACGGAGAAGGAGTGATAGGCGCCCACGTCCTTCACGAGTCGCACGTCGAGGCCGAGGATGCGCCCGTCGCGCGTGGCCGCGAGCCGCGCGTGGTGCGACTGCTCGCGCGCCTGGTGCGTGCTCGAGACGAATTCCGTGCGCGTCTGGATCCACTTCACGGGGTGCCCCAGACGCCGGGCCAGGACCGGGACGAGCACGTCCTCGGGATAGACACCTTCTTTCGGACCGAACCCGCCTCCGGTGTCCGGCACGATCACCCGTACGCTCTCCACCGGCAGGCCGAGTCGAGCGGCGACGGCGGCGCGAAGGTTGTACGGCCCCTGGTGAGGCGCCCAGACCGTCATGCTTTGAGTGGCGCCGTCGAACTGGGCGCACAGGCCGCGCGTCTCGATCGCCATCGACGACACGCGTCCGTGAGCGGGATGGTCCTCGACGACCACGGCCGCCTCGGCGAACGCCCGATCGACGTCGCCGATGACCTTGCTGACCTGGCCGACGACGTTGCTCGCTCCCTCGTGCACCAGCGGCGATTCCGCGGTCATCGCGGCCTCGGCGTCGACGACGGCGGGGAGCGCGTCATAGGCGATCCGGACCACCTCGGCCGCGTCCGCGGCGCGGTACGGGTCTGCCGCGACGACCGCGACGACCGGCTCGCCCACGTAACGGACCTCACCCGTGGCCAGCGGCCGCTGCGGACGTGGCGTGTCCAGCGACACGTAGGGGTTCGTCCGGTCGGCGCGCGCCGCCGGTAGCGGTTCGGCCAGCTCGGGCAAGTCGCCGGCGGCGAAAGCGCTCACGCCCGGGAGCGCCCGCGCCGCGGCCGTGTCGATCGCGACGATCCGTGCCCTCGCGTGGGTCGAGCGCACCAGTACCAGGTGGAGCAGGCCGGGCAGGACGACGTCGTCGATGAAACGCCCACGCCCGGTGATGAGGCGCTCGTCCTCCTTGCGTCGCGGCGACTGGCCGATCACGAGCCGGATCATACACGGCGCCACAATCTGGCGCAGGGCGACCCGGCCGAAGGTCGTACGCGCGGGGGACACGCTCGGGAATCCAGCGGGCCGAGCAATTTATGCGGACATTACGGCGCCGGCGACCGCGAGGGGCGGCCGTCGGCGCTTGTGAAGCGGCGCGAAGCTAGTCGTCGTCGTCCGTGCGGATCTGTCCGCGGATCTCGCCGCCCGTTGACAGGGTCGTGTGGACATTCGCGTAGGCGACACCGGCACGAATAGCGCGGATCACCTCATCGAGTTCACCGGCCGCGAGTTGCTGGCTGGCCGTGGCGCCGGCCACGACATCGGCGGCAGTGACCGTTCTCGGACCAACGGTGCCGGACTGCGGGCAGGTGGGCGTCCCGGCAGGGCCGGGGAGCGCCGCCGTCCCGCAGAGCCAGATGACGATGCTGCCGTTCACGTCGCGCTGCGCGACATGGATGTGGGCCTGCTGCACGGTCCCCTGGAGGCCGCTATACGTGAGTTCGTACTCGATGCTCTGGTCGTCTTCGGCGATCGTTGCCTTGAAATCGCCGCGCGCGACGGTGGAGACCGCAGGGACCTCTTGAAACCCGATCAGCTTGGCGCGAAGGTGGCGACCGTCATGGTGGTCGTCGCCGGCCATGGCCGGCACCGCCACCAGTGGCAGGATGAAGAGTAGAGGAAGGAGCCGAAGGCGTCTCGCGTGTGGCATCGTGGCCTCCTTTCGGAGGGGGACCGGTAAGGGGGTAACACCGCGGGCGTCGGGGCTGCGACCAGACGCTGAGATCCTCATCGCGCCTTACCTCCAATCGGGTTGAACGACGGTTGCGTTGCCTACCGCCAAAACCACCCGATCAACGCGCGAGCCGCCCGCAGGGTTCCCGAACGTTTCTCCGCTGACGTACGAGCACATCATTCCCGAGTTTCTCGGCGAGCCGGAGCTACGCGCGAGAGATAGGCTCGTCCGTCACACCGGCCCATTCGGCGCAACCAGGATCTTCCCGCTGCGCTCGCCGCGCTGTGCGTGCGCCACGGCCGCCTTGATCTCCTCGATCGGGTAGATCTTCTCGACCGGCGCCGAGAGGATCCCCTTCCTGACCTGTTCGCCGAGATCGGCGTAGATCGTCCGGATCTGGTCGAGCGAGCGCGTGCCGAGCGCCCGGCCGAGGATGAACCCGACGAGCGTCTGCCCGCCGGAGATCAGCGCGTTGCGGGACATGACCGGATCCTCGCCGGTCATCGAGCCATAGTTGCAAATGACGCCGCCCTCGCCGACGCACGCCGAGAGGCGCGCCGTCGCCTGGCCGGAGACCGCGTCGAGGCCCAGGCGGATCGGAGCGCCGCGCGTGTGGGCCTTCACCGCCTCGCCGAGGTCGGCGCCGTCGACGACGCAGGCGTCGGCGCCGAGCGTCTTCAGCTCGCCGAACAGCGTCTCGCGCCGCACCACGTTCAGCGTCTTGACGCCGCGCGCCCGGGCCAGCCGGATCACCAGCCGGCCGACCGCCGAGTTGGCGACGTTCTGGATCACCCAATCGCCTGATTTGAGAGCGACGATGTCGGTGAGCAGCAGCAGCGCCGTCGGCGGGTTGATGCGCAGCATCGCGGCCTGGCGAAGCGCGAGACCCGGCGGCACCGGGATGACGTCCTCGCTCTTGACGCGCCGTCGCTGGGTCCAGTTCTCGCGCTGCAGGTTGATGACGAGATCACCCGGCTTGACGTGCGACACGCCCGCGCCGACGGCCGTGACGCGACCGACGCACTCGGCACCCGGCGTCGCCGGCAGCACCGGCTTCAGCCGGTAGTTGCCGCGGCACATCGAGATGTCGGCCGGGTTGATCGGGAACGCGAGGACGTCGAACGCGACCTCGCCCGCGGCCGGCGCGCCGACGTCGGCCACCTCCGCGCAGCGAACGCCGTCTTCCGGCTGACCGTATCGCTCGAGCAGAACCTGTTTCATCCCGCGCTCTCCTATATGTTCCAGCCGAGCCAGTCGCAGATGGCGCGTCCCATAACGAGCTCGCGGTCCCGCCCCCTGAGCCACGATAGCTCCTCGGCGAACGGCGTCACGCACTGGCGCCACGAGCACGGCATCCGCGTGATGTCGGTGCCCCAGAACATGCGCGCCGGCCCGAACGCGTCGTCGATCTGGCGCCGGTGCGTGTGGAGGTTGCGGAAATCCATCTCCCTGAGCAGCTCGTCCTTCGTGAAGGAAGCGACCTGGCGGTGCCTCGCGTTGGACGGATCGCCGGCCGACCAGATGTGAACCTGCGCGTCGACGATCAACATGGCCGCCTCCGCTTTACTCGGTGATCGCCTGACACCAGGCTTCTGACGAGGTGACTGTAGTGCCGGCCGAGCGGGCGACCGCCAGCACGAGCGTCGCGAGGATGGCCCCCGCGATGCGCAGGGCTCGAGTCATCGAGCGCTCGTCACGTCTTCTCGAAGTCGATGCGCTCGTACACGGGCAATCCCTGTAGCTGGCGCCGCAGGCAATCGAGCCCCATCTCGCAGGCGCCCAGGCGCACCCACTCGCGCCCGCCGAGGATCCGGCTGCGCCGGGAGTCCACGCCCAGCTCGGTGGCGATCGCCAGGCAGATGGTGCCGCCGAAGTCGATCCGGTCGGGGCCGTCGTCGAGATCGATCAGCACCGCCAGCGCGTGCGAGGCGCCGGTGCGACGACGCGCCGCGGCCGCCACCGCCTCGGCGGTCTCGCGGGTCAGCTCGCCCACCGGCGGCGCACCATCCAGGCCGACGCCGGCGAAGACTTCGGCGAGGTCGCGCGAGGCGACGCCGCGACGGAAGATCTTCTCGGCGCCCGGCAGGTGGCCGAGGCGGGCGGCGATCTGGCCGCTCGTGAACGTCTCGGCGATCGCCAGCGAGCCGCCGCGGCTCGAGAGCTCTTTGAGGATCACGCCCTCGAGCGTCTGTTCGTCCTCGGCCATGATGAAGTTGCCGAGCCGCTTGCGGACCTCCTGCTCGATCGGCCCCAGCTTGGCGCGAACGTCGTCCATGTCCCGGCCCCGCACCGTGAGCTTGGTCTCGAGCTGCGGGTAGTGGGCACGGAACCCGAGCTTCACGCTCCGGTCGGGGGACATCTCCTCGAGCCCCGTCAGCAGCGCGTCGACGTGCGACTCGCCGAGCCCGTACGAGTGGAACCGCTTCAGGAAGATCGCCGTCTGCAGGCCGCTCTTCGCCAGGAGCCGCGGGATGATCTGCTCCTCGAGCATGCGACGGAGCTCGCGCGGCACGCCGGGGGTGAAGAAGAAGCGGGCGCGGCCGATGTCGAGGGCGAAGCCACAGGCGGTGCCGATCGGGTTGTCGATCACCTCGGCGGTCGTGGGGAGCATCGCCTGCTTCTTGTTGTTCGGCGGCATCACGCGGCTGCGCTTGCGAAAGAACTCTTCCATCGTGGTCAGCCACTGCTCGTTCAACGCGAGCGCGACGCCCGCGGCCTGCGCGGCGATCTCCTGGGACAGGTCGTCGACGGTCGGACCCAGGCCGCCGTTGACGATGACCGCGTCGGCGCGCTGACCGGCGAGCTGGAACGCCCTCAGGAGATTTTCGCGGTCGTCACCGACCGTGGTCTCCCACTGGACCGCCAGCCCCGCGTCCTCGAGCTTCTGGCTGATGTAGCTGAAGTTGGTGTTGACGAT
>Ga0209161_10003401_pt1 | contig 12856 bp, 9 predicted proteins | sample GraSoiAngelo_155_FD_186169 | JGI IMG/M metagenome (GOLD analysis project Ga0209161, IMG submission 186169) | Grasslands soil microbial communities from the Angelo Coastal Reserve, California, USA - 14_1009_13_30cm (SPAdes) (version 2) | ecosystem: Environmental > Terrestrial > Soil > Grasslands ...
GGCGTCGCGGCCGCCCTCTACTTCATCATGTGCTTCGGCCTCGACCGGCTCGGCCGGCGACTCGAGCGGCGCCTCATGGCGCGCGGCTTCGCCGGAGAGCCCGTATGATCGAGGTCCGCGGCCTCACCAAACTGTACGGCTCCCTCGTCGCCGTGGAGGACCTCTCCTTTTCGGTCGTGCCGGGCGAAGTGCTGGGCCTCGTCGGCCCCAATGGCGCCGGCAAGACGACCACGTTGCGCAGCCTCGTCGGGATCATACGGCCCACGCGCGGCACGATCAGCGTCGGTGGGCACGACCTGGACCGCGACCCGGTCGGGGCCAAACGCCATCTCGCGTTCATGCCCGACGAGCCCCGCCTGTTCGAGTACCTGACCGTCGAAGAGCACCTGCGCTTCACCGGCCGCCTGTATGGGGTGCGGGAGGCGGACGGCCGCATCCCTGCCCTGCTCCAGGAGCTGGAGCTCGCCGAGAAGGCGCGCGCCCTCCCCGACGAGCTCTCGCGGGGGATGAAGCAGAAGCTGGCGATCGCCTGCGGGCTGCTGCACGAGCCGAAGGCGCTGTTGTTCGACGAGCCGCTCACCGGCCTCGACCCCGCGGGGATGCGGCGCATGAAGCAGACGATCGTGGAGCGCGCCCGTCAGGGCGCCGCCGTGATCCTCAGCTCGCACCTGTTGCATCTGGTCGAAGAGGTATGCACGCGCGTGCTGGTGATCCATCGTGGCCGGCTGGTGGCGATCGGGACCATCCCGGAGATCGTCGCCGCGCGTCCCGACCTCCAGGGCCGGTCGTTGGAAGAAGTCTTTCTCGCGCTCACCGGCACGTGATTAGCGCGGCGCTGTACCTGTCGCGCCGCTCGCTGGCGAACGCGACCCGCCGTCGCCTCGCGCGGCTGCGGCAGCCGAAGTACCTGATCGGGTTCGCGGTGGGGCTGCTGTACTACTACTGGCTGATCGCCCGGCCGCGCGCGCGGGGCGCCGGACCCGGCTTGCCGGAACACGCGGGCGAGGCGCTCGCGATCCTCGGGCTCACGACGATTCTGGTGATCAACTGGCTGTTCGGCAGCTCGCGCAGCCCGTTCGCGTTCACGCCCGCCGAGACGCATTACCTGTTCACGGCGCCGCTCACGCGCCGCCAGGTGCTCGACTTCAAGCTGCTGCGCTCGCAGCTGCCGCTGTTTCTCTCGTCGCTATTGTCGGTGCTGCTGTTCTCCGGCGGTCATCTCACTACCACGCGCATCGTGCGCGTGCTCGGTCTGTGGCTGGTGTTCTCCGCTCTGCAGATGCACTACGGCGTCGCCGCGCTGGTGCGGCAGAGCCTCGAGGAGCACGGCATCACGGCGGTGCGCCGGCGGCTCGGAGTCATCGTCGTGCTGATCGGGATCGCCGCGATCGTGGTGGTGACCCTGCGCCGCGACATGCCGGCGCTGCAGGCGGCATTCGCCGAGGGCCCGGGCACCGGCCTCGATGCGCTCGGAACGGTGGTGCACCGCGGCGCCCTCGGCGTCATCGTGTGGCCACTGGCGGCGCTGGTGCGTCCCCTGCTCTCCCCCGACCTCGCAACCTTCGTCGCCCGGCTCCCGGCGGCGTTCCTCGTCGTCGCCCTGCACTACGTGTGGTTGGTGCGCTCCTCGCTGCACTTCGAGGAAGTCGCCGTGGAATCCGCCGAGCGGATGGCGCGCCGCATCGCGGCGTGGCGCGCCGGGCGGCGGCCGCCGCCATCCGAGCGCCGGAGCAAGGGCGCGCGACCGCCGCTGGGCCGGCTCGCGGCGACGGGCAGCCCGCTGCGCGCCATCGCCTGGAAGAACGTGCAGGCCGAGTGGCGCGGCTCCGGCGTCCGGCTGCCGGTGATCATCGTCCTCGGCACGCTCGCCGTCGTCTGGGTGGCGAGCTTGGGCTCCGCCGCTGGCACTGGGGTCCAGGTGTTGGCAACACTATTCCTGGTCTTCGCCGGGATGGCCGTCGTGCTCGGGCCCTACATATTGCGCAACGACCTGCGCTCGGACCTGCTGCTCTGGGACCTGCTCAAGAGCTATCCGCTCCGCGGGGCCGACCTGGTCGCCGGCGAAGTGCTGGGCCCCGTCACGGTCCTCACCGGCGCCGCATGGGCATGTCTGCTCGCCGCGTTCACCGCATCCCTCGCGCTGCACCTACCCGAATTCTCCGTCCCCGACCGCGTCGCGGCGCTCCTGGCCACGGGAATCGCCGTCCCCGGCTTCATCCTCGTCGTCACCCTGATCCAGAACGCCGCCGCGCTGTTCTTCCCCGCGTGGGTGACGTTGGGTCCGAGCCGCGCGGCGGGCGTCGAGATGATCGGCCAGCGCATGCTCACCATGGCCGGCAGCCTGTTCCTCATGCTCGTCGCCTTCATCCCCGCCGTCATCGTCGCGGCTGTCGCGGTCGCGATCGCGGGTGTGGCCGGCGTGGACGGCGTCTGGCGGGCGGTGCCGGGGGCGATCGGGCTGGTGGTGACGCTGGGCTTCGAGGCGATGCTGGCGGTGGCGTGGCTGGGGCGGGTGTTCGAGCGCGCGGACCCGGTGGCGGAGACGGCGGGCTAACAGGTCGCGGACCAGTCCACCTCACCGGTGTGGCCGCAGCGCGAACACTTCAGCTTGACCGGCTTGCCTTCGAAATCCTGCCGCTCGTGACACTCGGGACACACGGCGTAGGTCATCACGATGTCGCTGCTCTTCTGCCCGCCGAGCGTGGGCCGGAGGACCCCGGTGCGGACGACGACGCTCCAGGTCGTCGGCGGCTCGCTGCGCACGGTGACGTCCTCGCGCTTCAGACGCACCTGCACCCCTTCGCGGACGTCGACGACCACGTGGCCATCCGGCGTCTCGTCGACGACCGGGTACCACGCGCCGCGGCGCAGGATGTCCGCTACGCTGTCGGTGATGCGCGCCCAGCCCCGTCGGGCCATGGCCCCCATGATAGCATGTTTGAGTAAATTGCGTTATGCGCGACGTCGGTGAAATCGTGCGGCTGCAGATCCAACGCAGCTCGCTGAAGACGGGCGAGAAGCCCAACCGCCGCTACGACCCCGCCCCGCTGCTCACCGTGGAACGGCTCGCCGTCACCCCCGACGGCGTGCTCGGCCAGAGCGACGGTGGGGCGTGGCTCGTGGACGTCCACCACCACTCTCACCCGCAAACGAAAAACGAGGACGGCTTGCACGGGGTGTCGGTGGGGTTCACGGCGCACTACGAGTCCATGCGCCAGCGCTTCGGCGATCACGTCACCCCGGGATGCGCGGGCGAGAACCTCCTCGCCGTGGCCGACCGGCGCCTCAGCTACGAAGACCTGGCGGGGGGGATCGCGGTCGTCGACGCGGCGGGGCGGGAGCTGGTCCGCCTCGACGTGCTGCAGGTGGCGCATCCCTGCCGGCCGTTCACGGGCTGGGCCCTGGGCGGCACGGTGGAGGCGCAGGTGCTGAAAGAACACCTGCAGTTCCTCGACGACGGCATGCGGGGGTTTTATTGCCGAGCCACGGGGAGCGGGATTGTGAGCGTCGGCGACCGGCTGGTGCTTCCCTAGCTCAGCGTTTCTTCCCAGGACAGCGGGGCGACGTTATGGCAGCGGTCGCAGGGGAGATCCTGCGTCTGCGCCGCGAACGCCTGCCGGTGGCGGCATGCGGGGCACACCGCGTACGTCAACGGGAAGACGCGGCCGACCCGCTCGATCATCCGGGGCTCGCAGCGCACGATGGTCCACCGCTCGGGTGGATGGTAGCGGATCTCGAGGAGCCGGCGGTCGCAGGGGATGTTCTGGCGGTTGACGTCGAGCACGACGATGTTGCTCGAGGAGATGCGGACGACGGGATACCAGGCGCCCCGGCGCAGCGTGTGCGCGCCGGCTGGACCGACGCGCGCCCAACCCTTCGGCTGCAGCCGCGTCGGCGTGATGGGACGGGCCATGTCAACCATGCCGAATGATAACTGCGTGGGCCGAAATCAAGGCGTGACTGGGGTCACATGGTCGAGTCGTCAGACGTCAGACATCAGACCACGAATTGTGATATCTGACGTCTGATGTCTGAGGTCTCTCTCACCCACATTCCGAAAAGCCGCACACGTGGCACTTCACGCACCCCTCCACGTACGCCAGCTGCGATCCGCAATCCGGGCAGGCGCCCACGAAGTCCTGCGCGTCGTTGCGCTCCCGCTGCACCGCCGTGCCCTGGGCTGTCGCCGGCGGGGCCGCCACGATCTCGCGCGAGGGTATGGCCGGGGCGCCGGGCAGGAGGTCCTGCTGGACGCCCTGCTTGTCCTGCATCCATCGCTCGATGGCGATCCCGATGGCGTCCGGGACCGACAGGACCTTGTTGGGCCCGAGGCCGACGGCCCGGTCGGACGAGATGCCGCGGAGCTGGCGGTGCACATCGCGGAGCGGAACGCCGGCGCGCAGCGCGAGCGAGATGAGCCGGCCGATCGCCTCGACGTCCGCCATCAGCGGCGCCCCGGCCTTGCCGAGGGAGATGAAGACCTCGAACGGCTGGCTCTTATCGTCCTCGGTGATGGTCACGTACATCGTCCCGAGCGGGGATTCGAGCCGGCGGGTTACGCCGCGCAGCGCGTCCGGGCGCGAGCGCACGGCCCGGCGCTGGAGGTTCTCGGCCTCCACGTCGTGCAGCTGGGCGCGCGTGCGCTCGAGCTCGGTCTCGAGCTCGGCGATGCGACCCAGGGCCTCGGCGAGGGCGCGCTGGCCGTCCTCGGTCCCTGTCGTGCCCGCTCCACCTTTGGCCTGGACCACCTTCTTCGCGGTCGCGCCGGTCGAAAGCACCTGCTGGTCCCGGGCGCCGTCGCGGTACACCGTCACGCCCTTGCAGCCGAGGCGGTAGGCGAGCCGGTAGATCTGCTCGACGTCCTCCTCGGTCGCCTCGTGCGGGAAGTTGCAGGTCTTGGAGATCGCCGAGTCGGTGAAATCCTGGAACGCGGCCTGCATGCGGATGTGCCACTCGGGCGTGACGTCATGCGCCGTGACGAACACGCGCTGCCACTGCGTCGGCACCTCATCGAAGTGGATGTGCCCGGCTTCGGCGATGCGCTTCACCAAGTCGTCGGAATACCAGCCTTCACGGCGGGCGATGGCGACGAACGCTTCGTTCACGTCCGGCATCAGCACGCCGGCCTGATTGCGCATGAACGCCACGGCGAACAGCGGCTCGATGCCCGAGCTGCAGCCGGCGATGATGGAAATGGTGCCGGTCGGCGCCACGGTCGTGAGGTTGCAGTTGCGCAGCCGGCGCATCGGCCGGATGCGCTGGCCCGCGGCGTCGCGCGCGCAGGTGGCGTCGGGGCCCCAGATGGAGCGCTCCCACTCGGCGAAGACGCCGCGCTGCTCGGCGAGCTTCTCCGAGGCCTTCTTGGACTCCTCGTCCACGAACTCCATCATGCGCCGGCCGAGCGCCACGCCTTCCTCGGAGTTGTACGGGATCCCCAGGCGCACCAGGAGGTCCGCCCAACCCATGATCCCCAGCCCGATGCGGCGGATCCGCTTGGCGAGATCGTCGATCTCGCTCAGTGGGTACTTGTTCGCATCGATGACGTTGTCGAGGAAATGCGTGCACAGGTGCACCGCCGTGGCGAGGCGGTCCCAATCCACTTCCCCGCCCTCGGTCACGAACAGCCCGACGTTGATCGACCCCAGGTTGCAGACGTCGTACGCCAGCAGCGGCTGCTCGCCGCACGGGTTGGTCGCCTCGTAGCCGCCCAGCTGCGGAACGGGGTTGTAATGATTGGCCCGGTCGATGAAGAACACGCCCGGCTCGCCCGTCTTCCACGCCCCATGCACGATCTTGCGGAACACCTCGCGCGCGTCGAGCCGGCCGACCGCCTTGCCGGTGCGGGGATGGAGCAGGTCGTAACTGGTCCCCGCCTCGAGCGCCGCCATGAACTGGTCCGTCACGGCCACCGAGATGTTGAAGTTCGTCACCTGAGTGAGGTCATCCTTGCAGGTGATGAAGTCCAGGACGTCGGGGTGATCCACGCGGAGGATGCCCATGTTGGCGCCGCGCCGGGTGCCGCCCTGCTTCACGACATCCGTCGAGGCATCGTAGAGCTTCATGAAGGAAACGGGCCCCGAGGCGACCCCCATCGTGGAGCGCACCACGTCGTTCTTGGGCCGCAGCCGCGAGAAGGCGAAGCCGGTGCCGCCGCCCGACTGGTGCACCAGCGCCATCGCCCGCAGGGTGTCGTAGATGCCGCTCTTGCCGTTGGAGAGGGCATCGTCCACCGGGAGCACGAAGCACGCCGACAGCTGGCCCAGGGGCCGGCCCGCGTTCATCAGGGTGGGCGAGTTCGGCATCCACACCCGGGCGGCCATCAGCTCGAAGAACGCCTCCGCCACCGTCTCGACCGCCTTCCCGGAGGCGCCGTAGGTGGCGTCCGGCTCGGCGACGGTGCGCGCGACCCGCCAGAAGAGGTCCTCAGCCGACTCCACCGGGCGTCCCTGGTCGTCCTTCACGAGGTAGCGGCGTTCCAGCACCGTGATGGCGTTGGGCGTCAGGTCGAGTTTGCGAGGTGAAGCAGTCATGCTGGCTCGTCCCTTCGGGGTAGAGCGTTCGGTCCAACCCGGGAATGGTGAAATTTAACTAGCCTGCTTCGGGACCTACGAACGACGGCCGAGAAGCGCGGAAGGTCAAGGTAGGCACGACGCTTGGCCGAATCAAGACTTGACGAGGATGCAGCAGGGAGGCCGTCTCGCGGGAATTCACATCACAAACCTGTTCGCAGCGGCGGGAACCTTCCCCCGCGGTGCCGCTCCGCCTCCGCGACGTAGTGCTCCCACGTCCCCCGGATGCGCGCGCGGAGCGCGTCGTCCACGGGGCGCGCGATCCGGCCCGGCACCCCCATCACCAGCGACCCGGGGGGGATCTCCAGCCCCTCCGGGACCACCGCACCCGCCGCCACCACGCTGCCGCTGCCGACCCGCACGCCGTTGAGGAGCACGCTCCCCATGCCGATCAGGCATTCGTCCTCGATGACGCAGCCGTGGATGACGGCGCGGTGCCCGATCCCCACCCGGGCGCCGATCAGCGCCGGCAGCCCGGCGTCGACATGCACGACGGTACCGTCCTGGATGTTGCTCCCCTCTCCGACCACGATGCGGTCCATGTCGCCGCGCAGGACGGCGGCGTACCAGACGCTGGAGCGGGGCCCGAGCGTGACGTCCCCCAGCACGAACGCGCCGGGGGCGACGAACGCCGTGGGATGGATGTTCGTTATTGCCTCACGGGCGGGAACTGCCACTGCACCCACGCCTCGACCGCTTCGCCATTCTTCTGCGCCGGGTTCCAGCGCAGGTTCCTGGCCATATCCACGGCGGCGTCGTTGAACGTGGCGACGTTGGAGCCGACGAAGACCTTTGCCTCGAGGGTTCGCCCTTCCCGGGACACCTTGATCAGCAGGATCGCGGGCCGCGGCGTCACGGGCGCGTCGGCCGGGACGGGAATGAACGTCGGCGTGAGGGGGATCGGCCGGGTGTCGAAGCAGATGTTGTCCTGGTTGTACGCCGGGCCGGGTTGGTCACACGGACCGACCGTGGGCCCCGGAGGCGGCGCCACTTGCAGGTTCACGGTCAGGACGGACGTCTCCCCGGCGGTGATCGGGACCTGGCGATCGAACGCCAGATAGCCCGATGCGCGCACCGACACGCGGTGCGTGCCCGCGGTCAGGTCGGCCTGCCGGGCGGCGAACGGCTGACCATCGAGGGTCACGCGCGCGATGGCCGGAACGTTCTGGAGGATCAGCCGGCCGCTTCCCGCCGGGGGACGCAGCGGCACGGTGTCGTGAGTCACGGAGCCGCCGGTGTCGGTCGCGGCCGCGATGGAGTCACCGCCTCCGCCGAGCGCGAGATGGGTCGAGTCGGTCGCGGCCGTCGAGTCGGGGCGCACGCCCCCGCCGAAGAGCCCGGCGAGGAGACCCTGCTTGTACGCGAAGAACCCCACGCCTCCGAGGACGACCACGAGCAACACGATCCAGATGCCTACGGCCGCCAGCGCCGACTTCTTATGCCGGGGCTTGAACAGCGGGGCGTCAGCGGCCGGCGCGCCGGCGCCGGTGGGCTGGCGGGGGAGCGGTGTCGTGGCCGGCAGCCCGATGCGCGCGCCCGAGAGGGAGGGGATGGCGCGCGTCGCGGCGGTCGAGATTCCCGCCGGCATGTAGCCGCCCGAGCCTTCGAGGACGCTGACCAGCTCCTCCGCGCTCTGGAAGCGGTCCTCGGGCTTCTTGGCCATCATGCGGCGCACGAGCTCGAACATCTCGCGCTTTTCGGCGCTGTCGAGCCGCGGCACGGGGAGCTCCTCCATGATGTGCTTGTAGCCGATGGAGAAGGAATCCTCCCCGTCATAGGGCACGACGCCCGCGAGGCACTGATAGGCGACGACGCCGAGCGAGTACAGGTCGCTGCGGCCGTCGAGCTGCTGGGCGCGGGCCTGCTCGGGGCTCATGTAGTGCGGCGTGCCGATCGCCATCCCCGTCCCCGTGAGCTTGCCGCCGACCGCCGCTTTGGCGATCCCGAAGTCGGTCACGACCGCCTGCCCGTGCTCGTCGAACATGATGTTGTCGGGCTTGATGTCGCGATGGACGATGCCGCTCTTGTGCGCGTAGGCGAGGGCGCGGCCGACTTCGATGAGGGTCCTCTTGATTTCCGGGACCGGCAGCGCGCCGCGCGTCCCCAGCACGGCGGACAGCGGTTTGCCGCGCAGGAACTTCATGACGAAGTAAATGACGCGGCCGCTCTTGCCGACGCGGTAGATGGGGATGATGCTGGGATGCTCGAGCTTCGCGGAGGTGCGGGCTTCGCGCTGGAAGCGCTCGACGAATTCCTTGTCGAACGCGAGGGAGAACGGCAGCACCTTGATCGCAACGTCGCGCTCCAGCTGTTTCTCGCGCGCGCGGAACACGATGGCCATGCCCCCGCGGCCCAGCTCCTGGAGGATCTCGTACTCCTCCTTGAGCTGTTCCCGGACCATGTCGATCTCGGTGGGCTCCTGCTGCGGCGCCGCGACCGACCCAATCGGTGTCGTGGCAGTCAAGTCCATCCCGCAGGATCGACAGAACTTGTAGTGCTCTTCGTTCGGGGTGCCGCAACTCGGGCAGTACATCGCGCGTTAACTTATGGACGGCCGCGCGGGGGTGTCAACTTAGGAGCGTGCGACCACCTGGAACCGGCGCGTTCGGACGATCACGCGACCGGAGGCCGGATCGGTCAATCGCACCGTGAGGACGTACTCTCCGCGCCCGACACCGCGCAAATCGACACTGCGGTGCACGCGCGTCGCGGGGCCTTCCGAGACCGCGTCGAAGGCGAGCAACACCGGGGACCGGCGCCCGCCGAACAGCCCGCGAATCGCCCCGAACAGCGACGTGCCGCCGAGCTTTTCCAGCCGCACTTCCGTGTGATACGACGCGCCGAGCCCGAGGCCGTAGACCTCGTAATACAGCTCGGCGACCGACCCTTCGGGGAAGCGTCCCAGCGGGTTGAGCAGCACGGTGTCGTCGGGGAGCGGCCAGAGGAGCCCCGACCCCGCCCGCCCCACGACCACGTCGCTCGCGGCGAACTGGCGGCCGTCCAGCGGCTCCACGGTCAGCGAGTCGCGGCCCACGACCTGCCCCGCGTCGCGATCGCCCGTCGTGACGAGCACGCGGTAGCGGTACACACCCGGCGGCACCGGGATCGTCATGCGCCCGGTGAGGTAGGCCGCGCCGCGCAGCGTCTCGCGCGCCGAAAACACGCGCAGCGTATCGAGGCGCGCGACGACGTTGTCGGCGCTGTCGGCGACGATGAGCCGGAAACGCAGCGGATAGAGTACCTTCTCCCCGCCGGGCTGCGGCGCGAGCTCCTGCGCGGGGATGGCGAAGACGACGTGCAGCTCCTGCCCCGCCCCCGCGCCGATCGCGCGGTGGCCCATCACGAAGTCGTTGACGACGACGTCGAGCGCGACGGGGAAGTGCTGGCGGTAGCTGTCGGTCGAGGTGCCGAGGCGGATCGCGCGGTGGCCGCGGTCGCGCTCGTCCGTCGCGCTGCGCATCCCCATGCGCGTGTACATGGGGTCGAGGTCGGCGCGCGACTCCCACAACGACGCGGCGTCGGGAGCGGATCCCGTGCGCTGGAAGCGGGACGACCAGCCCATCGCGTCCAGCACGCTCTCGACCAGCTTGTAGTCCTGCACGTCCTCCCGTGCCACGAAGTGGAAGATCAGGTTCCCCTCGGAGCGCCGGTACAACCAACTCTCATTCGGCTGCAGCGCGGTGCCGACCGTGCCGGCGCCGGTGAAGAACGCGCGCCGGTCCGGCTCCCCGTGCCGCAGGTAGATGATGCCGCGGTCGTCGAACTCCTGCTGGTCGGAGCGGTACACCTCGGTGATGTCGTAGTGGCGATGGCGGGACACGAGGCGGAAGTTGCGCCAGGAGTAGAACCAGCGGCGGAAATGCTCGCCGAGGCGTTCCCCCGGCTCGCGCGCCTCCACCACGTCGCGGCGCACCCAGAACCGCTCGAGCCACGCGGCGCGGTCGGCCGGCACATGCAGCGCGTCGAACGCCGCGAGCTCCGCCGTGTCGGCGACGTAACTCAGATCCCGGTGATACAACCCGAAGGCGTCCGCCGAGCCGCCGGCGCGCGCGCCCGCGAAGTACGAGCGCCAGCCGTCCACCGGGCGCCGCGCCCAGTAGTAGGTGCGGGCCAGCTCGTAGAGGCCGACCGCGGAATCGCCGCCGACGGCGAGGTACGCCGTGAATCCCACGATCGCGGAATCGGCCTCGCCGACTTCGCGCTCCACCCGGCCGCGGGCCAGCTGCACGCCCGGGTCGCGTCCCGCCGGCGATGCCGCCGCGAGCCGCACCGCTTGCAGCACGACCTCGAGCCGCGAGTGGATGCGCTGCGTGAGCGCCGTCGTGGCGAGGTCGATCGTCGCCCGGGCGAAGCCGGGATCCGCCTGCACTGCGCGCGCGAACGCCGCCGACGCTTTGGAGAGATAGTCCTTCCCCAGCTGCTGCTTCAGGTTCTCGATCGCGATCACCGCGTGCTCACCCTGGGCCAGCTCGGAGAGCCCCAATCCATACCACGGGTAGGGCCACTCGGGCCGCAGCTCGGTCGCCCACTCGAACTCGCCGGCGGCGTCGTCGTAATGCTTTTTCGACCCCGCGATCTCTCCCAGCCGGTACGCGATGAAGCCCAGCCGCAGATGAATGAGCGTGTTGTCGCGGTCGCGCTTGGCGACCTCGATGGTCCGCGCCTCGAGACGCAGCAGCGCCCCCGAATCCGAAACGGCCGCCAGCGAGTCGCGCAGCCCTTCGATGGCGCGGCGGTCGGCAGGCTCTTGGGAGGACAGTCGGACGGTCGGACTGACTGACAGGCAAGCGAATAGTAGAAGGAGACGCGTGGTGGTCATTGCGCTTCAATTATACCCGGCCAACCCCGCGGGTTACGTCAGAAGTCGGCGGCGAGCGCGACGTAGCCCTGGGGGCGGCGGGCCGCGTTGCCGGCGACCAGCTCGGCGCCCACCGAGCGCAACCGGTGCAGCCGGGCGCGCTCGCCCGGCTCCCAGGCGTCGCCCGCGTCCGCGAACGCGGCAGCCGACAGGCGATCGGCGCCGAACGGCAGGTGGCCCAGCGCCTCGCCGACGAGTGCGAGCGGCACACGGTATTCGACGCTCACGGTGGCGGCGCGCCTCCCGTTGACGCTGGAGCTCGCATAGCCACGCACCGGGAAGAACCGCGTGCCCCCCAGGGTGGGCCCCAGCCCCAGCGCGAACAGGCCCGACGACACGCCGCCGACACCGAATGTCTCGGCGAGTGGTCCGGCGCGCCCGCCCGCCGTCGCGCGCACCGCCAGCACGGAGTGCGCAAAGCCGCCCCACCCTGGAGCCCGCGCATACCACAGCAGGCGGCCCAGCACCTCGTTCGACCAGCGGGGCGATCCCTGCCGCTCGCGGCGGCGCACGACCGCGGTCGCCAGCGCACCGTGATCGGGCGCGATCGCCAACGGCGCCGACACCAGGTGACCGAGATTCAGCGTCGCCGAGCCGCCGACCTCGTCACGCGTCGTACAGCCGATGCACACCGATGCCAGCGGTTGCGCCGGGTCGGCGACGAAGCGCTCGCTCTTGTATTCCGCCGCGAGCCGGATGCTGGCGAACGACCGCCAGCGGCGCGTCTCGAACATCGCGCCGAGGGCGGCCACGTCTTCCCGCTCGGACACCACCGTTCCCGTTCCGGTCACGAACACGAGGCTCCACTGCCGCGACCCGGTGATATCGAGGCTGGGGTTGTTCCAGACATAGGAAGCGAGGCTGAACGTGCCCTCGGCCCGCAGCGGTGACGGCGCAACAGCAACGCCGACAAGATAGGAGTAGCGGCCGATGGCGTCGGTCCCGGCGGTGAGCGCGCCGCCAAAGCGACCGGCGCTCCCCTGGTCGAAGAACAACGGAATCCAGAAATGGGGTTTGAGGGAGGACCAGGACGCGTAGCCCGTCTCGCGGGTGGGGACGGCCGGCGCCGAGTCGAACGCTTCGGCAGTCGGCAGCGGCGGCGCGACGGTGACCTCGGGCTGTGCCCGCCGCAGCTCCCAGCCGCTGGCGGTGAACGTTGTATAAAGGAGAGAGCCATCGGGCAGCGCCGCCGGCGTCCTGGCCCCCAGGGGGGCCGCCGTCACCCGCTGCAGCGGCGCCCCCGGCGCCCAGCGGTGGATCTGCGGCATGCCGGTCCAGTCGGCGACGAACAGCAGCGCCTCCCCCTCCCAGGCGGGATCGCTGACAGTGCCGCCATCGTCCACCAGGACGGAGAGGGATTCCGGCGCGGCCGCGGGCCACCGCACCAGCGACCAGTGCCCCGCGCGGTGCCGCGTCGCGGCGATCCACT
>Ga0209161_10003405_pt1 | contig 12851 bp, 9 predicted proteins | sample GraSoiAngelo_155_FD_186169 | JGI IMG/M metagenome (GOLD analysis project Ga0209161, IMG submission 186169) | Grasslands soil microbial communities from the Angelo Coastal Reserve, California, USA - 14_1009_13_30cm (SPAdes) (version 2) | ecosystem: Environmental > Terrestrial > Soil > Grasslands ...
GGCCGAAGGCGTGCTGGCCGGCAAGACCGTCAGCTACAAAGATCACATCGCGGTGGCCGGGATGCCCATGAGCTTTGGCTCCTTCGCCCTCGATGGCTTCGTCCCCGACTTCGACGCCACCGTGGTCACCCGCGTGCTGGAGGCGGGGGGCACCATCATCGGCAAGAACGTCATGAACGGCCTGAGCGGCGGCTTCGGCACCGGCGGCGCCATCGGCGACTACGGCCGGCCCCTCAACCCCCACAACCGCGAGCACGTCACCGGCGGATCGTCGTCAGGCTCCGGCGCGGCGGTGGCCGCTGGCCAGGTGGACATCTCCTTCGGCGGCGACCAGGGCGGTTCCATCCGCATCCCGGCGGCGTTCTGCGGGATCATCGGCCACAAGCCGACGTTCGGGCTCGTGTCGCACTTCGGGATCGGGTTCGGCTCCGACCAGTCCATCGACTACACCGGTCCGATGGCCCGGACGGTGGAGGATGCGGCGGCGGCCCTCCAGGCCACCGCGGGGCACGACCCCTACGACCCCCGCGCGACGCGCGATGTCCCCAATCGCATGGAGGTGCTCGGTCGCCTGGCCGAGGGAGTGGGCCGAGTGCGCATCGGCGTACTCCAGGAGGGCTTCGACGACGCGGAGGGCGACGTGCGCGACCTGGTGCTGGCGGCGGTCGACGTCCTCGCCAAGGCGGGTGCTGACGTGACCAAGATCTCCATCCCCGCTCACCATGCCGTCCGCACGGCCCAGGCTGCGCTCACGGGCGAAGGCGCCCTGGCGCTGTTCAAGACCGGCTTCTTCGGCGCGTTCACCAGGACGTACTACCCTGCCCCGCTCATCGCGGCCATCAACAAGCTGTGGGCCTCCCAGGCCGACGTGCTCGCACCACGCACCAAGCTGTCGCTCATCGCCGCCGAGTTGAGCCGCCGCAACTATCACGGCGGCGTGTACGCCAAGGCCCAGAACGTGCGGCCCGCCTACATCAAGGCCTACGACGCCGCCCTGGCGGACGTCGACGTGCTCGTGATGCCCACCTGCATCATGACGGCGCCCAAGAACCACAAGCCGGGCAGCTATCTCGAGGCCGTCGAGGACAACCTCATGTCGGCGAGCAGGGGCGGCAACCGCAACACCCTGCCCTTCAACTACACCGGTCACCCGGCGCTCGCCCTCCCCGTGGGCAAGTCGTCGGCGGGTCTCCCGGTCAGCATGCAGCTCGTCGGGCGCTTCTTCGACGATCCGCTCCTCATGCGGGTCGCACACGCCTACCAGCACGCGACCGACTGGGGCAAGATCATCGGCGTCCACCCCTGACCAGGGGAAGACCGGGAGCAGAGGCCATCGAGGAAAAATGGCGCTGATTCGGTCACGCGGAACGGCGCGCCCCAGGCGCAGGGGTTCGTCGAGCACCAGGTTCTGCCCGCGGAAGTAGCGGCGATAGAGCGTGCGGGGAGAAGCGTCGAACCCGCTCTTCTCTGCCTGCAGCGCGAAGTGGTGCGCCGGCTGGCCGGTCAGGACGAAGCGACCGTCGGATCCCGTCTGGGTCGCGGCCCGCCGCTCCAGCGTCGTCAGCGTCTTCTCCCAGAAGCTGACGGTGGCTCCGGCGGCCGGCTGCCCGTCGGGCTGCACGACACGCCCGCGCACCACGCCGTCGTCGTGCAGCGCGACCCAGAGATTGCAGCTGCCAATCAGCAGCACCAACGCGGCGGCAGCCCAGCCGTACCTCATCCCTTGGTCGCTCCCGACGTGAGGCCGTCGATGAAGCGGCGCTGCTCGAGCAGGAACAGCGCGACCCCCGGCACCAGCACCATGATGCAGAACGCGTAGAGCGCGCCGGTGGTGTTCTCCATGTAGCTCAGGAACGTCGACAGCCCGAGTGGCAGCGTCTGCATCTCCTGGTTACGGATGACGATGAGCGGCCACAGGAAGCTGTTCCACGACCAGATGAACGACAGGATCACGGTGGTGGCTACCGCCGATGTCGACAGCGGCAGCATCACGTGCCGGATGATGCGCCACTCGGCCAGACCGTCGATGCGGGCGGCGTCGATGAGCGAGCGAGGCACCGCGTCGAAGCTTGCCTTGAAGACGAAGATGCAGACGATGGTCGAGCAGAGCGGCAGCGCCAGCCCGAGGTGGCTATTCAGGAGGTGTAGCTCCTTGGTGATGAGATAGGCGGGGATGATCGTCGCCTGGAAGGGAATCAGCATGCAGCTCAGGAGCAGCGCGACGATCGCGCGCTTGCCTCGAAACCGCAGGGTGAGCGCGTAGGCGGCCAGCGCGTTGCACACGAGATTGGCGGCGACGACGATGACCGAGACGATCACGCTGTTGATCAGGTAGCGGACGAACGGGATGTAGTACCAGACGTCCACGTAGTAGAAGGGATGCACCGCCCTCGGCAACAGTGCGGGGGGATACTGGAAGATGTTCTCGCCGGTCAGGCTCGTCTTGAGCACCCAGTAGAAGGGCACGAGCATCACCACCGACACGGCGCCGAGCGTGGCGTGCACCGCGACGGCCCTACTCGGCCGCATCGACCGCCCCCGCCTCGCCGCCGGTCAGCCGATTGGCCACGGCTGTGACGATCAGCAGGAAGACGAAGAGCACGATCGTGAGAGCGGCGGCGTAGTCGAACTTCGACAGCACGAAGGCCACTCGATAGATGTAGGTGATGAGCACTTCGGTCGCGTAGTTGGGGCCTCCGCCGGTCATCACGTAGATGAGGTCGAAGCTCGTGAACGAGTTGATGACGCCGATCATCAGGCACAGGAAGATGGCCGGCCGCAGCAGCGGCAGCGTGATGTGGCGGAACCGCTGCCCTGCCGAGGCGCCATCGAGCGCCGCCGCCTCCTCGAGGTTGGACGGGATGTTCTGCAGACCGGCGAGCAGGATGACCATGAAGAAGCCGACGATCTGCCACACCGCGGCCACCACCACCGAAGGCATTGCCCACTCGTAGGAGTCAAGGAAGGCGATCCGGCGCTGCGTGAGGTGCAGCGATAGCAGGACGTAGTTGATGAGGCCGACCTTCTCGTCGTACAGCCAGCGCCAGATGATGCCGACCGCCACGCTCATGAGCGGATAGGAGACGAAGATGATGGCACGGTAGACGCCTCGCCCGCGGATCCGCGTGTCGACCAGGAGCGCCAGCGCGAGGGCCAGCGCGATGGCGATCGGCGAGCTTGCCATGAACACCACGGTGTTCCAGAGACTCTTCCAGAAGACCTCGTCGTAGAAGAAGAGCTCCCGATAGTGCGTCAGCCCCGCGAACGTGCCTGGCTTGAACGGCGACCACGATTGCACCGACAGCGCCGCGTTCCACAGCAGGGGCAGGATGCGGTAGAGCAGGAAGATCGTGAGCGAGGGCGCGAGGAACGCCCAGACGAAGACCGCCCCCCGCGCCCGCCGTGCCGTGATCGCGCCCTCAGCGGGCCAGCAGCCGGTTCACCTTCCGCTCGGCCTCGGCGAGTGCCGCCGCGGCCGGCTTGCGTCCGAGCACGGCCGCCTGGAACTCCGAGTAGAACGCCTCCTTGATCTGCGCGTCCTTGCCGAGCGGCCAGGTGGCGACGAGCTTGTCGACCTGCTCAAGCTGCGTCTTCATGACGGAGGCCGCCAGCGGGTCTTCCTTCTGCAGTTCCTCCATGAGCCGGCTATCGACCCGGGTGCCGGTGAACAGCTTGAAATTCTTGCCGAACGTGTACGCCCACTTCTCGCTCGTGGCGAGCTTGATGAACTCCCAGGCCAGCTCGGGATACTTGCTCGACTTCGAGATGCCGAGGCCGTGGGAGTTGGGCACGGCGAATCCACCAGGCATCTGCGTGGCGCCCAGCGTGTCGCCGTTGACCCACGGACCGCCGCCACGCACGTAGAAGAAGGCCGGCGCGTGCGCCTGGTAGAGCCCCACCGTCCCGCTCGCGAACGCGTTGTTGGGCTCGACCCAGCGGCCGGTCCACGCGATCTTGTTGATGGTGCCGTCGGCCGTCGCCTGGGCGAGCGCCTCGACCGTTTTCACGGCGGCCGGCGTGTTGAAGGCCGCCTTCTTCAGATCGGGGGTCAGCAGCTCCACGCCGTTCATGGCCAGCAGCGGCCAGTAGAGCCAGTCGAAGTTGAGCGTCATGAGGCCCGACTTCTCACCCTTCGTCATCTTGCGCGCGGCGTCGAGCAGCTCGTCGAAGGTCTGGGGCGGTCGCGCGATGCCCGCCTCCTTGAGCATCGTCTTGTTGTAGAAGAGGAGCGTCTTGCTGACGTAGAACGGGACCATGTAGTTCTTCCCCTCGTACACCCACGTCTGGAGGAATCTGGAATTGTAGTAATCCTTCAGCGAGGGGTCGCGCTGCAGGTAGGGCGTGATGTCCACCAGACCGCCGTTGGCGGCGTACTCGAGCCAGATGGCGCCCTGCGTGTCGATGATGTCGGGAGCGGTACCGGCCACGACCTGGGTCTGATAGAACGGCCCCCACTCCGGCCCCTTCTTGTCGAACCACTCTACCGTCACGTCGGGATGGATCTTCTTGAAGTCGGCGATCCAGCCCTCGATCTTCTCTTTGTAGATGGGAATGTTCCAGGTGAGGAGGCTCAGCTTCTTCTGCTGCGCCGCCACGGGCCAGGTCGAGAGGCCCAGCGCGAGCACCCCGATCACGATGTGCTTCAGTGTCCGACGCATCTCGATACGCCTCCTTGCTCTCAGAACTTCAAGCTCAGCTCGCGCCCCTCGCGCAGCGAGCGCTCGGCCTCCAGGCACACGAGGACTCGCTTGCGGGCCTCCATGCCGGAGACGAGAGGACGCCGCTCGCCGAAGGCCGCCGCCGTCTGACGGATCTCCTCCCGGAGCTCGAACAGCTCGCCCGAGGGCGCCAGCGTGAGCGTCTCGCATTCCATTGCGCCGCGGCGCTGGACCTTCAGCTCGTGGCTCGGCTCGAGCGTCCGCGCCGTCGTCGCCGACCACCATGTCCTGATCGCCCCCTCCATCCCCACGATCTCGACCGCCGAGTGGTGCTCGAATCCTGCCAGCGTCTGCGTGATCACCGCATAGACGCCGCGCGGGAAGCGGATGATGGCCGAGACATTGTCGGACATACCGGCCTGTCGATTCTTGCTGTTCCCGACGGCCAGGACGGAGATGGGATCGCCCACCGACTCGAAGTACCACATCACGAAGTCGACGAAGTGCACGGGCTCCTCGAGGATCCACGAGCCGACGCGGTCCGCCACGTAGCGCCACCCTCCCGACCCGGGCCGGTACGGATGGCGAAAGAGCGTCACCAGCGCGTAGAGCGGGTGACCGATCTCGCCGGCGTCGAGCAGGCTCTTGATGGCGGCCCACTGGGTCGACACCCGGAGCTCGTGGCCGACGGTGAGTACCCGGTTCGAGCGCTCGGCGGCGGCCACGAGACGATCACACTCGGCGACCGTGACGGCCATCGGCTTCTCGAGCAGCACGTCCTTGCCCGCCTCCAGCGCGGCGACGCCGACCTCGCCGTGCAAGTGGTTCGGCGTGACGACATCCACCGCCTCGATGGACGGATCGCGGAGCAGCTCACGGTAGTCGCGGTACACGCGGATGCTCGGCAGATCGCGTCGCGCCGCGTCGGCGCTGACGTCGCTGCCGCAGGCCACGCCGGCCAGCGTCAGCCCGGGCGCTGCGCAGATGGCCCGGGCGTGATGCTTGCCCCACGCGCCGTAGCCGATCAATCCGAAGCGCAGCCTGCACCTCCGTGTGATGCGCGATCGGCGAGTGGCGGCAACACTATCACAACTGATTCTTGGTGGCAGGCGGCCCGAATGAGATTCGATTCCGACGGCCGCCGCGCCGTCGAATCCCCTTGGTGCCGTGGCGAACGCGGTCGGCGCCGCGGCCGCCCGACATCTCCCCGTGACAGCGCCGCGGGTCAGGCCGGCGCTCCGAGCGACTTGATTTGGGTCAGAGTACCTGAACGCGGCAGAGCGTCGATCGGTGCGGCGTGCCGCCGCTCACCGGATCGTGCACGTCGTTCAGCACGAGCAAATTCTGATTGGCGCCCGCCTCGCTGAAAGGATCGAAGCCGGGCAGGCCCAGCTCGGGACATGCCTCCCACCAGCCGTGCGAGCAGCAGACCACCCCAGGAAGAATGGCGTCGCTGATCTGCGCCTGGGCGCGAACGCGACCGCTCGGCGTTTCCACGGCGATCCACTGGCCGCTCCTGATCCCGTATCCCGCGGCCGTCTCGGGATGGATCTCGGCGGTCGGGTTCGGCGCGCTCTTCCTGAGGCTCGGCAGACCACGGAGCTGGCTGTGCATGTACTGCGGACGCTTGGCGTTGGTCAGCACCAGCGGAAAGCGCTCGGCCAGGTCCGGCCGGCTCCGCGGGCTCAGTGCGGGCTCGACGTACACGGGCAGCGCGGGCAGGCCGTTCTCCGCGAACTTGAGCGCAAAGATCTCGACCTTCCTCGTCGGCGTCGCGAACCCTCGAGGCGTTCCCCTGGTCTCGTCGGGCTCAGCGAACTTCCGGTAGCGGAGCGGCGCGCGCGGGACCGATATCCCGTGCGGCGTCGCCGCCAGCGTCTCGAGGCTCACCCCGCTGGGCGCTAGCAGGTGGCGGTAGCCCGTCTCCACGTCGCCGCCCCAGAATTCTGCACCGAGGCCGAGCCGCGTCGCGAGGTCGAAGATGATGGCGACATCGGATCGGCGCTCGTAGAGCGGGGGCACCACGGCCTCGCGGAGCTGGATGTGGGCCATGGCCTCGATCGGATAGCGGTTGCCGACCTTGAGCGCAGAGCACTCCATCCAGCTCGCGGCAGGCAGCAGGACGTCCGCGAACCGGCTCGTCGGCGTCTCGACCAGCTCGATCTGAGCGAAGAACTCGAGCCGCTCGAGCGCACGTCGGCCCTGCAGGGTGTCACCGTTGGCGAGCAGCGCGTTGGCCCCGAACGAGATCAGCGCGCGCACCGGATAAGGCTCGCCGTCGAGGATCGCCCGGTACAGGTCGTAGGCGGTCACAGTGCCCGGTGTGGCCGGCGGTCCGATCGGTCGCTCGGCGCGCCCGAGCCGGCGCAGCTCCATGGCCTGGCCCAGCGCCGAGCGCGCGCTCACATCCTCGACCTTCGGCGCCGGGCCCGGCACGTTGCCGCCCGGGCGATCGAAGTCGCCGAGCAGGGCGTAGAGGATCTCGATCGCGCGCGACGCCTGGGTGGCGTTCGTGTGCTGCACGAGCCCGTTGTGGAAGTAGTGCGAGACGGGCCGATGCTCGGCGAGCAGCCGCGCGGCCGCGATGACCTTGTCCGCGGCCGCGCCCGTGATCCGCGCGACCGTCGCGGGCTCGTAGTCGGCAGCCAATGCGGTCAGGCGCTCGAAGACGGGTCGGCACGTCACCTCGCGACCGTCGGCCAGGCGCACCGTCCGTGCGCCCCTCAGGGCCAGCCGCGCGTCCATCGCATAGATGCCCCGCTCGGCGTCGTAGACGATGAGCTCGGAGCTCCCCTCGACGGCCGCGACGTGGCGTCGACCGGTGGATGGCACGCCGTCCAGGTCGCCGCCTGTAAGAAGCATGCCGGTGTCGTCCCGCACGAGGAACGGTGCGTTGGTCCACTCGCGCACGAATTCGATGTCGTAACCGCCGTCGCGGATCAGCAGGTGGATGAGCCCGAGCGCCAGCGCGCCGTCGGTGCCCGGCCGGACCTGCAGCCAGACGTCCGCCTTGTTCGCCAAACCCACCCGGCGCGGATCGACGACCAGCAGCCTGGCGCCTCGCGCCTTGGCCGCCGCGATGTCCGTGGCCAGCGTCAGGAAGTTGCCGTTCGGGTTCGAGCCCCACACCACGATGCAGGCGCTCCGCGCCACGTCGGGCATCGGCAGCGCCGGCGTCCCGAAGGTGTAGAGCGCGCCGGCCGTGTCACGCGGCCACTGGCAGAGATGGGTCGTGCCGGCGATGTTCGGGGTGCCGAAGTGATTGATGAGCCGCTGCAGCCAGCGCTCGGTGTCGGTGAGCGCCGTGCCCCCGGTCGTGCCCTTGTTGAACGCGACGGTATGAGCCCCGGAGGATGCCCGCACCTCGAGGAGCTTCGCGGCGATCAGGTCGAGCGCCTCGTCCCAGCTGCATCGCTCCCAGCCCGGGTCGGGGCTCGTCTTGGGCCGCGTGCGACGCATCGGGAAGTTCACCCGATCGCGATGATCGTGGAACTCGGGCGCGGCCCGGCCCTTGGCGCAGATGGCCCCGCCGTGAGGATGCGATCGGTCCGGCTCGACCCTCAGCGGGCGCGCGCCGGCGTCCACGGTCGTCACCACGGGACAGTGCACGGCGCAGAACCCGCAGTACCCCTTGACGGCCCGGCTCGCGTCCACCCTCATCGTTCCCATCGACCGTGACGCGAGTATACCGGCGCCCGCTCGCGTTGTCGTAGAGTCTCGCTTGTGTTGCTCTCGCGGCTGGAATAAATTACCGACCATCCTGACCGGCCGGATGAGGAGACGTCCAATGATCGATATGCATACCCACTGGAGACCCGCCGAGTTCACCGACGCCCTGCGCGCCCGGACCACGGAACCGCGCGTCGTGCGCAACCAGGCCGGCGTCGAAGTCTTGAAGACCCGGATGGGCGAGGAACCGCTGTCCAAGGCGTTCGACGAGGTGGACTTCCACCTCGCCAGGATGAACCGTCAAGGCGTCAGCACCAGCGTGCTGTCGCTCCTCGGCTCGTTCTGCTGGATCGAGGCGCAACCGCTCGATGTATCCCTCTCGCTCTGCCGACTCTTCAACGACAGCGTATCCCGGCTCTGCCAGGAGCACGACGGCCGCTTCGCCGCCTATGCGGCGCTGCCGCTGGTGGACATTGCGGCGGCTGCCGTGGAGTTCGAACGAGCGCTGGGGCTGCCGGGCATCGTCGGGACGCAGGTGCCGGGCAACGCGTTCCTGACGCGCAAAGATGCCGAGGCCATGCGTCCTGTGCTCGAGGTCGCTAACCGGCATCGCGCGCTCGTCTTCATCCACCACGGCCCGCGGCCGGGTGACACCTTCCCCAAGGTCGCCGGGGACACCGACAATGCACGCCGCCGCAACGGGACCCTCGACATGCAAGCGAGCCTTTCGTCGGCGATGGTGACGCTGTGCCTCACCGATTACCTCGCGCCCTACCCTGATGCCTTGATCCACGTCCACAACCTCGGAGGCAACATTCCATACGAGGTCGAGCGCATGGACCACCGCTCTCTGCTCGACACGCCGAAAGAGGAACTGCCGTCGGCACGCATCCGCCGCTCGCCGGTGTATGTGGATTGCAACTCGTTCGGCCCGCGCGCGATCGAGGCCGCGGTGCGTCTGTACGGCGCCGATCGCATCGTCTGCGGCACCGACGGCACTGAATTTGGCTGCGAGTGGACCAGCAAGGCGCTCGCGGAAGCGGAAATCGGCGAGGAAGCGCGCGACAAGATCCTGTATCGCAACGCCGCCGCCATGCTCTCGCCGCTCGCCACGATCGCGCCGCTCGAACGAGCGGCGGCGTGATGATGAGGGCGAAGCTCGTCTAGGAGGGCGCCGAGCCCGAACGCCGGGTCATGGGATCGGGACCGGGCTCTCCATGACGACGTCGACCAGCGAGGGGCCGCCGAGGTCGAGCGCCTTCTTCAGAATTGGCGCGAGGTCGTCGGGCTTGTCCACGCGGAAGCCCGGGACGCCCATCGATTCCGCCATCCGGTCGAAGCGCAGCTCGGGATCGGTCAGGTCCATGGCGGTGAAGCCTCGCCCGCGCGCGGCCTTGCCGAGGTACTCGACCATGTTGAGCTTGAGGATCCGGTAGGCGGCGTTGTTCAGCATGACGTAGGTGACGGGGATCCGATGATGGGCGGCCGTCCACAGCGCCGAGATCGAGTACATCGCCGCGCCGTCCGAACAGATGCCCACGACCTTGCGATCGGGCCTAGCCAGCTGGGCGCCCAGGCTTCCGGGCAGCCCCGGGCCGATGCCGCCGCCGCGCACGCGCACGAGGCGACCCGGCTCGTCCGGCATGAGGGCCTGCGTCAGATGCGCGGAGTTCGTGATGGCCTCCGCGAAGACCAGCGCGTCGTCGGGTAGCGCGTGCCGGATCTCGTGCATCAGGCGCGGGGCGCTGATCGGCGTAGCGTCCCAGCTCTTCTTCGCCTGCTCCCAGTAGCGCGCGCGGGCCGCTTTGGTGCGCTCGCCGATCTTCTCGGCGCGCGCGGTGGCGACGCGGGCCTGCTGCGGGGTGCGCTTGCGGCGCACCTGGTCGACCAGCTCCGCGAGCGCGGCCTTAGGATCGGCGAGAAACGCGAGATCGGGGTTGACGTTCTTGCCGATCTCCCAGGGATTGATGTCGATCTGTACGATCTTGGTGCCGGCCGGGACGGGGCTCTGCACCTCCGGGAAGATCAGCTGGAACATCGGTGCGCCGACGACGAGGAGCAGGTCGCACCCCTCGAGTGTCGCCCGCAGCGGTCCGGGCGTGACGAAGTTCAGCGCGCCCTCGTTGAGCGGATGGCTGGCGGGCATGGTGAACTCCGAGGCATAGCACTCGAAGACGGGAAGCCCGGCGGTCTCCGCCAGCGCGACGACCTCCGGCTGGGCGTCGGCCAGGGCGATCCCATCGCCCACCATCAGCATCGGCCGCTCGGCGCCGAGCAGGAGCGCGGCGACCTCCGCCATGCCTGCCGGATCGACCCGGCCGCGCCAGCGCGTATGCGTCGTCGGCTCGATGTCGACGTCGGCCTCCTCGTCCAGCGTGTCCATCGGCAGCGAGAGGAAGACCGGTCCCTGCGGCGGCTCCATCGCCACCTTGAAGGCGCGGCGCAGGGCGCGAGGGACGTCGTGGGCGTGATGGATCTGGGCCGCCCACTTACAGACGGGTCGCGCCATGTCGACCAGCGGACCGGACAGGTGCGGCTCTTGAAGCAGGGTGGCGCCCGGCGACTGGCCCGCGTAGACGACCAGCGGCGTCTTGCCGACCGCGGCGTTGTGCAGCATGCCGAGGGAGTTGCCGAGCCCCGGCGCGATATGGACCTCGACGAAGGCCGGCCCGCGAGTGACGCGCGCGTAGGCGTCGGCCATGCAAACCGCCACGCCCTCGTGCAGCGCCAGCATGAATTCCATCTGCGGGTAGTCGCGCAGGGCGTCCATGAACCCCTGCTCGGTGGTGCCCGGGTTGCCGAAGACGCGGCGCACCCCATCGGCCATGAGCTGCTCGATCATCGCGCGCTTACCGGTCATCCTCGGCATGGTCGGTCTCCAGGAGTCATTCGAGGGATTTCGTTCTCCGTCATCTGCGGAAAGGCCTCGAGCAGCGTGGGACTGAGTAATCAATGCGATCTCCTATAGACTCCTTCGCTGTCAAATTTACCGACAATTGACGGTTTCGCCAGTTCAGGATAGATTATCGCGCTACGCGACCGGCGGTGTGGAGCAGAGGAGCCATGGCAACAGTGCCGATCCTGGTACCGACCGATTCCCGCTCGATAGGGCACGACACTGAGTTCCAGCGGCTCGAGCGCGTCAGAGCGCAACGGCGTGCTCGCCGACGCTACCGATTGTTCCTTGTCACAACGCTGGCGATCGTGCTGGCGGGCGCCGGTGTCCTGGGTTTCGCCACTATTCGCCGCACGTCGTTCGAGCGTCTCGGTTCCCCCAGCTCTCCGGCGACCGTCGAGATGCTGAGGCCGGCGGCTGCATCGCCGGCCGGGGCGGACTCCCCGTTCGGTGCACCGTCGGCGGTCGTGCCTCCACCTACACCTGCCGACGCGGTGAGGCGCGTCGCGACTCAACCACCTCGTATCGAAGTGGAGGCCGACCGGCGGGCGCGTCCGCTGTCCGACAACCAGGGTCGTGGCGCGGTCGCGCCCTCACGCGAGGAGAAGCACGATGCCGAGGCCGTCGATCCCACGGCAGCGATCGACTGGCTCCTGAAAACGTCTCGGTCGCGAGGCCACTAGCTTCCGACGGTGGAGAGGAGAATTGCCATGACACCGGATGACATCAGGTCTCAACGTTTCGGTGTACGACTTCTGCGCGGGCTGAGCCCTGAAGAAGTGTCGGCGTTCCTCGAGGATGTCGCCGAGGCGTACGGCGACGTCCAGAAGTGGAATGCCGTGCTAGTAGCACGGGTGGAGAAGTTGGAACACGAGATCCAAGTTCTGGAAGCTCGAGCGAAGGAGACCTCGGCGTCGACCCACATCGGGATGTTCAGGACCACAGCGCTGCGGGAAGTCGAGGAGTTGCTGCACGACGCTCAGGTCCGCGCGCAGACGCTGATCGATGGGGCAAAGGAAAGCGAAGCCGTCATCCTGCGAGAAGCCGAGGGGGCGAAGGCACGGATGCGGATCGAGGCCGAGGAGCATATGGCGAGAGCCACAGATCAGGCCGAATCGCTGATCATGACCGCCAAGGAGCAGGAAGCGGCACTACGAAGCGAGCTCGACCGCCTGGCCCAAAGCCGCCTTCAGCTCGTCGACGACATCCGCGCGGCGCTGGATACCTATCAACAGTGGCTGGCGACCGTGGATCCGCGCGGCCGAGCGCGCGGTCGGCGAGAAACGCTTGCGATGTCGAACGGTGACGATGAGAGCGTCAGCGCCTCGGACGAAGTGAGAGCGGGATAGTCGGCGCGCCGCGGTGCGTTCCTGCCGACAGAGTCGCGGTATGTGAGCATCCGCGGCTTTGTCGCCTTCATCGGGCAGGACTGGACCCTGCGCGCCCCGTGAAGCGCGGCGGCCGCTTCTCGCGGAAGGCGGCCACGCCTTCCGCGCGGTCCGGGGTGCGAGCGGCAATCGCCTGGTTGCGCGCCTCCATGTTCAGGACGTCCCCGAGCGACATGCCGAGTCCCTGGTAGAGTCCCGTCTTGGCCAGCCCGTACGCCACGGTCGGCCCCTGGGCCAGCC